>Ga0265797_10011830_pt1 | contig 10848 bp, 8 predicted proteins | sample P2T30metagenome_FD_192433 | JGI IMG/M metagenome (GOLD analysis project Ga0265797, IMG submission 192433) | Plant litter microbial communities from East Loma Ridge, Irvine, California - P2 T30 | ecosystem: Environmental > Terrestrial > Plant litter > Unclassified | place: USA: California... | reverse complement strand
TTCGAAATCGGCCGCCCGCGCTCTGAAGAGCCGTTCTTTCACCCATGGGACGAAATCTTCGACGCTGCCTATGCGGTATTGCAGAAATGGGTAATATCAAGAGGAACTGCTCCGGAGAACGTCGATCTCCTTCGCGAGCTGGAAGCTGAATGTGAACTCACGCTGTCGCAACTGGCGAAACCTCTCCGGAATCTGGAGGCTGGACTGGTATGGGTGGAGGAGCAAGTAGCGAAGCTCGCCGAACGCTCCGATCTTGATGGAACTGAGGCGCTGGCCGCTAAGCACAGTCGCGAGGGTAACATGTTTCGGATGTGGGTACAGACCTTTCTGGAAATTGAGCATGGGGTGGTGAAGTCGAAGTCTGCGTATACGGAAGCTTTTGTTGATGGCGTGGTGGAAGACGAGGACATTGCGAAAGACGCGTACTGGACTATGTTGGCGGTTACTGAAGTCGAGGGTTGGTGAGACGGTGGGTGAACGAAGTTTAACACGCTGTGCAGACTACATGTATACTCTGGGGTGAAGTTTCACAGCGTTCACTGCTGTAGATCTCCATATCACAAGGTGTAATTTCATCCTATGATTCCCCCCAGCCACTGCAACCGAAGCTAACCAGGGCGTACCAACCCAACGTATCTGTCGTATCGCCAACATGTGTCTAAACTGCGAACCCGTACCTCCAGAGCAAGCCGACGAGGAGGCCAAGAAAGCCCGCACCGGTATCCAAGAGATCGTTAAACGAGCTGATAGTCTTCTCAATCTTTGCAACTCATTGGAAGATCGCTATCGAGAAGCCGGCGTCACCTTCCACAAAACCCAACGCGCCGCCCGCATCGCCGTGGAACTCAATGAGGATCTGGATGTAAGCCGTTACACAGCCCTCAACAACGCCTTCATTGTTCAAAGCTACGAAGAGATCTTTGCTCCACTCAAGGCTTTGGTCAAGAGTCTCACCGCGCTCCGCACCAAAGCGCAGTATATTCCATCATCGACCGAGGCTCATCAGCTCAAGTTTACGCTGGAGTTTACGTTGGTTCCTGCGATGAATGTACTGGTCTCGGACTACGAGACATTCTCGAATAATCTGCGTAGCCTCGAACAGGACGTGCATGAACTAGATGTGTTCAGTAGGCAGCACTTCCAGTTCAACGATCAGGGCGAGCGTTGCGCTTGGTATGACCCCGTGTTGGATCTGACCAATGGCAAAAGAACTGTGCGGAGCCATCATAGGGAGTATGTGTTGTTCGCCGATTGGGTTTATAACTTACCCGAAGCGCGACGTGCTCTGGCGGTTCAACTTAAGATTGACGGGCTGTATGCCTCTTGTACGCTCTTTGAGGATAGGTTGTTTGTTTATGCGATGGATTTGATTTGGCATGCGAACGAAGGGCTCACTCCTAATAGCGGCCAGTAAAGTCTTTCTAGCGATAACAATAGAATCTATGCACATTCGCCCAGCTTGGTAGAGCTGCTGTTCTAGTTTTCCGTCTTCCAATGTTTCAGAAAGGTTGACATCCAATCCGGGTGTACTACACCGATTTCCTTTACTTTGACGTTGTATTGAATCGGATGATGAATACCAAAGTAAATTCTCGACGCTGCTGCGAGAGGCATCTCGCCATTACTCATTACGATGCAGATGGGGGATTTGAGTTCTGGTGACTCGTTCGGAAGCAATACAGCAGCGTATCCATGTGAGAAAGCGATTGCGTGCTCGCTTGGAGAGACACCGTTTTTCAACGTGCCTAGATTCGAGTAGGTGAAGATGGGTCTTCTATCATTAGCAGAATCATGTTAACGATACATCCACGACTCACACAGCGTAACAGAACTCTCTCTTGCTCCTGACCACGATGAATCTTCGCATCTGGGTGTGTATCGGCTCACCGTATCTTACCCTCGAGATAGGGTCGACCGACGCGTTGCCGTAATTTGGACTAGCTGCTTCACTGAAGACCATCGAGAAGACCTAACTACGTTAGGTATCGTCTTAGTTGCGACACAAAGGAACCTACCCTTCCTTCGATAAAAAATCCCGAGCCTCTTACGCAGAAAGCTTCATTGAATCAGCATTTCACTACGTTAGAGAGATCAGTGACCACTTACAAGAGTCAAGGGACTCGCCATGACCATCATGATTACGATTGCGATAACTGTCGTAGTCTACGTCTACCAATCTCCATCCGTCGTTTCCAATATATCTGAATAAGTCCTCTGCAGATACCACGTAGATCACGGTCTGCCCCTCTGAAGCAGCCACGACCATGCCATAAACTCGCTGGCTAGCCGTATCGAGAACCAGCGATCCACAATCACCCTCTCTGACTGTACCCTCGTACTCAAAGGCATAGATTGAGCAAAAGGATTTGCTTCCCGGTAAACGTATGATCGTCGGAGAGTCTCTAATCATACCCTGGACAGGACCATGTGATGTCCATGCTATTGCTCGTGACGTCTTGATTTTGGCTGCAGATGCGTAGGCGATATGTGATCTGCCACGAAGAGAAAGGTTCTCGACTTGCTGATGAAGCGCCAAGTCGTTGACTGTGATGATGGTGTAATCTAAAGACCTTTCTTTTTCCTTCAGAGCCGACATTTCGCCCAGTGAGATGAGTTCGTTCGATGCAGGTAAACGATTGTCTGGTAGATTCGTCCGTGCCGCTACAACATAAGACTCTGTCATCTCCCGATCGTAACCCTGAGATTCTGTTGGCTGTACTGATGTCAAAGGCATGCTTTCGTCTAGAGACATATTGGTGTCGATACTGCTTTCTTCCTCGCTATCGCTATCTTCATCGCTGTCGCTATCCGATGGCCCGTTTGGAGTATCGGCTCCGTCATCGACGGAAGAAACATCTTGGTCCACCGAACCGAAGAGATGTGCGACAGTGATATACCCAAAGATGGTTCCGTTAGACACAATGTTGGCAGTAGCCATTCTTGGCTCAGTATCTGTTTTTGCATATATCGAAAGTGCCGTGATCTGAATTTTCTGTCGCAGATCATAGTAGACCAATGAGGAGGTAGGTACACCAGATGGTCGTACATTCGGTTGGAACGCAGCCGGTCTGATCTCTTCTCGATTGGATTGATGTAGGAAAGACATCCATGTGCCACTTTCAGGCGTTCTATCAGGCGATGCCGCGAATTGCACGATTTTACCAGCCAGATAGTAGTTCAGCGCCTTCGTTCTGAAGCCTAGATCCGCTGGTATGCGGCTTTTGTCAATTGCTTTTTTGACTGCAACACGTGCTTTCTTGTGTATGCTTGATATGGTGATATATGGTTTCGCTTTCGCTTTGCTTTTTCCTATCATGAAAGGCCCGACAATGGTTTCGCCTGACGAATCGTCTCCAGAGTCTTCCAAGATCACGTGGAGTGCAGCCGCCGCGGTGTTATAGCGCTCCAAGCAAGATCCCTTCATCTCCCAGCAAAGGCGGCCCCGCAGTGCTTTATTGTCCGCTTTATATGGGTAGACTGGACTGTCGACGTTTACCGAACTCTCATCGCATGGCATACCGCGGTATTACTCGTGTCGAGATTTCCGGGTCCAAAGGTGATCGATTGTAAGCAAAAAGAAGACGAGCTACCAGTTTTAGAGGTTAGAAAGGGTCTTTCAAGGTTGCCTCTAGCTGAAAGCTGGATATCGCGTTGTTGGTCCTGGACGATTGACCCCGCACCTGCCGGTGAAAGCCATGACCCCTGCAACGCGGCGAACAACCCACTAAACCCGTATTACCCGGGAATCATCCTGCCACCAATACACACAGGATTTCCGGTGAGACCTCAGCCAAGATGCATTCATATTTCGATTCGATCTGAACCTGCGCTAATGTCACGCGCATAATACATAGGTATCGTACGCTTTGGAAATAAAAGGCTGATACCCCAATCGCACTCATCGATAACGAGAACATTCTCTAATCATTTGCACACATCCCACATGCTATTCATCTCTCAGCTATCATGACAAACACATCACTCTCCGGGGAGGCTAATCAGGACCCTTTGCAAGCTCACTGAAAGTGTAGCATCCTGGAAGCGTTCTGGCCGAAGGGTGTTCCAAAACTACTGACAGTGACGTCCGATCGAAACTGTCCCTGGGAGGCGTACTTCCAGCACTACACTACAGAATGCAGAAATGCGATTAACCCTGGACGAGGCGAACATGTGACCATTAGATGTCATCAGGATATTATAGATATCGCCAAGCAATTCGAAGAACACAAGACAAGAGCAGAAATCCGGCGCTCACTCATGTTGACGGACATGCGACAAACAACTGAAGCTATCAAAGCAACAAGGGCAGAGGGGTCTATCCGTGTCGCTGTACGCTTGTTTGCGATGGTGAACGTGGGCCGCTCGTCAGAGCGCTGGCGGCTGGGTTCTGAGTCTCGATCATGGGGCAATGAGACCGACAATTTGAAGACCGTCCTAGCTAGTCATTTTGTCACTAGCTCGGTGGAAACTGGGAACCTTCATTTCAAGAGGGATCTTACGGCGTTCAATCTAAAGCACCTTGTAGGACTGCGAATCCTATGGAGCGACAATCTCTTTGACCACTTGCGGCTGGTAGACGACGATAGCACGGTCTGCATTTTCCACCACGCAACCTTTCTTCAACATCAGACAAGGTGAGTCATGCGATATATGACTTTGTTTCTCACTGATTAGCTTAGTGACATTTTTCCAGAGGGGCTTATCACTGAGACACTCGAAACTTTGGATATATTATTTCCGCGGAAAGACACTCGGACGCAAAAATGGTTGAATTCTTTACGATCGCAGGACAACGAGTCACGTCCCGACTTTTCACTGCTCAACCGAAAGAGGATGAAGTCTGATGATCGCCGCGCAACGAGATTCAAGTACTGGCGCGATAGGCTTATGATCTTGAAAGAGATACTCGAAGAGCCCCAACACCCCAGCATCTTCAACTTCTGGCACGATCGAAGGAATAAGGCTCAGTGGTACACATTTTGGATCGCTGTTACTGTGCTTTGTCTTACGGTGTTCTTTGGTCTTGTACAAAGTATTGAAGGAGCTTTGCAGGTGTACAAAGCTTTCCACCCGGTTCCAAGCTAGACAACTGCTTTCATTTCCCTGGCTCGCGTCAACACCTAGCAGATGAACAAGAAAACACACCCAGTGATATACCAGAGGCCTAAGGAAGGCCTTGCTCATTTGTTGTATACGCGAAACGAATCCAAGGGCAAAAAACAGTGGTGCAAGTATCGATAAGCCCGTATGCATTCGGCAAAATGGTGGGCTGGTGTTATGTCACTGATTTGCATTGGAGATGTAGCAGTCCGAATAGAGCAATGACATGGCGTAACTTGGGTCACAATGAAAGACACGCAGTCAGTTGCCATTGAATTGGTGGGAATGCACAGCCACAAACACAATGAATCTTATTCTCGGATAGCTATTACTAAAGGAAACGTCGTTCAAAAGCAGCGTAATTGAGCGGAAACAACCTCGACTAACCGAAACACGGTACGATCAAACGTCAAGAATAAGCACGAAACAATAGCAATGAAATCGTTGCGATGAGGAATATAAAAGCAAAACGTATCTTGATCAAACCTGAGAAAGAAGCTATCGATATCTCGGGAAGTCGCGGATTAGAAATTGTCCGTATTGTTTGGGTTTTGTGCCACATCAGGGTCGTCCTGTGAGTCTGTGTTCTCCTGGTTCCAGTAACCAAGGAAAGTGGGAATATAATCTGGATGGACGTGGCCGAGATTTTTCACCTTGACGTTGTACTGAATCGGGTGGTGGATGGCGAAGTAGATTCTGGAGGCCGGGACCAGCGCCCTGTTGTTTTCCTCCATTTCAATTGGGATGGGAGCCTTCCGGAGCGGCGCTTCACCCTGTACAAGTTGTGGTTGCTGTCCTAGCGAATAGGCAATGGCATGCTCGTCAGGACGTACTCCATGCTTCGTGGTGGCTTGGCCGTAATAGGTGAATATTGGACTGCCGAGTATTAGCCATTTCACAGTCTAGAACGTGGAGAGAATCGCGTACACAGCGAAGCAGAACTCTCGTTTACGTTTAACGACGATGAACCTGCGTACTTGGGTATGTACATGTTCACCGAATCTGACCCTTGACAGGTTGGTATTGTTGGACAAGTTGGTATTGTAGTCGGCCATGGGATTCAGCCCGTTCAGGGCATTGGCACCCGCTGGCTCAGTGAAAAGAATCGAAAAGACCTGGTTTATTGTCAGCAATCTTTGTCTCGCCCTGTATGCCTACTACTAACTTTCCCTTCCTCGAAGAAAGCACTGCCTTTGACGTTGAAAGCTACAACAAGTCAGTGTCTTACACATGTAGCGATGGTTGGAGTCTAACATGGATCAAGTGTTTCATAGTGGCTGGTGGGATGCGGATTCGTTGGACTGTATGTTGCATATACCATTGAGCCTCGTCCATAACCAGCAGGCCCATCTCCAGATGCTGTGACTGTCTGTGCAGAGTCATTGCGTATATGCAGCTGGTACTGAGCTTGAGGTTGGGCCTTTTGAACTTCTTGCGTCACGGGCAGCCAGTCAAAAAATACCCAGCCTTGGCCTATTTCCGGTTAGCCTATACATGTGCGGCATGCCAGGGCACGGCCACGGGCCTTCAACGTAGTGTTGCCAGTAATAGCGTCCATGCTGTGCATTCCATAGAGTGATTAGGTATCTCTGGAAGTGGGCGCTCCATTCAGACTGTGGTTGTGGTTGTGCTGGTTCCATGCCGTGAGTGGTGCCACATAATCTGCGCGGCAGCTGAAGGGAACAACGGGTACAACTGCGCTGTACGTCTTTATGTAGGTATGGCCAGATGACTGGGTCGCGCAGAGCCGCATGATAAACACATGCGACGACGCGAAGTCTTCTATTGTATTAGACATGATGTCGACGCGACCCTCCTGCAGATGGCGATAGAGTGAAGGTGCAGACGGTTGGCGCGAGTGCCGGGCTGCCACAGGCTGGCGATGGCCCATGTGCCCATGCCGAGGATGACTAGCACGGCCACTAGCACGCTTCTGCACCCGCCCCGTCCACAAATGAACGCTGCTTTTATTCTGTTATCAGCCAGTGCATGGAGCCCATGTGCCACATGCTCGAACCCGCCAATTCGGGAGCAAGTAGCAACCCTCGGGACTCTCCTTGCCGATCAGTGCGCATCAGCGAATGTGCACGGTGACGGGGCGCCGGCGAGATTACAAACGGATAATACGTTCGCTGCCGCCGCGTTTTGCTGTCCGGGATGCATCACTTTCAGTCTAGTTTCGTACCCGAGCATAGCATCGTTCAATGTCTCTCCAGGAATGCAGTGCGAACAACGAGCCACTAGTCAGTATGAGCTACTTGCTCCCGGTGGATATTGCTCTCCGGCGTTCTGACGACTACGAATCGTTCTAACAAGTATAGCATCTATCGTTGAGAGTGCGACGTCAAAGGAATGGACCGGGATACCGGGTTCGCCAAATCTTATACGTCCAACGCGTTCAGCGGTATCGCCAGATGGATCTCAACTTGACCATGATGCTCCAATCTCTTCAAGTTCTCGAGCCATTGAGGTGCATGGCGATCGCAGTGATGGTCAAGACGATACCGCTCAGCCTCGCCCGAGCATTCCACCCGTGATGGTCTATCCTCCACCGCCGCCGCCAATCTCATTCGCCGAGATGAACGTCCCTCCACCTCCTCCATTGCCCACAGTAGACGATCCTCGTTCATTTCTTGTCCCGGAAGCACCACGGAGTGCGATATCGGAGAAGCTAGATATCGAGCAGCAATCGTTGCGGGATCTCCGTGACAAGTTGGTGGGCACGCGCTTCTCCTTAGCCGCGAAGCGCCAGGAACTCCGCGATCTCCATATACAGACGAGTGCGAAGGATGGCCACGTTTTCAATCTGTTACGGCAGTATCTTAATGAGATAGGTGCCAATCTACCGCAAGATATTGAGGATGCTCTCGTTGACGCGTCTTCACTAAGAGACCGACATGGCCTCATAGAAGCAGGATACGATGAAGCCGAAGCCAGTTACAATACCTTAGAGTGGAAATACTCTCGCAGAGAAACAAGGTTCGTTGAGGAAGTTTTGAACAACAGATTTGTGCCAAGCGAAACGCTGGACCGAAGTCGAAGTGCAGACAACCGGGAAATCCTGCAATTGACAACCCATTCCATGACAGGTGATACTAACACCGATTCAATAATAACGGATCTCACAGCTTCCGGTGATGAAGTGGGTGGCAGCCGTGGCACGCAACTATCCGACTTTCTAGCAGAGCAAGCTCTGATGTCGACACACAAAGCAGATACAAAATTCCAACAATCTCACTCCCGTTGGCGCAATCGCAGGGATTTGATGTTGCTCAACACGAATAATGTCGGTCGGTTCCAGCAGACACATAGCCATTTGCGTTGGGTAGAGAAAATGAACGATATCGATGAGTGGCTGCTCGAGATGGTGGACGCTTCGCCTCTTCTAAAGCTCTGTCTGAAGGCGATACATGACTTTGGATTCACAGACACACGGACATGGTGGGAGCACACCAAATGGCTTTTGATTCAGGACTACTCAAAACGTTTTCACACTGGCGACTCCACGGTTTCTATCAATCACACGGATCAACATATAACGAAGTCTACTAAAGACGGGTCGAGCCCGACGCCGTCTGGTCGCGAACAACATAGCACAGATGAAATGATGCTTGGTCTCCAACTATCTAGTGTATCCGATACTGCACTGGTGACCAATATCATGGAACTAGGCGACTCCCACGATGCAAAAGATGAAGTGTGCACCCCACTTAGGCTTCCTGCTGAAGCAACAAAAAATGCCTCGAGCTCGCCATGTACATCGCAATCGTCAAGATCACGCGCATCACAAAAGAGCACTGTTCCAGATAAAGATGGTAGTACACGCCACTATCATTGTTATGCTCGCTCGATATCATTCACAGAGGGCGTTGGAGCGAAACGAACAAGCTACAAAATAACACCGATACGGCAGAGCGGCAGCTTCCACACAACACCGACCTTACCACTGTTAAGACGCCACACCATACCTGACCTCAAGGACATCGAGCCGGTGCCAGCAATGATTTCAACAACCGATACTGGAACTCCTTTGATGTCGTCATGCACGTTTCCACCACCTGTATTCGATCCCAAGACCCCGGATGCATACCGAAGGCGACCAAGCCATACCGGCAGCCCAAATCGCCAGCGCTCAGGGTCAGAACGACCGCCACCATCACAGGACCCAGACTTAGTGTCGCCACAAGCTGATCAACCGTCGTTGGTAGACAGATGTCTCGTCATGTAGAGCCACTTAGCACGTAGAATGTGTCGAGCATTCTTCTGCTTGGTGTGATCGCTTTCCCTTCACCCCAACTACTTTGAACTTCGCTGGCGTTCTTATACGACACCATGTATAACCATGTAAAAGGGTTCTTCGTTGTACATCAAGACTGGTTTTGCTATCGGGTTTTCCCTTTGTCTCGACGTATATATAGAGCATAAGTTTCATTGAGGTTGGCGTCTCGATAACCGGGAGTTTGTTTGGTAGAAATTTCTTGGTTTGTGTACTGGCAGGACCTTTTCAACAATGCCAGTAAGCAAGTTCTCCTTCTCGCATCTACATGCAGTCGCTATGGAACAAATTCCTTCGCTATGAACGGTACTTATAGTGTACTGACACGTTGACTACTGGAGCCAACAGCAACCGTCGAACAAAGACCGCAGCACTGTGGGGAACCCGCTGACCGTTCGATGCCCGCGCAACGCATACCTATGGACCACAGGCAAGGAGGATGGTATCGCGCAGCCCTCGCTATACCTGTGCAATCACAGTCATAGCCAATGGATCGTAGCTATGAGTCTCGCAGGCAGGACCCAGCCGGATCACCTAGTCATGCCGCAGCCTTGACGTACAGCTGCGACGCATCGGCGTCCGCCACGCGTCATCATTATGGGTGAGCAGCGCCGCTTTGACAGAATCATGCACTTGGGAGTGATTTGCAGTCTACATCACACAATGTCTTATCGTCTGCGCGAAGGCTACAGTCATACCCCGCACCCACAACCCTCATATCCGACAAATAGCTGCAGCAACCTTGCATGCCATATACATGGAATACACATGAAGAACAGCGAGATCGATACCCAGGCAGGCTCGGTGAGCTCATTTGGACGGATGATGGACGAAGGACATTAGCCAGCTTCCGCAAACGTCACTTATCTGACGGCAGCAGGCAATCAAACAAGGACCAGGAGGCTCGGTAGGGCGATGAGACTCCAACCCGTGAATAAACAAATCCAATTTGCTGCACGGGGGCTACTTGCAGCCGAGCCGGACACCCTCAGACCTTCACATGCCTAATCCGCGCCTCAGCTCCAGCATGCCGTAGTTACCTCAAGTACTTCTTATTTTCGTAGCTACGACGTTGAAATAGGGTTATACCGAAAATAGGGACGAGAGACGATCTTATTTAGCGCTTTCTGTTCCATAGAGGTCCTTCAGTGCTTGAGAATTCCGGTGAAGTTGTTCTGGTGGGACGCATTCCGGTAGGGGCAGCAGCCGAGACCCAGCGCGCGCGGAAGGAGCGTCCCGCGCTCGCGCCCAGCCGAAGCAGCCCCGTTGCACCGCTGCCTGGGAGCTAACTGATGACTACCTGCCGTTTTTCCATCGCGATCGGTGGGGGTTGGAAAGTAACAAACACGAATGGACGCGTATGTGGTATAGGAAGAAGTGAGTTATCCCGAAGCTGCGCATGCAGCGCATCCAACTGTTGTGATGTGGCCCCGCACAACTAACCAGGCTACCCTCCTGGCAGCTCTGTTCCA
>Ga0265797_10011829_pt1 | contig 10848 bp, 8 predicted proteins | sample P2T30metagenome_FD_192433 | JGI IMG/M metagenome (GOLD analysis project Ga0265797, IMG submission 192433) | Plant litter microbial communities from East Loma Ridge, Irvine, California - P2 T30 | ecosystem: Environmental > Terrestrial > Plant litter > Unclassified | place: USA: California... | reverse complement strand
AGCCGCTGACATTCAATGCCGTGCGGCCCATGTCGATCAGCGGTTCGACCGAGATCAAGAGGCCCGCGAGCGCCACCGGCAAGTCCATCGCCGACAGCACGATCAGGGCCGCGAAGGTGGCGCCGCCGCCCACGCCGGCCACGCCGATCGAGCCGAAGGCGATGATCGCCAGCAGTGGCAAGAGAAAAGTAGCGCTGAACGGATCGATGCCGACCGTCGGCGCAATCATCACCGCCAGCATCGCCGGGTAGATGCCGGCGCAGCCATTCTGGCCGATGGTGGCGCCGAACGAGGCGGCAAAGTTGGCGGTGCCTTCCGGCGTGCCGAGGCGCGCGGTCTGGGTCGCCACGCTCATCGGGATCGAGCCGGCGCTGGTGCGCGAGGTGAAGGCAAATACCAGCACCGGAAAGATCTTCTTCAGGTAGCGCCACGGGTTCAGGCCGGCCGCGCTCACCATGGCCAGGTGCACGCAGAACATCAACGCCAGCGCCGCGTACGAGGCGGCCACGAAGTTGAGCAGGCCGAGGATGTCCTGCAGACTGGAACCGGCCACCATTTTCGCCATCAGGGCGAACACGCCAAACGGGGTCAGGCGCAGCACGAGGGTCACCATGCGCATCACGATCACGTGCGCCACATGGACGAAGCCGCTGAACGACTGGAACACTTCCGGCTTCTTGCCGGCGATGCCGACCGCCGAGATGCCGATGAAGATCGCGAACACCACCACCGCGATGGTCGACGTCTTGCGCGCGCCGGTCATGTCGAGGAAAGGGTTGGCCGGGATGAACGACAGGATCATCGACGGCAGCGAGATATCCTGCGCCGTGGCCAGGTGGCCTTGCAGGTATTCGCCGCGCGCGATCTCGGCGCTGGACGCGGTCAGGCCGACGGCGGACAGGCCGAACAGCTTGGCCATCAGGATGCCGATCGAGGCCGCCACCACGGTCGTGATCAGCAGGATGCCGATGGTCAGTGTGCTGATCTTGCCGAGCGAGGAGGCATCACGCAGTTTTAATATTGCCTGGACGATCGAGACCATGATCAGCGGGATGATGATCATCTGCAGCAGCTTGACGTAGCCGCTGCCGATGACATCCAGCCAGGCATTGGTGGCGCCGATCTCGCTTGACCCCGCACCGTACACGGCTTGCAATCCGGCGCCGAGCAGTACGCCCAGGCCAAGGCCGGCAAATACACGCTTGGTGAACGACACGTGATTGGCCTGCAGGCGGAATAGCAGGAAGCAGATGGCCAGGGCCAGCGCCAGATTCAGGATTACGGGAAATGTCATAAAAGCTAGAGAGCGTCGGGGATCGCGCCATTCTATAAGCAAAGTTGTTTTGCCGTAGTGCTCATGTCATTTTTGCTTATGCGTTCAGCGCATAGTACTTCCGTTGTTCAATAACTATTTGAATGTTGCTGCACGGCGACGGAAGTGCGACGATACCGCAAGGAAAGTGACATTGCTCCCTCATCATGGAACATTGTTTCTATAATCCAATGGATACCACCTCTTTCTTCCTAAGGCCTCTGGCCAGCGAATCATGTTCAAACATCTCAGCATCAAGTCGCGCCTCATTTTCGTCATCGCCTTTCTCGCCGTCGAACTGGTCGCCGGTGCGGTCATCGGCATTTATAACCTCGGTATCGCGAATGCCGAGCTCAAGCAAATGTACGACAACCGCCTGGTCAGCCTGGGCCAGGTCGGCCAGGTCACCCAGCTGATCACGGCCAATCAGCTGGCGGTCGCCAAAGCCGTCAACCTCGAGGATGCCGGCCAGCGCGCTGCAGCCATGACCGCGATCGACGCCAATGTGGCGGCAGTGGGCAAGCTCTGGGAGCAGTACCAGCAGCACACCATGACCGATACCGAGCGCGCCTTGGGTGAGCAGTTCGGCACCGCGCGCAAGGCCTTCCTCGAGCAGGGCCTGCAGCCGGCGGTTGCCGCGCTCCGCGCCAACGACAATGCCGGGGCGATCAGCCTGCTCAACGGCGCCATGACCCGCCTGTACGTGCCGCTGAACGAACTCGGCGCCAAGCTGATCAAGGAACAGCAGGACGCTGCACTCCAGGAATACCAGGCGTCGCAGGCGACCTTCGAGCTGGTGCGCGCGATCTGCCTGGCCGGCCTGGTGTTCGGCGTGGTGATGGCCGCTTTTGTTGGCTGGGTGCTGGTGCGCGCCATCGTGCGTCCGCTGGAGCAGGCGGTGGCGATCGCCGGCGCCGTGGCCAAGGGCGACCTGACCCAGACCATCGACGTCACCTCGCACGACGAAACGGGCCGCTTGCTGCAGGCGCTGAAGGACATGAACGATGCGCTGGTGCGCATCGTGAGCCAGGTGCGTACCGGCACCGACAATATCGCCACCGCCTCGAGCGAGATCGCGGCCGGCAACCTCGACCTGTCGTCGCGCACCGAGCAGCAGGCCGGTTCGCTGGAAGAAACGGCGTCCTCGATGGAAGAACTGACCTCGACCGTCAAGCAGAACGCCGACAACGCGCGCCAGGCCAATGCCCTGGCCACCTCGGCCTCGGAAGTCGCGGGCAAGGGCGGCGCGGTGGTCCAGCAAGTGGTGCAGACCATGGGCGCGATCAACGCCTCGGCGACCCGCATCGTGGACATCATCGCGGTCATCGACGGCATTGCGTTCCAGACCAATATCCTGGCGCTCAATGCCGCCGTCGAAGCGGCGCGCGCGGGTGAGCAGGGCCGCGGCTTCGCGGTCGTGGCTGGCGAAGTGCGCAGCCTGGCCCAGCGCAGCGCCGCGGCAGCCAAGGAAATCAAGCTCCTGATCGACGACTCGGTCGACAAGGTGCATCACGGCTCCGAGCTGGTGGACCGCGCCGGTTCGACCATGGCCGAGATCGTGCAGAGCGTGAACCGCGTGACCGACATCATGTCCGAGATCACCGCCGCCAGCCAGGAGCAGACCGCCGGCATCGAGCAGATCAACGGCGCAGTGGCGCAGATGGACCAGGTGACCACGCAGAATGCCGCGCTGGTGGAGCAGGCGTCGGCGGCTGCGGCGTCGCTGCAGGAAGAAGCGAGCGCGCTGGCGCAGACCGTGGGGGCGTTCAAGCTGTATGGCGCTGCGAACAGCCGTGTCAGTGCGCCAACGCCTGCGCGGCGTGTGAACAGCACCTTGCCGGTGGTGGTGGCCAAGGCGCCGGTGAAGGCGGCGAAGGCGGTCAAGCCGGTGGCGCCGAAAGCGGAAGCTGCGCCGTCGAAGTCGAAGAAGGTCGAGACCGCGGACGTGGGCGACGGTTGGGAAGAGTTCTAATGCCCACCTGATGTGAGCCGCATGAAAGGCCAACCATCGGGTTGACTTTTGTAGGGTGGGCGGGTTTCCCGCCCACGCGTTCAACAAGCGCATGCATTGCCATGACGCGGCTGTGAGTTGAACGCGTGGACGGGGAACCCGCCCACCCCACGAGGGCTAGCGCGGCGTACGGAGTGCGCGCAGGCCGATCAGGAGCAGTCCCGCCGCCAGCAAGGCCAGCGCTAGCACCTGGACCATGGGTGGCTTGGCAGGTGAGACACCACCCTCATACACCGGCAACTTGGCCAGGTCAGCCTGGGTGAACGCGCGCTCCTCGAACAAATACGGATAGAAGAACTTGCGCAGCTGCGTGTGGTACCCGGCGATCCGATCCTGATAGGCCAGCTGCGCCGCCAGGTCGGTATCCGCCAGCCGGTGCAGCAATACCTGCGCATTCACCGATGCCAGCAACAGGCCGACCCGCGCGGTCCAGCTTTCGCGCGCCAGCATGCTTGAACGGTACTGCGCCACGTCGGCCGCGACCGCATCGTCGCCCGCCTGGTGCATCGCGTAATACCATTTCCAATGAAAGCGCCCCTCGACCGGCGCCGTGTCCTTCCATTCAGGATGGCTGCGGAAGAACTTGGCGAAGGTCTCGGGTTTCGGGATATCCCAGCCCGAATGCACCGCCTGGCGCTGCGCCAGCGCCAGCTCCACGCCTTTCGACACCGGCGACAGGCGCGCGATGGCGGCGTCGGCCAGGGTCGGCAGGATCATCGTCAGCCCGACCAGGCAGGCCAGCAGGATCGCCGCGCTGCTGCTCGACGTGCGGGCGCGCGCCGCCACCCAGCTGGCCAGGCCGAACCAGAAGGCGAGATACAGCGTCGCCACCAGCGCGATCGAGGCAAAGCCGATGACGCCAGCGCCGGCCAGTAGCGCACCGACGCCGAACGGCAGCAGGGCGGCCAGCCACAGCAGGCCAAAGCGCAACCCGACCCGGCGGCGCCAGGTGTTGGCGGCTCCGGCGGGGAGCGACGCCAGCAGGCGCAGGCGGCCGGCTTCGCGCTCGCTCGACACCAGGTCGTGCATCAGCGCGATCACGAACAACGGCGTCAGGTAGACCAGCACGAAGGCGAAGTCGAAGCGCCCCGGCATGGCCAGCTCGGGATTGATCGCCTCGGATTCGTACAGCTGGGCGTGCAGGCCTAGCAGGCGCACGCGCAGGGCTTGCGGCTGCAGGTCGCGCTGGCCGATGGCGGCGAACGCCAGCGGCGAGGGCGGGTTGACGGTCAGGTGCGGCAGGTAATAGCCGACCGAGCCGGCCAGCGCGCTGCCGCTCTTGAGCTGCTTGGCGGCGATGGCGGCGTGGTCGTGGGCGTGGCTGGCGGCGATGCGTTCGAGCGTCGCGCGCTGCTGGCTGACGGCTTGCAGGCCGGTCCACACCGACAATGCCGACAACAGCGCCAGCAGTACCACGGCGCCGACGGCCAGCCGCGAGTGCGCGATCTGGCGCAATTCCATGATGAGCGTGTTCATTTGGCCTTCCTTTCGAGTCGTTGCGCCACCAGGTGACCAGCACCGATCAGGGCCAGCAGCCAGCCGCCCAGCAGGGCGAACACGGGCCAGGCATGGCGTTCGGCCACCTGCGCATAGGGCGCGGGCGGATAGCCGAAGCGCGGCGTGTCGTCCCAGTGGCCCTTGTCGATGCGTTCATCGCCTGCGCCGGTTGGCGAGACGACGTTGGCATGCAGGCCGTTGAGCTTCTGGATGAAGCCGTAGCGGTAGCGTTCGCCCTCGATCAGAAAGCGCGCATGGCTGTCGAGATCGGTGCCGGCCAGCGCAGTCGACATGCGGCGCAGCGCGATCACGGGGCTCAGTAGGCTGGCCGAGTGGACGATCGCGTTCTCTTGCCGCTGGCGCGCAAAGTCGGCGCGCATGAATTCGTCGAACAGTTCACTGGTCATGCGCTCACCCTCGGCCATCAACAGGCCGCCGTAGTTCACCGGCAAATCCTCGACCCGCTGCACGCCATACTTTTCCAGGGTGCGCTGGCGGAAGGCGTTGAAATACGGGTCGTCGGGATTGTGGCTGTCGCCGAGCGCGTCCAGCCGTTGATGGATCGCGACCTCGGTTTCGATTCGGCTCGGGCGGCCAATATCGTCGGCCGCGAAGTCCGGCATCACGCGCGGCAGCAGGATCGCGGTGACGATCCAGCCGGCCACCAGCGCCAGCAGCGCATCGCGCGCACGTGGCAGCGTGCTCGAGACCAGCACCGCGGCCACGACCCATACCAGCAGATACAGCGCATAACCGGCCAGCATCGTCAGCGCCTCGAAGGCCACTGCCGGATGCAGGATCGCGATGGCGGTCAGCGCTGCGAAGGCCGGCGCTGCCAGCAGCAGGGCCACGCCGGCATGCGCGGCCAGCTTACCGAGCAGCAGCGTCGCGCCCGGAATGCCTTGCACGATCTGCAGGCGCAGCTGCCCACGCTCGCGTTCGCGCGCCACGCTGCCGAAGGCCAGGAACACGATCAGCAAGGGCGTCAGCACCTGCAGCACGAAGGCGGGCGTGAGCTGGCCGAAGCGCAGCAGCACCGACGACTGGCCGGCGTCGCTGAAATTGGCGCTGTTCTGGCGGTGGCCTTCCAGGAACAGCGTGTTGCCCGTGAACGGATCCACGCCGAAATCGAAGAAGGCGAGGGGACTCAAGGGGCGGAACACATAGTGCCCGTAGTGCACCACGCGGTGCGGATGGCGGTCGGGCTGGTTATGCCACTGCTCGTCGGCCGTGCTTTGAAAGCGCGCGCGTTCGGCGTTCACGGCGCTGAGCCGCTCGTGGCTGACCAGGATCGCGGCCAGTGTCAGCGCCAGCATCAGGATGCCGGCGGCAACCGCGACCTGGTTGCGCAGCATGGACCGCCATTCGCCTCTGGCGATGGCGGGCAGGGCCTGCATCAGGCGTGCACTCATGCCGCCTCCACGCCAGCGCTTGCTGCGCTGCCGGCATAGCGCCGGTACAGGTCGCGGACATCGTAGCGCTCAGGTCCGCTGGCCGCGACTTCGTGGCTGATGTGGCCGCGCTCCAGAAAGCCGATGCGGTCGGCCACTTCGGCCGCGCCGAGCAGGTCGTGGGTGACCATGAAGATGGCGCTGCCGCGCGCACGCAGCTCTTGCAGCAGCGCGTTGAATTCGCTGGTGGCCTGCGGATCCAGGCCGGTGGTGGGTTCGTCCAGCAGCAGTACCGGCACCTGGCGCGCCACGGCCAGCGCGATCGCGACCTTCTGGCGCATGCCTTTCGAGTAGCCGCCCAGCCGCCGCTTCCACGCCGCCGGATCCAGGCGCACTGCGCTCAGGGCGGCACCGATGCTCGCCGCGGTCCAGTCGGCGCCGGCCAGGCGCAGGAAGTATTCGATGTTCTCGCGCGCATCGAGATGCTCGTACAGCGCGACGTTCTCCGGCACATAGGCCAGCTGGCCGCGCGCCGCCAGCGCGTCGAGGGCGACGTCGATGCCGCACACGCGCACACTTCCGGACTGGGGAGCCGTGAAGCCGAGGAAGGTGTTGAGCGTGGTCGACTTGCCGGCGCCATTGCCGCCCAGCAGGGCGTAGATCTCGCCGCGCGCCACTTGCAGGGTGAGTTCGCGCAGTACGGGCGTGGACTGGTAAGCGACAGTTACGCCGCTCGCCTCCAGGGCAGGAGTAGGGATGGTCATCGTGGTCCTTGGTGGTGAAACAAAAAGCATGGGCTGCGCGAGGCGAGCCCGCGAGCAGGATGCGCGCCGCGCGCGAAGGCGCAAGCGCGCCCGCAGGCCGGCATCAAGGCAGGCTTGCAGGGAATCGAGGGCGGATCAGTGGCGCGGAGGCGCCTGGCGGGCAGGAATCAGGTAGCGGCGCAGGACGACCGGCGCAGGGCGCGGCAGGCGCGCGATGACGAACGCGATGGCGAGGAAGATCGCCAGCAGTTGGGGAGGGACAGCCGGAAGGTCGGCAGTGGAATGCGAGGCGATCTGGCAGCTGACGCAGTCGGACAGCTGTTCGGACAGGTCATGGTCGTGGAACGAGGCGCCCACGAGTTGCAGGGCCAGGATCAGCGCGCACAGGCAGGCCAGCACCCGGCGCAGGGATGCGCGGAAGGATGCGTTGACTGCGTGGCGGCGTGTGGCGTGAAACTGCATGCGATCCCGGCTGAGGTTGACGCGGGCCAGTATAGCCCAGCCGTGATCGATGAGACAACCGGGCCGTGATGTTCTGCTTGCGGCCCGCCCGTTTATTCGAAGGCGACCAGCAGGACGGTCAGGCCGACGCAGATGCTGGCGATGACGCCGATGCGTGCGCGCAGGCGACGGCTGCTCGAGACGATGTCCTTGGCAATATGGCGTTTTGGCGCGCCTGGATTGCTGCGGTCGATGGCGGTCGAGGTATGGATCGACGAAGGGCTACGTGCGATATGTTCGGTACTCATGAGCTAACTCCAACGCAGTCTCACGCGAGACTGCAAATAATAATGTCTGGGAAGTTATTTATTTTACATGCCACGTATAGACACGCTGCGCACGATAGTCGCCGTGAACGTTCTCCTACGGCAACAATCGATCCTAGCATGCGATTTGGTTTTGTGGGAGGTGTTTTGTATTGATACTTATCAAGTACGCGACACTCGTTCCAAAATGATGCGCTGCACCGTTCACATGCATCCTTTTCGCCAGCACGCGGTGCGAAGCTGGTGCGGTCCGGGGCGCTCTCCCAGTACAGGCATGCTGGCACGATCATTGCCTAATCACCATTAGCGCAACGAAGCGCTGCGTGTGCCGCCAACGCCGGCAGCACCCACCAGACAACGACGTCTATCCACGCATGAATCCGTTCATGCCGGGTACGCGTCTTTTTTTTTGCCTGACACCATTTGGGATGTGCAATGAACAAACAGCAGCTTGAAGCGAAGAGCGCCGCGATTGCGGGCGCCGACGAGGTCAATGTCACGCGCAGGAAAGTCATTCATGGCGCAGGCCTGGTAGCAGGAGGAAGCATGTTGGGACTGGCAACGGGTGGCGCCTGGGCAGCGGGATCGGACCAGCCCGAGAAAACCGAGATCAGGATCGGCTTCATTCCGCTGACCGATTGCGCCTCGGTCGTGATGGCCTCGGTGCTCGGCTTCGACAAGAAATACGGCGTCAAGTTCGTGCTGAGCAAAGAGGCCTCGTGGGCCGGCGTGCGCGACAAGCTGGCCAACGGCGACCTGGACGCGGCCCACGTGCTGTATGGCTTGCTGTACGGCGTCCAGATGGGCATCGGCGGCCAGCGCAAGGACATGGCAGTGCTGATGGGCCTGAACAATAATGGCCAGGCCATCACGCTGTCGAAGCAGCTCTCCGGCAAGGGCGCGGTCGACGGCCAGTCGCTGGCCAAGCTGATGCGCGCGGAAAAGCGTGAGTTCACCTTCGCCCAGACCTTCCCGACCGGCACCCACGCGATGTGGCTGTACTACTGGCTGGCGGCCAATGGGATCAACCCGATGAAGGAAGCGAAAGTCATCACCGTGCCGCCGCCGCAGATGGTGGCCAATATGCGGGTCGGGAATATGGACGGCTTCTGCGTGGGCGAACCGTGGGGCCATCGCGCCATCATGGACGGCATCGGCATCACCGCGATCACGACCCAGGACATCTGGCGCGACCATCCGGAAAAGGTGCTGGGCTCGACGCTCGAGTTCGCGCAAAAGAACCCGAACACCTGCCGCGCCATGATGGCCGCGATCCTGGAAGCGGGCCGCTGGATCGACGCCTCGATGGCCAACAAGAACAAGATGGCCGAGGTGATCGCCGCCAAGTCATATGTCAACACCAGCAAGGACGCGATCGACCAGCGCATCATGGGCCGTTACCAGAACGGCCTGGGCAAGACCTGGGACGACCAGAACTACATGAAGTTCTATAACGACGGCGCGGTCAATTTCCCCTACCTGTCGGACGGCATGTGGTTCATGACCCAGCACCGCCGCTGGGGCCTGCTCAAGGAAGACCCGAACTACCTGGCGGTGGCCACGGCGGTCAACCAGGTCAATCTGTACAAGGAAGCGGCGACGCTGGCCAAGGCACCGGTGCCAAGCAGCCCGATGCGCACGTCGAAGCTGATGGACGGCACGGTCTGGGACGGCAAGGACCCGAAAGCCTACGCCGCCTCGTTCAAGGTCAAGGTCTGATCTCTTTCAAGCTCGCATAAGGAAACGCCATGAACGCTATCCTGAAATCCGAACACCATGCGGCGGCCGTCCCCGCAGCCAACGATGCGCATACGCTGGCGGCAGTCCCGGTGCGCAAGCCGGCCGCTGCGCCCCGCGGCGCGCAACCGTTGGCGCGGGCGGTGAAGGCGGTGCTGCCGCCGGTCGTCGGCCTGGCGCTGGTGGTGCTGGTGTGGCAGCTGATCGCGACCCGCAACGAAGCCTTTCCGTCGCCGCTGGTGACCTTCCAGGAAGCGCTCAAGTTGTTCGCCGACCCGTTCTATCACAACAGCCCCAACGACCAGGGCATCGGCTGGAATGTGCTGGCCTCGCTCAAGCGGGTGGCGGTGGGCTTCGGGCTGGCGGCGGCGGTTGGCATCCCGCTCGGCTTCGTCATCGGCCGGGTGAAATTCGTGTCCGGCATGTTCGGCCCGATCATCAGCCTGCTCAAACCCGTGTCGCCGCTGGCCTGGCTGCCGATTGGCCTCCTGGTGTTCAAGTCGGCCGACCCGGCGGCGATCTGGTCGATCTTCATCTGTTCGATCTGGCCGATGATCATCAATACCGCCGTCGGCGTGCAGCGCGTGCCGCAGGACTACATGAACGTGGCGCGGGTGCTGAACCTGTCGGAGTGGAAGATCCTTACCAAGATCCTGCTACCCTCGGCGCTGCCCTACATCCTGACCGGCGTGCGCCTGGCGATCGGCACGGCCTGGCTGGTGATCGTGGCGGCCGAGATGCTGACCGGCGGCGTGGGCATCGGTTTCTGGGTGTGGGACGAGTGGAACAACCTGAACGTGGCCAACATCATCATCGCCATCGTGGTGATCGGCGTGGTCGGCCTGCTGCTCGAGCAGGCGCTGGTGGCGCTGGCGCGTGCGCTGACCCACGAACAAGTGGCTAACTAAGGGAGCGATCATGGAAGACCTGAATCCGAAGTTCATCGACATCACGGGCGTCGAGATGGCGTTTCATACGAAGAAGGGGACGTTCCAGGCGTTGCAAGGGATCGACCTGCAGGTGAAGAAAGGGGAGTTCATCACCCTGATCGGCCACTCGGGCTGCGGCAAGTCGACTTTGCTGAACCTGATTGCAGGGCTGCTCAAGCCCAGCGCCGGAGTGCTGCTGTGCGCCAACCGCGAGATCGCCGGGCCGTCGCCGGAACGCGCAGTGGTGTTCCAGAATCACTCGCTATTGCCGTGGCTGACCTGCTACGAGAACATCCATCTCGGGGTGGAGCGAGTGTTCGGCAGCCTTGAATCGCGCGCGCAGTTGCGCGAGCGGACCATGGCGGCCTTGGCGCTGGTGGGTTTGACCAGTGCCGAGGGCAAGCGGCCGCACGAGATCTCGGGCGGGATGAAGCAGCGGG
>Ga0265797_10011828_pt1 | contig 10849 bp, 10 predicted proteins | sample P2T30metagenome_FD_192433 | JGI IMG/M metagenome (GOLD analysis project Ga0265797, IMG submission 192433) | Plant litter microbial communities from East Loma Ridge, Irvine, California - P2 T30 | ecosystem: Environmental > Terrestrial > Plant litter > Unclassified | place: USA: California... | reverse complement strand
AACTGGCTGTGGACCTACAATCACGACCGGCCCAACATGGCACTCGGCGGTATTACGCCAAAACAGAAACTGGCGCTCGCCGCTTAACCCCTACTTTTAGCGTGCTCTAAAAAAGGGGGGATTACCGCTAGTCGACTTCCACATCAGATGCAGGCTGCTTGTGGCCGGTCGGCAGCTGGACTCCACGTGGCCGGTTTTCTTGAGACAGTTGCGTCAGGGATTTTGACGCGTACCCATGCATCCCTTGGGCAGCTCCCGTTGCGTCGGAATATTTGCTCGACTAACTGAGAAATCATGACACGCGTCCGACGCCTTGAAATTCGCAACTTCCGTTCGATACAGACACTCGATTGGACACCGTCCAACGGCGTGAACTGCCTTATTGGCCCGGGTGACAGCGGCAAGTCGACCATTCTCGATGCCATCGACCTGTGCCTTGGAGCGCGGAGGAGCGCACCCTTCGGCGACACGGATTTTTTCGGCCTGGACGTAACCCGGACCATCGTGATTGCCATCACGCTTGGGGCACTACCCGACGTGCTGAAGAACATCGACACCTACGGAGAGTTCCTTCGCGGATTTGACCTCGGCACCGGGCTGCTTCAAGACGAGCCGCGCGCAGGACTAGAAACAGTTCTGACGCTGAAGCTCGAGGTCAAGGCTGACCTCGAGCCGAGTTGGGCGCTCCATTCTGACCGAGCCGCCCACCAGCAACTGGAACGGTCTTTGGCCTGGAAGGACCGCAACCTCCTGACACCAGCTCGAATCGGCACCTACGCGAACACGAACCTTTCTTGGGCTAGAGGCTCGGTGTTGAACCGACTTACGGAAGAGCGCGCAAACCTCGGTTCGGAGCTTGCCGGCGCGGCACGCGCCGCCCGGGCCACCTTCGGAGCGCAAGCTGGCCCTCAACTCGCACAGACCCTGCAAGTTGTCACCCAGACAGCTACCGCCCTTGGCGTAGCCGTCGGTGCGAGCGCTCAGGCGCTACTTGATGCTCACTCGGTGTCGATTGGCGACGGTGCTATCGCGCTCCACACTGAGACCGGCATTCCTTTGCGGTCGCTGGGCACCGGTTCGGGACGGCTCCTTGTCGCGGGGTTGCAAAGGGCCGCAGCGGCGGCCGCCACCGTCGCCCTGGTAGACGAAGTGGAGTACGGACTTGAGCCGCACCGGCTTATGCGTCTGCTCGACTCGCTCGGAGCGAAGGACGCGACCCAGCCGCTACAGGTCTTTATGACAACCCATTCACCGGTAACGCTCAGGGATCTCGCTGGCAACCAGCTTTTCGTCGTGCGCCAGCGTTTGGGCATCCACACAGCCACATGCGCCGGTACGGACGACGGCATCCAGGGGACGCTGCGTAAGGCCGCTGAAGCTTTCCTGTCTAAGTCCGTCATCGTCTGCGAAGGCGCCAGCGAGGTTGGATTCGCCCGCGGTATGGACCAGTGGTGGGTCCACTGTGGCGCCACGTCATTCCTAGCCCATGGCGGAGCATACGTAGACGCAGGCGGAGGAAGCCCCGACCAATGCTTCACGCGAGGAAAGGCGTTCCTTAAGTTGGGCTATCGCGTCCTTGTCTTTGTCGACGCAGACAAGCCGGTTTCAACCCTCGGACTCGTCGATAGATTCGTTGCGGCTGGCGGCCAGTACCTCACGTGGCGGCCCGGCTTGGCACTCGAGGACGAGCTATTTCTCCATTCAAGTAATGACGCGGTGCATGCGCTGCTGAATAAGGCTGATGAGATGGTCGGCCGCGAGCTCATGGCTGAGCACGTAAAGTCGAAGTCGAACGGACAAGTCACATTGGCCGCCATCGAGGCCGAACGGATGAATGGCGGCTACACCCCTGCTAGTCGAGCATTGCTCGGACTTGCCGCTCGCAACAACAAGAACGGCTGGTTCAAATCGGTGACGGGTTTCCAAGAAATCGCTAAGGACATCGTCGGCCCCCACATTGCGAATGCAGAGCCGGGCTTTAACCAAATCACGAACCAACTCTGGGGGTGGGCGAGTGCCGCCGCCTGAAATTGACATCTTTCAAGCGCGCCTAGGCTCAGTTACCGCCCCGGCCGGATGCGGCAAGACCCAACTCATCGCGGACGCGCTGAGTCAGCACACAGGCATTAAGCCAGTCTTGGTGCTAACGCACACCAACGCTGGAGTCACCGCGCTGCGTGCGAGGCTCCAACGTGGCGGCGTCCCGAGCTCGGCGTACAGAGTGTCGACCATTGACGGTTTCGCCATGCGGTTAGCGGCAAAGTTTCCGCTCCGCGCGGGACTCAACTCGGGCGTTCTCGATCTAATCAACCCGACCGCTGACTACCCAGCCATCCGAATCGCCGTGCAAGGACTCCTACAGGCAGGGCACATCGGAGACCCCATAGCCGCGAGTTATTCGCGCTTGCTCGTGGATGAGTATCAGGACTGCAATACCGCGCAGCATGCCATCGTCTCTTCCATCGCGCAGACGCTGCCCACTTGCATTCTTGGTGACCCGATGCAGGCGATCTTCGGCTTCCGCGACCCCCTGGTCCACTGGGAGCGTGAGGCTCAGGCTGCATTCCCGCCCATCGGCGCGCTGCAGATCCCTTGGCGGTGGCGGCTCGCAGGCATGGATGCACTAGGTGCTTGGCTACTTCAAGCTCGAACATCATTGCAGGTGGGTCAGCCTGTGGACCTGCGTGAAGCGCCAGAGGGCGTCCAGTGGGTTCGACTGACCCAAGGAATGGAAGTACAGCAGAGACTGGCGGCCGCCCGGACAGAGGCGCCAAACCGAGATGGCCGCGTTTTAGTGATTGGCGACTCTATGAATGTCAACGGGCGCCATCAACTCACCATGCAGACGCCTGGCGCCACATCCGTCGAGGCGGTCGACTTGAAGGACCTGTTGAACTTCGCGCGCCAGTTCGACTTAGCGAGTCCCAACGCGCTGCGACTGCTTGCCGAGTTTGCTACTTCACTGATGACCGAGGTGGGGACCACCAACTTGCTCGCGCGGGTAGAAACGATACGAGGCGGCCGAGCCCGCACCCCCGCTACGCCTGCAGAAGCCGCAGCAGTGACGTTCATTACGACTCCCAACCACACGACCTCGATTGACCTCCTCCTATCCCTCGCAGACCAACGTGGTGCGCGTGTCTACCGCCCGGAAGTACTGCACTGCTGTATCTCAGCGCTGAGAGCAGCCGGGGGCGAAGATGGGTTTATTGGCGCAGCGAGGCAGATTCGCGAGCGAAACCGCCATCTGGGTCGACCGCTGGGCCGGCGCGCCGTTGGAAGCACGCTTCTACTGAAAGGGCTGGAGGCTGACGTGGCGGTAATTCTTGAGCCCGAGCGCATGACTGCGCAACACCTCTACGTGGCTCTCACGCGAGGCGCAAGACGAGTTGTAGTTTGCTCGTCGACGCCATTGCTAACGCCCGCCGCGGGCCGTTGAACGCAGCCTATCAGTCGCCGGAGCTGAAAAACGCCGACTGCTACCAGGGGCAGGAACCCACCTGAAGCTGACCTTCATGTGTCCGGTTCGTGCTCGCCAAACCTTGCAATTTGCGACTTGCACGCATCTACCCCAACAGTGCAGGCCAGTGTTCAGCCTCTTCAATCTCCGGCTCAAGCCGAGCTAGGGCATCTTGCTCCCAGTGCTCTCAAACCGCACCGAGCGGTAACGCGTCGGTATCTGAGTCGATAGCAACGAAGACAAGAAAGTCTGCGTCGTTGGCAACCGTATTAATCTCATGACGCAAGCAGCCAGCCGTCGTGAGCCGATCGAAAGCTCAACTGTACGTCGAGCATCGACTCTGCTGTTGAAACGACCTGACGGCGTACTGACCGAGCATATTCCTCATGAGTAGTGTGTTGGGCCACCTCAAGTCACAATTTTTGTTCAAGTTAGCCGCACAGTATGCCGGCATGGGTTCAATGCACACGTCCGCTCCTAACCGAAGTCGGCTGTTCGGCTCAGCATAGCACCGTGTCAAGCGGCAAAAGTCACAGACGGTGACGACAGACTGGAATCGACCAGAAGCGGACCGTGTTGCCCGATGGGCTAAGTTCTGCAGTTCGAAGAAGCGAAGTAGTTTAACAATGCCCCCTTGCAATTAGATCGAGAGCTGGAAATCCTGTTTAAGGCGGCGTTTTTTGAGTGCTGTCAAAACGGAAAACGATCGATTTCACCAAGACATACCGAGCGACGGGTGAGCCACACCGATGCATCGGTGTAGCCAGCGAGGCCCAGTTCCGACATCCCGACCGCGCGATCGTGCCATTGGTTTTCCACCGCCCACATGCTGCGCCGACAATCGTTTTGAATTTAGGTATTGAAGAATTTTTCGTTTTCGTCATATACTTCGTCAATTGATTTCAGATGCTGTATTCGATTTTCAAGAGGGTAACGTGCAAGACACTGACGTAGGTGAACAAATAGAATTTGATTTCGTCAATTTAGCCCGACTAGCCGCGAGTGCTTCTATCGAGGATGTGCGGCTATTTCTGGCGAAACTGGTGCGTAAATACAGAGCTGTCCGACCCGACCTGTCCTCCCGCCTAGACCTGAGCCTCAAAACCACGCAAACCCGCTCCTCCGGCCCTGCCATCATCCGCAGAGGAGCAGAAAGTGTGGAGTCGAGCAATTTGCCGGTCGATGTCGACTCCAAGTTGTCGCTGATCCGTGTTTTCGACGACCGGAACAACGTTGCCAGTCCGATTCTTCCGCAGGCGTTACTGGGCCAGATCGACGACGTCGTGCGCGAGCGCATCGAGCGCGCAAGACTGGCTGAACATGGCATCCGGCCAACCCGATCTGCCATTCTGGTCGGCCCCCCGGGCGTGGGAAAAACGCTGTCAGCCCGCTACATCGCCGCGCAGATGAACAAACCATTATGGGTGCTTGACCTGACCACGGTCATGAGCAGCTTGCTGGGGAAGACTGGGAACAACCTTCGCATGGTATTCGACCATGCAAGACAGAACGAGGCTGTGTTGCTGCTCGATGAAATCGACGCGATCGCTAAACGGCGCAGCGACGAGTCTGACGTCGGAGAACTCAAGCGCCTGGTGACAGCAATCCTGCAGGAAGTGGACAACTGGCCAGACACCGGACTGCTGCTGGCCGCGACGAACCACCCGGAGCTGATTGACCCTGCGCTCTGGCGCCGGTTTGACCGTATTCTGACGTTCGAACTGCCCGACGCGTTTGGTGTCCTGGCGGCGGTGAGACGCTATCTGGACAAGGACCTTGCGGCATTCGGGCCATGGACCGAGATGCTGGCGGCGACGTTGCATGGTCATTCACTCTCCGATGTCGAACGCACTGTGTTATCGCTGCGGCGTAGCGCGATCCTTGATGGGAGCGAGCCAGGCAAACTCGTCGCCAATCTAGCGATGAGGCAGGTGAATTTGCTGGACAAGACTGCGCGTCGTGAGTTGGCAATATCCATGGCGAAAGAAGGTGGGATGTCGCACAACCAGATTTCTGAACTGACAGGTGTAGCGCGCGATACCCTACGTAAATATGCGGGACCCTCGCCAATTAAGGGCCGTGGCCTACGAAAAGGAGAATAACGATGGCAAATCGCTTCATCATTGGCAAGGGAGAGCTGCTCACCTACGACATTCCGCCACCACCGATGGTGTCGAAGAAGGCGCATCCGTACTCCCTCGATGAGGCGAAGGTATTTGTGATCCCGCAGATCAGGCAGGCCGTCGCGGACTTGCAGCAATTGCCTGCTGCGGCGTGCCCGCTTGATTTCGCGGTCGCCAAACTGCAGCTGCATCCTGCCTACATTTCTAAGAGCTTTTTCCCTAAGGCGCTGCTGCGTGATGCAGGTCTTGTGTCAGTGGGCAGCCGGACGATCCGCTCGAGCCCGAGGCGCGATTTGCGGAAGAAGGCGCCACTAGAGTGCGATACCACAGAACTGTTCCTCGCCGGCACGCGCGCCGTCCTTTCGCGGCTGCCAGAGTTGGCGCAGGCGCTTGAGGACGGAACAACTGCTGCTCTGCAGTTTCGGGAAATCGAGCACTTCATGAGTATGCAGGCCACGGACCGCGTCCGCATGTGCGAGGGCGAACCTGGCCGCGTATTTGAAGTTGGCCTGCACCTCATTCCAGACCAGCCTCCCGAGCTGCTGCGCAAGGCGTTCAATGCCTTTGCAGGTGAGTGCGGATTCAAAGTCAACACACAATACGAATTTCCCGTCGGACGCATGCTTTTCCTCGCCATCGAAGGCGATGCGGCGGCACTGCCAGAGCTCGCACGTTTTTCATTGATGCGCGTCGTACGCCCGATGCCCAAGGTGCGCAGCGCACGACCAGTTGCCCGTTCGCAACCGGTTGCAGTCGGTTTCAAGCTTCCCACGGACTATCCGTTGTCCACCGAGCCACGGGTGGCAATCCTGGACGGCGGTCTGCCTGAACGTCACGTGCTTGCGCCCTACATCGGACGCTACGAGAAATCGGACCCGGACGCGGACGACGTAGACGCTTATGTAGCGCACGGTTTGGGGGTCACCTCGGCATTCCTATTTGGACCGATCGAACCTGGTGAAGAAGCTGCACGTCCGTACGCATTCGCAGACCACTTTAGGGTGCTCGACGCAAGATCGGATGGAGAAGATCCGTACGAACTTTATCGAACGCTCGCCCATGTGGAAGAGGTGCTGCTGTCGCGCCAGTACCAGTTTATCAATCTGAGCCTAGGCCCGGACCTGCCCTACGAAGACACCGATGTCCATGCATGGACCGCGGTGCTTGACACGATGCTCAGCGACGGCGATACCTTGATGACGGTCGCGGTCGGCAACAATGGCGAGCGGGACGAAGAACTGAAGCTGAATCGGATCCAGGTGCCGTCGGACAGTGTCAACGCGCTGGCGATTGGGGCGGCGAACTTCTCGACCGAAAAATGGGCGCGTGCGGCGTACAGCGCAAAAGGACCAGGGCGCAGCCCCGGCCGCCGCAAACCGGATGCGCTGGCGTTTGGCGGCTGCGGAAAGGAATATTTCCACGTCGCTCGGCCGGGAGCGCGGGCCGAACTGGACGCCACGATGGGAACGAGCTTTGCGTCGCCATTCGCATTGCGCACTGGTGTCGGGGTGCGGGCAATCCTCGGGGAGGAAGTACATCCGCTCACTATTAAGGCCTTGATGATTCATGCGACCGAAGAAAATGCGGCCGTCAGCCCGGAGGAATGCGGCTGGGGGCGGATTGCCCAAAATGTCAATGACGTCATCATGTGCGGCGATGGCGTGGCGCGGATCATCTACCAAGGCATGTTGCGCCCGGGAAAATATCTTCGCGCGCCAGTGCCCCTACCATTGATGCAACTGGAGGGGGGTGTCAGGATCACCGCCACATTCTGCTACGCGAGCCCGGTCGACGTGGAGGATGCGGCGGCGTACACAAAAGCGGGCCTAGGAATCACCTTCCGTCCGCACGTAGGCAAGATGAATGGCAAGCAGATCAAGTCGCGCTCATTCTTTACCTCGACTGAATTTCGTACCGAGCAAGAGCAGCGCAGTGATTTGGGGAAGTGGGAAACAGTGCTGCATGCGACCGATAATTTTAGAGGGTCGAGCCTCGATCAGGCGACCTTTGACGTCCATTACAACGCGCGTGACGGCGGTGGTGCCGCCGGCAATGGCAGCGAACTGATTCGCTACTCGCTTGTCGTAACGGTCGAAGCGCCGAAACATGCCGACCTTTACGACAAGATTCTGTCCGCGCACAGCAAACTGAAAGCGATCGAGCCGAAGATCAGCGTGACGTTGCGTACTTGATCGTCACATCGCCGTGGGACAGCAAGTACGCTTCGAAGACGGTGACGACAGCTTACTAGGTCAGAGCCGGCAAGCCATCGAAGTAATTCAGATAGAAGGAACACATGAGTTATCGAGACCAGTTCATTGAAGCAACCCGATTCACCCAATCAATGGGATTCGCGGTGCCGGACCTCCCATCACAGAGTGCAGAACTCGTGTCGCCGGAAAACGGCGAACGCGTGATGCATCACGTGACAAATGCAGGCATTCCCGACCTGGCGCCAAGTGCGCTCCAGTGCCTGAAGTGGAGTCATGCACTTTTGCCTTATGTCGAAGCAGGGCTCGGCTGCCGCGTAGCGCTTACCGTCGGTCGAGTGTCGATCGGAACGAGGACTGTTTTCGATCCGACCCAGGCGGACTTCGCAAGGTGGGCAATTACAGGCGTCGCTGCGAAGGATTTCGTAAGCCGGTCCGGTTTCAATTTTCATGCGTGGTACACATTGCCGACCATGGAAATCCTCGACCTGACGTTATGGTCCACCCTTGCGGTCGCCTGGGATAAGCCGGATATGCGCGGAAACGTTGTGGGCGGGTGGCCGGACCTAATAGCTCCCAATCCGGCTTTTACGCCTATTGTGGTCGGCAGCAGTTACTTCGAGCATGTCCATGAAATCAGCGACGTTCCGCTGTTGTCCAGGGGGACGTCGTTCAAGGCACTGTCCGAAATTCCAATGCTCTTGATGAGAACTTAGATCTGTGCTGCTTCTTGAAGCGTCACCATTTCGAAAACGCGTTAGCATGCCCGTGGCTAGCGTACACACGAGCGTCAGTTGTCAGTAGTTCCGTGCGTCGGACGTCGACGCTTTTCTTCATCCCCAAGGAGGCTATATGGCAGTGAAATCAACAGGCGGCAAAGTCGCTTCGACTGCAGGACGTACACTCGGCAATCCGAACGCATCGAAGATCCAGCAAAGCTTAGCCGGGAGCGCGTTGGCTCAAGCTGGAACTGCGAAGACCACTAGCAAAGCCATGGAAACGAAGGCGTCGGCCGCGCTGAAAAATCCCCAATCGAACGCGACGACAAAGACACTCGCAGCTACCGTCGTCGCGCAGTCCAAGCGCAACACCTAACCGATTTCCGGCGGCGGGGCGCGCCGGAATCAATCGATGCCTGTTCTGCCAGTGAACTGTGTGGTGAGCCCGGCATGTCATCCTGATCATAGCGTCGCCGGGCATGGAATAATGGCGGTTGGCATCGGTACGGCTCGGTACGGGAAGCTAAAGCGCATGAGGCTGGGAAAATTTTTCCGCTACCTGCGTTCACGGGAGCTTGTGCAACCGTGACAGGTCTTAGCGGGTCCGCGGGCAGGAAATTGCAATACGATGTATTCCGACCTGAACGGCGTCTGGCGTACATCCTTGACGGCCCGGAGTGCTCCCGATTCATGTGTCGCCCCGAGTACCAGAAAAACCTCTCCATTAACCCGGATTTTCATGACCATCTTTGAACTGCTGCAGCTTATGCTGCCTGACGGAACCGATGCATTCGAACCCATAAGGAAGGCCGACTCTGCCGCTCCGTGGGTTAATCAGATAGGGAGCGCCTGTCCCACGTGGCCACCTGATTTGTTCGCCGTGACAGGGCGGATCATCGAAGAATCCGGCTGCTACACGCTGGCGAGCCCTGATCGCGGATTTAACCGTTCATTCCGGGGAATAGTCGATGAGGCCAGCATTAGCGCCCACGTGGGTTTCCTGAAAGCACTGGCAGCCATTGTTAACGAATGGAGCGAGGATCCGCTGGTTCCGCCAGAGCCAGTTACCGACCTCTGGGACGAGCTGGTCGGAATTCATGGCCAAAAGTCGGTCAGCAGTATCGAAGCCGATCCGGAAGCCGCTGGCTGTGTGCTACGCCTGTTTGCCATCGCCGATGAGGCCTGCAGAGGAATGGGCTGGGGTGACAGTGAGGACGAACCATTGTCGACCAGTTTTTCCCATATGGTCTTGATGCGCATGGGTGGGTGGGCCGAGATCAGCCTGCACCTGCCATTCTCATTGTGCAGCATGGTCTCACCCGAGGTGGCGGTGGTACTGCCAAAATCGATTACGGCATCCGTGGGCTGCACGGCAAGGTCGCTGAGCCATTATCTGGCCCTGCTGCCACCATCGCATGTGGTGCGGACATCCTGGACCCTGCCGGCAGGAAGGCATCTGGAGGAAGGCCAGAAGGAGCTCTCAGAGCCCTATGATATTCGTCTGCTGCTGATCCCGTTTCCTTTTCATGTTCCGGGCCAGAGCTTTGTGCTGAACACACCGCGGGCCGAACTGGGGAAAAAACATTTTTGGCCAGCCTATTTTGGTCTAGAACAACGATGGCTTGATTCAGGTTCAGGGCCACTGGACGGAGCACGGCTGGCCAAGGAGTTTGTAAGGCCGCTGATCGATCAGGCAAGAAAGCAGACAGGAAAAATGCCACATGGTATCGTCTTGCCGGAATGCGCCCTGAACCGTGAGATTGCCCAAGACCTCGTCCGCGAGCTGTCGGATTCGGGCATCGAATTTGTGATCACCGGGGTGCTACATGAGCAGGACGGTAAAACGTACAACCAGGCGTGTACCTTCGTCATCGATCAGGACCAAGAAGATGCGGCACCGTTCGTCCAGAACAAGCACCACCGGTGGCGTCTCAATCGTACCCAGGCCGACAGTTACGCGCTGGACTTCGACGGGAGCCATGCGAACGACAAATGGTGGGAAGACATCGACGTCAGCCAGCGCACACTTCCTTTTTTCGGCCTGCGCAAGGAAATGTCATTTGTCACACTAATCTGCGAAGACCTGGCGCGGTCCGATCCGGCGATGTCCGTGGTCAGGGCAGTCGGGCCCAACCTGGTGGTAGCGCTGCTGATGGACGGGCCCCAGCTGGCGGTACGCTGGCCCGGGCAGTATGCCACGGTGCTGGCCGATGACCCGGGCTCGGCGGTGCTGACGCTGACCTGCGCCGGCATGGTCGACCGCTCCAACTGGCACCAGTCGCGTCCGGTCCGGTCAATCTGATTATGGCGTGACGCCGGCGGCAAGACACAGGAGAT
>Ga0265797_10011827_pt1 | contig 10850 bp, 8 predicted proteins | sample P2T30metagenome_FD_192433 | JGI IMG/M metagenome (GOLD analysis project Ga0265797, IMG submission 192433) | Plant litter microbial communities from East Loma Ridge, Irvine, California - P2 T30 | ecosystem: Environmental > Terrestrial > Plant litter > Unclassified | place: USA: California... | reverse complement strand
GGCTGCCCACGACGCGGTGGTTTTGCACGGCCCCGGTCTCGCTCACCTCAAAGTAGCCGTAAACCGTGCCTTGCACTTGGTTGCGCAGGTCGATGGCAGGATAGCGAAACTGGCGCTGCAAAAAGTTAATGGCCCGTTGTAGTGCGGTAACATTTTTATCAGTCAAGCTAACAAAAGCTGGATTTTCGTCACTGTATGCTAGCGGGCTGGTGGCCGGCGGCCCAAAATAGAGTGGTAAAAAGAGGGCGTTGCCCGGCTGCGCATTGCTGGCTTCGGAGCCCAGCTGCCAAGTGCCCAACTGGGTAGGTAGCTGCTCCACAACGGCCCGCACTTCCTTGCTAAGGGCAAACGCGGCCCCGGCTGGGTCGGGCGGCACCAACGCAATGCAGCGGTTGGGGCGGCCGTCTTTGCCTAGTTTCAGGTGCACGATTATCTGGCCCGGGCGGGCGGTAACAGCCGCTTGGGTCGCCCGGCGTAGCGTAGCCCGCAGCGAGTCGGGCCCACCCGGAAAACGCGGCCCAGTGTAGGGATTTAAGCCCGCTTGTGCCGGGGTGGTTTGGGCCAGGGCGGCCGGGCTGGCCAGCAGGAGTAGCCCCGGCAGCAGGAGTGAGGCGGCGAAACGGAGTAGGTGGGGCGCAGTGCGGGGCATAAAGCAAGGTTGAAAAGTCGCTGATATTCAGAGCAGCGGTAAATATAGCGGCACTTTGGGGCACCAAATGGGCTGCCTGGGCCACTTGCTGCGTATGGCGGCTCATGAAGCATTTTGTTACCCTGCTCAGCGGGCTGCTGCTCGTGCTGCCCTTCGCCGCCCGTGCCCAAGACGATAACCACCCCAAGTTTCCGAGCCCCTACGACTCGGCGCACTTTAGCTGGCGCAAGCCTGTGCCGCACAACCGCCTGCGCCCCCTGCGGCCCGACCGCCCCGGCACCACCGAAAGTCCATTTACCGTCGATGCGGGCCACTTTCAACTCGAAACTGACCTCACGCGCCTCATCAACGAGCCCGGCTCGGCCGAAGACCCGCAGCAGCGCTCGTGGCACGTGGCCTACGCGCTGGTGAAACTTGGCCTAAGCCGAAAAACCGACTTGCAGGTAGAATTACCGCTCTACGCTGCCCAGAAGCAGCGCCCCGAAGGCACTAAGGAATGGGAAAATAGCCGGGGCTTTGGCGATGTGGCAGTGCGTATCAAGCACAACTTCCTGGGCGATGACCAAGAAGGCCCGCTGGCGGCCAGCGTGGTAGCCTTCGTGCGCGTGCCCACCGGGGCGGGCGGCGTCAGCAACACCCGCCCCGAATACGGTATTATTCTGCCCGTTGATTTGGAAATCGGTGAGACCTACAACCTCGAAGCCCAGCTCGAAACCGACCTGGAATACGACCCGGAAGGGGCGCAGCGCTACGTACGCATTATGCCCTCAGTAGCCATCGACCGGCAGTTTGGCAAGAAGCTCGGCCTGCTACTCGAAGGCGCTTTCCCCTGGAATAGCGAGCAGCACCGCTGGCACGCCCAACTCAACGTGGCCCCCACGTTCAACGTGACCGACAACTTTCAGCTGGATGCCGGCACGCACATTGCGCTGAATACGCGCACGCAGCGTGAGTATTTTGTGGGGTTCACGGTGCGGTATTAGGCTGTCTGGTAATGCCTTTTATGGTCGTCATGCTGAATGCAGTGAAGCATCTTGCTCGCTCCATTGCTGAGCGTAGCTGATTACTGCGCCACGCAAGATGCTTCACTGCGTTCAGCATGACAAGCAAGTAGGAGTCGAGGTTGAAGTGTACATTAAACCTTCCGCTCGCACCAGCCTCTAACCCGGCATGACCTCTCAGCAGCAGCTTCAGCACCTGTATTGGCGCGCCGGCTTTGGCCCGCGTCCCGAGGATATCGCGGCGGGCCTCAGCCCCGATAAGGCCTTGCGCCAGCTCTTGCGCGCCGCCGAAAAGTGGGAGCCCATCGAGAGCCCGGCCTTTCACTACATCGACCCGCTGGGTACCGTGATGGCCGTGCCGCCCAGTGCGCCCGCTCCCAGCCTGGCTGCCATGCGCCCAGTGGCGCCCAACAACCCCGATGAGTTGAGCCCGCTGGTGCCACGCCCGGCCCTGGCGCCGGCCCGCCAACTGGGCGCGCCCGTGCTGCGCCGCCGCGACCTCACGCCCGAGCAACGCAAGCTGCAAAACGAAGGCATTCGCGACGCCTTTGCGCAGATGAGCACCGCCTGGATGGACCACATGGCCACCGGCCCCGGCCAGCTGCGCGAGAAAATGGCGCTTTTTTGGCACGGGCATTTTGCCTGCCGCACGCGCCGGCCCGATGATAGTTTGCAGCTGCTCAACACCATCCGAAAGCACGCGCTGGGTAATTTTTCGGATTTGCTGCTGGCCGTGAGCCGCGAGCCGGCCATGCTGCAATTTCTTAATAACCAGCAAAATCGTAAGGAGCACCCCAACGAAAATTTCGCCCGCGAGCTGATGGAGCTGTTCACGCTGGGCCGGGGCAACTACTCCGAAACCGACGTGAAAGAAGCCGCCCGCGCCTTTACCGGCTGGAGCTACGATGGCCAAAATAACTTCGTGTTTCGGGAGCGGCAGCACGATGCCGGCCCCAAAACCTTTCTGGGTCACAGCGGTAATCTGGGCGGCGAGGAGGTGCTGACTATCATCATGCAGCAGCCGGCGGCGGCCACGTTTTTGGTCACCAAGCTGTACCGCTTCTTCGTGAACGATGTGCCCAATCCGGCCCATATCGAGCCGCTGGCCGTAGCTTTTCGCAAAAGCCACTACGACATTGCCGACCTAGCCGAGCGCTTGTTTTCGGCCGACTGGTTCTACGATGCGGCCAATGTAGGCGCGCGTATCAAATCGCCCGTCGAGCTGATTGCCGGGCTGCGGCGCACGCTCAACTTACAGGTAACTAATAAGATGCCTTTACTGGGCTACCAGCGTGCGTTGGGCCAAGCGCTCTTTATGCCGCCCAACGTGGCCGGCTGGCCCGGCGGCCGCAGCTGGATAGATTCCTCGTCGTTGCTGCTGCGTTTGCAGCTGCCTTCCATTCTATTCAAAAATGCCGAATTTGCGGTGCGCCTCAAAGACGACGAGAGCGACATTACGCCCCAAACCACCGGCCAGCAGCGCACTGTGCGCAACACGGTAGGCGCGCAACTGCCGCTGGCCCCGCTGCAACAGCTGTTGGGCGGCACACCCGCCGCCGAGCGCCCCGGCCGGCTCGCGCAGTTTCTGCTGCAAGCGGCCATTCGGCCTGAAAACCTGGCTCTGGTGCAGCAAACAGCCGCTAAGGCCGCCACGCCGGAAGAGCAGTTGCGAGCTACGCTCATCAGCTTGCTCAGTTTGCCGGAGTATCAGTTATCGTGAAAACTGTCCGTCATGTTGAGCGGAGCGCAGTCGAAGCATCTTGGTCGCTTCGTTGCTGACGTCAGGAGTAGCTTACCAGCCAAGATGCTTCGGCTCCGCTCAGCATGACAGTTCATTAACATTCAGCATCATGCAACGTCGCCGCTTCCTACAATCGTCTGCCCTGGCCAGCACGCTGCTGCTAGTGCCCAAGTTTCTGCACGCCCTCGACCGGCCCGAAACGGGACTCGCGGCCATGCTGCGCGATGCGCCTGGTGGCAAGGCGCGCCGCCTCATCGTGGTGCAGCTCAGCGGCGGCAATGACGGGCTAAATACCGTTATTCCGTACCGTAACGATTTGTATTTCAAAGCGCGACCTACGCTGGCTTTGAAGGAAACGGCCGGTATTTTGCCCCTGAGCGGCGACCTGGGCCTGCACCCCAAAATGACAGGCCTGAAAGGCCTCTACGACCAGGGCCAGTTGGCCGTGCTCAACGCCGTGGGCTACCCCAACCCCGACCGCTCGCACTTCCGCTCGATGGACATTTGGCAGACCGGCTCGGGCTCGGAGCAGCTGCTGGCCACCGGCTGGCTCGGCCGCTACCTCGATAGTAGCTGCGCGGGCTGCGCGCTGCCTTACCAAGCCTTGGAAGTCGATGATACGCTGAGCCTGGCCTTGAAAGGCCAGTTTCGCAAAGGCTTGGCGGTGAAGAATCCCAGCAAGTTTCATCAGCTTACGCAGAGCCGCTATTTGAGCCGGCTGAGTCAGGAAAAACCGGCTGCTACGGCTACCTCGGAGCTAGACTACCTGTACAAAACGCTGGCCGAAACGGCTTCGTCGGCCGAGTACCTCTACGAAAAGGCGAAGGTGCACGCCAGCACCGCCACCTACCCAGCTACCGAGCTGGGTCGCAACCTCAAAACCACTGCCGAGCTGATAAGCTCGGGCGTTGAATCACGGGTGTATTATCTGGCCCTCAGTGGCTTCGATACCCACGTGCGGCAGCACGAGCAGCAGGGCCGCTTGCTCGGCGAGCTGTCGGATGGGCTGGCCGCGCTGGCCGCCGACCTGCAAAAAAACAGCGAGTGGGAAAATACCTTAGTGATGGTCTTCAGCGAGTTTGGACGGCGCGTGACCCAGAACGCCAGCAACGGCACCGACCACGGCACCGCCAACAACGTGTTCTTGCTTAGCGGCGCGCTCCGCAAGCCCGGCCTGCTCAACGCGCCCGCCAGCCTGGCCGACCTCGACCAGGGCGATTTGCGCTACCAGGTCGATTTTCGCAGCCTCTACGCCAGTATCCTCACCGACTGGCTCGGGGCCGACGACAAGTTGGTGCTTGGCCCTGGCATTGAGCGCCTTGCGGGCTTGGTTTGAGAAGGTACTAGTTAAATGATAGGGTTGAGGTAATCGATTGAAAAGCAGTACAGTATGCCGAAGCTGGGCTATATCCTTGCGCAGGGCGGTTCGTAGTTAGGGCTGTTTTCACCCTTTTATTTCCTCCTGTTATGAAACCCATTTCGCCCACCGCCCACGGGATTATCGACTACCTGACCTGCGGATTTTTCCTCACTGCGCCTAGTTTATTCAACCTGACGGGCACGCCGGCCGGCGTGTGCTACGCGCTGGCCGGCGGCTACCTGGTCATATCGCTGCTCACCAATATGCCCATGGGCTTGCTCAAGTGGATACCCTTCTGGCTGCACGGTCGCTTTGAGCTGGTTAGCGGCCTGGTTTTCATTGCCTCGCCCTGGATATTCAACTACGCCGACAGCGCAACCCTGCGCAACCTGTTCATTGCCGTGGGCATCGTGTTTCTACTGGTGTACGCACTCACGCAGTGGCGCACCGACGAGCGCACCGCACCCATAGCAGGCATGCAAAAGATTTGATTCTCAGTACGCAATAAGTATTGCTTCAAGAAAAAGCCAAGTCTTGTTTGCTCCTTATGGATTAGCCAAAAGCGGGGAATTTGGAGAGAAAACTAGTCAGCCGGTTTTCTCTCCAAATCCCCCGCTTTTGGTTTCGTAGTAGCTCAACCAGCGAATTACCTTCACTTACAGCGGCACGTTGAAGCCCAGGGCATAAATGAACTGCGCCGAGCCGAAATGGTGGGTAACCCGGCCTTGGCGGTCGAAGCCGATGCGGCTATTGGTGTAGTCGGCGTAGGCCCCCTGGATGTCAGATTGCAGGAACAGGTAGCGAAATACTTCAAGGCGCAAGCCCGCGCTGGCCCCGGCCACCCAGCCCTCGTAGCGAAAGGGTCCTTCGGAGTGGCTGTTGAAAATGGAGGCGATGGTGTAGGAAATCATGGGGCCGCCGCCCACTTTGCCAATGGCGCTCAAGGCCAGGTGGCGGCCCACGGTCAGGTACTGGCGCTTCACGAGGTTCACCATCAGGTAGTTGTTGCCGTTGGTGTGCTGGAGGTGCACAAAATCGGGCGTTACCAAGGTGTCGCGGTCGAAATGGTAGCCGCGAATCTGACCCGACACCCGCATTACTTGGTTGTCATCGACCACGTACTTGAGGTGGTTCCAGCTTACTTCGATGCCCAGGTCGTGCTTGTCGCCGAACATGTAGCCGATGGTGGCATCGTACTGCGGCACGGTGAGGTTGCTGGGCTTCCAAAAGTCGCTCATGCTCATGTGGTCGTGCGCCTTCGCGTCGTGAAACGTGAAGTCGTAGTCGTCCGAGGTGTTGTTACGAAACCGGATATCCGACTTGGTGTACCAGTCGCGGTTGTAGCCCCAACTGAGGTAAATAGCGCCGTGGCGGCGGCCGATTGGTAGCGTTTGGGTAGCGGCGCCGGGCTTGGTGGGGCCGATTTTGGTAGGGGGCGGCAGCACGGCTGGTCGGGCGGCCAAGGGTTGGATAATACTAGCTAATAATACGGGTACTGATAGCAGGTAGCGCTTCATGAGAAAAACACTTAGAGAAAACTACGACTTTTACTGAAAAAAAACAGGTAAAAGTACGTAGCATTTGCGCTAAGCACGACAATATCACGCGGCGGCTATCTATAATCGGGTGCCTACCACCACCGTCTTTTTGTACTCGCGGCGCTCGCCACCGTTGGGCCTAAACAGCTCGATAAGAATGATATAATAACCTACGGCGGCCTTGCGGCCGCGCTCGTCGGTGCCATCCCACTGCACGAAGCCGGTGGTGGGCAGGCTTTCATTGCGCAGCAGGCGGCGCGTGAGCTGGCCCAGGGCGTCGTAAATCGTGACTGAGCCCACGTAGCCGAGCTGGTCGAGCTGGTAGTTGAGGGTCGTGAAATCCTGCTGCCCATCGTCGTCGGGCGTGAAAAGCTCGGGCTGCACGCTCCACTCCTGACCATTGCCAGCCGCGTCCTGCGCCTGCGAGTTGGGGCGGCCGGGCGTGGCGTAGCCCACCGCGCCCGCCGCCGAATGGAAATTGCTCGCCCCGCTGGGCCCAGCGGCCCGGATGCGCTCCAGGCTCACGCCGGCCTGGGTACTGAGCAGCGGCAGGTGCTGGCTTTTGTCGTAGTCGTACTGGTCTAGCGGGGTGTTCTTTGCATCGTAGAGGTAGAGGCTGCCCGCGCTGTTATCGAGGGCCGGAAAGCCGGCTACGACCAGCAGCGCGGTCGGGTCGGTGCTGGTTGGGTACTGCGCTTGCAGCACATTCACATCGCTGGTGAGGGCTACTAGCTGGCCGGGGGCCAGCACGTAGGGCGCGCCGGGGCTGATGACTGCACTGCCTAAGCCGCTGGCTTTCTGAATGGCCAGCTGACAGTCTTGCAAGTTGATAAAGCGGAGTGAGCGATTGAGGATTTCTGCGAAATACACCCCACCCGGGCGGTGGTAAAACAGCACTTCGTTCACCACGAGGTCGCCGGGCTGAGCTGGCTCGGGCAGCGCAAAGCTCGCCGAGCTGAGTGCCCCGCTGGTATTACCCACGCAGTCGGTGGCGCGGGCTACGGACACGGTGGTGGCCTGGCTGGGCTGCAAAGGCGCGCTCAGCGTGAGGTCGACCGCCCGAAAATCGGGGCCCACGGGCGTGGCACGGATTACGGCCGGGGCCGTACCCGTGCCGCTTTGCAGCCGGTAGAGCGCAGCGCTGGCCGTGCGGGCGCTATCCAGTTTTTCGCCGAAGTGGAGGCGTACTGTGTTGGTGCTCAGGGCTACGGCGCGCAGCAGAGCGGGTGGCGTGGTGTCGGCATTAGGGGCCGCTACGCTGTTGCGGCGGGCGGGGGTGCCGCCACTGGCATCCCGGCTGGCTTGCCAGTTGGGGGCTCCGGCGCAATAGTTAGCTGGGTCTATCATTTCCAGCGTCCAGCCGCCGGCGGCCTTGCGCACGTCGCGGTACCAGGCGTCGTTGTAGGTTACTTCGAAGAGCGTGGTGCCGTCGCGGGCGCGCAGCACTAGCTGGTCGCCGCCGTTGATGAGCGAGGGGAAATTGGTGGGGCCAAGAACCCGGCCGTAGGGCGCAAATTGAGCGGTGCGCGTGGGGGCGCACACCACGGCGTACTGGCCGGGCAGCAGCTGTGCGGTGTCGGGCAGCGCAGCGGCCGGGGCGCTGCCGGGCTTGAGCAGGCGCACGCCGCGCATGCTCAGTATTTTGGTGGTCGTGTTGTTATAGATTTCGATAAACTCTGAGGCGGGTAAACCCACTACGGGCGTTTCGTCGGCTAGTATCTCCGTGATAATCAACTCGCCCACCTGCGGCGGCAGCGCCGCGCCGCCAAATGCCGCCGTTAGTGGCCCGGCCGCCACGTTGCCGTACAGGTCGGCTAGCTGGCGGACTTCCAGAATATTGGTGGCTGCAAGGTCCTGGCTAAATACCAACCGCACTACAGCCGGATTCAGGGCTGAAATCTGGGCCGAAATCGGCACTACGCCCGTGGCCAACCGGTAGCGGGCGGGTAGCGTGGCGGTGGCCGGGTTCACGGCTTCGTTGAATACCACATCGAGGGTGCGGGCATCGGCGGCCACAGCCCGCAGCAGCAGTGGCGCGGTGGCATCGCTAACGGCAAAGTCGTCGAAATAGAACGCCTTACTATTGGCAGAGGAATAGAGCAGCGATACGCCCACCGCCACGCTACGTTGGTAGGTGTTATCGACCGGCTGGTTGGCTTCGGCCACGAAGGTGCGGCCGCCGGTGAGGTCGCGCTCTAGCTTCCATTGGCCGGTGAGCGAGCGTGTTACGCGTACACGCACCAGGTTGTTGGTGCTTGAGGCGAGCGTGCCGTTTAAGCCGTCAATGACGTAAGTGGCAGTTCTTGTCGAGTCTTTGCGGAAGAGGCTTACCTCATCGTCGGTGCCACCGAGGCGCACGAAGTAACCTTTGGTAGTGGGATTTTTGAGGTCGGCTTGCGAGGCTAGCAGCCACACGTCGGCGAGGTTGCTGGCGGATGTGGCCAGCTTCAAATTGGCCCAAAACTCCCAGGTGGTGCCAGTGGTGGCCTGGCAGGGCGTCACGAGTTGCAACTGGGTGCCGGTTACGGCCGGGCCGTTGCTTTGTAATACCTGGCTCGTAACCTGAAAGCTGCCGGCGTCGCCGGTCCAAACCGGGTTTTGGGTGAAGTTGCCGTTGGCGAAGGTTTCGGCTAGCTGGGCGCGTGTGGCCAGTGGAAGCAGCAATAACAGGAGTAGTAAATGCTTCATGGGAGAGGCCACCAAGGGTAGCTACGTACAAGTAAGCATTGAAAAGCCGAACGATAGCGCTGAGCTACTAAAAGTCCGCTATAGCCAATAAATAAAGCACTGCCTCAGCGTACTAGGCTAAGACAGTGCTTTATTTATTGGCTATTAACCGCCCCGCTTTACACCATGTAAAACTCCCACTGAATGCGGTCGGGGTCCTTGAAGGCCACGTATTTCATGGGTTTTACCGTGTCCACTTTTATGCCGGTATTTTCGACGCCTGCGGCTTGCAGCGCGTCGGCTACGCGGTGCAGCTCGGCCTCGTCTTCGCAGGCAATGGCGATGTGGTCGAGGCCCACGTTGAAGGGCGTGAAGGTGTCGCCGCCGGGGTAGGTGGGCTCAGCTTTTTTGAAACCAAGAAACAGGGAGCCAATCGAAAAACCCAGAATTTCGGGCGTGTCGAGGGCAATAGGTAGGCCCAGCAAATCGTGGTAAAAGGCGCGGGTGCGGGCAAAATCGGACGAGCGCAGGGCAACGTGCGCCAAGCCTTTGGTTTTGGGTTGGATGGACATGAGTGGTTTGGTAAAGGAGAGGTTTGGAAAGCAGCAAAAAATAGCGACTGCTAGGCAGCGACTACTTGCGTTAAAACCTCAACGGTGAACCAGCTATTTTGACTGGCTATGTTGTCAATTATTTTTCTTTGCTTGGTCAGGCGAGCCCAATTACTGGCTTCTAACCAAGGTCTCACCAGTAAACCAATTTTATCCCGACATTTGCCCTTGGCACTGGCCGGCGCGAAGCCGCCCATTTAACGTGCTGATTAACTTATCGCTAATGAAAATTGCCGTTGTGGGTGCCACCGGGCTGGTGGGCACCGAGATGCTGAAGGTGCTCGCCGAGCGCCAGTTTCCCGTAACTGAATTATTGCCCGTGGCTTCGGCCAAATCGGTGGGCCAGCTGGTTCATTTTCAGGGGAAGGACTACCCCGTGGTGAGCATGGAGGACGCCATTGCGGCGCGCCCGGCCATCGCTATTTTCTCAGCCGGCGGCGGCGTGTCGCTGGAGTTCGCCCCCAAGTTTGCCGAAGTGGGCACCGTGGTGGTCGATAACTCATCTGCCTGGCGCATGGATGCCACCAAGAAGCTGGTGGTGCCCGAGGTGAACGCCGAGGTACTCACCAAGGATGATAAAATTATTGCCAATCCTAACTGCTCGACTATTCAGCTGGTAGTGGCGCTCAATGACTTACATAAGAAGTACCAAGCCAAGCGCCTCGTCATCAGCACGTACCAGAGCGTGACGGGCACCGGCAAAAAAGCCGTGGACCAGCTCATGGAGGAGCGCGCCGGCCAAACCGCCAGCAACCCCGCCTACGCCCACCCCATTGACCTGAACGTGCTGCCCCACATCGACGTGTTTCAGCCCAACGGCTACACCAAGGAGGAGCTGAAAATGGTGAACGAGACCAAGAAAATCATGGGCGACGACAGCATCCGCGTCACGGCCACTTGCGTGCGTGTGCCCGTTATGGGCGGCCACTCCGAGTCGGTGAACGTGGAATTTGCCCAGGATTTTGACCTCGATGAGGTGCGCAACATCTTGCGCGATACCGATGGCGTGGAGCTGGTGGACGACGTGCAAAACAACCACTACCCCATGCCCAAAGACAGCCACGGCCGCGACGCCGTGCTGGTGGGCCGCCTCCGCCGCGACGAAACCCAGCCCAATACGCTGAATATGTGGATTGTGGCTGATAACCTACGCAAAGGTGCCGCGACTAATGCGGTGCAGATTGCCGAGTATCTGGCGGCAAAAGGCTTAGTATAGTATTAGCTTGGAAAACCAATAGCACAAGCAAAAAGTGAGTGCTACTTCGTTGGCCCCTGCACCTTCC
>Ga0265797_10011826_pt1 | contig 10850 bp, 10 predicted proteins | sample P2T30metagenome_FD_192433 | JGI IMG/M metagenome (GOLD analysis project Ga0265797, IMG submission 192433) | Plant litter microbial communities from East Loma Ridge, Irvine, California - P2 T30 | ecosystem: Environmental > Terrestrial > Plant litter > Unclassified | place: USA: California... | reverse complement strand
GTGAGTGAGTAGTGAGTATGGAAGGCTCACAAGGAAGGGGACAACAGTAGATATGTGACCCAGTGAGTGACTTGGATTGAAGGTACAGCGACCTTTGAGGGCGGGCAGCGAGAGAGTGGGAGGAACAGCAACGGGTCTGTGACTAGCTCAGGCGGCCAGGAGGGAAGTATATCACTTGAGCAACTGTTCAAGGGCGTGTGATAAGGCAGCTAAATAATAGCTCCAGATCGAGGCGGAGACTAGGTTGGCGCACTTTCCTGCGCCAGCTACGGAAGCGGAAGTCGACTGCGTGAATCAAGCGCTCCCCTGTGGATGCAATCATGGCGGGTGGCATTTACACCAGACATAGCGCAGAGCTGCAGAAAAACGGGGACATGATTCGTGTGCCAGAGCAATCTAGGGTAGTCACAGAGGTCAAGATGACCGGTAGCAGCCGCGCTTTGTGATTGCAACCTGCATCCTGGTTCTGGGGGCGATGCTGTGAACCCACATTAACTGCCAGGCACTGAAGCCACAAAGTGCCGTGTCGGGTTTTCTGGGGGGGCTGTTGGAGCAGGGATGTGTGGCTGAATCGATCGTCCAGGCCTTGAAGCGATCTGCATACTGGTGAAAGCGGGTTAGAAGGATCTGGCGGCGTTGGTCCATCCGATGATGACAGCTGCTAATCCAGATCCTGCACGATATAGCGCTGCAGTCATGGCGTCGGCGCTACGATCCGGGATGCAGGGAAAAGGCACTGAGATCGGGTAGATGGCGGTTCTACGAGGCGTCTTCTTTCACCGCCAGAGCGGTTGCACGGAAGCGTCTACGCGGCGGACAAGTCCGCCATGAAGCCACTGCAGTAAGTAACGGGGCCTTGCTTCGGAGCGTTTTAGCCCACAATCGATCAGGGTGTTGTGCAAACGGCGGTCGAGCTCCGTGGGGCGTGGCGTTCGTGTCCTGGCTGCCCTTTTGCGAGGGGAGGGGGTGGAGGAGAGAGCAGGAATCCGACCGAGCGAATGATGGTGAGGAAACGCCCAAGCAGCGGAACACCAAGACCGCAGACGCATCGGCGCTGTGCCCATGGGTCATAAATCTCGTGCACTTGCATGGTCTGTCCTTGGAGCACCTAGTGTTTCAGCAAGGCCCGACAGTAATACAGATGCGATTGACGAGCCACAAGAACGGCGAGGTTCACACGATTCTAGCGCACATGGCCCGAGCTCCGATTGCCTTTTTTGCGCAGCCTCGGAAACGTCGACGACCTCGACGAGCATTGCTGCTTTTACGCTACACCGCACGTTTCCTACTGGCTCGTTGCGCCTGGAGAGATTGGCCAACGCGTAAATGACCCGGTTCCTTGCCATCCGAAGGAGCCTTGTCCGTCCCCAGCTCTCAGGTCGAAACCGGGGAACCGCTTTTCCTTGCGCGCATGCCCCGTCTCTATGTCGTCCTCGCTGCAGTTCGACCTTGAGCCCAAGCAATCTTGCTGCGCTGTTACGGCCGTCTCCACCCACTTCCTCCTCGCCGTCGTCTCCACCAGACGGTGAGACGCTGACAATCAACGGCTACGTGCGGACGGTGCGTAAGCAGAAACGAGTCGCGTTTGCTGCCATAGGCGATGGCTCGACCTTGCAGACTGTCCAGGCTGTTCTGGCTCCCCAGCTAGCAGAAGGGTCAGTCATCTCCCTTCCAGCAGTCCCCACCGGTGCTGACATGGCCCACTATCAGACTCTCTACGGGTGTTGCAGTGACAGTCACTGGCAAGTGGACACCCTCGCCAGGACAAGGCCAATCCCATGAGCTCCAAGTGAACAACGTGCGCATATTGGGAGAGAATGATGCCACAGTAAGTTCTTTGATGGTGACCATTGTAGACACTCGCTCCGGTATCTGATTCGTATCACTCCCCGTCAGGCCTATCCAATTCAGAAAAAGTTTCAGACAGCCGAGTTCCTTCGTACTCTCCCGCACTTGCGAAGTCGACTGCCGTTCAACTCGCTCATCCTGCGATTGAGGTCTCTAGTTACCGCGGAGGCGACCAAGTACTTTGCAAAACATGGCTTTGTCCAATGCCATCCACCAATCATCACGTCCTCCGACTGTGAGGGCGCGGGAGAAGTGTTTACTGTTGCGCCAGGAGCACCCTCCGTACTAGATAAAAGATCGTCAACCCAGGTCAAGCAGCATGAAGACCACTTCTTCGGCTCTCCAAAGTACCTGACAGTCTCCAGCCAGTTGCATCTGGAGGCTTTAGCCCAGTCCGTAAACAAGGTTTGGGCTTTATCGCCAACATTCCGCGCCGAGAAGAGTGACACGGCTCGCCATCTCAGCGAGTTTTACATGCTGGAAGCAGAACTAGCCTTTGTGGACGATGTGAACGTTGTCATGGACGTCGTAGAAGATATGTTGCGCTCTGTTGCGTCGGAACTACAAGCCTCGTCTGTAGGCCAAGAGCTCCTCGAGGCGCGAGCACGAGACCAGGAAGAAGAGCGCACACCCGTGTCGCACACCGTCCTCGCACAACGATGGCAAGGGCTAGTAGCCGGGCCATGGCCTCGAATCACCTACAAGGCTGCGGTACAGCACCTCCAAGACGCTGTAGCTCAGGCAAAGGTAGAATTTGAGTACGCACCTAGTCATGAAGACGGCCTCCAGACTGAACACGAGCGATATCTGGCTGACAGCATGGGACGTGGTGGACCCGTGTTTGTCACCGACTATCCACGTAACATCAAGCCTTTCTACATGGCGCCGTCAAATGACCCGACAGCTGGAGAAGAGGCGGCATCAACGGCCGCGTGCTTTGATCTACTAGTCCCCGAAATCTGTGAACTGGTGGGTGGCTCGATGCGTGAACACAGACTACCGGAACTTGTGAAGTCGATGAATGACCACGGTCTCCAGCCAACGGTGGAGAGCACTACCGACGCGTCAGATGGGTCCCTACAGTGGTATGTGGACCTTCGGAAATACGGCAGCGTGCCGCACGGCGGCTTTGGTCTTGGGTTCGATCGACTCCTGTGCTACCTATCTGGTGTTTCCAATATCAGGGACGTAGTCAGCTTTCCCCGCTGGCACAGACGGTGCGACTGCTAAGTCACAATCGGGATTCAAGGGCCCCTGGTAAACCGGATCACGGCATCGCCAGCTGTTCGTAGACGTGTCACATAGTAACGTGTCGTGACGAGCGAGCTGGATAGAATTGCTCATTACAGAACATCAAGGCCCCGTGTACATTGTACCTGTACGATCGGCATGTGCCTGACGTACGATACGATACCTTATCCAGGGTATTGACTCTCGAGCACTCGTCCCTGATCGATCGAACCAAGTCTACACAGAAGTTGATAAATTTCGCAAAGTACTTTTTTATTTCTGTCCCAAGCAAGCTGCGAGACATCCATTCATGCTCATGTGTGCTGTGGCAGATTCATCCAAACCCTGTTTTGTTTTCCTTCCCGTTCCAAGTCAGAATTCCTACCAGCTGCACAGCCTAAGACGGTGTATTATTCAGCGTGCGACTCTGGACCCGCTAAAACGAACCGCTGCCAACATGGCGGGGTAAGATGAACCATCAACATATCTTGCGTTATCATGGCAGAATTTGCAAGTTCCGCATGTCTGCGACGGAAAAGAGCTGCGGCGTTCCGCGGGCAGGATGTGCGGGCGGAGATGATCTGATAAGATTTCACCGCCGAGGGCTCTCTCCCCCCCCCTCCGCTCGCCTAGTCGATATCGCGTTGATGATGTACTGGATTTCCGCGGCGGCCACATGCCCACTCTTTGTTCCGTGCACATAGGGCAACCATGGTTACGGGCTAAACTTGCACCGGCAAGTACACGAATATAGAGACAGCACTGGCCAGTAGTGAAAATGCAGTGGCTTGCGATATGGTCCAAAGCCAGCAACAGCGATGCCGGAGCTCTGGTGGCATGGGTATTAATGGTAGAGTGCCCAATCGCCGGAACTTTAGCTCTGACGTCTCGGCGTTCGGCTGAAGTCATGTTGCGCCTCCGTTAGTTGCAAACAAAAGTAACAACTCCAATTTCCAACCATTGCCCGCGCACCCCTAGTCGCCGTTCACCACGCCCCGGGGAACTTCAAATAAACGGCCAAAAAATAAACATCGGAGCAGTCGCAAAACTGGAATCTGCGGCACCTGTTCAAGGCCGACTAATGGCCACCCATGATCGGGCAATAGTGGCTTTGGAAGAAGAAGAACACGAGTACAGCTCCATTGCGCCCCCACCCAAGGGCTTTGTTTGCTAACTTGCGCACCAGCTATGAGGCGCTGCCGCCAAACTTCTCCCTCACCGCGAACATGCTTGCGGGCGCGTTTGCGGGCATTGCCGTGCGTCACCGGAGTCGCCGCCATGTACTCGCCTCGACTGACTTGATGCTAGGAACACTCGGTCATGTATCCGGTCGATCTACTCAAGGTGTGCAGTTTTGCCTCAAACTCTTCCTCTCCTGCGGACAATGCGCTGACTCGCAGCAGACCAGAATGCAGATAGTCAATCCATCGCCGAGCGCCATGTACAGCGGTATCTCGAACGCCATGGTTACAATATCGCGAGCCGAAGGCTTCTGGTCGTTATGGAGGGGGTTGTCCAGTGTAGTAATGGGCGCAGGTGGGCACTCGCTGGCGCACACTCGCCATGAAATGGAACTGACGGCTCAGGTCCCGCGCATGCTGTCTACTTTGCCTCGTATGAAGCCACGAAACACGCCCTCGGTGGCAACGAAGGAGAGAGCCACGAGCATCATCCCCTCGCAGCAGGTGCGCAACTCGAACACCGGGAAATGTCCATATGGGCAGCTACTGACCATTCACAGCTGCTAGCGGCGCTGCGGCCACCATTTCCAGCGATGCGCTGATGAATCCCTTTGACGGTAAGAAGCGCGCCACGACCACGCCTGGCGCATACTGAAGCTCGCAGTCATAAAGCAACGCATGCAAATGCACGGTTCCATCTACAAGTCTGTCCCTCAATGCGCTCGAGAGGTGTTCCGCGCCGAGGGAATAGGCGCATTCTACGTCTCGTACCCCACCACTCTATGCATGACGGTACCTTTCACCGCCCTCCAATTCATGGCATATGAGTCCATATCCAAGGTCATGAACCCGACTGGCCGCTACGACCCATATACGCATTGTTTCGCTGGAGGAATTGCTGGTGGGTTTGCAGCCGGACTTACCACGCCGCTCGATGTCATCAAGACGCTGCTACAAACACGAGGAAATGCCAGGGACGCCGAGTTGAAGAACGTCTCAGGCTTGATGCAGGCGGCAAGAATTATTCGGCAAAGAGAAGGATACAGGGGGTATTTCCGTGGATTGAAGCCTCGAATCATCACCACCATGCCTAGCACTGCAATTTGCTGGTGAGTCCCATGCCGCATATTCCAAATTGGATCCATCTGAATTTGAGCAGGTCTGCATACGAAATGGCCAAGGCCTTCTTCATTCGCCGAAGCACAAACTCGTCAACGGCTATTTGAGACGATGATGCTGATGCTCCAACTGATCTTTTTCGAAGCAAGTGCTATGGGTGCGCAGAAACGACCATCTGTGCATTGCCAATGCAACGATGTACACGTAGTAAGGTTGAGGAGGAGAAACGCCCTTGCAATACTGGGCATTCGCGGCTAGGTCTAGCATCATGTGTGGCGCGGGCAGGGCAGAGGCTGTGTCGCGGCGCTGCTTGTGTACCTTTGTATAGCCGTAGAGGCTTGCTTGGAGGCTCCATTTGGCAGTATAGTGGAAGCTTGGTTATGCAAGCACATGCTACTTGCGCAGATACCTGTACCCATAGGGGGAATTTAGTTTCCATGCCACCACTCCCTACTTCATGTTGTTCCAGTCTTGTGCAGGTGCGTAATCGATAGGCACAGCCCGCTTTGGTTAGCTTCTAATGGGCGCCCTCTTGCACATGCACCTCGCGCATATCTGGGTACCTCTTCGCATACGCCAACGCTTGTAGTCTCGATTCTGCTTTGATGCACTAATGCACCAGTGGCCATTATCTAGACTACCGGGAGTGCTAGGGTAGCAATTTGCTTGTTCCGTCTGGTTGCCGTTTACTCAGCCTTCGCGGTTGCGAAATGCAGCGACATACGTCACCTACCGCGCGAACTAAGACCGGCGCATGCAACAGACGCATCTACAAACACCCAATACGTGACGCGCACCACATGCTCCCGTCTTTCCACCAGACACCAGTTTGAATTGGGCGCTCTGTCCCTATGCTCTCCGCCATGCGCGCCAACACTACCCAGAAGGCCTACGACGAGGCCTTCCTAGCCTGCTCCACCGCGGTTTATTTCGAAGGCCAGGTTTGTGCCCAACCACCCAAGTCGTGTCGCATGTCGTGCCAATGCTGATAGGAGGCACACAGAACAACGAAAAAGAAGCACTTCGATCTTGGAAGACTGCACTTGACCATATCTACTACCACAACGCTCGCCGCAACCCTTCAACCTACCGCCCCGCGTCCGAGACTGAGAAGGCACTCATAGAATCGCTGCGTCAGCTGGAACTGCAATGCAAAGAGCGCGTGGATCTCTTGGAAGCGCTGAAGAAGAGTCGGAAGGAGTCCAACGAGAGCCAGTTATCGGATACACCTGTGCCGACCCCGCCTCCTCATGGTGTGCCTTTGTCGCCAAACAGCACGAGCGCAGCCTCGTGGCTAGGCCGAGGCTCTATACCCCCCATAGAGTATGCCGATCTCTCGAGGCCGCCTCCATTGCCATACCGTCCTGCTCTGCCGCCGCGAAGGAGCTCTGGTACCGGGTCCGTTCGAGAAAATAGCTTGACACAGACTCGAAGCACATCAATGCTGTCCCCAGGAGCAACAGGAGAGAACAAGACGCGTACACCATCACCAGAGAAGAAGGGCCGAATGCTCCGGACACTGAGGTCTGGCAAGGAAAGCAAGTCATCTTCATCCAAGTTGCCCAACTCGTTAAGGAACCGGCCTGATGCTTCCAAGGCAGCTACTCAAGCATGGACTGTCAAAACCACACCCAACCCTAGCAGACCTAACCTGGGGCCTTCAAACTCATCAACAGCTTCACTACCTCCCTCGACTCGCTCGTCCATTGATAGGTTGGCTGTTGAGAAGCCGAGCGCGTACTGCTCCAATTCCGAGTCGTACCAACCGCATGTGCAGGCCCCGTTCTACTTTAGAGCTGGCGATAGTTCGGCTTCCACCGCTTACGCAGTTCCGCCAACAGGTGGCGAAGGCGACCCTGAACTAGCCAAGATGCCAGCTTCGGAGCGCACAACACCATTGATTCCTCGCAAGTCTCTGGACCCGAATCGAGCATCAAATACGCAAGGAGGCACGGCGTTACCTTCATATAGGAAAGAGTATCCGAAACCCATGCCAGACCCTCGCAATCTCGCAGTGTCGGCAGCTGCTCGATCCTACAGTGACAATGGTGGTGAACGAGCGGGGGTAATGTGGGATCCTACTACACGAAGGTTAGTACCAAAGTCTACAAACAGCTACTCGCGTGTACGGACAGATTCGGACCAAGAAGAATCGTCTGAAGCCATACCACTCGAGGAGGATGGCGAGACGCTCAGACAACGAACATCTCCGGTCCGCAAGGGCAGAACTAGAGGAAATTCTATGCGTGCCGAACTGCCTGATACCCCGAGCACAGATAGCACTGAAGCGGAACTAGAGCCAGAAGAAATGGATGAGTGGAAGCGACGAACGGATGAGATAATGAAGAATCTCCCAAGAGGTGTGGATAGACAAGCAGCACAGCAAATCTTGAATGAGATAGTGATTCAGGGAGACGAAGTACACTGGGACGACGTGTCAGGGCTCGAAGTTGCAAAGTCTGCATTGAAGGAGACTGTTGTGTATCCATTCTTGCGACCGGACCTGTTTATGGGTTTGCGGGAACCTGCACGCGGCATGCTTCTGTTCGGGCCTCCAGGTACTGGCAAGACTATGCTGGCCAGAGCGGTAGCTACCGAGTCCAAGTCTACATTTTTCGCCATTTCAGCTAGCAGTTTGACGTCAAAGTTTCTAGGCGAGTCCGAGAAGCTAGTTCGCGCCCTGTTCCAGCTCGCAAAGATGCTTGCACCGTCAATCATCTTCGTTGATGAGATTGACTCCCTTCTTTCGTCGCGCTCAGGCTCGGGAGAGCACGAAGCTTCGCGTCGTATCAAGACCGAGTTTCTCATTCAGTGGTCCGACCTACAGAAGGCAGCTGCTGGCAGCGCACTTACTGATAAGGACAAGGAGAAGGGCGATGCTACCAGGGTGCTGGTGCTCGCAGCAACAAATCTACCATGGGCAATCGATGAAGCAGCTAGAAGGCGGTTTGTACGAAGACAGTACATCCCGCTTCCCGAAGGCTGGGTCAGAAAGCAGCAGATCAATACGTTGTTAAGTCATCAAAAACACGAATTAAGCGATCAAGATTTGGATCGTTTGGTCACGCTCACAGAAGGTATGTGCACAAAGGAACTACTCATCAAGTATAGCAGAACATGTGTTGAGCCCTTTTCTGACGTTCTGAATAGGTTTCTCTGGTTCTGATATTACTGCTCTCGCCAAAGACGCTGCAATGGGGCCCTTGCGCTCGCTGGGTGAGAAGCTGCTCTCGATGACGATGGACCAAATACGCCCAATACAGTATCAGGACTTTGTAGCTAGTCTGCAAACCATCAGACCATCTGTCAGTAAGCAGGGGTTGAAAGAGTTCGAGGACTGGGCCACGCAGTTTGGTGAGCGCGGAGGTTGAAGGGTCAACGCTGACTGGTAGCAATAACAACATACATGGCACTGCGCCTGCTGCAACGAATGGAGCATCTACAGGAGGAAATACATCGCATCGATTTATATTCACCTGCTCTAGGTCTTTCACAGTGTTTTCATCTTGTTGCCTAGGTTGAGGGTGGCTCCTTCCTTCTGAAGTGTGCTCCTGACTTGGCGCCATCCCAACGTGTCGTTGAACAATTCAAGTCTTGATTTCTCCCTCTCACTACACCTCATCCCAACTGAAATCCATTGTACACGATGGCGCCCCGCAAGAAGACTGAAGAGAAGGCGACAGCCAACGAGGCAGCAGACATGGTGTTGCACTATCTTCGTGAGTCACTCTCTCGCCCAGCAAGGAGGTCCTGATCAACTGAGATGCTGCTACCTCTTGTCTCCCAATACTGATCCTGTACAGACAAGCAAAACCGTCCATACTCAGCCATTGATGTGTCTGCCAACCTGCACAACAAGGTCACAAAGGGTGTGTTGACTAACTACCGGACTCGAGTGCAGTGACTAATGGCAAGACAGCTGCCGCAGCAAAGATACTCAAGGATCTTCATGAGCAGAAGCTGATAGAAGGCCGTGCAGCTGGTAGGCATCGATTCTCACCTTCCTTGATTCACAGTTACCAACACCTCACAGGCAAACAAATTGTCTATCATGCCCTCCAGGTAACCTCGTTCCATTACTACCATTTCAAGAAGCACACTACTAAGTCCCATACAGAACGCAGCTGAAGCATGCACAACCGAGCAACTCGCCATTCTCGATACTTCCATCCTAGACCTCCGCACTCGCACCACGACTCTCCTCGGGACCGCAAAAGCCCTCCGCAGCACCCTCTCCTCACTCAACTCGACTCTCAGCACTGCTGACCTGGTCGCCAATGTGCACGCGATGGAGGATGAGAAGAAGCACATTGAAGCACGGCTTGACACGCTGAGGAAAGGAAAGGCGAAAAAGATTACGAAGGATGAGTGGGAGGCAGTGGAAGGGGAGTGGAAGAGATGCTGTGCAGTGGCGAGGAAGAGGGATAAGATTGCCAAGGAGATGTGGGCGATGATCGAGGAAGGGTTGCCGGATCAGACGACTAGGGTCGAGCTTAGGGAGATGTTTGATTTGGATGGGTAAGGGGTGCGAAGGTGTGGAGGTTATGTGGTGGGGATAATGTGAGATGACGAACGGAATACAGGTCCAATGGAGCAATACAGAAATAACGGAAGCAAATGTCAGTATCTGGTTGTGTGAGAAAAAGGGTGATATCTGCCAGTCCTTGCTAGGTGATATCATCGATTTCAACGGTTGCAGATCTACGTGCAAGGGCATCTGCTCTATCGGTGTAGTAGGTTCTACCGCAATGTTTGGAATAGACATTGGATTGCGGACACGAGATGCGCGTTAAGACTTTCCACATGTTACTTTGCATTTTATGAATTTTAAGTAATATCAATGCTCAACAGCAGATTTTCACAACGCGGTATTGCAATAGTTTTGGCAGTTTGTATAGCGGATTGCCATACCATATATATCATCTCTCTCGCCTTGACGCACCCTTTGGTCACTCCGGAACTGACCCCAAACAGTTCGTCTCTCACCTGTCTTATTTAGTCGTACTCAATCTGTACACTATATATCATGGTGCCCTCGACTAGCACCACACTCAGTCCACGCTACCACACTCACCAGCAATGGCAATCATCAAGTCTCGAGGCACGACCAAGAAGCTGGGTCCGATCAGGTACTTCGCATCTCACTCAACAACTAAGATGATAGCATACTAACACGAAGCAGTACAGGCAATAAGATGATCCGATTCAAAATCCCTAACCTAGACCGCCACTTCACAGTCCACGAAGGTAGGCGATTCCTTGTTCTCAAAACTTCAGTGTCCAAACTCTAATTACAGACCTCATCTTTTAGATCTCATATGCCAAACCTCGCTCTTCTTCAAGTCCTGCCTCCAGAAACACCGAAAGTCCGTCTCCCCTACCGACGAATGCTACGTCTGCGCCGAAGCTCTCGATCCTATCATCAGAGACATCACCTTCTGCTTCAAATGCGGACAGAATGTACACGAAGCC
>Ga0265797_10011825_pt1 | contig 10850 bp, 8 predicted proteins | sample P2T30metagenome_FD_192433 | JGI IMG/M metagenome (GOLD analysis project Ga0265797, IMG submission 192433) | Plant litter microbial communities from East Loma Ridge, Irvine, California - P2 T30 | ecosystem: Environmental > Terrestrial > Plant litter > Unclassified | place: USA: California... | reverse complement strand
CCTCCGACTACTTGGACTACACCCGTGTACATCCAGAAGACTACGATCTTGCCAGGAAGATGGTCGCTGACGCCCTTAACATGGACGAAGAGGATGTTAAGGCCGAGACTGACGAAGGTGGACCCAGCGCCGTTGTTAGGAAAATGGTGCGGGAAGAGACCACAGATCTGGTCAACGACCTAGCACTGGAAGACTATGCGGCGGAGATTGAGCGGAACTTCGGCCAGCGCAAGCGCGCAACACTCGAGACTATTCGCGCTGAGCTCGACAACCCTTACGAGGAGATCCGACAGATCTTTGCACTGTTGTCTGGTGCTGAGCTGTTCACAATGTTGACTGGTGAGACGGAGGAGACTCTCTATGAGGGTATGGTCGTACCCGTTACTATCAGGCGAACATTCCCAGATCACATCGAGGTCAAGCTGGAATGTGGCATTGAAGGTGGCGTCTCTGAATCCGAGTTCCCAGAGGGTGTTGGTAGTGGCGGTCAAGAACCTCGCCACGTCTACCAGAGCCATCAGATTGTGCGCGCCCGTATCGTTTACCTCAACCGCAAGGCTCTCACCGCACAACTGTCGCTTCGAGATGATCTCATTCGAGCGCCAGAGAAGAAGCCCTATAATCGCGCAGCGGGTGAGTGGGATGACGCACAAGAAGCTCAGGACAAGAAGGCTGCCGAGAAGGAGAAGGAAGTTGCCTCTGGTCGGCCCAACCGTGTCGTCAACCACCCTCTCTTCTTCGCGTTCAACACCATGCAAGCCGAAGAGTACCTCGGTGGTAAGGAGACCGGTGACTTGGTCATTCGTCCATCCTCGAAGGGTTTCGACCATCTAGTCGTCACATGGAAAGTATCCAACAACGCCTACCAACATCTCGACGTTCTCGAGATGAACAAGGCAAACCAATTTTCGCTCGGAAAGCAGCTCAAGATTGGAAAGCACACATACTCCGATCTCGACGAGTTGATCGTCAACCACGTCGAGGCAATGGCGCGCAAGGTCACAGAGATTACACGAGACGAGCGATTCCAACCTGGTACACGAGAAGATACTGGTAAGTTTATCGCACCATTCACTTTTTGATCATAAAACACAAGCTAACCCCTCGCAGAGAAATGGCTAGAGAACTACTGCGAAGCCAACCCTTCACGCTCCATGTACGCCTTCTGCAGCATGCCCAAGTACCCCGGCCACTTCTGGATCTGCTTCCAGATGAGCGCGCGAGGACCCAAGGGAGCCTGGGGCATCAAGGTCGTCCCCAACGCATTCGAACTCCACAAGAACGTCTACCCCGATATGCTGGCGCTCAAGAACGGCTTCAAGCTGTTGATCAGCACGGCTAGCAAAGCGCAACCCAGGCGCTGAAGGAACAAAGCATTCGTTGACAGGCTATTCCGGGGTCGCGACGGAATTTGGGGTCCTGAAGCGCTTCGAGAACGTGTATTGGTAGTTCTTGGCTCGCGGTTCTCTTTTTTTGGTATTCGCTCTCTTCACATCAGTCATCATGGGATCATTGCATAGCCCTGTCTTGAAAGGGCCAACTAAAAGAATTACTACTCATAATACGGCGCTCTTTGGGAGGTTTCCCAGTGTGTAGAGATATCATAAATTGGCATTTTGTTCTTCCCAATCTCCGTGCAATCCATGTGAATGCACGCGTATCGTCTGTCGTAAAGTCGGTCGTCCGTTTGGTATCGATGTTTTGACACTGTTGTATGTAGACCTTCTCTACTCACGGAAACCCAGGAGATTCACCCCTAGGCTAATCTTACTACCTGACGAACCCACGCACCTTATTTAAATGGGAAAAGGTAAATACAATGAAGCCTACGTTGCTCTCAGGTCTCTTATTTTGCGACCTTTTTGATACTAGTAAAGGGCTACACCAGACTTTGACACCTTTTCGGAGATACCCACTGGCTTATGTACCCATCGTAACGCTCTTAGATTACCTACTTTGCATACACTCATTATAATGTAGTCCGCAGGCCCGTCCAAAATTCCCCTTACATGTGGTACACGCAGTAATCCCACCTAACGTCAACACTCCCACCCGCCCACAAAACCACCACCAAGGATATCTACTCCTACTAGATCGCCCCTCCAACCGGTGTCACTCCACTCCACTCCACTACACCATCCCGCCCAACCTCACGATCCCCACATGGGTAATTTTTCTCCGTCCCGTCTCCCTCAAATCGTTTCCGGTGAGAACACCTACTCGCAGACTCTGATCTACGCTCGCGTATGCACGTACTTCGTATGCAAGCTTGCTGGGCCGGCCGATCTAGATCTACACGCCACAAGAGGACACTTGGCGGAGTTGACTCCGCGAAACGGGTTATATCCGGTGGGTGGCTTGGCGTGTTTACGGTGGGCGGTGGTGATGGTGCTGGTGCTGGTGCTGGTGGCTGGGCTGGCTTAGTCGAGACGCGGCGGTGCTGTACTGAGTCGTGGGTTGCAGGGCGGAAAGGGTAGAAATTTTACTGTGAGAATGACGGACAATTTTTGCACAGTTATGAAGTACCGAGCAGGGAAACTCTAAGGGAATGGATGGATGGATGTGCGTTACTGGGAAGACGTTGCCAAGTGTTCATGACGTTGCGTCACTCCAAAGTATATGCCTTGCGTCCATAACTTTACATAGGATGGTAACATGGAACAGTCACAGAGTGGAAAGCTGGCACAAAAGTATGAAGATGGAGATCATTCAAATTAAAACTATGAACAGAGGCAAAGACGAGCCCGTCCTTGTCCTCACCAGCTTCTCACTGGCCTGGGGGTATAAACTTCCTCCCCTTTCCGCAAATGATGATAAAAAAAATGTTCAGAGAATAGTGGGCCCTCTCTCGTAAGAGCAGGACGTAGTTTCCGGGTATCAAGGTGTTACTTTTATGTGTGTTGATGACCGGAGGTAGGCGCCTGGCTCCTCGATGGTTGTGTGCATATGTCGTTATGAAGGGAGAAAAGTGATGTCGTAAAAAAAAGGGACTTTTGTTGTTGGTGATTGTACAATGGGAGATGGTAGACCTCCGTGGGAAACGCCGTGCTGATGGAAATGCTGAGATGATGAGAGATTCAGAACCAGCTCTCATGTTGAAGATGGGTATGCAAGAAGTGAAGGTTGGGCGCAAGATGAGGCGGCAGTGACTCTCTTATTGGTGAGAGAATTGCCTGCTCAGGCGCTGCCATGCGGACTCCATGCTGCGGCGGACGCCGTCCTTCTCGCTCTCTACGCTCGAGGAGCTGGAAGTGGAGGAGGCTGAGTTCTGGCGTTGGGATCGGGGCTTCATCTCGTCGACGAGGTTGCCGGCACCGCCGCGGCCGATGTGGTAGACGGGTGCTTGTTGAGTGCGGAGGCGTTCTTGCTGTTGGAGTTCCTCGTCGAAGCTGAAGATGGCGCGCTCAGACTTCTTCATGTTGCCAGCACCGCCACGGCCGGTGGCGTAGAAGGCGTTGCTGGGTGGGGGAGGCAGCTTGGTGCGCGAAGCTGGACCTGAGGCTGTGGGGCCGGGGGTGACCTCAGTGGGCTTGATGCGCATGGCATTGCCGGCGCCGCCGCGGCCAGAGTACATGTAGGCACCGGCGGATGGGTGAGGCTCGTTGATGTGGAAGCTGACCATTTTGATTGTTTGGTAGTGAGGTTGTTGGTTGTTGGGAGCAAGTCAAGTGGCGACTGTCGTCGATATGAATCTGGGGTAGCGTTGATAGTAAGAGGTAGCTCCGGGAAGATCTGTAGTGGTTGATGATCGTTGGTACTCAACAAGACCTACTGGGGTAGAAGGGTTTATATAACAAACAGCGTCGCACTGATCACGATCCCCTCTTACTACTGGAATGCAAGGCAAGAAAACCTCTCACGCGCAAGCTTTTTTTCGGCGCCACGAAACGAACCAGACGCGCACGAGGCCAGCTCAGAAGCCTTGGAAGTCTGAGCGACACTTTGCAGTTAACGGCAGTCAATGGATCATGCGTCCCCTAACAAGGCCAGTGTAGGAAATTTCTCAGCACCATGAATAGTTTACCATTACCCCCTCAAAACGCGGTGATTGGCTGGAGCGAGTTTCTCGGGGGTAAGAGATTGCCAGGGGAAATGGTCAGGTGCAGCGGAGAACAAGGAGCGAAGCGATCGAGCCCATGACGCTATCGAAAGCCCGGAGCTTGGCTCCGCAGCAACCGCAGCGCACATGGCCGAAGCGCCGCCTGTGAGGTGTCTGACTGAAAATTTGACGCAGAAGACGCCATGCGCAAACTGGGGCCTTGTGCCAGCTTCCGCGACGGCCAGCGCACGCTTCCCGCCGGAGAGTGTGGAGGCGGGAAGAGATTTTTTCGCGGTGCTGCGTCTCATGTCTGGCTCGCGTCATGCATACGCCGCATACGCTCTGCGCTTGTCATCGGGTGCCTGGATCAGAGGAGAACCGAGATGGAGACGCTGCAGATTCTGACGCTGCCTGCTCGATGCTGGTGTTGCTGTTTTGATACCCATTGCATGCATCGGTATCCATCCTTCTGCAAGGCACAGTGAGCTTCGTCGTTGGTGGCGTCTTCCAAAAAAGCAATTACACCTTCGGCCGCTCAGTTTTTCGCTCAGCCAGCTGACCGCGCACGTTCCGGTGGCCGTCCGAGCCTCCGTACGCACCGTCGTGCATGACGTCGAGCATCGTGAAGTCTAGGCGTGGGCGGCTCTGTGCTTGCGGTCTGCGGTGACGAACAGGTACGTGGCCCCCTGTTGTGGCTGGCCCTGTGATCAGGTACCTGCAGTGCTCGCGATCGCTGCAGCTGGGGTGATGCTATTTGCGCATGTCATGTCGCCATTGTGTGTAATAGGCGTTGCACATTACGTGGAGTGAAGCATCGGTGATTTGACCGCAGTCACACCATAGCTGACACGACTAGAGAAGACCTCACGATGCTTGGCACACCCATTCGCCCAAACCATCTGACTGTAACTTTCCGTTTCGCCCTCCGTGTGCACATTCGCAGGTGGATTAATTGTGGTATTCTGTACGCTTCATAATCATAGGGGTATTCCAAAGCGCTCACAAACGCCTGCCATGCACGGGCTCTCCCCTCGTACACCTTACCTAACCGACACTCTCGAACCATGCTCGCGCTTAAGTAACAGAAACGCACTCGAATGCGGGGAAAGCAGCATGCTACAGTAGCTCTCCCGTCTAGAAGCTACGGCTACCGGCTGACACGTAGATCTGCCATCACCCAACCAAGCGCGCAGCCCCCAGCTTTCTTCCTTCGTGGTTGGCGCGACCCCAGGTCTTGGGACCCCATTCCATGACTAACTGCAACTGCGCTACCCATGCAACCACGCAGCTCCTTCTCGAAAGATGATGCGGAGGCGGGAGAAACGGGTGCGGAGTAAGTGCTGCTGCCAAAGACGACGTGTCGGTGCTTATGCGAATTTGGTGTGGATGATGTCTGGGTTTTCCTGCCATTCGTCTTTCTCTACCCACATCTGCATGCACGTGTCAGTTCACTGGCTACAGCCTCGTTGGGGAATAAGAAACTTACCTTCTTGAAGGTGCTGAGGCCCGCAAGAATGCTGCCACCGGTCCACGTGGTGTAGATGCGCTCTGGTGGTGCTAAGATCTTGATCCTCATGTCCTTCACCGCCAGTCTTTGCACCTCATGAAGCAGCCTGTTTCCGAATCCCTTTGTCAGTGTGGAACCTCCGGAGAGTACAATGTTGCCATAAAGCGCCTTTCGGAGGTCCATGTCGGTTCTGTGTATCGCCTCGACGACAATCTGGTGCACGCCAGGGTACTCCAGACCAATGATCTCGGGGTTGAAGAGTATCTCTGGTGCTCGGAAGCGTTCCGCTCCGATCTAGACTGTCAGCTTGTGTCTGATGCGTCTCGTCATTTGTACTCACCTTTATCTTCTGGCCATCAGGTAGTGCGTAGTCGACGCTCTTGCCCTCTGATCTGGACGAGCCTGACCAGTCCTTCTCCTCCTTGGCCGGATCGAGTGCCACGTATCCTGTTGCCTCTTTGATGTTCTTGACCGTCTCCTTCTCAGCGCTGGTGTGGAAGACGCGGCCGCTTTTCCTCAGCAGCTGCTGGAAGTGCTCTGTAACGTCTCGGCCTGCCACGTCTATCCTCCTGATGCTGTTGGGAATCGCAAAACCCTGGAAGACTGGCACTGCATGCGAAACACCGTCTCCCGAATCTAGAACTAGTCCAGTTGTCTTGCCGGATGCGTATAACGAAAGGACGGCTTGGACCGATGTGTATAAGGCGGGCACATTAAACGTCTCGAATAGAATCTGAGCAGCCGTGTCGCGGTTTTCTCGGGGATTTAGCGGAGGCTCTGTAAGGAGTACAGGATGCTGCGGAGACAGATAGTCAGCTTGATGCCCCTCCATGGCAGTCTGTCACGGTCCAACTCACATCTTCGCTGACGGTCCTCAGGCCTTCTGTATAGACATACTGCCATATCCGCTCCATATCATCCCAGTCTGTGACAATGCCATGCTCCAATGGGTAGTTGATCTTGAAGAGCCCCCTATATTGTTGTGCTTGTGGTCCTATGAATACGTCGCCCTCCAATGCGCCTGCCATTGTCCGCACATGCTTCGGCCGTCCGACATATGACGGAAAGAAGCATTTCGGCACATCCTCGCCTGCGAATCCAGCTCTGATGGTTCCACTGCCGTTGTCTATCACGATCGGAGCATTGTGTAGTCGGGAGCCCATGGCGGGGTTGGGGAATAGCGATGGGTTTGGAGATTGGTAGTTCGGGAGAGCGGTCCGCGACGGTGACGATAGAGAGGCGAGTTTTCTAGCGGAGCGAAGAGCTGGTGTCGTGGCAGCTTCCCCAGGTTGGAGCTCCTTCTGAATCGCGAAAGTTCACGACGCGCTTCGGCATTGACGACAGGGGTACCCTCACCGCATCACGTGCCGGCGCTCGCACCTCCAAGAACACGCATCTGCTCCTGCGCATCATCTACATCGACCCCGGTTACAATTTATGCTCCGTCTTTGTTCCATTGTACCATTGTATATAATTAAGCGATACAATCACAGCATCCAGCATTGTTCCGCCCTCAGCGGCGCGCTTCACTCATCCCGCATCAGCACTATCTAGGCAACCACCCGTGGACGATTACAATGAACATCATGCTCCGCAATATACTGTCTACTACGTCCTCATGCCTACGGCCTACCCTCTCCGAACTTTGTGCAGCTCCATATACATTTTGACTACCTACTAGACCTCCTAGAAGCATGTCCTCGGTAAAGCCTAACCCTGCCATGCAGGCTGCCGCGGCCAGTTTCTCCTCTGTCATAAAGAAACGCGAAGATGCCTTTTACGAGCCAAGAAACCAAACTTACTATCGCGTCGCACCTGACGGCAATTGGACGCCAGCAACATCCGATCAAGCGCTCCCAAAAGACGAATCAGATACACTTCTTCATCCCAGGAAGCTTCGTTTGATATCCTGGAATATCGATGTCCTCGTTCCGTTCGCAGAAGAACGAATGAGCGCTGCACTAGATCATTTGCACGACTTAGTATCATCGACCCCGCCAGAAATCGCAATCGCCATATTTCTACAAGAGATGGGAGTATCAGACATGGAGCAGATACGAGACTCGGCCTGGGTCAAGCAACGCTTCAACCTCACAGATATCGACTCGAAAAACTGGCTGAGCTCTCACTATGGGACGACCACACTCGTCGATCGGCGAGTGCACATAGACTCTGTGTTTCGCGTTCCGTGGTACAGCAAGTTTGGTCGAGACGGCCTGTTTGTTGACATCAAGCTCTACAACTGCATTCGTCCAGATCTTCCGGTGAAACTGCTACGGCTATGTAACACACATCTCGAGTCTCTGGTCGCTGATCCGCCTGTCCGCCCCATTCAGATGGCAGCCGCAAAGCGATACCTCAGCCACCCGGATGTCGAAAGCGCAATACTAGCTGGCGACCTCAATGCTATCGAGCCCTTCGATCGCTCTCTACACACAGATAATGCGCTCGAGGATATGTATCTCTCTATCGGCGGTCACGCCAATGCACCAAGTGACGCTACCGTCTTCGGTAACTTCATTGTCTACAATGACGACAACAATGTACCCACTAATCGCAATGGGCCCGGAGAAGAAGACAGCGACCACGGGTATACCTGGGGCTATCAGTCTCCACAAACCATGAGAGATAGGTTTGGCTGTAGCAGGATGGATAAAATCTTGTTCCGGGGATGGCTGGGTCCTTGCAAGTTTCAGAGGATTGGTATGGGCGTCAAGGTAGCAGAGGAACATAGACAGATCATGAAGGAGGCGGGAGAGTTAGATTGGGTCTCAGATCATTATGGCGTCATGGGCGATTTTCTGCTCACTTATCGTGGACAGTTGAGGAAGTCTCAACTATGACAGCAAGTATGGTGTTGGCGATGTTGCGGACGCTCTTTATCAACACCTTCTCGTCGCATCTCCAGTTCAAATTCCCACAGTACTACTATACAACACTTGCTTAATAATCTAAAGTCTACCTAGCGTCTTTATAGCTTTATATTACTACCTTAGTCTTTACTATAAGCTTGTATTTTAATACAGTTTATAAGCTACTATATACTATACTACTAATTTTTTAAGTAAAAAGAGTAAGGTATAGCCCTTTATTATGTATTAAACTGCGTTACTACTACTACGTTGTAGGATCTGCTCTGGCATTAACTCTATTCATCTATTAGGAATTAACACCTTCTTAATCTGACCAAATGCTCATCTACCTCCAGTGGCCATTTTCAGGTTCATCGAGCTCAAGCCTCGGACAACTATATTGACGCTTCCGGATATTCTTTGATCTACTCCTCTGGTTCACAGCGACTCAGACGAGTACCAGGTGGGCCACCCACAGCTTCTGTAACTCCAAGAATATATTTGATGCCTACAAACACCTTTCAAATGACGCAAAAAAACAACACCAAAGCGATGGCATCTTCAATAATCATTGGTCTGCTAAGTAACATTAGGTACATTTCGGCTAGACAAATGAATGTACGGATCTAGTCCAACCCAGCAACTCTTGAATTCGTGTTCTTCTTCAAATGGTACTGTCACGGCCAATTTGGATCGTTCAAAGAAGCCTTGTAAACAGCAGCAGTTTCTCACCTATCCGACAAGCAATCTTTCCTCTCCTCATCGACAATGAATACTACATGAACGTAATAATTCAAGTGAACGTAATAATTCAAGTGATGCATCGAATAATCGAGCCGCGGCTCTATCCAACACTCTACATGCTCGACGGAGTTTTCGATGAAATCGTGCAGCTCAGGCGTAGCTTCCGGCTGTGTGAGGTCGCGGCTCTGCGATAGCGGGATATCGCATAGCGCGAAGGCTACGTTGACCTGTGGAGCGCTTCTGCAGAGATTTATGACCTCTATGATGTCTCGTTGAGGTGATAATGCGCCTCGAGATTCATACCACTGGTCTGGTAATTGGACGATGAGGTTTCCGCGAGCTTGCTTAGGGTCTGTACCGGTAGGAAGAATGAAGGTCTTGATGTAAGAAAGCGAGTCCTGGCACTGGATATGAACTTTGGTCTGCGCCATGTACATGGGTAGATACTCTGACCGAAGCTGGCGGCAGACTGTGAGACCGAAGAACTGTCGTTCAGTCGTATTTGTCTGCTCGTGTTGCTGGGCGGGCTTGTGGATCAGACGAACATCGCGTGGGTCTTGTGCATAGTTGTAGATACGATTGCGGAGCTCTATTAACATACGTTAGCTCATTGTCGTACGGCTGTTTTTACTCCTCGAGTGCTAGCTCTTACTCACCTCCGGGGAGCTTTAGAAGGGGGCTCATGGGTACGCTGTTGACAGACATATCTGTTGGCTGCAAGTTTATGACTTTGGTGTTGGGGTAGCAGAGATTCGAGAACGAGATAAATATCGGGCTTGTAATACTCATGTGGCGCTAAGAAGCGCTTTCGATGGGAAGTTGCTTTATTACCTGGTGCCAAGGCTGCCTGAATGTACCTCGCATGTGCTTCGATGTGAATGCATTCGACTACCACAATCTACCGAGGCAGATGTTGCGGCCTCGAAATACCCCAATGAATATCTCGGGTAGAGTGAAACAATATAGTCAGATGAGAGGAAGCCGAAATGTATACAAGGCGTGCCTGGGCCTCTATTGTCGAGATGAATTGCAACTGCAGAAGCTACATGAGCCCCAATAGCCCTCATTCATCACACAGGAAACCTCTGAATACATACAAGCTTCGGCGACCGCCATGCTCTATCAGTTTCCTGACTTTATCTAGACCTTTCGCAATGGTCATGGGAGAAACTGCAGCGGCCTCGGATTTCCCCAGTGATCGCTTGGGTTAAACCTCCAAGCCCCCTTATGCTTTCTTGTGAACCAGTACGCGTTCAAGTATGGGATGAAGAAGGGTACAGGTGGGAAGTTTCCACTACCAGGGTAGCTTCTGTCGATACAGCCAAGTACCAGCGGGATAACGAGATTCTGAAGTCGCGAGCTATCAGTTGACTTTCGTTCGGCAGGCGGCTAGTGAGAATGTTGGAATACGTACCGGATCAGCAGTCTTTGCTCCTTCGTCGGCTACTTCTTTCATCGCCTGCTTGATCTTATCTCCATCACACTTTTCGAGTCGTATCAAGGTATCGATCTCGTCATGTAGATGCTGAGTGAGGATGGGTGCGAATTCATCGATCAGGCTCTTCAGTTCCGCCGCGTCATACGTTCTCTGTCCAGCCCCAACTTCTTCGGCCCACTTCACCAGCCCTGCAATCTTCGGCTCAAACTCATGATGCTGGTCCACGTTTCCTCCCATCATGCCTTCCCAGCCATCTATGCCTGCCTCTCT
>Ga0265797_10011823_pt1 | contig 10852 bp, 6 predicted proteins | sample P2T30metagenome_FD_192433 | JGI IMG/M metagenome (GOLD analysis project Ga0265797, IMG submission 192433) | Plant litter microbial communities from East Loma Ridge, Irvine, California - P2 T30 | ecosystem: Environmental > Terrestrial > Plant litter > Unclassified | place: USA: California... | reverse complement strand
CCGAACAATCACACGGCATAACTCATGAGCTGGAGGAAGTACGATCAGAGACCGCCATTGACGACTGTACATACCTTTGAGATCATTGCATCGTTTGCTTGCTGAGCCATCATGCTAGTGTGGAGAGACTCCGTTCGCGCTCATGCTGGCCGCTTTCGTCGAATAAATACCGGCGGACGGAGGAAGGCGTTGCCTGTCTCCCTGGCATATTGAGCTGCCTGATCTGTGAGCTGCAGGTCTTAGCAGTGTTACGAAAAGAGCTACGAGAGAGTAGTCAACGACGATTAATGCTCTCCATCAACGACAATTTGACGCAAAGCTGAATGCCCCTGGTACTAGCACGAACTATGATGAATTCGGGAGTGACGCCGAATTTTCTCATCAATCGTGATTCCTACTAACGCCGGGTAATACCATCTACGACCTAGCTAAACCATAGTATACATATTAGAAGCAAATAGCTCTTTCAGCTAAGGAGAGTCTGATGTTGCCCTTACCGTCAGCTTCATATCTTAGCACGAAATTACCGCGGCCTTGATGGAAAGAATAATATGCACGCATCTGCCAATGTAAAATCTATGGCTACCTTAACCTACGAGGAGCAATGCTTAAGCCGCCACTCAAAGCACTGCCGAGCCCACTGCAAAGAAGAGATCGGCACACCTTTCGTCGGCTGGTTCTAGAACGGTCTACGTTGAATCCATTTGCTCACCTTAGTCAACAATACTCAGCTTCGAAGGACTTCGCCGGCAGTAGCGAGCGACACCGTGTTTTGACGATCGAAGCCAAATCCATTTCTCCTACGCTTCAATCTCCGCTCAGGCAGAGAGCGGAAGTCAGCGAAACACGAAATTGCTGTAAAGACTACAACAATCACGACAAACTTCTTTCCCCGAGATTATCGACAAAATATCGACATCCCAATGGTTACAAACATGAGCACACCAGACTCAAGCTGATCTTATCTACGAATTTCTGCAGCTACATCCTGAGCATTGCCTATGTTCCATGCTTTCTCACTCCAGCGTTTTGCTGCCTCCTCCCCAACGACCAACGACACTTGATCAATGAACTTGGCCGTCAGCTGCTCGTCGCTCATAGGCACTTGCAAGGATCCTACAGCATGTGCCACATGCTTCTCCAGCTTCGTCCCGTTGGAGTGATCCAGGCTGAGATACGCCTCGTCCGCAGCAAGACTCGAGTCAGCTTCAATACTGACTCTGTCGCGGACGGAGACGACTTCATTCGCGGTGACGACTTCATCAGCGTACTGAGCTGGACCCGCTTTGCCAACAAGCAAACCAACTGCACAGCCGTGAAAGACTGAGAACTTTGCTTCCAGGCCGTCTCGTGGCTTTCTCTTGCTCGTCAACTCCACCACCAGAGGATGTACCCTAAGAGAAACCTTCTCAATCTCTCGTGGGTCAAGCTTGTGTTTCTGTGTCAACTCGTCGTGGCACTGAATCGCAGCATCGATCGCCGGATGGCAAACAATGCCGCAAGGGAACGGCTTGAACGAGTTCGTCTCGATCTCCCACGTCTTGCCCAAACCTTCTAACAGCTCGTCTAGCTTCGGTGTCCCTCCACCAGCAACGACATTCGCCCAACCTCTCTTCGCTTCAAGGGCCTGCTCCGAGCTAGTGTAGTCTTGACGCGCTAGAAGCGCTGCCACAATTCCATTCGTAGCTGCCCGTCCAGGATGGAACGACTTCGTGTCGCTTCCGAACATCTCTCTTAGTCCTGTGACCTGTACGGCCGCGATGCCAATCGCATGAGCCATCTGAGTCTCAGAAAGCTTCATCAACCTGCCGACGCCGACTGCAGCACCTATTGAGCCAGTGGTAGAGGTGATATGCCAGCCGATGTCGTAATGCTCAGGCCAGACGGCCAAGCCCAGTTTACAGCTTGCCTCGATGCCAGCCACCAATGCGAGTACGAGTTCATCGCCAGTCACGGATCCTTGATACTCTGCATATGATAATATTGCGGACGCAACAGGACCAGCTGGGTGGATGATGGTGGCCAGATGTGTATCATCGTAGTCGTGCACGTGGGATGCGATGCCGTTCAGTAGGGCGGCGTGCTGGAGATCACATTGAGATGAGGTGCCTAGTAAAGTAGAAGTTGGACGTCCGAAGAGTGGCTCGAGAGCCTTGTGGGCTTTGGTTACTGTTGGATGGTTCGAACCTCCAATCGCACATCCGATGTAATTGTAGAGGGATCTCACAGCGGCCTTGCGAGTGGAGTCTGGAATTGTCTCGAGGTTCACTGCCCAGCTAGCGAGTTTCTTGGTGGCCATTTGTACAGAGTAATTATTTGCTATCATGTATCACAAGAGATGATGAATTCAACACCAGATCGTGTCCACCTTGGAGCAAGAGTGATCGAACCGATGATGTAACACAAGGATGGACCTCACATGCTCCCCGATGTCGGCGACCGACAGCTGTGAGAGACCAAACACACCAAAGAGTCAAAGACACTCCTACTACCATTGCTTCATCTTTTCAATGTACAATCTATTTCATGATATAAGCAATGGATCATCCAACATCGGCACTTCTCGGTTAATGCTTCTTCGTTCGGCATTTGATCTCCACTTGGCGCTCGTCACTCCGCAACTCAAGACTAGGATCATACCGAACTCCTCATTCAATTTTCGAGGCGAGCGAGGCTAGAGAGACCTATCACTACTACTATGTAACGTTCTGAGTCAGTCGCGTAGCCTTTGCTGTATGGACGGAAACTCCACCATAGGTCCTCCGGAGGACATTACACCGAAGGCTTCTCACTTCCACATAACTATATAGCTCTAAGTATCACCATATCATTACCGTTCTGCTGATCGCGTACATTACTCTGCCACTCTCTCCAACCATGCTTCACATCAAAGGCATCCTACTTCTGGCAGGACTTACCATAGCCCAACAATGTCCACCCGCCATTCAAATCGACCCCAAACCCCAACTCTTCATAATGTCCGACATCTCCAACGAACCCGACGACACCCAGTCCTTCATCCGCCTCTTACTACACTCCGACCAGTACAACATCACCGCCATGGTCGCCACCACAAGCTACTGGCTAAACTCCACCGTCACACCAAACGAAATCCTCAAACTCACAACCGCGTACGGCAAAGTCGTCGACAACCTCAACCTTCACTCCGACGGCGAGTTCCCAACAGAAGAGTACCTAACCTCCATAGTCCGCTCCGGCCACCCCGTCTACGGCACCGCCGCAATCGGCAAACCGCTCTCGTCAGGCGCGGAGCGCTTGATTGAAGTCCTCGACGGGATGCCGGATGATGGGATTTTGCACTGCCAGGCCTGGGGCGGGACTAACGTTTTAGGTGAAGCTCTGGCTCACGTGCGAAGTACTAGAACACAACTCGACCAGGAGAAATTCTACCAGAAAATCCGCGTCTACGCGATCTCAGACCAGGACAACTCCGGCGTGTGGATCCGGCTGAACTTCCCGCAAATACCGTATATTGCTTCTGTGCATGGGTGGTTGCAGTATCAGCGCGCGACGTGGAATGGGATTAGTGGGAATAGGGTAAGCCCTGGTCAAATATCAAGAACAAAACCGACAAGAGCCACTGACTAAGTATCTTTCAGGACGTAGGCGGCGCAGACCCCTCCCTCGTCTCCAACACCTACATCCGCACGAACTTCCAACTCGGCCCTCTCGGCTCTCTCTACCCAGATATCGCCTTCATAATGGAAGGCGACAGTCCCTGCTTCCTGCACACGATGCAAAACGGCTTGAACGGCGGACCCCTCGACCACCCCGGATGGGGCGGTTGGGGCGGCCGGTACACTCTCCTTGATTTAACTCGTCAAAGCATGCACTACGTCGATACTACAGATTTTGTGGTTGGGAAGGATAATAAGACGTGGGCGTCGAACCACGCGAGTATCTGGAGGTGGAGACAAGCTTTCCAGGACGAGATGAGTGCTAGGGTGCAGTGGAGTATTCTGGGAGGGAATTCGAGTGGTGCTGGGTCGCATCCGCCTGTTGTTAGCGTCAATGGGTCTTGTGGGAGTAAGCCGTTGGAGATTGAGGTGCAGCCCGGGCAAGTTGTTATCTTGGATGCTTCGGGGACGTACGATCCTGATGGCAACGTGACGGGCAAGAATGAGTTGCAGTTCAAGTGGTTCCACTACTGGGAGATCACGACTTTGCAGGGCAATCGGGGCGAAGTGCCACAATTGAATTTCACGCTGTCGGGCGATCGCGTCAATGGCAGTATTGCCAGCACCACGCTCCCTATCGCTGAGCTGGCGTGTGCGGCGCCGCCGGGATTGTGGCAGCCCGAAGGAGTGCAGGAGATCTGTCAGCAGTATCATGTGATTCTAGAAGTCACTGGCAGTGGAGTCCCGCCGATCAGGCGGTACAAGCGGGTGATTTTGAAGGTGCAGCCTCCGCCGGCGACACAGGTTAAGAACAGAAAGAGAGACGAGCTTTGAGGTGGTACGGCAGGTTTGCAGGACAAGCGGGATGTTTTCTGTACATAAGTGCGTTTCGACAGGTATCAACGGCTTGGCCCCTTGGCCATCTGCTTCCAATTTCCGTCCGTGTCCCAGACCCCTGCTTTTGTGAAGTCGGCGGTGCGGCTGCCGGACATGTAGCCGAAGCGGAAGTATTCAGGATATTGTGCCTTGAGGGTTTCGACGTCGCTTGCGTCCTCCGTACCATGCTCATCGGGCGCTAGATCCGTAACCTCTCTTCCTAGTGTATGTCTAGTCCACGTCCAAGTATAGTGGTCGTTCAAAGTACCGAATGCGCCATCCCAATATGAGCGGTCATCGCCATAGCCGCGGAAGCGTTCAACATCGTTGACGAGTACCGAGATGCCATCGAATGATGCTTTTTTCTTCGGATCGTAGACTGGCAATGGACCAAGGTCGAAAGTAATGTTGGACTTGCCGATGTCAAGCACTTCAATCGTGGGCAATAGAGATTTCTGCTGAGCGTCCTTGAGCAGCTCGCCAGGCGTTTGGATGATGCTGTCGAATCCCCAGCGAGCAATGCCGTTGACGAATAGTCCGACGAGTAAGCCTTGGTAGATGAGAGAAGGTCTGTTTTGGAAACATGTACCGGGCAATAGCAGTAGAGCCAAGATGTAGTGGTGAATTCGTAGGTTCTCGCCAGGGATGGTGACAAGAAGCAGCAAGCCGAGAACGAAGAGGGAGTAGATGAACAGATATCGTGGCATGCGACCTTCGACACGGAAAGACCAGGCTTGGCCGAGTGCGATGGTGAAGATTGAAAGAACAACGATGATCAGTGCAGGGATAGCGCCGGGTTGAGCCTGGATATCATGAGGAGTAAGACGCTGAATGGGAATGCGGTCGAAGGTGTAGTTGTTTAGGGCTCCAACCCAGGCAGGACCAAGCCAGAGGATCGTCTTTTCGATCTGGGCGGTGAGGCCAGTGAGCGATCTTTTAACAGTGTACTTGTACGTGATCGCGGCGCAGAATGCGGCTGGTAAGAAGCGGCCAAATGCGAGCGAGATCAGAGAATAGTAGTTTGTAAGACTTGGAGGGTCGGACACGAGGGCAACATGGAAGAAAAGCGCCACGAAGTTCGACCAGAAGAAAACTCCCGGGCTGGTGGTGAAGATCGAGAGGACCGTGGTGAAGAAGACCGTAATTGCTAGTGTGGGCCATCGGAGGTCCTTACACTGGGATTTTGTGCCTCGAAGGAAGCTAAAAGATTTCGGGAAGTAGCTTGGGAACGGGACTGGCTCGATTGAATGTTGCTTCTTTCCAGGGTAGGAAGGTTGCTCGCCAGTCAGTGTGAGAACACCACATCCACCCTCAAGGTCGTTGATGAAGCCAGCATGGACGGCTGAAGCGCAGATGAAACTGTCTCCGCGATATACAGCATTGTCCACAATGTCTTCAGAGAAGCCAGTCTGGTAGTCGACTGATCCGCCGATGACCTGAGGCTTATAAACCAATTCCTTGTCTCCCACAGCATGCGGGTCGAGTGCAAGAATTCTGACGCAGTTGGCTGGACATCTGAAAGCCAGACTAGAGTTGGAGAAAGGTCGGCATTGATCGCCGTTGATACCACATCCATTCCCGTCGGACCAGTACTTTGCACTGCAACTCAATCGTGTGGGACTGCCGTAGCCTGGGATTTGAGCGGCGAAGCTGCTACGTCTGAGAGCGAGACTGAAGCTCAACAGCCAGAGGAAGTACACAAGTGCGATCAAGAGGATACGATGGGTCTTCCTGGGCGCATAGCGATCCAGTATAGCCAGAGGCGCATGTTGCACCTTGGGAAAGTATGGTGTGATAGTGTATATGCGCGGCGGCTGAGGGCCCTTGACCCATGTCTTGGTGGCAGCCCATGCTCTTTTAAGTCCTGGCGGTATGCGGTATGCGACACGATCTTGCCACGAAGAGACTGTGTATCTATGCGAGCCTTCCAGCTCTATGGTCGGCGTCTGGCGTAGAGGCGAGTCTACGCCGGCGCTGTCTGAGTCGCTCGGGTCATCGTGGTATGGACGGATGGGCTGGGCTTCGTCGTCGGCATCGGCGGCAGCCTCTTCGTCGATATGTGTGTGCGGTCCCATGCTCTTGTCTTGCGATGAGCTCTATTCTTTATGTATGGTTCGATAGCCTAGTCGCGATTCAACGCTGGTGGTAGAGTCTATTGATGCATGCTTTTGCGCGTACAAGTAGACTGTTCCGTCGCACAATCAAGCAAACGCGAAAGCAAAGAGATGATTTGTACAAGAGGTGATGTAGCAGAGAAAGAGAGTGTTCTAGGTACTACCTGCATATGCACAAGTCTGACGACGCTACCGGCATTGGGCGGGATGGATGCTGGTGCTGCTGTGGCTGGGCAGGTGTCGTCTTACAGGAACAGCTGTGGCACAGGCCTAGCTATCTCTTCCCAGGAACAAGTCAGGCGGCGCGTATGTCGTGGCACATATACGCATAGGCAATAGTGTACATACTTGAGCACACCTTCACACGCCATTCTAGTGCAATCGCCAGCCATACCACGTGCAGTGTAAAGTGTATGCAGCCTCGCGCGGGCACGGCCAATGGAAGACCGCCGAGCACCGAGGCTGGCCACTAACAGTCGCAGTAGCTGCATCATCGATTGCTGGATTTGTAAGGTGACAAGGGCAAGGGAGGACGATGCTCCGATAACACCACAATCGCCCCAATCGCCCGTCGAACCCGTGTAGGCAGCGATCCTGGGGAAGCAAGCGTATACTGGAGTAGTAGGTTGATTCATCAGTCTGTCTCTCATTGTTTCTCTCATCATCCACCATAACAACAACAGCCATGCCGCCTCCATCAAACCAAACCCTGCCATTGCCCACAGATAGCGGCGATGGTGGTAACGATACTCGCCCGCCGCCCAAGGACCTCAGCCATCACCTGAGCAGAAGCACCAAGGCGCGCGCCGCCAGTTCTATGAAAGCGTTCTACAAATACTTTGCTATCCCAGGCATTGGCCAATTGGCAGGAGGACTGCCCAACAACTACTATTTCCCGTTTGACACTCTCGAGGCCAAGGTCGCCGAGCCAAACAGATGGCAGCCTACGCCAAACAAGCCCGTGGACCCGCCATCAGCTGAGGAAGCTCTCGCTGCTTTGAGCTTGAACGATAAGAGCAAGACGCAGAGCAGCCCTTTGCACCAACCTCAGGACCAGATCACCGTCCCGCACACTTCGGCCCAGAAGAACCCGATCAAGAAGATCGACCTGTCGACTGCCCTGCAGTATGGCACTGCTCAAGGGTACCCGCCGCTATACTACTTCATTCGCCAATTCACACAAGAGAATTTGCACCCAAACTGCCCTTACAAGGGCGGACCCGAGGTCATTCTGACTTGTGGCAACACCGATGGCTTCAGCAAGTGCTTGCAGGCCTTCACCAACGAATGGAGCGAAGAGAAGGATTGGGTCAGAGACAAGGAGGGATTGCTGGTTGAGGAGTTCGCGTACATGAATGCCGTCCAGACCGCAGGACCCAAAGGTCTGAACGTTGCGCCTGTCGGTATGGATGACGAAGGTATGCGCGCCTACGGACCTGGTGGTCTCAAGGACGTATTGGAGAACTGGGACTTCAAGAAGGGCAAGAGGCCGCACTTGATGTACACTGTCACGTGAGTCTTTTATCAGTTTGACCTAGTGATATCGCAACGCTAACAACGAACAGCATGGGCCAGAACCCGACCTCAGGCGTGCTGTCCCTACAACGCCGTCGTGACATCTACGCCCTGTGTCAGAAATATGATATCCTCATCGTCGAGGACGATCCCTACTGGTACCTGCAGTTCCCCAGCGCGACATCCCAGAACACAACCACAACCTCCGACCCAGCCAACACCTCTTTCAACCCAGACGTCACTATCCTGACCACAGGTGAACCCCGCCCTGAGCACTGGAAGAGCTCAGGCTTCGACTTCCTCGACAGCCTGGTCCCCTCATACATCAACATTGACACAGACGGCCGTGTCCTCCGCCTGGACACCTTCTCCAAGACCGTCGCACCCGGTTGCCGTCTCGGCTGGATCACCGGTCAACCCGCTTTCATCGAGCGCATTCTCCGTATCACCGAGACCACCACACAGCAGCCCTCCGGCTTCGTGCAGAGCATGATTGCCGAACTTCTCCTCGGACCCGACCACAACGGCATCGCCGAGACAATGAAAAAGAGCGGCAAAGGCGGCCTTCCCTCCGGCGCCGGCTGGAAAATCGCAGGCTGGGTCCGCTGGCTCGAAGGCCTCCGCGGCAACTACGAACGCCGCATGAACGAGATGAGCCGCATTCTCGACGACGGCAAGTACACCGTCAAGACCGGCCGCCGCGGCAGCTTCGCCGAGATGCTCGCCGAAGACAGCGACGGCGACGCCGACGAGTGGAGCGTGGTCGAGAAGCAGCAGATCTACTCTTTCGACTGGCCCGTCGGCGGCATGTTCATCTGGCTGAAGATCCACTTCTCAGAGCACCCGCTGTACAAGCACTACGCGTCCAAGAACGAGCTGCCGCGCTTGTCGAAGGCGCTGTGGATCTGGTGGACGCAGAAACCTGCGCTCGTGCTTGTCTCGCCCGGCACGATTTTCTCGCCGACTGCGGAGATCGCGGCGAAGGAGGGTTGGAAGTACTTCAGGCTTTGCTTCGCGGCTATTGATGAGAGCGAGTTGGGCAAGGTTACGGAGAGACTGGCGGCGGGTGTTAAGTCTTTCTGGGGCGTGAAGGATGTCAAGACTATTGAAGATTTGCTGGAGGAGGACGAGCAAGGCGTTGAGAATGGTGAAGATGTTGCGTCTTTGGCGCAGATGATGGGTCCTTGCTAGGTATGATCTTTGGTGGCGTTACTTGTTTGGGATGGGTTATGACATGATTGCGACATACACGAGCTTGCATACTTGAAAATATATGATTGTTGCGATCGCCAACCCGATTCGCCGTAAACTGGGCCTTCCGCTGTCGGCCGTTACAACAACAACTACGCACATGCACGCAGTAACACACCACAGTCGAAGCTTCTATGCCCTTCCAACATCCATTTGACCCGATCTCTCCTCGGCTATACATGCTACTAATCACCAATACCCCAGCCAACCCCGGCCATCAGATCCACTTGTATTGCGTGATAAGCTCTTCGGCAAAGTCTCGGAGGGCGCGCTATCAACACCTCGTGTAACCAACGAACATATGTCAATGCACTTCACTCACAAGTCACCATCAACACTCACCACACCAACACACAAACCCAACCCCTCCTCCCAAAATCTCAAAGATGGCATCCCACCATATCGTCGCCCTCGACTCCTGGGTCACCCCTCCCCCCTTCTCCTTCCCACACTCCCTAACCGTCATCACCGACGGCACCGCCCTGTCGAACCCTTCCCAACTCGCAGAAGCCACCATCGCTATCAACTCCCAAGTCCCAGTGAACGCAGCTTTGCTGGAACACATGCCGAAACTGCAATTGTTCGCCGCCACAGGGACTGGAATTGACCACATCGATAAGGAAGCGCTCCGCAAGAGGGGCGTGGTGTTGTGTAAAGTGCCGGCTCAGAACACCGGTGAGTTTTGACCTTTCTGAGGATTTGGTGGGGATGGTGGTTTGATGTGATTTTGTGGATGAGGTTATTGACTTTTTTTTGTTTTTTCCGAAATGCAGATGCTGTGAGCGAGCATGCTTTTGCCCTAGCGGCGGCTCTGACAAGGAGGATTTTGCCGATGCATCAGATGACGGTTGAGGGGGAGAAGTGGGCGCAGGTTAGGCCGCCTGTGATGTTTGGGAAGCCGCCGAGAGTCAATTCGGAGGAGACGCTGGTGAGTTTTTTTTTTGGTGATGTTTGATATTGATAAGTGGGGGTTGTTTGCTGACGATCGAACGTTGTAGTAAGCATGAATGACGACGCTCAAGGATCGAATGCTGAAATGGATACTAATGCGATGGTGCAGGTGTATCATGGGCTACGGGTCGCTCGGTAAGTTGATCGTTCCTCTTTATGTTCATCGTGCCAAAAAGTGCTGACGATCCTAGGCCGTAACATCGAGAGAATCGGCAAAGCCTTGAACATGAAAGTCATTATCGCCGAGCGCAAAAACGCCACAACCATTCGCGAAGGCCGAACTTCATTCGACGATGCGATCCGACAAGCAACGCTGTTCATAGTTGTAGTCCCACGAGACGACGAAACCCACAACATGGTCAGCACCGCCGAGCTCGAAGCAATGGACGATACAGCAATCATCGTCAACGTGGGCAGAGGCGGCGTCATCGACGAATCGGCTGTAGTTCAAGCATTGAGAGATGGCAAGATCGGCGGATTTGCAACGGATGTGTTTGCGCCTGAGCC
>Ga0265797_10011822_pt1 | contig 10852 bp, 6 predicted proteins | sample P2T30metagenome_FD_192433 | JGI IMG/M metagenome (GOLD analysis project Ga0265797, IMG submission 192433) | Plant litter microbial communities from East Loma Ridge, Irvine, California - P2 T30 | ecosystem: Environmental > Terrestrial > Plant litter > Unclassified | place: USA: California... | reverse complement strand
CCCAGGCAGATGCCGAGGTAAGGGATCTTGTTTTCGCGGGCATAGCGCGCGGCCATGATCTTGCCTTCCACGCCGCGCTTGCCGAAGCCGCCCGGCACCAGGATGGCGTCGTACTTGGCCAGGTGGGCGCAGCCGGTGGACTCGATCTCTTCCGAGTCGATGTACTCGATGTTGACGCGGCTCTCGGTGTGGATGCCGGCGTGGCGCAGCGCCTCGGTCAGCGATTTATAGGACTCGATCAGGTCGACGTACTTGCCGACCATGCCGATGGTCACTTCGTGCTTCGGGTTTTCCAGGGTGTGGATCAGCTTGGTCCACATCGACAGGTCGGCCGGCGGCGCCTCGAGGCCGAGCGCTTCCAGGATGATGTCGTCCAGGCCCTGGTCGCACAGCACCTGCGGCACCTTGTAGATGGTGTCCACGTCCCACACGGAAATCACGGCCTGCTCTTCGACGTTGGCGAACAGCGAGATCTTGGCGCGCTCGTCGTCCGGGATGGGGCGGTCGGCGCGGCACAGCAGCGCGTTCGGCGAAATACCGATCTCGCGTAGCTTCTGCACCGAGTGCTGGGTCGGCTTGGTCTTCAGTTCGCCGGCCGACGAGATGTAGGGCACCAGGGTCAGGTGGACAAAGGCGGCGCCCTTGCGGCCCGAACGCAGCGACAGCTGGCGCGCGGCTTCCAGGAAAGGCAGCGATTCGATGTCGCCCACGGTGCCGCCGATCTCGACCAGCGCCACGTCGACGCCTTCGGCGCCGCGGCGGATGTAGTCCTGGATCTCGTTGGTGATGTGCGGGATCACCTGCACGGTCTTGCCGAGGTACTCGCCGCGGCGCTCCTTGCGGATCACGGATTCGTAGATCTGGCCGGTGGTGAAGTTGTTCACCTTCTTCATGCGCGTGCTGATGAAGCGCTCGTAGTGGCCGAGGTCGAGGTCGGTCTCGGCGCCGTCGTCGGTCACAAAGACTTCACCGTGCTGGGTCGGGCTCATGGTGCCCGGGTCCACGTTGATGTACGGGTCCAGCTTGAGCATGGTGACTTTGAGACCGCGCGATTCAAGGATCGCGGCGAGGGAAGCGGCCGCGATTCCCTTGCCCAGGGAAGATACGACGCCGCCAGTGACGAATACAAATTTGGTCATTGTGCAGAAGGTGCCGGACGGCACGCGCGGGAAATTGAAATTATACCTTAAACGGGCACATTGTTCTTCAATACAACATGGCAACATTCAGTCAACATGTTGTTTCTTATAAAAATTGCCAAAGTAGGAAAGCTGTGCCTACACTGAGGTCTTTCTTCCATACAACTAAATCATGGACGACAAACAGACTGACGGTGGCCCCTTCGCGTTCGCCAGCACCCTGCCGGACAGCGGTACCCGCCCCGCCCCGCTGCCCCTGACCTTTTCCGGCAGCGGCGCCGAGTACTTCCGCATCTGGATCGTCAACCTGTTGCTGACGGTGGCCACGCTGGGCATCTACTCGGCCTGGGCCAAGACGCGCCGGCTCCAGTATTTTTACCGGAACACCCACGTGGCGGGCGCCAGCTTCGACTTCCGCGGCAATCCGAAAGCCATCCTGCGCGGCCGCCTGCTGGCGGTGGCGCTGTTGGCCGCCTACCACTACGCCTTCGGTTTCTCGCGCGTCACCGGGACCGTAATCGTCGGCCTGCTGCTGGCCGGCCTGCCCTTCATGATGCGCTCGGCGCTGCGCTTCCGCCTCTCGAATACCTGGTACCGCGGCCTGCCCTTCGGCTTCGACGGCGGCATCAAGCAAGCCTATCTCGTGTACCTGCTGCCGGTCGCCATCTTCCTCGTGCCCAGCGCGCTGGTGGCGCTGGCGCCGGGCGAAGCCAAGCTGCTGGGCGCCTTCTTCCTGCTCTACCTGTGCTGGCCGCTGATGCACGGCGCGATGAAGGGTTACCCGCACAAGCACCTGATGTACGGCGACCAGCGCGCCGACTTCCCGCTCTCGAAAGGCAGCCTGGCCAAGCCCTACCTGCAAGCCTTCCTGATCGGCCTCGGGGTCGGTGTCGCCTGCGCCGTGCTGGTCGGCCTCGGGGTCGTTTTCGGCGGCAAGAGCAAGATAATGGGGGGCCTGGTAGTCCTCGCCGGCATCGCCGTGTTCTACCTGTTCATGCTGCTGATCGGCCCCTTCATCCTGGTGCGCATGAATAACAGGGCCTGGTCGGCCACGAGCTTCCCGGGCGTCGGCATCGACTGCGCGATGACGGTATGGGGCTACCTCAAGCTGCAGATCGTCAACGTGCTGCTGACGGTGCTGACGCTCGGCCTGTTCCGCCCCTTCGCCGCGGTGCGCACCTGGCGCTACCGTGTCGAGCACCTGCACGTCGATGCGCCGGACGGCTTCGAGCAGGCCACCCGCAGCGCCGCCCGCCGTCCGGTCGCCGCGGCGGGAGACGGCGTCGCCGACTTCCTCGGCGTGGACCTGTCCTGGTAATTGGAGACGCACATGATCGACGCATTGTTCTTCGACGGGCGCAGCGCGCGCCTGCATCCGGCGCGCCTGCTCCCGAGCAGCACCGGCCTGGTCGTCAGCGCCCTTTCCTTCGAGCGCAGCTATGCGCGCGACGCCATCTCGCTGTCCGAACCCTTCGCCGCCGCCCCCGCCGTGCTGCGCTTCGCGGATGGCGCCAGCTGTGAAGTCGCGGCCGGCGAAGGACGCGACCAGTTGCTGGCGGCGCTCGGCTACCGCAAGAGCGCCGTGGTGCGCTGGCAAGAATACTGGCCGGCCGCCCTGCTCGCGCTGGTGCTGCTGGCGGCGCTGCTGGCCCTGGCCTGGTTGCGCGGCGTGCCCTGGGCCGCGGAACATATCGCGGCGCGCCTGCCGGCCTCGGTCGACACCCGCATCGGCCAGGCCAGCCTGGCCAGCCTTGAGCGCCAGAACCTGATCGGCCCATCGCGCCTGAGCGACGAGCGCATCGCCGAGATCGAGGCGCTGCTGCCGGCCATCCGGCCGGCGCAGGCGCGCCTGCCGCTGCGCCTGCTGGTGCGCGAATCGGTGCCGCTGGGCGCCAATGCGCTGGCCCTGCCGGACGGCACCCTGATCGTCACCGACGGTCTGGTGCGCCTGGCGATGGGCAAGGACGGGGCACTGGACGACAAGGCCAAGGCCGAACTGGTCGCCGTGCTGGGGCACGAGGTCGGCCACGTCGAGCACCGCCATACGGTGCGCGTGATGGCCCGCTCCTCGCTGACCTCGGCCCTGTCGGCCACGCTGTTCGGCGACTTCAGCGCCGTCGCCGCCGGCCTGCCCGCCGTGCTGTCGCAGATGGAGTACTCGCGCGAGATGGAACTCGATGCCGACGCCTATGCGGTGGGCGTGCTGCATCGCCAGCACCTGTCGGTCGTCCATTTCGCCGACATCCTGGGCAAGCTGGAACAGCAGCAGGACGCCGCCAGCGCGAAGCTGCCGCGCTGGATGCGCAATTCGCTGGGCTACATGTCGACCCACCCGGATACCGACGCGCGCATCAAGCAGCTGGACGGCCTCGGCGGCCAGGAAAAAAGCGGCATCGGCGAAGTCAACTGACGCATGCAAGTTAAATATTGAACTGTTGCTTTATGGAATTAAAGTTCCTATTAAGATATATCTACTGCATATTGCCAATGTAAGATTTCGCTCATCATATCTATGACTTGAAAGGATGGGTCGATGAGCGCTCTCGGAAACATCAATATCGGCAAGCGCCTGGGCGCCGGCTTTGCCCTCGTGCTGGCGATGACATTGGCGATCGGCGGCGCCGGCATCGGCTACCTGAAGTCGGTTGCGGCATCGACGCAAGCCGCGATGGACCTGCCGCTGACCAAGGAACGAATGATCAGCGAATGGCACACGCAGACCTTCGGCGCGGTCCGCCGGACCGCCGCCATCGTGAAGAGTTCGGATCCCAGCCTGGTCGATTTCTTCAAGGAAGACGGTGCGAAGACGTCCGGCCGCTCGAGTGAGCTGATCAAGCAGATCGAGCCGCTCTTGTCGAACGAGGAAGAAAAGGCGCAGTTCCGCAAGATCGGCGAGCTGCGCAAGACCTACACGACCGCCAAGGAAAACGCGGTCAAGGCCAAGGCAAACGGCGACACCGCCACCGCGGAGCGCCTGCTCGAACAGGAGTTCATCCCGGCCGCGAAGGTCTACGAAGAAGGCATCGCCAAACTGGTCAAGATGCAGCACCAGCAGATCGACGCCTCCGCCACGGCGATCCACGGGGCCATCGTCGACAGCGAGCGCGTCATCGGCGTGCTGTGCGCGCTGGCGCTGCTGGCCGGCGCCGTCTGTTCCTGGCTGCTGACGATGGGCATCGTGCGTCCGATCCGCGACGCCGTCAGCCTGGCCGAAGCCGTCGCCGGCGGCGACCTCACGCGCCGCATCGAATCGAGCGCGAACGACGAGACCGGCGCGCTGCTGCGCGCGCTGCGCCACATGAGCGACAGCCTGGTGCGCATCGTCAGCGAGGTGCGCGGTGGCACCACGTCGATTCACGGCGCCGCCGGCGAAATCTCGGCCGGCAATTTCGACCTGTCGTCGCGCACCGAGGAGCAGGCGGCCGCACTGGAACAGACCACGGCCTCGATGGCGCACCTGACCGACACCGTGCGCCAGAATGCGGACCATGCGCGCCAGGCCAACCAGTTGTCGATCGCCGCCTCCGAAGTCGCCCTCGAGGGCGGCGCCGTGGTGGGCCAGGTGGTCGAGACCATGGGCGCGATCAACGCCTCGTCGAAGAAGATCGTCGACATCATCAGCGTCATCGACGGCATCGCCTTCCAGACCAACATCCTGGCCCTGAACGCCGCGGTGGAAGCGGCCCGCGCCGGCGAACAGGGCCGCGGCTTCGCGGTCGTGGCCGGCGAAGTGCGGACCCTGGCCCAGCGCTCGGCGGCGGCGGCCAAGGAAATCAAGGCCCTGATCAGCGACTCGGTGGGCAAGGTCGATGCCGGCGCCAGGCTGGTGGACCAGGCCGGCGCCACGATGGAGCAAGTGGTCGGCTCGATCCGGCGCGTGACCGACATCATGGCCGAGATCGCATCGGCCAGCCGGGAGCAGACCGGCGGCATCGAACAGGTCAACCAGGCGATCGCCCAGATGGACACGACCACCCAGCAGAACGCGGCGCTGGTCGAGGAATCGGCGGCGGCGGCCGCCTCGCTGCAGGAACAGGCGGCGCGGCTGGCGCAGACGGTGGACGTGTTCAAGCTCGAGTACAGCGCGGCGGCGCAGGCGCAACCGGCCCGGGGCGCCCTGCAGCTGGCGGTACTGGCCCGGTGACTGTGTGCGCCCGAACGGAACTTCATCGGGCTCGGGTTATCCTTGCGCTTCCAACCATAGGAGAGACTCCATATGTCCTACGAGGAACGCGACGATTACGGTATGTACAAGAACAAGCACGGCAAGGGGCCGGGCCCGGAGCTGATGGGCGCGAACACCCTGATCGGCGACCATGTCCACAACCTGCAGAACGAACACCTGGGTGTGATCAAGGAGTTCATGGTGGACATGCGTTCGGGCGCCATCGCCTATGCCGTGATGTCGACCAGCCGCTTCCTCGGCCTTGGCGAGAAACTGTTCGCGGTGCCGTGGCAGGCGCTGACGCTGGATCCCGAACACAAACGCTTCCTCATGGACGTGCCCAGGGCGCGCATCGCGGATGCGCCTGGCTTCGACTCCGACCACTGGCCCGACATGGCTGACCAACAATGGTGTGCAGGTATCCACCAGTACTACGGAACAGCGCCCGCCTGAGCTTTTTAGCTCACCCGTGCAAAAGCCGCAGCGCGCCAGCCTGCGGCTTTTTCTTGTGAACCGTTGTAATGGTGCTGAAGCGAAGGCGATTCATGCACGATAGATTCATTTATTTCCGGTGCGCACTATAAAATAAAGTTCGGTTGTCGTTACAAAGTCATGCGAGCTGGAGTGAGAATGTTTACAAACATGAATATCGGGAAGCGCCTGGGTATCGGGTTCACTGCGATCCTGCTGATGACGGTCGTCATTGCCGCGGTCGGCGTATGGCGCCTGGGCGAGGCCTCGAAGGCCACCGAAGCGATGATGGCCGAGCCGCTGGCGAAGGAACGCCTGGTGTCCGACTTCCATACGCTGATCTACGCCTCGGTGCGGCGCACCACGGCCATCGTCAAGAGCAGCGATCCGACGCTGGGCGCCTTCTTCAAGGAAGACACCCAGTCGGCCATGAAGAACGGCGACGTCATGCTCGCCAAGCTGGTCGCCTTGCTGACCGCTCCGGAAGAAAAGGCGCAGTACGACCTGGCCATGCAGCGGCGCCAGGCCTACAACTCTGCGCGCGACCGCGCCATCAAGGCCAAGGCCGAAGGACGGATGGACGAATCCGCCGCCATCTTCGAGAACGAATTCCTGCCGGCGGCACGCGGCTTCCAGGATGCCCTGAAGGACCTGGTGACCATGCAGCGCAAGGAGATCGACGCCATCAGCCAGCAGATCAGCCAGGCCGGCAAGACCAGCGTGTGGACCATGAAACTGCTGACGCTCGCCGCAGTGCTGCTGGGCGCCCTCTTCTCATGGCTGCTCACCCGTTCGATCGTGCGCCCGATCCGCGATGCCGTGGCGGTCGCCCAGACCGTCGCCGCCGGCGACCTGACGCACACCATCGAGACCACCCGGCGCGACGAAACCGGCGCCCTGCTGCGCGCCCTGCGCCACATGAGCGACAGCCTGGTCGGCATCGTCGGCCAGGTGCGCGGCGGCACCGACACCATCGCCACCGCCTCGCGCGAGATCAGCGCCGGCAACCTCGACTTGTCGAGCCGCACCGAACAGCAGGCCAGCGCGCTGGAAGAAACCGCGGCCTCGATGGAAGAACTGACCACGACCGTGCGCCAGAACGCCGACAACGCCCGCCAGGCCAACCAGCTGGCGATCGCCGCCTCCGAGGTGGCGGTCCAGGGCGGCGCCGTGGTCGGCAAAGTCGTGACCACGATGGGGGCGATCAACAACTCCGCCAGCCGCATCGTCGACATCATCGGCGTGATCGACGGCATCGCCTTCCAGACCAACATCCTGGCGCTGAACGCGGCGGTGGAAGCGGCGCGCGCCGGCGAACAGGGACGCGGTTTCGCGGTGGTGGCCGGCGAAGTGCGCAACCTGGCGCAGCGCTCCGCCGCTGCCGCCAAGGAAATCAAGGAACTGATCACCGCCTCGGTCGCCAACGTCGATGCCGGCGCCAAGCTGGTCGACGAGGCCGGCGCCACGATGGAGCAGGTCGTCACCAGCATCCGCCGCGTGACCGACATCATGGCCGAGATCACCAGCGCCAGCCAGGAGCAGAGCGGCGGCATCGAGCAAGTGAACCAGGCGATCGGCCAGATGGACCAGGTGACCCAGCAGAACGCGGCACTGGTCGAGGAAGCGGCGGCCGCCGCGGCCTCGATGCAGGACCAGGCCGCCAGGCTGGCCGAGGTGGTCGGCCTGTTCAAGCTGGACCGGGCGCACGGTGCCGATGCCGTGGTGGCCATCGCCCCGGCGGCACGCGCCTCCGCAGCCGGCCCCGCCGCGGCGCGCCCGGCCGCCGGCCGCATCGCCGCCAGGCCGGCCAAGCGCAGCGAGCCGGTTGCCGCCGATGCCGACGGCTGGGAAACGTTCTAAGCCGCCTTTACTGCCTCTTACTTCTTCGGCGCCATCAGGTCGAGCAGGATCGCCGTTTCCGCCTTGATGGTGTTGATCACGGTCGGCTTGAAGTCCGGCGCCCATTGCGGCGAGTGGGTGCCCGGCAGCGGCTGGCCCGCCTTCTTCGCATCGTCCAGGCGCTTGCCATCGACCGCGCCCACGTGCAGCAGGACCGCCTTCACGCCCGGCTGCAGGCCGTATTGCGAGAAGTCTTCCGACGTCATCTTGGGCGGCATCTCCTTCACCCATTCCGGGCCGACCGCGCCCTGCACCACCTTCACCATGCGTCCGATCAGCTCCGGATCGTTGTAGACCGAGTCGGTGCCCGGCTCGACCTGCACCAGCGGCTCCTTCGGCGCGCCGGCGGCGATCGCCTCGCCGCGGGCTTCGCGCGCGATGCTGGCCAGCACGCGCTTGCGCACTTCCGGCTTGAAGGTGCGCACCGACAGCGACAGCTTGACCTGGTCCGGGATGATGTTGGCGACGGTGCCGCCGTGGATGCTGCCGACGGTGATCACCAGCGGATCGATCGGGTTGTTCTCGCGCGCGACCAGAGTCTGCAGCGCAAGCACGATGCGCGAAGCGATCACGATCGGATCGCGCGCCTCGTGCGGCACGGCACCGTGGCCGCCCTGGCCGAACACGGTGATGTTGACGACATCGGACGACGCACGGAACGGGCCGGCGTGGTACATGATGGTCCCGGACGGCATGGTGGCGTCGTCGTGGAAGGACAGCGCGTAGTCAGGCTTCGGGAAGCGCGTGAACAAGCCATCCTTCAGCATCGCCTCGGCGCCGTGCACGGTTTCCTCGGACGGCTGGCCGATCAGCATCAGGGTGCCGCTCCACGCCTTGCGGTTGTCCGACATCAATTTGGCGGTGCCGTACCAGGCCGACATGTGCAGGTCGTGGCCACAGGCATGCGCCATCGCCACGGTCTCGCCGGCGGCGTTCTTGGTGGTGGCCTTGCTGGCGTACGGCAGGCCGGTCTTTTCCTGCACCGGCAGCGCGTCCATCTCGGTGCGCAGCATCACGGTCGGGCCGGGACCGTTCTTCAGGATCGCGACCACGCCGGTGCCGCCGACGCCGGTGGTGACGTCGAAGCCCAGCTCCTTGGCCAGCTTGGCCAGCCTGGCGGACGTCTGGTGTTCGGCAAAGCCGATTTCCGGATTGCGGTGCAGGTCCTGGTACAGGGTTTCGATGGCCGGGTAGTTGGTATTCAGCTGGGCGGTGAACGGCGCCGGCAGTTGCGCGGCATGGGCGGCAGCGCCGGCCAGGCCGGCAAGGAGGAGGGTATGACGGAGGATGCTGGAGGGCTTCATCGAGACTTCACTTTGTTTGGGTGAATCAAAAATGGCAGGCATCACGCCATGCCGCTTTTTTCAGCCTACCAGATCATTCCAGGTGCAACAATGTGCAATTTAACAATCTTCATAGTGGAGTGTCGGATAATACCTACAAAAGTGTTGCAAATACATTTCCATGTGGAACTTTTGATTCCTTAAAGAAAGTCGTCAGCGGTACAATTTCCCTTTTCTCGGCAAGCCCCCCTCGCCCGTGCCCATGCTCCCCCACTCGAGCAGGTTCCTTCACGCGTGGCTTGCCTCATTTTCTGAAAAAGGACGCGTTATGGGATTTTTTGCAAACATCAAGATCGGGAAGCGCCTGGGACTCGGCTTCTCCCTGATCCTGGCGATGACGGTGGTGATCGCCGCCGTCGGCGCGCTGCGCCTGACCGAAGTCGCGACCGAGACCAAGGCGATGATGGCCGTGCCGCTCGCCAAGGAACGCCTGATCACCGACTGGTACAGCCTGAACTTCGCCTCGATCCGCCGCACCGCCGCCATCGTCAAGAGCACCGATCCGTCGCTCGGCGCCTACTTCAAGGAAGACGCGGCCACCTCGGTCAAGAAGGCCGCCGAACTGCTCAAGCAGATCGAGCCGCTGATCGCGGCGAGCGGTCCGGAAAAAGAGCTGTTTGCAAAAATCCTCGAGCAGCGCAAGGCCTACAGCGCCTCGCGCGACGGCGCGGTCAAGGCCAAGGCCGACGGCAATGAGGAAGAAGCGGCACGCCTGCTGGACAAGGCATTCACCCCGGCCGCCAAGCTGTACCAGGACCTGCTGCAGGACCTGGTGACGATGCAGCGCGCCAGCATGGACGCCACCGCCGGCGGCATCGACGACAACGCGGTCTGGAGCACCAAGCTGCTCATGGGCCTGGCCGCCTGCGCCGTGCTGCTGGGCGCCTGGTTCGCGTGGCTGCTCACCCGCGGCATCGTGCGTCCGATCCAGGATGCCGTCACCGTCGCCGAGACCGTCGCCGCCGGCGACCTGACCCACCGCATCGAAGCCTCGACCCGGGACGAAACCGGCGCCCTGCTGCGCGCCCTGCGCCACATGAACGACAGCCTGGTGGGCATCGTCAGCCAGGTCCGCGGCGGCACCGACACCATCGCCACCGCCTCGCGCGAGATCAGCGCCGGCAACCTCGATCTGTCGGCCCGCACCGAGCAGCAGGCAAGCGCCCTGGAAGAAACCGCGGCCTCGATGGAAGAACTGACCACGACCGTGCGCCAGAATGCCGACAACGCCCGCCAGGCCAACCAGCTGGCGATCGCCGCCTCCGAAGTGGCGGTCCAGGGCGGCGCCGTGGTCGGCGACGTGGTGACCACGATGGGCGCGATCCATGAGTCGGCCAGCCGCATCGCCGACATCATCGGCGTGATCGACGGCATCGCCTTCCAGACCAACATCCTGGCGCTGAACGCGGCCGTGGAAGCGGCGCGCGCCGGCGAACAGGGCCGCGGTTTCGCGGTCGTGGCCTCGGAAGTGCGCAACCTGGCCCAGCGCTCGGCCGCTGCCGCCAAGGAAATCAAGGAACTGATCACCGCCTCGGTCGCCAACGTCGATGCCGGCGCCAAGCTGGTCGACCAGGCCGGCACCACGATGGAACAGGTTGTCACCAGCATCCGCCGCGTGACCGACATCATGGCCGAGATCACCAGCGCCAGCCAGGAGCAGAGCGGCGGCATCGAGCAGGTCAACCAGGCGATCGGCCAGATGGACCAGGTGACCCAGCAGAACGCGGCACTGGTCGAGGAAGCGGCGGCCGCCGCGGCCTCGATGCAGGACCAGGCCGGGAAGCTGGCCGAGGTGGTCAGTGTGTTCAGGCTGGATCGGGCGCACAGCGTGGCCG
>Ga0265797_10011821_pt1 | contig 10852 bp, 8 predicted proteins | sample P2T30metagenome_FD_192433 | JGI IMG/M metagenome (GOLD analysis project Ga0265797, IMG submission 192433) | Plant litter microbial communities from East Loma Ridge, Irvine, California - P2 T30 | ecosystem: Environmental > Terrestrial > Plant litter > Unclassified | place: USA: California... | reverse complement strand
CCGCTTCTTGTTTGGAGGCAGGTTGAGGCGCCGCAGTATCGGAAGGGATTTATTACGGTTGCGTTCTTGAGTGCGGCGCTGATTGCGACTGCGCTTACGATTCGACTGCTTTATGCGAGAGAGTTGGTTAAGACGGGTGAGGGTCAGGCTTCTGAAAGTGAGGAACGGACGAGTTCTGATGGAGAAACGACGGGTCTGGGGAGCGATGGGGATGTTGGTCAGATCAAAGCGCCTTGAGAAACTGTAATTGCTATCAGGTCAATTCTGGGTCTCTTACAGTGTCATTGCAGTTGTAGCTTTCCATCTCCATGATTATTGACTATCGCATTACCTAAATAAGACAAAAGGTCTGCTCCTCCGGTATGTCCACTGCTGGACCCTGAAAAATCTCTCCGTTCATGATCTCGTCGACGTAAGCCTGACCCATGAATACGTATTCATCTCTTCTAGGTCGCAATACATAGGGTGTGTTACCACCGTATAGCACTACCACGATATCACCGGGCCACATACAATGTGGACCCAGGCCGTATGAGCCTCTCTCTGTCCAAAACAGGCGTCGTTGTTCGCAAGCGGACAAAGTGTCTACTTGAAATTGAGATACGCCGGCGTCGCGTGTGTACCTAATCTCGTCTCCAAGCTCTAGCGATAGTGTCAGTCTCAGCAAGAACTCCCAGCCAGCTCTATAAAACCGTGCTTGGTCCCTCCTGTCCAAACATTGAACATGTTCACTGGTCCTACCCCAGCACCCTGCTGTCAACGTTCTAATGAAACGTTCTGAGCTTGACTCTTTGCCTGTGTCTGCCACAGCTTGGATAATTGGATGTATCTTGATTGGGTTGTGGATGGAAGCTCTTGTATCCGGAGTATCTCCGCCGATAACTCCATCATCATCGGCATGCTTGGGATGATTGGCAAACTCAAGAAGCTTCCGATTGTGATAGTCCATCACGTCACCGCATTCGAGAACTTTTCCATAGACTACGCCCTTGAGACAGAGATAGGTCGGTTGAGATGGATGCGCAACGGTGCTGGCAGTTACATGTTGTCCGCACGCGCTCCAAGGACAGTCATCTTCAACTCCCAGCTTCTGCGCAACTGCAATGTCATCCCATCGCGGAGCCCATGATCTGTATTCGGAATATCCTGGGTATTCCTCGGGGTTCTCATAGTCATCAAGACCAGGCCCTTCATAGTCGACCGGATGTGTAATGTGGGCAAAGGCGGTCAATCGCGAGTATAGTCTGATAACAGCCAAGACTGTGTCGGCGTATACTTCACCAATACTTTTTGCGTAATCTACGCCTAAGGCATCGACTTCGCACCTTGGTGAGACAATGTTGAGAAGGCCATACACTTTGTCTCTGTTGTTAGAGGCTTCAAACATGCGGAAATGATCTAATGCATCGAGGAGGTGGTACATGCTCTTGTCACGCAACATATCCGCGCTTTGAGCTTCGATCTGACGCAGTACGGATACATCAGTGTCGCCGCCTTTCTCTTGCCCTGTTCTATTGCTCTTGTCAAAAAGGTATGAGGCACTCAGAGCTAGGTCCGACCAAGAGATTTCGTCACCTCCCCAGATGATCTGAGCATCTGTGGCTAAGCGAATCTCTTGAATACACCATATCCTGGAGAACCAGGGCCGATCGTACAGTTCCTTGAGACTGCTCAACACGAGTGGGCGGAGCAGCCCTTCTGGCAGCTCAGCATCTTCATGTTTCGCTGCATAATCCGTAGTTATGTTGTGCCTTCGATCGTAATCATGGCAAGCGTCGGCGATCGTTTTACTGGTCTCGAACGAGAGTTGGGTCTGTTGCGCTTCTCCATGCCCTAACCAGACAACGACTCTTCTTGCCAAGGAGTAAATACTACCCATCATCGGCACTTGATGACTCTTCTCTGCGTCATCCGCCTGGTTGATACAGATTGCATCCGCCCAGATAATGCGCTCAGCTTCTCGATAACGTAACCTTCTCAAGGCCTGCGAAAGCGATGGTCCAACTTCGATATACTGACCATTACACCATATGTTGGCACGTGGTGTTGGTGCACCCCACACATAAGACAGCGCTTCATACTGAGGTGCCTGGTCAATATTGAAAGAGCGGCATTCGCATCGCAATGGCTCCTCTTCATCGAGCGCAGGAAAGATTGTGAGAAGTCTGAACGTTCGCCCACCCAAAATCCTTTCCGCATAAGCAAAAGTGGCCGACATTTGGTATTTGGAAGAAGATCGAACGCGAAAGTGTGGTTACGAGCATGAACCCTGACGAACACTCTTAGAGCATTACGAAGCGTGCTACGCTCGCTCGCATATGTCCGATGCGTATGTATCGCAATTCGGTACGTGCGTTGCGTGTACCCAAATCACAATAAAGTGGCTGATAGACGCCGGTGATCGAGGACGGCAGACCAGCCGCGTCAGGCTGACAAGTCACCCGTCGCAGGAATGGGGGGTTGTGTCGATACTCAGATGCGTGAGAAAATCCGGGCAGCGCCGATGACGTACACCGCGTTCGTGACGAGGTTTGCATGCGGTGTCCTGGGAGGGTAGGTGGGAAGCAGAGGTGCGTCCTGTAGGAGGTTGGGAAGTGGCACTACGATAAGACCTCGGCAATGTGCCGCAAATGGTACTGACATGTGGACACCGACACTAACGTATGAATTTCGTGGTCGCCCTCGTGGGGAGCTGAGCGGTGCGCCAAGCAACGCCATCAACCGCAAGTTCAACCGTAGCTCAATTATCTGCCGCTGTCACCTACCACTGCCATGACACATTTCGGTCAATCGCCGGACCATACCACCCCTTTCCAGATTAATAATCACATATCTCGTCATTGCGATCCGCAGACTTGGTGAACGCGACGAATGCCATCTGGAAACCTTACCTAGCCAAACTTCCGCCTCAATGCCGGCCTCAGGCGATCCATGAGCCAAGTCCGCGGTATACTGACCCGCTTCCCTCATCCCATGTCGCACGTGCGTCGTTCAAACGCCGGTGCCTGGGTACGGGACACGCCCACATTCTATCATCCATGTCATTACGGGAGCTTGCTATAGGGCATTTTATACGAAGTTTCAGCAAATGTCCAGCCTTATCTATTGCGCCCCTGTGCTAGCTAATGCGGGCTGGTCAGACTAAGCGAAACCACCTGCCCTTTTGCGAACCCTCACCACCACGCTCAAGCACGTTGGGGCTTGCCAGATTATTGTATTATTTTCATTGGTCGACAGGTAAAGAGGTGCTGGAGGAGTTCTCTCCTCGCCGACCTTCACCGTGCTGCAAAGAGTCACGATTGTCCTGCTGATACCGATGTTGATGCTCCTTCGGACGTCATGTGTGAATGTGGTAAGTGCGCTTTGATCTGCCAACGGTTTTGCGGCCACGTGCGCTACCAAGGGAACTATGGGAGGATCAGTATGATCACTGCGGCACGCTCCATGAGTGGAGTGTACTTCCACGGCTACTGACGATCGTAACAAAAAGCAATGCGCTCATCATGTTCGATTTCAAACGTGACTGGGACTCAAGGCGCAATTGACTTTGCTTACCCAAAGATGGATGTTTCCGTTAGAGGCTTCAACACAGGCCATCCCAAGTAATCATATGGCGGGCTAACAAGTCGAAAGCCACATGGAAAACATGGAAGACCCGGCCCCGGGTGCCTTCAGCCGCACAAATGTGAGCAAGTGTCTGGACCAGTAGCGACCCTCGGGCGATGGTGTCGTTTCAAGCAGGTGGCAGGCGAGCGCCACTCACACTATGCGCGGGACGTGCGTAGCTCACTTCAAGTAAGTTTCAACTCCTGCTCCTACAGGTCGCGGGGTAGTTGGTGTGTATGCCGGCTCCTATTACGAGCATGCCGGTTATAATGGCCGCGGGCGCTCCCGAGTGATTCAGGAATGCTTTTCTGGTACCCGCGGAGGACTTATGTTGTTTTTGCGGCTGTCTTTGCTGGCGTTTACTCATCATGACTTCGAGATTTCCTACCGCGGAGGAGTTCGCATCGTTTCCGCCGCCTAACTATGTCGACCCGGCGAACCACCTCACATTGGCATTGGCGATACTGGTTCCACTGACTGTCCTCGTCGTTGGGTTCATATCATGTCGATTTTACTGTCGGACAGTGCTCGTCAATACATTGGGATGGGACGACTGGACGATGCTGATGGCAGCCGTAAGTGGCAGAAGGATTTGTTTGGCGAGCTGAGAGTAGAGTGCTGATCCTGTATAGGTGATGTCGGTTGGAAGCAACGTCATGCTCATTATATCGATGCTGCCAGATTACCAAATGGGCTACCACTTATGTGAGTAGATCATGACTCTGTTACACGCGACATAGCTAATACCAACCAGGGGACGTTCGACCTGAGCGACTTTTCGGGACGATGAAAGCTGCTCAAGTACGTGGCGCGTCACGAGGTGGTTTTCTCATGCTCACAACAGTATAGATGGGCATGTCGACTCAACTGCTCTTCACGGCAATCATCACGTTCATGAAGGTCGCAATTCTTCTCACCTACATACGTAAGTGCGCAGCATATGCAAAATTCAGAGAGTGTACTTACTGACCGCTTTCCAGGCATATTTCCGTCGAAGCTCGACAAGTGGTTCTGCCGCTTGATGATCTTCTACACGGTGACTCTGAATACGGCCTGCTTCTTCATCACGCTGTTTCAATGCTCGTAAGCATACGCTCACCTCACTTATTGCACTTCATGCTAACAATCAGTGTAGACCCGCCAGCACGTACTGGGAGATCTTCAAGTACATCAACACGGCGAAGTGCCTCAATATCAAGGCGATCTACTACTTCCACTCGGCACAAAACACATTCAGCGACTTCGTCATCTTCCTATGGCCCGCGAGAAACCTTTTGAACGTCCAAGTATCGCTCCGTCAGCGCGTAACTTTGACGAGCATGTTTTCGCTTGGTGTCATGTAGGTCGACCTTTCGCGATCTACTTTGGATCAGGCTGACATGCGATTAGTGTATGCATCGCCGGCGTCGTGCGACTTTACTATACACACCTATACCTCGTCTCCTACGACGTCTTTTGTGGGTCACCATCGAATCACAGCTGTACGCAATCACCAACTAACAATATACAGGGTATGGAGCGACCACCTTCGTCATCATGTCGGTAGAGAGCGGTGTAGGTGTTATCTGCGGCTGCCTCCCAGGCTGCAAGCCCCTCATGAACAAACTGTTCCCACGCGTCTTCGGCAACACGTCCCAAGCATCGTCCCGCCGCCGGCCATCAAACAACTTCCTCGGAGGCAAATTCGCACCAACGTCATCTTCATCGGCAGGAAAATCCGAGCAGGGGTCATACCGCATGAAGCCTATCCAGTCTCGTCCCGAAATACGGCGCGGTGCGACCATGGAGAAGCGACCACAGCCAGACGTTGAGAAGCAACTCCCTGCGCCCCCACAACCGTCGCACCAATGGCTGCGGCCACCCAGCCGAGCGGCTTTCACCGGAAGGAGACAAGGAGATGCGTATAGAGAGCTACAGGGCAATGGAAGTGATTCGAGTGTAGAGATATTCCTTTTGCAGCGTAATTAAAACATGTGCACCCTTCATGGGGGACAGAAAAGATTGAGATAGACAAAAGAATGTCGGTGCTTTTCACTTTCGCACCGCCCCAATGACCCCAGAAGTTCATCATGCCGCCAACATCATCGACTGCTCTTCTGTTCGCCAGATGGTTCTTTGTACCACTACGGGCACTAGAAGCCCGTTTGACCCCACCGCTGAGTGCACAAATAACGTCGCGTCGCGTGTCAGAAGTGTCGGCGGGGGCGGATAGCTTGCAGCTTACCCCACTTGGCGCGTTTGCTACCTCGCCTCATTGCGTCTAGTCGTCTCGTCATTTCTCCGTTCAGCCTGGCCGCTTCTGCCTTGCGGACAACAAACGAGGCATCGCCAGCAAAACCATCTTAACTCCCGTACATCAGTTGTGTTTGGTATAGCTTTTGGTGAAGCACATTTTCTCTCGCTTATTGTGTCGACTGTTGTCGAGCGCTATTTTCTCGTCATCTAGTCCGAACGCACACACTGAAGCCATTCAACAATGTCCGCACCACGAGGTGGCGGCGACAGAGGTCGAGGCGGTTTCCGCGGTGACCGCGGAGGCGGTCGCGGAGGCGGTCGTGGAGGTGGAAGAGGCGATTTTGGAGGTCGCGGAAGAGGAGATGGTGGATTCCGTGGAGACCGAGGTGGCGGCTTTCGAGGCGATCGAGGTGGAGGCGGAGGTCGCGGTGGTGGAAGGGGTGGTCCACCTAGTGGTCCAGTGGAGAATCAGGTATTCTCGTAAGTCGGATTCCGATTCAGTCGAACACGATGTTAATCGGCTGCATAGCAACGCTGCTCCACAAAATCCCAAAGTCGCCAAGACCGAAGATGCTATGCATCCGGTTAGCAAGAAGACGCTCGATCTGAGCACCTTGAAGCTGTCGGAAGGCAATCCTACCAGGCCTGGATACGGCACTCGAGGTATCAAGGTGGAGCTCACTGCGAACTATGTTGAGTTGCTGCCACCATCGAACATGGTGTTGCACCGGTACGATGTCGATGTCCAACCGGATGCCACTGGTAGGAAGCGTCATCGGGTATTGGAGCTCTTGCTTCAATCACCGGAGATGACGCCCTATAAAGGCGACGTCGCGACTGATTTCCGTCAAACCCTCGTCTCCAAGACGAAGTTCAAACATGACGAAGACATCATCGAGATCCAGTACCGCAGCGAAGGTGAAGACGAGCCAGCTGCTAACGGCACGGTATACAAGATCAAGGTCAAGTACATCCGAACGTACACCATCGGTGAGCTAGTCGACTGGATGAACTCTACCAACATCAGTCAGTCTTTTGGTGACAAGCAGGAATTGACGCAAGCGCTCAATATCTTCTTGAACCACTACGTGAAGTCAGCGAACAACCTAGCCACGATTGGCTCATCGAAGAGCTTCTCTCTCAACCAGAACGCAACGAGAGGAGATCTTGGTGCTGGCCTGGAGGTCATTCGCGGCTTCTTCTCAAGTGTGCGTGTTGCAACTTGCCGTATCTTGGTCAATATCAATGTCAGTCACGGAGCCTTTTATAATCAGGGTCCTCTGCCAGGTCTCATGCACAGCTACGGTACACGAAACACCATCGCTTTGGAAAAGTTTCTCAAGCTGGTCCGCGTCCAAACGACCCATTTGGCTGAGAAGCGGAACAAAGCGAGGCAGGTCATTCCCCGTATCAAGACCATTTTTGGGCTTGCGAGAAAAGATGACGGCCATAAGCTGGCAAACAGGCCACGTATCAAGGGCCACGGCGCAGGCGCCAAGGATGTTGAGTTCTGGCTCGATGCCGATGCCGGCTCCTCTGGTGCGCCCAAGGCGGAGGCGGGTGCTGCAAAAGGTAAGGGTAAAGGAAAGCCTCAGCCGAAGGGCCCAGCGCCTGCTGGGTCAGGAAAGTATATCAGTGTGTTTGACTTCTTTAAGACAAGTATGCTACTCTCTTCCTCAATTGCGTCACGGTACTAACAGCATATAGCATACAACCGTGTCCTCCAGCATCCCGAGCTTCCTGTTGTCAATTGCGGCAACCGGGAACATCCCATGTATCTCCCGGCAGAGGTTTGCGTTGTTCTTCCGGGTCAGCCATCCAAGGCCAAGCTCGATAGTGGTCAAACACAGACCATGATTCGATACGCTGTGCGCAAGCCGTGGGAGAACGCGAGGTCTATTCTCAATGAGGGTGTATCGACCGTCGGCTTGGACGAGAATACAAACCTTCTGATGGTAAGTCTTCAGCCCACCTTTTGTCAACCCTATGCTAACCCGCACAGCGGTCTTTTGGTCTGACGATTACTCCCGGCCTTCTCAAAGTCCCCGGACGCATTCTTAATGGCCCGAAAGTTATCTACAAAGGCAACAAGACAGCAGATCCGCGTTTCGGCAGCTGGAACATGATCAACATCAAGTTCAATATCGGTGCCAGTCTTGCCAAGTGGTCAGCGGTTATGATAACGTTGCCCTATAAATCAGGATCATTCGACGGTCAGGGTCTCGCGGCGGTAATGCAGGAGTTTCATCAAGGCTTGATCAAGATTGGTGTCAATGCCAGCCCCCCCCTTCCTCCACAGCGCCTTCAGCTGAACGGCCCTGAGGACGCTAGTCTCGGCCCATACCTACAAAAGGCAGCCAGTGGTCTGGATCTCTTGTTCATCGTTTTACCGGAGGCCAATATACCTCTGTACAAGCGTATCAAGACTCTCGCGGACAAAGATTATGGTCTACACACTATCTGTTCGGTGGGATCGAAGCTTGCGAAAGACCGTGGCCGCGATCAATACATTGCCAATGTTGCGCTGAAATTCAATCTGAAGCTTGGCGGCACCAACCAGGTCGTCGAGAACAAGAATCTGGGTATCATCGATCAGAACAAGACGATGGTAGTCGGCATCGACGTCACCCACCCTTCACCTGGTTCAGCTTCCAATGCGCCATCCGTCTCCGCAATGGTTGCTTCTGTCGACAAAACACTCGGTCAATGGCCCGCCACTCTGCGCATCCAGCGCGCAAGACAAGAGAACGTTGATGACCTCGCTGAGATGCTTAAGTCCCGTCTCAACCTCTGGAAGACCAAGGGCAAGCACACCGCATTCCCGGAGAACATCTTGATCTATCGCGACGGAGTCTCAGAAGGACAATACGACATGGTCCTTTCACAAGAGCTGCCTCAACTTCGAAAGGCATGTGAGGCACTGTACCCAGCGCCAGACACCAAGAAGGGTCTCCCCCGCTTCACGGTCGTTATCTGTGGTAAGCGACACAAGACTCGCTTCTACCCCACGAACCTGCAAGACTGTGATCGCTCCGGCAACACGAAGCCCGGTACCGTCGTTGATCGTGGCGTTACGGAGGCCCGCAACTGGGATTTCTTCCTACAGGCCCACGCCGCACTCCAGGGTACAGCGCGCCCTTGCCATTACTACATCGTCCACGATGAGATCTTCCGCCAGATCTACGCCAAGCAGATTCCGCCGCCATTCACGAACATTGCGGACATTGTGGAAGATCTTACGCACAACATGTGTTACCTATTCGGTCGTGCGACGAAAGCAGTTAGTCTATGTCCGCCAGCTTACTACGCCGATCTGGCATGTGAGCGCGCACGTTGCTACTTGGCGAATCTGTTCGACACACCGACACCGAGTGCGGCACCTTCTGTCGCTGGGACTTCGGCGGTTGGGGGTGTGTCGCTGGACCCCAGTGCTTCGGATGTAATGATTCATCCCAAGATTAAGGATTCGATGTTCTACATCTAGGCCACCATCACTCCCTGGCTTTGTTGCATGCGTTTTCATCTACGGCCCATGATGTGTACCGATGTTAGCTTGCATGCAATCACTACTGGTAGGAAGGAAGAGATGACGAACGAAGAGGAGAAAGATTGGGGACGGGAGAGGGCGCCGACCAAGCGGCGACTGGCACGCCATTGCTACTACATTCATCGATTTGGCGACATATCGATGATCCAAGATCATACTGTTCATTGTTACCCCATCAGATACAAAGCTGCATAACAGCCAAATACACTCTTTCATAAGACGATGTCTTATCCTGCACCCATTGCCGCATTCCTCCCACCTAAGATCCAGGCGCGTGCCTTACATCCTTAATCGGCGCATCGATCCAAGCTGCCATTTGGTGATTGGGCTAGCCCGCCGTGGTCAAATTCGTGCTATACTGCTTACTCCCAAAGATGCAGCTCTAAGACAATGATATATTGACAGGCCCAACACCGTATGTTTCATCGATGGACTGTTTTCATGAAGAGATGGATGTCGCTGGTATTAGAGCCTTGACATCTTGCATACTCTGCACATTCACGAATGGAGAGAGATATGCGTGAGTTGCCTATCAGGATACCACCGAGTGCAGCAAGTGAGACTTGGATGCTGGTCATGGGCGATAACGCGCGATATCAAACCGGAGCGGCCTCTGCCTTTGATGGTGGCGCAGAAGGGTCCCATAGTAGTCTTGAGTAGCGAGGTATGCCGATCTAGGACACATTCGGTGCATCACAGTCGTAATGTATATGCTTCTCGCAGACCCAACCCCCTGGCGTCATACATGCAGGGTCGAGATCTACCCGCGCGCTCTGCTGACATCGCAGTCGGGATTCCGCTAGTATAATTCCTGCGGTAGACTGTTTCGTATAGCATTATGCCACTGCTGTGGCGTAAAGAGTTTCTCGCCTCGTGTCGCACGCCAATAATTTGTCGTTTCGTACACCTCCGGACATCCACTCAGCAGCCAGCCCCACTTCTGCAGGAATATCGGATCGATTTCCCAGCTGCGATGGTCTTCTGGCGGTCCCCAAACTATCAGTATGGGATTACGGTCCAGATGATTGTACTCGCAGATATCATGGCATAGCGCATCTTCGTAGTCGATAGGCTCCGTGCGTTGGAAAGCTTGCAGCATGTTGTCTCGCACTTTTGGCCACGGGAACAGATCCAGCCATGGATGATGCTCTATAGAGGATTGAAGCTCAGTAGGCTGGAGACATGCTGGCCATTCTGTCCCTGCGTCGGAGCCTAGGAGCGGGCCTTGTTTATTGAGTGGTGAGATGCCATACCAATCGTAGTACTGCGCAGTAACACCTAGTATATCGGCATTTCTTGCGAGGCCGCTGGCGACGTTGTATTTGAGTAGCAGCGGCAAGTGGGACAGGGCGGGTGTGCCTTGCATGTAACTGGCGTAGGCATGTTCGGAAAAGCGGCGCATGAGTTCCTGCACCTTTGGGTGGGCGGCCATGCATGACCTCTGCGCTATGGCGACATCTGGGT
>Ga0265797_10011820_pt1 | contig 10853 bp, 8 predicted proteins | sample P2T30metagenome_FD_192433 | JGI IMG/M metagenome (GOLD analysis project Ga0265797, IMG submission 192433) | Plant litter microbial communities from East Loma Ridge, Irvine, California - P2 T30 | ecosystem: Environmental > Terrestrial > Plant litter > Unclassified | place: USA: California... | reverse complement strand
GGGAAAATCAGCAGACGATGAGCACCTGGAGATCCACCATTCGGTCTTCCAGGCTCCCGAGTGGATCCGTCCCTATACAAAAGAGCAATTGGAGGCGGATCATTCGGATGCGAGCGAGAGATTGTCCAAGTTGGAATTCGACGACATGGTGGAAAGCGTCAGAGTCGCAATTGAGTTGGGCAAACATCCAACGCTCATCGCGCAAGGAAGCAGTGGAAGCTACTTCGTCCGGAACACCAAAGGCAAAGTCTTGGGAGTGTTCAAACCCAAGGACGAAGAGCCGTACGCCAGCAAGAACCCAAAGTGGACAAAGTGGATACACAGGAACTTGTTCCCGTTCTTCTTCGGCCGCGCGTGCCTCATTCCCAACTTGTCGTATGTTTCTGAGGCGGCGGCATACGTGCTTGACTGCCAACTACGGACGAACATTGTACCATACACAGAGGTGGTCAGTCTATCGAGTAAGAGCTTCTTCTACGATTTCTGGGACCGGCGAGCATTCTACAGGAAGAACAAGCCTTTACCGGAAAAGCAAGGGTCGTTCCAAGTGTTCTTGAAGGGATACAAGGGCGCGACAGAGTTCTTCAAAGAGCACCCCTGGCCAGATCAACACAACACCAATTTCAGAGATGCGCCTAAACGAAAGCGTAAGACTCTCTGGGCAGATGACTGCCGACCAAAGAGTCGGCAGGGCGACAGTGATGAAGAGGAGGGCATGTCAAGTCGAGAAAGGAGCCGGGCGAGGCACGAGTTCTGGTCGGAAGGGCTGCAAGAAAGTTTCCGAGAGCAATTGGAAAAGCTGGTGATTTTGGACTACATCATGAGAAACACAGACAGAGGCACGGATAATTGGATGATACGAATCGACTCTGAGAAGCAGACAGCGGAGATTGTGGCCAGGCCACCTAAGAGCGAGCGGCAACAGAACGGCCACCTGGATCCCAGCACAGCGGAAGCATACGGACGGAGACAGGAGAACATGACAGCGACGCCATCTTCAGACGAGGACAACTTCGATGTTCCCAGATTAGGCGCAATTGATAACTCACTTTCGTGGCCTTGGAAGCACCCCGACGCCTGGCGGAGCTACCCATTCGGATGGCTCTTCCTTCCTGTCAGCCTTATTGGCCGACCTTTCACGGACAAGACCAGACGACACTTCCTACCGCTTCTCACATCCAAAGAGTGGTGGACTGACACGCAAGTCAAGCTCCGCAACTGTTTCGAGCTCGACGCCGATTTCAAAGAACGCATGTTCGCCCGCCAGATCGCCGTTATGAAAGGCCAGGCCTGGAACGTTGTCGAAACGCTCAAGACGCCGGACCACGGGCCTCTCGAGCTTACTCGTCGCAATCGTGTTTGTGTCTGGGACGATCTGGTCGATATCCCTGTCGCAGTGCCCATGAGTAGGCCTTCTGAGGAAATGCGCCAGCAAGCCAGAGATCTCCAGTCCCGCTCACATGGTGCGAAGGAAGGGAGAGCGGAGCACGAAGAGATGGACATCAGCGCCGCGTATGCATCAGCACCTGCTAAACCACAGCCCGACCTCATGGGTTTCGGCGGCGTGACACCTGATCTTGAGGCTAACGAGAACCCATTCAACTCCTCACGACAGAACAGCTCGGATATGATCCCGCAGATTCGACAGAGTGGTCCCGAGTTGGGCCTGGCCCAGAGCCTTGACGTCCCATCTTCAGCATCGCTTCTTGGCAATCAGCGCCCCGTCGCGCTGCGCTCCAGCACAATCAATCAGCCTCGCATGTCATACGACGTTCCCTCGACGCGACGCGTGTGGAACCACGGGAAAAGGCGATCGAGCTTCGCCGTGCGCAGGATTGCATTGGGCGAAGACGATGACGACGAAGATGGAGAGGGCGATCTGGGCTTTGGCGCTGCGAGGGATCAAGAGGGCAGTAGGCGAAAGGTGATTGTGGAGAGACTCGAGATGGTCAAGAGCAAGCCGCCGGTCTTCACATGGTGTTGATGTGTTTGTTTTCGACACCGGATTAGATGATGGGCGTTCGTTGGTATGATTTTTATTTTTCTTAGCAGGCAAGCATTGCGGCCTTCCAAGCAAAGCGCACATGTTGTAACTATATCACGGCAGAAGCATAGATACCAAGATCGATGGAAGGAATAGATGGCGTGTACGACAAGCTTATACTGGTAGATTGCAGTCAGCAAGAGAGCGCATAGTCTGTTGAACCGCATGAGCAATCTACTATTCTGATAGAGGATCTCTGACATGTGTTGCACAAGTTCTGTCCACATGATCGCCTTTCTTTGTTGCGTCCAGAAAGGTGCCACGGGATCAGCCGCGCTAGCGCTTAAGCCCCATCCTTTTACTCTTGTGAGTGAGCGCATCTTCGACTTCACTGCCTCCGTACACGCCTCACTTTCTCCTTTCTCTTTCGCTTAGTTCTTTTTGCTTTTTCGATACTGTCACTCAGTCCCGTCTCCATCGACTCAGTCACCGAGATTTTTCGCCAGACAACGCCGCGTCACACATGAACCCTGGACTCGGACTTTGCCACCGACTCGACGCGCGACATGATAGAGACATAGACGCCAGCATTTCTGCGACTTTGGCAGGAAGTAGAAGAGAAGCGGAGCCAGTTCAGTCGAGTCGAGTCGAGTCGCGAGGATGAATCCGGCGCAACTCTTGAACCCGAAGGCGTTCGCGAAGGAGAAGGCGAAAGCCGCGAAGAGAACGCCGAATTATGGTATGTCCTCATTCTTGATTATGAGCTTCACTTAGTTCAATTCGACTTTTCATTTTGTCTGCATCTTGTGAAATTTGTCGCAACACTAGCTTGTGAAACGGCATACTCTGGAGGGTACTGAGTGTCGGATGCATGTGAACGCGCACGCATAAAGACTGCCCGCTTCCCTCGTTGCATTTGATACCGACCACCACATCCATCTACCTACCTTCCGACCTCCCACCCTACCGATTCACCAGAACATATCACAACATCGACAACGCCCAACACCCAATCTCGAAGTCCAACCACGTTCATACCTTACAACTACACCCCGAACAAGCATCGTACCATTTGCGCTCTCTCACCTGCCGTTTCCTTGTCGCACGAGGCGAGACCTCGCTGCGAACTTCCCTCGTTGCGACACGGCGACAATCGTGAAGCATACAAATCCATTCTCCCTACCCATCGCGCCATCGTCCGACATGGCGTACATTAACTTCAACAATCCTGCCCTGCCTCGCGTCACCGTGAACAGTCCGTACAACACCGAAAACAGGCTAATGCAACACTCAGGACCGAAGCAGTCCCGCAAAGTTCAATCCAACGACAGCACTACGCCCGGACCCCTCCCCAACTCATTCAGCTTCGCCACTAGCAACGGCAACGGCTATGTTGGCCCTGCCAGTGCTGATCACCTGATTGGCAATGATAGCCTGGCCCCTCCGTCCTTCCCTAGCAACAACGAGGTCCTGAATGGCATGAGCCAATTCTTACCAAGTCTGAACAACACTGTCGAGAGGGAGGCCGCTCATCCACGTAAGCACGGGCTCTCAACCGCCGAAGAAGAGCACGACCTGAGCTCCAAAAAGTCGAAGACCGCCCGTGTCGGAGGTGGAGGCAGCGGCATCATTAGTGAGAACATCAGAGACTACAACAAGCAGCAGGCCGCGAATGGTGCCCCTATCGATCTTACCGAAGAAGACGACGATGTTGTCATTACTGGAGAAACCACAATCGCAAAGCCGAAGCGTGACCCGGGGGACGAGGAGGTGTGCATCGGGACGCTTGAATGCCAGGGTAACATTCACCGCATTCCCGCAGCCAGCGAGAAGTACTTCGGGAAGAGCCACTGGCCATGGACCAAGATCACTCTGAGGCCAGCCACCGCAGGCCCGGTCATCGAATTGGTTGACAAGACTGGCAACGTCTTTGGAAAGCTTGCTGTCGTTCAGGCCGCTGCCCTGGCGCAACTCATAGGCGGTGCGAGAGTGAGCGGCCTCAGAGTCAAAGCCTACCTGCCGGTGCGAAAGAGAGAACCTGACGAAGTTATTGGCGCTGCGGTCTCTCGAGGGATCCGGGTGGACGTGGTCTTGTACTGCAAAATGAAGATTGCCGCGAGTGTTGGGAGGTATCTTTCTCAGAAACAACTGTGGCTGTCGACTCCACAACGTGTCGACAATGGAAGGGAGGGCGCGACCAAAATCTTGAACCCCCAGGTGCCCACCCCATACCAAAATCAGCAGATCGGATCGACATCATCCAAGCCGGCGTACAGCTCTGCTGGCGGGTATGTGACCCGTACGACGGAGCAGATCACCAGAGACGTGAGTACGATGTTCGATAACTTGGTTACCACTGAGCAACTGCCGGAGAAGGAGGTCAACCAAGAAATCATCTCAACACCACTACTGGCTCATCAAAAGCAGGGCTTGCACTTCTTGACAGACCACGAAACTCACGACGAGACCATGCATGAGAAGGACGACGCCAAATTCTCGCTCTGGAAGCGAACCACCAAGGCAAATGGACAGGAAGTCTGGTTCAATGTCATCACTGGACACGAGGTGCGTGAGAAGCCCGAGCCTGTCTACGGCGGAATCCTGGCGGACATGATGGGTCTCGGAAAGACACTGAGCATACTATCGCTCGTCGCCGCAACAGTCGCAGACGCTCAGAACTTCAAGATCAAGCAGCTGCCGCGAGACCTCCAACAGCATGGACTTGTACGCAATGCAAAGGGAACTCTCATCATCTGTCCAACCTCTGTACTTTCCAACTGGACTGAACAGATGGGCACACATGTCATCTCTGGCAGGCTCAGTTCCTACGTCTACCATGGAGCGGGCCGTATCACGGACGTCGAGAGGTTGGCCAAATTCGATATTGTCTTCACCACCTACGGTACTGTCGCTGCGGAGTTCTCTGACTCACTCAAGAAGAGAAAGGCACTGGCATCGCTGAACTGGTTCCGAATCGTACTCGATGAAGCTCACACTATCCGCAACTCGAGCACTCGCGGCGCAAAAGGCACCTGCGCGCTTTTCGCTCAGCGTCGCTGGGCTGTGACGGGTACACCGGTACAGAACCGTCTGGAGGATCTTGGTGCTCTGATTCGATTCCTACGCATCAAGCCTTTCGACGAGTCCAGTGCATGGGCGCAGTACATCATTGCACCTTTCAAGAATGCCGACGACACTGTTCTGCCCCAGCTGCGCTTGCTGGTAGACAGTATCACGCTGCGTCGTGGTAAAGAGAACATTGGCTTGAAGGGCCGCGAGGAGAGCCACGTCAAGCTGGAGTTCACGCCGGAGGAGAGGCAGCTATATGGCCGTTTCGCCAGTCAGTCGAACATGCAGCTGAAGGGTATGATGCGCGAATCAAGCACCCTGCGTGGCAAATCGTACGCACATGTCTTGAAGTCGCTGTTGCGTCTTCGCATGATCTGTGACCATGGCCGAGAGATGTTGAACGAGGAAGACCTCAAAGATTTGGAAGGCATGGACGAGAGCAACGCCATCGATCTCGGAGATGAGCCGGATATCGAGGCGGAGTCAGACAAGAAATTCATTTCTTCCCGTCAAGCATATGAACTGCTCAAGATGCAGTCAGACGGCGACATGGACTTCTGCAGCAAGTGCAATGCCAGCATTGTTGGCAAGAAGAATGCTCAGAACGATGGTGGCGATTCCGAATCCTCATCGGAGGAAGATGACGATGGCGACCTCCTTGGCTTCCTTACTCCATGCTACCACTTGTACTGCCCTGACTGCAAGGATGACCTTGTGGAATCCACTGTTCCTCCAGAGCTTCGCGTTGACGGCTACCACGATTGCGAGGTCTGCGGTGCCTATGTCAAATTCGACTTCTTTGCCCTCTCACGATCTGAGATGCAGAGCTACAACGAGGACCACGCTCCGGGAGCCAAGAAGGTCCGTCGCACCATGTGGAACCCCGAGAATTACACTGGCCCTCACACCAAGGTTCGTGCTCTGCTTGAGGAACTCCAGAAGTCTCGCCAGGAGACTGCTGCCCTCGAGGCTGGTGAGCCGCCCGTCCGCAGCGTTGTGTTCACCGAGTGGACCTCCTACCTCGACCTTCTCGAATTTGCCCTTGGTAAGGCTGGCCACAAGTATGTCCGCCTTGATGGCAGCATGAACGTCAAGGCGCGCACTCAAGTCATCCACGAGTTCAAGACCGATCCCAGCATCACTGTTCTGCTTGTCTCTATCCGCGCTGGTGGCCAAGGTCTCAACTTCACCGCAGCCAACAAGGTCTACATGATGGAGCCACAGTACAACCCTGGTGTTGAACAGCAGGCTATCGACCGTGTGCACCGTCTCGGGCAGCAGCGTGCGGTGGAAATTGTTCACTTCATCATGAAGGACAGTGTCGAAGAGGCGCTGCTGAAGTTGCAGGTCAAGAAGCAGAAGCTCGCGACGCTCAGTATGGACAAGAAGAAGACGAAGAGCGAAGAGGCGAAGAAGCGTATTGAGGAATTGCGCGAGCTCTTTAAGTGAGAAGCGGGTGAGGAAGAAATGTTGTTGTTCGGAGCCCAGGTCATTGTTACCTGGCGATGCTCTTTTTTCTTTGCGATACCCGACGTCCTGAGAGCGACGTCACGATTGCCTGTGGGACAGGGAGGGCAACAGTCTCTCCCTGGGATAACACAAGGAAAGGGAATGCCCACGAAGCAGAAGAAATTAAGCACATCCTTATAGTAGCTGTCAACATCAAAACTTTGAGATCGAACATATTCGATGTCCAAACGTGGTCTCCTAATCAATATGACCGTACTACACATAAGAGTCAGGTAATCATCCGACTCTCCAGCTTTGTTGGAATCATCCGTGTATATATAATCACAATGATTCACTGCCATTGGCAGCCATGCGAAGATGATTGACGGCCTCAGGCAAGAAATAGCAGCTCTCAACTCCACGTGTGCCCTTGATTGCGCCCCGCATACCACTCTGGACAATTCCACCACATATCTCCGGACCACCCAACGCACTATACTGACTGTACGACAAAGTCACAGCAACCACACACCTAGTATGGACATTACAGCCTTCATCGCAGGCAAGCGTGAAACGCTGCTCATTGCCGACCACGCCACCTATCGCGCTCAACTCTCCCGCCAGATCCTCGCAACACGTAAACGCCTCGGTCGCACAACTCCCAAGCGCGAGAAATTCGCCCGCAAACCCCTCACAGCCGCGGATGTCAAGAGCAATGTTGCCTTTGTTCACCTGCAAATTTTGATTGCGGAGCGTGCTTGGGCGCATGCGCTGCACATCAAGAACTCGCACGCCGAGGACGAGAAGGGAATCACTGGAAGCGCGAGAGCCCAGATCTGCTCCAAGTTATGGAAGGCAGCGAAGACTGCAGCGGAGCTGGTGGAAGTGTTGAGGGAGGCTGGTAGTGAGAGGGACTTGCTTGAGGCGAGGACTTATACTGCTATGCTGGCCGGCGCGGAGGAGTTCGAGAAGCAGGCTGAAGGTGTGCAAAAAGAGGGTGGAGACGACAGGTGGAACAAATGCTTGAAGCGATGGAGCGAAGCTCGAGTGGGCTATGCTGCGTTGTGGGAGAAGGAGAGGGTTGAGGTGTTCAGAGAGATGTTGGCGAACACCGTGGATCCTACGATCCGATACGCTGCCTACCAGGCGCGTTTGAGCAGGACAATTGCGATCGATGTTGTTGCAAGGCGGTACTTCCCCAAAGAGGACGCAGAAGCCGTGAGGCTTGTGGAGGCGGTGGACTCGTTCGCGCTGAAGGAGAAGCCCAAGGCCGAGTGCGGCGAGGAGAAGAAGGCCGATGTTCTGGAAGTGCCCGACTTCGTTACCTGGAGAGGAAGAAGGGCCAATATCGTCGATGCGTCGATTGGACAGGCTCTGGCTTCTGTCACTGCTGCCGAGGCCAAACTGAAGGCATACCTGGCTGAACACCCTTCGGCATCTGCAAGTCAAAAGGCGGCTGCGTATGACGACATTCTTATTGCCTCACAAGATGCAGCGGATGCATCAAAACGTGCCACCGACGAGTTGGAAAAGGAGAGGGTGGACGAGGGAGACGCGAGGATGCAAGACCTCCGCGTTACGAGCCTTGCTGTGAACTACGATCTTGTGTCATGGCGAGTTGGTCGCAACAGGATACTCATTGGCGAGAACGATGGTTTGACTTTCGAGGCACAGAAGCAGAAGAAATTGCAGCGCATACGCAAGGATGGCACCGAGCTTCCTGAAAAGGACGAAGGCCGAGGGCGCAAACTGGCTCGTCTAAGGGAACGTGTCGTGCTTTACGATGCCACGATACAGAGTGTCGAATCTGTCAAGGACCTTCGCGGTGCCATGAGAGACGAGACTTTCGTGCGCGAACTCGATGGCAAGTCTGCCTACTTCCGCGCCTTGAAGTGCGTCAACATTTCGTACTCACATGCACTCCTCGACAACCACCTCAATGCTCTTGCTCTCCTGAAGCGTGCGCAAGATCTCATCACCGCTCACCCACCACCCGAGTCCACGGCCTCAACATCGACCCCACCGACTCTCGACATTCCTACGTCCGAATCCTCGACCCTCAAGACTCACATCAACAACCTCCTCTCCCGCACCCACGCCCTTGTCGAGATGCACAAGCTCTCCTCCAACTCTGCCGTCGCAGCGCAAAAGAATATGACATCGGCCGCGCCCACTGTGCAGAACCTACACGCCTATCCCACACCAGGTCTGCAAGTCGATCTCACCAACCTGGTCTCCTACCCACCCAAGATCCAGCCTGTACCGGTGAAGCCTTTGTTCTTGGACGTTGCGTGGAATTACATCGACTACCCTGGTCGGGGAGGTGCTCCTGCTGTTGCTGCGCCCGCATCGGCTACTGAGGTCAATGGCGGTGACATGGACATTGATGAGCCTGCACCGACGCAAGAGAAGAAGAAGGGCTGGTTTGGATTTGGTAGGTAGATATTAAAATCTTGAATCACAAGTGTTCATCCGTCAACCTTCTTCCATCATCGAAAGGGATGCGTGATTTCAGTGTTATGGAATTGAGCTATCATTTTCCGATCGAGCTTGCGTGAGTATGCGGTCTCGGAGCTGAGGGGACGCTCAGGAAACAAAACCTCGGTATTGAGATATACATAGATCGAGGGAAGATGATCCAAAGAAAAGGAAGAAGGAATGCGCTCGAAGACACACCCCTATCTGCTTAAGCTTTGATCCTAATGCTTGAGGGTGAGAAGCTTTGCAGCAGAGGCCTGCCGCTACACCCGCCCGAATCTTGATTGTGATCCCCGCAAGGTATTGCTTGTTATCGCACACGTCACTCCTGACTCGGGACCTGCAGCATCTTGTACGAGGTCTAGACCACAAACACTCGATTGCAAGCACCACTGTTCTGTTATCGGATGGTCGTAACGTCATGGCCATATGTTTGAAACAGCACCTGCCGATGAAGGCACACACCAGACTACAACACGTTCGTCACCCGACATGTGGCTATCAAGAGGGCAACGCAAGAAAGCGGCCGCGTGACGCCATGCAAAAGATTGAGCCTACCGTGCTAGCGCAGGACTATCAGCTAATCTGTCTCCTTGTCCGACGATCAACGACCTGCCGTCGCCGTCGTCCAACCAGGGCAGGCAGACAACCTACGTGCTGCGTGATATGCCTGGCGTCTGCAGCATTAGTACGAGTGGAAGATAGATACATCCCCACCAAATCAGCATGACGTGCCCTTACTTGTTGCCTCGGAACGTCTTCTTGTTTCATGCCAACTCATCAGCAGGTTTTCGTCTACTAAGCGCACTCTAAGCTTCGTTCTCGACGACTATTTAGCAGAGAGCACTTCCCAACTTCCAACTCCATCACACCAAACTTCACAGGATATCATCATGTCAGGAAGCGTTGGTAAACTCTCAAGAGGCTCTCTCTCCTACAACAAGAATTACAAGCCGAATGGTCTGAAGGCCTACGCCCGTGCGGCTCTCAAATGTCTGTCGTTTCCTGGCTGCCGAGACGATACTTCTGAGACTGACATCCATGCCCAGACAATATCAGTCCCACGATCGAAGGTCCGCTTTGTGCCGTCAAGAAAATCGGACAAGCTGGGAAGTTCGGCCACAACAAGCGCGTTGGCGGCAAGGCCCGTGTCCATGGTCATGTACTTGCTATGAAGGATGGCAGTGGCCAAACGGGCAACGTGCCGGTATGTGTAGTCTAAAACCTGCTTTAGAACGATGCTGACATGCTGCAGGCCCAAGACGTTGAACAAAATGCGCTCTACCTCGCCACTGTTTCAATCGGCACACCAGCTCAGAGTCTGACCCTCGATTTCGATACTGGCTCTGCAGATCTCTGGGTCTGGAGCACTGAGTTGCCTTCTTCGACCACATCTTCTTCGTCTGGGAAAGGTCACACTGTCTTTGATCCTTCAAAGAGCTCGACTTTCAAGAAGACCGAAGGTAGCACCTGGCAGATCTCGTATGGAGATGGAAGTGGAGCTAGCGGTGACGTCGGAACGGATACCCTTATGCTCGGCGGCATCAGTGTCGAGAACCAGTCTATCGAGCTTGCAAGCAAACTCAGCGCTCAGTTCGTCCAAAGTGAGGGAGACGGCTTGCTCGGTCTTGCCTTTGGATCGATCAACACTGTTCAGCCTACGCCGGTTGCTACACCAGTCGAGAACATGTCCGCCCAGCAGGACATCCCTAAAGACGCGGAGCTATTCACAGCTTACCTTGCAAACGAATCTGGAAACAGCTTCTACACATTCGGGTACATTGATCAAGACGCTCTTGCTGGCCAGACGCCATCTTATACTCCCGTCGACAACTCGCAAGGCTTCTGGATGTTCGACTCTACGAGCGCGTCC
>Ga0265797_10011819_pt1 | contig 10853 bp, 11 predicted proteins | sample P2T30metagenome_FD_192433 | JGI IMG/M metagenome (GOLD analysis project Ga0265797, IMG submission 192433) | Plant litter microbial communities from East Loma Ridge, Irvine, California - P2 T30 | ecosystem: Environmental > Terrestrial > Plant litter > Unclassified | place: USA: California... | reverse complement strand
CTTCTAGAAGACTGTCATGAAACCTTTGGGACTGACAGGAGGTTTGGAACTGATCTGACGTAGGGCGATGTTTTCAAAGTTGCGCAGGATAAGAGAACGCATGAATGTCAGACTTCCTGCCGGTCAATGGGCAGAAGTGCAAAGAGATACTGAAACCACAGTACCACATGGATCTTCCTGTATACATGAGCTCAGTTTGCATCAATATTTCAACTGCTATAGTCGCAGAATTCGGCGGGTGCAGCGCTGGAATGCGCCCTGGACATGTCGAGCTCAGCACTGTACCCGCAACCGCGGCACCCATTACGATCAGGGCAACGCTATTCGCATTTGAGCTACAGTGAACGGGGGCCGTAATACAACGCTATTCGACGTGTGTAGCTATTAACTCACATTTGGACGAGAAAATCTAAGATCTGGTGTTGTGGTGATGAAGAGCGGTTCCTGGGGGGATCCTAGGAGGTTCAGTCGTGCCGAAACCTCCGATGTCTGATCTCGGATGCGACGATCCAGCACGAACCAGAACACGATCAACCGCACGACGTACCCAACCGTCTTCTTACCGTTCACGCATCCGTGCATCGCATATCGACCAGCATGTTTGAAGGCGGCCGTCAGATTGCTCTCCGCGGTCGCAGTTTGGCAAGGTAGTAGCTTGTGCTCCCATGGTAGCCGTCGTGACACATCTCTCCGCCATAGCGTTCACGCGTCTCTCCCTGCAGATGGTGCGCTCTCTTCCCGTTACACATCAGGAACAATCACTAGCCTCTGGTGGCTAAATACCATTTGACCCATCTAACAACGAGCAATCCCTTGCCGCTTAGACCACCGAAGCCGCAGCTAAACCCTCCCTGTTGTATTCTGTGCTGAACCTGGCCCATGTGCGAGGTAGTCTTAATACTTCTTACGTCTTCCCGTCCTTCATAGTAGTCGTGTGCCGCTCCTTTCGCCTATGTGCCCTTTGCATGACCTGTCCCGTCTTCTCGGTACCAGCTGCCTCCATTCCTTCCGCTACACGTCCCCACTTTCGTTTTGTTAAGTAAGAGGCAGAGCCTGACATTCAAATCCTCATACCTCATCGATTGTCAATCGAAACTATCACATCCGTTTGGTATCCACACAGCATGGTCAACATGGCGCCTCTCTTGCGCCCACGAAGACTCGATGGCACAACAAAACCCAACACCGACGCTCTTGGTATCTTCTATGTCGTCGTTGCCATAGTGTACACACTGATACTGGGTGTGGAGCTCTTCTTCCTACATCGACGTAGAGAAGCCTTTTGCCTGCAGATAAGAAATCTCAAGGTCGTCTTTGCAGCAGTGCTTATGCTACATATTTATCTCATCCTCGTCCTGCTCGTTTACCCTTGGAATGGCCTCTTTCCGTGCTCAGCCGAATTCTGGATTATGTCAGTATTTCTCCCGTCTGGCATGGCATTCTTCCAAGGTAAGTCTGGTGGGCCGATATAGCAATGGATGCATATTAAGTCTTTTTTAGCCTGCAATGCCAAAGTGCTCACAGCATATGAGAGCCAGCGTCGGATGACACGCAACTTTCTGGAGGGTGCGCGCAGGAAGCGGATATCTTACACCCCTCTTGGCCTGTACGAAGCATGGCGCGATCTTGATGCGGCAAAGAAAGTGTACTTTGGAACTCTAGTCGGATTAGTGCTTTCGGTAGGTGATGATTTGTGGTGGCTCGAATTGCAGACAGCTAACGGCCATAGTTCCTACCAGCCATCATGTTGTTTTTCGGCTCCCGTCGTTTCCATGATGCCTACGGTTTCTTTGGTGTTCCGGCCAATTACTTTGAGTGCCGCAGAGGAGGCGAGTGGTATGTTGAGCGAATATGACTTTTGAACCATTCCATTGATTTCGAAGCAGGATCCCTTCAATATTTGTGCAGCTATTCTGGACGATGATTGTTGGACCTTGGATACTGTGGAAAATCCGTAACATCAAGGACGTTCACTCTTGGGCCTGGCAAACGAGACTTGCAATCATTGCCGGGTATGTGCGCTTGTATCACGAACTATTCACAAGACTAACTCGAATATTAGCCTTCCCGGGACGCCTCTGTGGATCGCATTCACGTACTCTGACATGTCCAAAGTCCAGCACATCAACAAATTCTTCGCACCAGCTGGATGGTAAGTGCAGTCGATTTGAGAACTCTATCGTCAATTCTAACACTGCTATATAGGTTCATACCGTCACTAGTAGTCTGTCAACAGGTTCTGATCATCATACCACTCCGAGACGCATTGAGGGCCCGCCCCAATCGACGAGCATCCATATCCGAAACTGACTCGCTTACCTCCAATCACTCGGTCATGTCCGAAAAATCGACCACTGTGGTTTTCACCAAGGAGATGAGGTCCAAGACGTCGATGCAGTCGCTAGAGTTCACTATTCAGCATAGTATCGAACCGCTTATCGCCTGGGCTGCTGCTCGTGAATTCACCGCCGAGAACTGCATCTTCCTGCGCGAGGTGCGCAACTTCAAGAAGAAATGGGGTGGCCTGAAGGTTGTCACCACTTCTCAACGGCGGCAGATGTTCAACGAAGCGTCTTTGCTTTTCTACACGCTCGTCAACCCCTTCACTGCAGAGGCACCAATCAACATCGAATACAAGGTTTTCAAGACACTACAGGTCATGTTCGCAGACGTGGAATTCGATCCATATATGCCACGCAGCCAGACACCTGATGATGTCAAGTCACCGGTCATTCGAGAGAACGTCGTCTGCCCATGGGAGGATACCTTGAGCCGACCAGCGAGTATCGACTCCAGCATCACATCCTCGTCAACGGCGAGCACACGGACGATAGTCCCGAGCGAATTCACGGAAGACGTCTTCGATGCTGCTTTTGAAAGCATCAAGTACCTTGTCTTCACCAATACCTGGCCGCGCTATGTGGAGCTCGCAGGCAAGCTCCCATCGCCATAAACTAATCGCTACGAGACATCGTCGTCGATGTTAGTCCATGATCTGGCAGAGCTAGATCTTTCATTTTGTTCATACTCTCATTAGTACCGATCGGGAATAGAGTCCAATATCTCTGAACTGTCTTGCAAGGCTTCGTCACGGTAACATCTACCATTCCTCTCTCTCTTTCCTGGTTCGTCCATCTTGTTACATAGTTTGATTTGATTGCTTTCGGATAGGAAATACCCTCAATGGCACGGCGTCCCTTTCTCATCTGCTATCTCAACAGTGTCACGTACCCCCATCTGATGTTCACTTGTCATGGCACTCAAAACAGCCAGAACACTGGGCGCCTAAAACGCCAGGTGATCTAGACAGCCTTGGGAGCTTGCCGCTGCTCCACTTCTTTCGTTCATGCGATGAGCTACACATTGACCTCCCGGAAAGAAGACGATCCTGAGACCTGACACATTGTACGTTAAGAGTACGTGCTGCGGATCAGAGGCCGTGTTTGGCAGGACCCCCGGTAGGAACATTAACCTACAGTGCGGTTTCGACGTGTTTTGACAGCTGAGTGGGGCGAACATGGAAATCTACTAACGCACGATAGATCGTAGATCCTTACTCACGACTCACGACGCCATCGCCATTCAGTATACCACCTGTTGAACTCATTTACATGTCTCCTTCGTCTCTGTTCTCTTTTGATGTCGAGAAGAGTCGTTCGGCGACTCCGCACACAACATGACACCGCGCCGCTAACGCACCTCTGCGACCTACGCCGCAATCCCACTACACGGCACAGCAAGCCACCAACAGCGCCTCTTCCACTCTTTTTGCTCCCTTTCTCTCCGTAGCATAAAGACGGCTCGCGTGTTAGTCTCGGCACATGCGGTTATGCATCGAGGGCGTGCGTATCCGGAAGGCTCGAAGTACCGGCGCTGTGGTTTCGCGTTTTGGGACGTTGAACGTCGCAGGTCTATCTGCTAAGGTGCGTCCAAGGACCAATGACCAAGGACCTGGATTTTGGTCGTCTTGTGTGGGAAACTTTAGTTTGAGAGAGTATCAATGGAACTGATATAGGCTGATTGGGTTGCAAGAGCTGTGCTCTTGGGTGAGTGGTTTCGCGTACTGTTTATTTGCGTTGCCGTCCTCATAGCGAGAGCAGGGATCTTGTTCTTCGGTACATTATCATGATTGTTTAGGCAGCTTGTACCCGAGGCTCTGTTCTGAATGCTCGCGTACGCGCTGTGAGGTCGCACACGCGTGGTTAGGAAGAGACGCGATGTTCCGTGAATTGAAGAACACGCTAGCATGACTCACATATACATCGAGAATTCTTAGTTCCATTACTCGGATCAACCAACAAACCACACTACTATCAGTCACATCTTGCATTTTTGTCATTACCCGGTGTTGTCAAACCGAGCAGCAAATTATGTCATGCCATCGCAAGATTAATGATGCACCATAAATCAGTCGCATATCTGCATTTCAATACAAATGACTCTCCGATAGCTCTATCTCTCACTACTGTTTCCTTCTACTGTGAACTCTTCTTTACCCTTTGTATTTCTATTGCAAGACAAGGCAGTCGTCGTTCCGATCATTCTCCACGCTCTTTTCCCCGCCTTTCATTGTTGGCCTGCAAACCGGCGCTGTAGTAGGTCGCGGAACTGCCTTTCGGGCACACGCGCCCAGACCGCAACTGTAGCAATAGTGATGGGTGCAGCTGGAGCATAGAGGGTTGCCCGGGCATGCGCCATCCCCGGCGTTTCCGTTCCCGCAAGTGCAGCAGTACCAACCCGTACTGATATGTGAGGTTAGTGGTATAGGCGGAGTGATTATCTTTTGCGTCGTGGAGTAGACTGAAGGTAGAAGTACATAATAATCGGAAAGAATGCCATGGAATCATATCACAGGTTTTGCCCGTATGTGTACACACGGTAACATATCAGCAACGCTCGATGGATGCCAGTACAGACAGTGAAGAGAGACTCGACACTCGACACACAGAGCATTGTACAGTGTACTATGAGATGGTTGGACATCCGGAAGCTGATGACTCGAGAGCTAGTCAGCAAACTATCTCGACGAATCTCCCTGCCCGCCTATATCGCTTCCATGATGTCGCTCACATGACATGAAGTGGAAAGTCGTGGGGAAGCGATGGTCACGTGGTCGATGATGAAACAGGACAGGGTTCCTTGGCGCATGTACGGGGAGGCAGCGGCGCATCAGCTCGGATCAGCAAACATCACGTCGCCCATCTTCACGCGTCGAGACATCTCCAATCAGACGCCCGACCGCTCCCGAGTCTACTCCCCGTCGCGTACTGCCAGCAGCACCTCGGGCATCGTGCGCACACTTGCGCCTGCCCTTTGTCCCTCTCTCCAGCAACTGCAGGCCACACGACTGTCGGCTGTAGTTGCCTAGGCCGAGAGCCCGTCCCACGCCCGCCCCACTGTCGATTCACGAGCTTGAGCTCCGTCACCACCAGCATGTCAGGCTCAGTCGCTGTTGCCCGCCCGTCGCAGCCTCCCCGTTTGCGCCGGGAGTCACAGCGCCCTGGCGTCGCGCGCACCATGACCCGCCAGTCCAACATGGAGGACGAGGGCGTGAAGCAGGAGGATGCCCGCAAATATGGTACGTCGCCTGGGCCACGGCAAAAAAGGGCACAGTTGCTAACACACGGCGCAGTCTATACGCAGCAAGACATCCTGGCCAGGCACAAGGGCAAGCCGCCGTCGCTCCGTGTCTACCTGCACCCCAAGCACTTCCGCTTGAACGACTCCCAGGAGACGCTGTCCTATGCCTCTCCTATGCGCGAGCTGCTGCAGGCCATCAAGGACAAGGAGGTGCCCCACAACATGGTCGAGGAGCTCTACGAGTTCAACACGCCCTGGTACGACAACTGCCTCATCGTCGAAGTTCACGACTACCGCTCCGCCGGCGTCAAGCCCAAAGATGATACCAACAGCACGGGCGAGGCCGGCACCAGCGCCTTCTCTATCCACAACTACAACAACTTCATAACGCCCTCCCCCTTCGCTCCATTCCCAGTCAACAAGCCCGATGCGAAGCCTGGCCAGCCTAACGCACAGAGCAAAGACGACGAGACCAAGGAGGACAAGGAGAACATGCCCGCTCCTGGTCAGAACGGCGCCCTGTCTAAGCAGCCTGGGATTGGCAAGGTCAGGACAGTGGTGCTGTTTCCGACTCCGCAGTCGCAACTGGCCGACATGCAGCTTCTGGCCACCACGCCCGTCCCTGACATGGCCACCCTCAAAAGAATGCAGGCCCAGGGCAGGGCTGGGGGCATGCCACCGACTCCAATGACTGCAGTACCCTCAACGCCCACCTTTCCTAATGGGCCCAGTCCGAAGCGCCAGAAAATGGTCCTTGACGACAGCAACGTGCACGAGTTCGAGGCTGAGTTTTTGAACGCTACATGCCCGCCCCTCTACCTGGAACCAACCAAGAGCTTCGGCCAATCCCTCGCTCTCATGGATGCCATCACACATCCGAACAATAAGAACCCCGCGCCTCCACGCAAGACTCGTAAGAGGACTACCGCCGAATTGGCTGCCGACGAGGCCGAAGCGCAGAACATGCAGCGCTTCATGTTGGCAGGCGACGAGTACCAGAGCATCATGACGGCCACCGCTACAGGCAACGACGACAACGCCGTGCGCGCTGCTGCGAATTCCCAGACCTTCGCCCGCTTCAAGACTATTGCTAACATCCGCGCAAATCACGAGGAAGCCGACCGGAGGAAGAAGGAAGAAGATGCTCGAATTGCTCAGGCCAAGCGTGCGGCGCAGATGGAGGCCGAGATCCAGAGAAAAAGGGAGATGGAGAACAGGCAGCAAGCCGAGCTTGCGGAGCGTCAACAGCAGCAACAAGCCCTTCGTCAGCAAGCGCATCAGGCGCAACTACAGCAAAACCAGCAACAGAACGAGGCCGCGCGAGCCGCTGCGGCAGCACAGCACCAGATGTCCAATGCGGCAGCGATACAGGTTACACAGACACCCCAATCGGCTACGCAATCTCAATTCTCACCAACCATACGCCAGCAGACGCCCATGGCTGTCTCTGCAGCTTCGCCGTTGGTTGGAGGGCAGTCTGCGCAACACTTGGGCGGCACTCCAATGGTTCCAACAGCATCGAATCAAGCTATCAACAGCCCTGCTCGACCGCCGTCTGCTGTCTCTAACCATCAAAATATGATTCGCTCCGTCAGTCAGCAGCAGAACCTGAGTCGCACCGGCACGCCGCACATCGTACAGGGCACGCCCGTAATGAACGCCTCGATGCCGAATCGCAACATGACGCCTACTCCTAGTCGCATGAACCAGGGCAGCCCATCTATGGCAATGCAAGGGCAGACACCAATGATGATGCAAACTCCTCAACCTGGCCAGAACATGACCCCCGAACAGATGCAGCAGATGCAACAGCAGCGCCTACAGCAGCAACTTCGTATGCAGCAAATGCAGCAACAAGGAGGATCACCAGGTAATCCACAACAACAAATGCAACAAATCGCATTCCAAAAGGCCGCCCAGCATATTCAGACGCAAGGAGTGCCTCCAGGTCAAAATCCACAAGCATACCGCAATCACCTTGCGCAGCAATATTTCAACCAACTGAAACAGCAGCAGCAGAATCAACAGCAATTGGCCTTGCAAAACATGTCACCTCAGGGAGGCATGCAGCAAAACGGTATGCCTCCACAAGGCATGGCCTTTGCTAACATGAACCTGCAGCAGATGCGGCAACGGTATCAGCAACACAAGCAGTCGGTTATGCAGAATTACGGCCAGAACATCCCTCAGCAAGTTATGCAACAGATCCATCAGATGGAAATACAGATCAAGCAACGAGAAGCGCGTGAACAGCAGCAAATTGCCATGGCACAAAACATGCAGAACGGTATGGGCAATCAGATGAATGGTGGACAGATGAACGGCATGCAGAACGGTATGCAGAACGGCAATCCGACCAACCCAATGCAAATGCAACAGTACCAGCAGATGCTCCAACAACAACGTCAACAAGCCGCCAATCAGTCGCGACTCCTGCAGATGCGTCAGCAAGCCATGGCGAGCGGCGGTCAACTGCCTCAGGGCATGATGGGCAATATGAACGCCATGAACGGCATGCAAGGCGGTGGTATGCAGGGCATGAACATGGGTAATATGGGCAACATGGGTCAGGGCATGAACATGGCGCAAATGGGACAGATGAATGGAGGCATGGGGGGTATGCAGGGTGGACAGATGAACGGTGGCATGCAGGGTATGCAAGGAATGCAGGGCATGAACCCGCAGCAGATGAACCAGATGATGATGATGCGGCAAGCGCAGCAGCAGGCCCAAAGGATGGGGCAACAAGGTGGGCAACAAGGTGGGGATATGGGATGGACTGGTTAAAGTCCACTCTACCAACCTCTTTTACTTTATCCTTTCTCTCTTCTTTGGATGTGTTTTATTAGGGACTTCTGGACGGCGAGACGGGATAAAAAGGTGTTTTGGGGCATGGGGAAAAGTTCATTCTTCAAAGATACCCCCGGTGTTGGGATGGGACTTTATATCTTGTTTACGACAGTCACGGCACACTAGGGTTTTTTGACTGGCATGACTAGGTGGCTTGTTGACTTGCTATTATTGTAAGTGTAGGGCCCTCGTCGGACATTCTATATCATTACTAAATTCTGTGACTATTATCTTCGACTGCGCGTTTTGTAATCGTGCGTGATGTCTGCATGCGGACAGCCTTGGTTATCCTCTGCGCCTTGCAACACTTATTTATTCGCTCTTCTCTTCCCCTGGCCCCTGCCCCTCTTCTCCGCCTTCTTCTTCCTCTCCATCTTCTTCTTCTCTATCATTTTCTTCTTCTCCATCATCTTCCTCTTCTCATTCATCATCATCTTCTTATTCATCATCATGTCCTCCTCCATCATATTCATGTTCTCCTCCATCACATTCATCTCCCTCTCCATAATCATCATGTCCTCCTCCATACTCATATGTCCTCCTCCATAATCAGCATGTCTTCCTCCATCATCATCATCTCCTCCATCATATTCTTCTTCTCCGCCTGCCTCTGGAGCTGTTCGCAATGCTGCTTTAGTTTGGCCCCCTGATCTTCTTCCCATTGGCGGAGGCGTTCTTCGGCCACCTTTTCTAGTTCTTTTTGTGCTCGTTCTGCTGCTTGACGTGATCGCTCTTCCGCGAGTCGTTCTTTCTCTTGTCGAGCAGTACGCTCCACTTTGGCACGAGCTTCCTCTTTTGCTTCGCGCTGTCTCGCTTCTGCAAGTCGTCGTTCTTCCTCTAGTATACGCACTCGCTCATTATTTGCCTCAAGACGTTCTCGCTCTTCTTGAAGCACATACTCAGCAAGATTGCTGCGGTACTCATTCCACTCTTCTTGTACTTCATTGTACCGTGTATCATACTCGCTTCGTGTCGTGGAGTTTCTCAGTACTTCGAACGCTTCTCGTACCTACCATTCGTCAATTCAACTTCATAAAGCTTTGCCGGTAAGTACACGTACCTGTCTGAACTCGACGGCATCTATCGTCTTACCCGGCGCTTTCTTGTCTGGGTGGTGTCGTAGCGCTAGCATGTGGAAAGCCTTCTTCACATCTGCTGCTGTAGCACGCCGATTCACACCCAGGTCGAAGTAATGGTCAGAAATTTCGGGCTCTATGGGCTTGGAAATGTGCATCTTTAAGAGAGTTTGCGCTTATTTTTAACGTTGCTCTTCAATATGCCTGATGTTCGTGCTGTATGCGTTTTCGAGATGCCACAATTACTATAAAATAAAAGTGGCGCGGTTGACGATACAATTGTTAAATAGAACTGCCTGAAAGTGGAAATGTATCTCAAAAGGGTCGTGAGTGGTGAGTGGTGAGGCTACGATCGCAATGCAGATGTATAGAGAAGGGGCAACAAACAACTAGGAAGAAGCGATAGTGTGTGCCGCACACCGAAGTGAGAGCAATGCTGAGCACAATGATCTTTGTGGATTTCAGATGTCCACCGTTTCCTACCCTACAGCAAGTCGGCTATCTCCGGTACCACATTCTCGTCACCTTAGTATGCCGAATCTTTTTCTGCAACTGGAAGATACCATATAATAACGCTTCAGCTGTTGGCGGACAACCTGGAACATATATGTCCACGGGAACAATTCTGTCTACGCCCCTCACCACACTATAGCTATAGTGGTAGTAGCCACCACCATTCGCGCAGCTTCCCATGCTGATCACCCATCGTGGCTCGGGCATTTGATCATAACACTGCCGAAGAGCGGGAGCCATCTTGTTGGTGACTGTGCCGGCAACAATCATTACATCTGCCTGACGAGGAGACGCTCGAAAGATAATCCCTAGTCGGTCCTGGTCGTAGCGAGGCATCGAGCAGTGCATCATTTCGAGGGCGCAGCAGGCGAGACCGAAGCTTAATGGGTGGAGTGAGCTCTGTCGCGCCCAATTGAGTATCTGATCCGCAGTTGTCCTGAGATTGTCAGCGAGTATACTTCATCTGTTTGGAGAGCTTTGCTTACAGGACATGTTCGACAACGCCTCTGGGTTTGACACTGGTGGATGGAAGGAGAGTTTCTTTGCGCTGTCGGTTAGTTTTTAGGTCTCCGGAAAGAGAAGAACAGCTAGAGAGTCTGCGATGTTCTGTGACTCCGGATACGTAATTTGAAATACGAGGTCTTATGATGTATGCTAGGCAATGTCAGTACAGTATACTCGAGATTCACAAAGTGAGAAAGTACAGAACGCATAGTGGATTTTGCAGCTTGTGAACTCTCGAAGCTTCGACATGACTACCAAGAGTATTGGAGGGAAGTAGTTTCGCTTCTGCAGCATACTCCCTGGTACAAGATGATATGGGCAGAGGATTGA
>Ga0265797_10011818_pt1 | contig 10855 bp, 5 predicted proteins | sample P2T30metagenome_FD_192433 | JGI IMG/M metagenome (GOLD analysis project Ga0265797, IMG submission 192433) | Plant litter microbial communities from East Loma Ridge, Irvine, California - P2 T30 | ecosystem: Environmental > Terrestrial > Plant litter > Unclassified | place: USA: California... | reverse complement strand
AGTGTTACATTCTCCAGAGTGGTCAAGATGGGCTCGAGATAGCGTGGCTCGTTGTTGAGGAAGCCCACGATGACTTTGGCACCTCGCACCTTGCATAGGGTGTAGAGGATAGACGCCAGAGCTGTCTGCACATCAACGTGGCGTTCATCCCGGCGAGTCTTAGGCTTGAGTAGAGACTCGAGGTAGGCATCGACAATCGGTGGCAATATTGTTTTCAGCTTTGCATCGAGGAGATGTGGCTCGCTTTGGAAGGGCTCGATCTAGATGATGATGCCGTGAGCTTGGGCGGCATTTGGAGATGGCTGATATCGTCACGGAAGCATACATACTAGGTTGATAAGATAGTCAAGGTCTTTGCAGCGAACATGTGAATGCACTCGTCCACGCTTTGCATTAGTCCGAGTTGGAGTTGGCTTCCAGAGCACTTTGGGCAGACACGATTCGAGATCAGCCAGCAGACCAGCCGATGCTCTCGCCAATTTTACATCGTCGTCTTCCTCGTTGTGTTCCATTGTACTTGCATGTCCGTCACGCCGTCTTTATGCTGCCATGCGTTTGATCTTCATTCACTGTTCGCACTCGTCCAAGGGTCCCCATTTGCTCCTGCGAAACGCTCGGCCCCGCGACGCGAACCTCGACACTTTACGCGTTGTTCCCAAGTCTGCTCCGAAGCAGACTGGACTCCTACAAACATAAACAAGGTACCAACTGTGCGACAACATGTCGGCAGAATATCCCGAGTACCTAGCGGCCAATGTACTCAACGAGCAGCAGCTGGTAAGACTGTCTCTATCCCGTCCAATGTCCCAAGCATCTAACATTCTCCCAGGTCAGCTACCGCTCGTTGAGTAGGGCTTTGAAGGTACACGTCAATCTGGCAAAGCAGTACGAATCCCACGCCCGATCCACACTGGCAAACAAAACTAAGCGATCGATAGGATGCTCTTCGACTTCCACCGGAAACAGAATGCAAAGAAACCCGGAAGCGTCCACGCAACATACCTCATTACCGGCACCCGCACCCCGCCCAAACCGCAGCAGCAAACCAATGCAGACACTCGAGAAGATGGCGACGACACAGTCATGCAGAGCAGCCCGCCTATACCGAACAGCTCTGCGCCTCACGAGTCTCAAGACGATGCCGAGCCAGCGCCCGTACGGTCCGTCCTGCTTGTGAAAGAAGAGCACCTGGAGCAGGCGAAAGCAACTTTCGAGAAGATCGCGGGAATACACGTGTACAGTCTGGCGGCCGGGGGATTGAGCGATCTCAATTCTTTGACAGAATGCAACCGAAAGATTGCTACGGAGTACGCGTCCGAGGACCCGTTGCAAGCATGGAAACAGTACGGCACAATACAGAATCCGAATGTCAAGAGGAGAACACAAAAACGACCGCCACCGGTGCCTTCGACATCCAACACGAAAGAGGCTCCTGCCAAAGCTAAGCCTGTACCCGTACTCGAGAAGCAAGCGACCAAAGCTTCCAACGAATCCGAACCCAACTCGGCGACATCGACGCCGGTTCCAGAGAAGAACACGGACGCCACGAAGAAGAGAACTGCGACGAAACCGACTACGCTGAAGCGTGATGCTTCGAGCATATTCAAGTCGTTCGCCAAAGGTGCCAACAAACCCAAGAAAGCCGCTTCCACCGAAAGCTCAGCAGCGCCGTCTCCAGCTCCTGCACCTGCGGCCGCGGAGGATGAGTCTATGGGTGGCATGTCAGACGATGACATCGCCGATGCCGCAGAAGACGAAGAAATCGAGGTAGACGCCGGCACTGGCAGGTCGAAGAAGGACCGTGAAGCAGACTTGAAGGCCATGATGGACGCCGACGACGAAGAGATGGAAGACGCCGCTGACGAGGCGTCTGATAATGCCATCGATGCACCGAAAGACGAGGAGAAGGAGGAAGAGTCTAAGGAGTCACCACAGGAGGAGCCCAAGGAAACGATGACGGTTGAAAATGGACGGCGTCGTGGCAGGAGGAGGGTGATGAAGAAGAAGACGGTCAAAGACGACGAAGGGTATCTTGGTAAGTTGATGAAATTCCATAACTACTCATGTTGTCACACGATGCTAATTACCCACAGTGACGCGAGAGGAAGCCGCATGGGAGTCCTTCTCAGAGGACGAGCCTGCTCCGAAGAAGGCGAAACCAACTCCTGCTCCTGTTGCCAAAGGGGCAGCGAAGAAGGGCGCCCCAAAAGCCGGACAAGGCAATATCATGTCGTTCTTTGGCAAGAAATGAGAAAAATAAAGCTTGCCCCATCAAGGCCCGGTTCGCCGTCGCCAACGAATATCAAACTGCGGCGGGCTATCTCATCCACGGCCACCGTCTGCAATTGGTGGCCGACCTTTCAATTGCATTCCCACCTGCTCGAACCCTGAGAACTCGGGGCCACAAATACGCTAGTCACAGTCAGTCTTATAACGCAACAAACAGCGTGAAAGGAACGGTCTTCGTTGGAAGCCATCCAATACACGAACCATTGCATCAACTCACCTTTCTCCTCGCCCGAAAATCTTCACACAACCCCCACCCAACCATCCCTATCATCACAATTCGTTCCCCCAGCAGCCTCCCTACACTTCGGCATTCCCTCCTCCTTCAAACCCTCATTACTCGCCACCCAAGACTTCGGCATGTCCAAAAACTTCACATACCTCGCCGGGCCGAAGCGGGTTTGGGACGAGACTCGGCGTGGTGAGTAGTGGGTTGGTGAGGGCGCCCAGGGTCGGCCTAGTGCTTTTGTGGTGTAGTGGTTGGACATTGGAGCTGTCAAAGATGTCGGATGGCCAGAGTAGTAGTCGATGAAGATTGGAGACCGCATGGTTTATAGGTTTTTCTTTGGCTGGAATGCAAGGGATGAATGGACGGGAATCAAACAACTTTGCTACCCGTCTCAGAAACAGACGGATTAATTTCTCTTTGGGGGGGTATCGATGAGATAATAGTTACACGCGGCCGCCGTCTCCATCGTCACAGTGAATCAAACCCTTTTTTTTTCTTCTCAAGAAAGGAAAACGCCGATTCTCCATCACTTTCTTTGCGCCGAGTCTAAAATACAGCACAACCTTTCCCGCTCCGACTCCCGGAGAAGTAACAAGCGCGCCAACGCCGCTTTTCTCATCACGTTTCTTCCATGTTCTTTCTAGGGTTCTGCACTCGCCGGGCTCAACCAGGCAGCAGGCACCCTCGGCACCTTTGGGCTCTTCGCCAGAGGATTGCCAGCGCTCGTCATCTGGCCCTTCAACATGTCTCGCGCCTCCTTGTTGCCAGAGTTGCTAGTGAGTCTCCTCAGGCCATTTCGCCAGCCTGTCTTGACGCCTCCGCCAGCGCCGCCACCACCTTGCTTAGTGGCGTGATGCGGCGCGTTCACGCCTCGCATGTCCTCAGCGGTCTGCGCGCGACTGATGGGGACCTCGTCGTCCGAGTAGGGCTCGTCGCCCGCCTCGTCGCCGGAGCGGAAATCGTGATCTGAGCGCGTTGGCGTCGTGTTGTTCAGGGGTATGGCTGGGGAGGTGATGGAGCGGTTGTGGACGCGCGGTCGGGCTGAGTGCTGTGCGAAAGCACCTGGGTTCATGATGGCGGGACTCGTGGCCTGGTAGCGCGGCTCGACGAAGCTCTTCTGGAATGAGTTGACGCTGATGTTTCGCTGGAGCGAATGGTGCAAGATCGGCAGCGCTTCTTGGTCGTACAAATTCTCGCGCTCTTCGATCAGCGCGCTAGGGTATCTGCGCCTGCCGTTTGAGTCCACCATGGTGTCGCTGCCGGACACTTCGTCATCGTCGAAGAAGTCGTCCAGGCTGTCAAGTTTCATTGCAAGCTCGCCCATGTTGCTGTTGATGCGTGTGTCGTCGGTTGTCATAGTCGCGGTCCTGTCGGAGAAGGCCTTGTCGGAGAACGTTCGATCGGAAGAGAACGAATCGTATTGGTAGTCGTCTTTGTGGAACTCGATCTCAGCTGCGTCAGTGGCTTCTTGCGTCCCGTTGACGCTACCGGCGTATGCGAGCGTGTAGAAAACGGCATGTACGTTGTTCCGCGTTTGCGCCGAATGGATCGCAGGCATAGGGATCGACCAGCCGGACTCTTCCGGGATGCCGTACAAGCTCTTGGTCCGATCGTATTCTTTCCTTGTTGCCCGAGTGGAGTGCGAGCCTGCCATGCTCATCCGCAGATGTTTGTTATCCATCGGCGTGCCAGCCATGTCAATGACATTATCCAACACATCCAGTGCCTGCTGGCAATGCTCGGTTTGCAGCAAGCGCAGCAGCGGCGAGATGAGATCTGGGCCCTGAGACGCGATTTCGGGCTTGCGCATGTCGACGTCGGGTATGACTACACAGAGCACCTGCATTGTCTTGACCTTGAACCATGAGCACTGGTTGTTCACCATGGCCAGCATGAAGACCAAGCTCTGGAACTCCCAGGTAGGGAAGAATGCGGTGCGGATGGCGGAAACCACGTGATTCAAGAAATCGCTCTCGGTTCGGTATTGGAATCTTGCGAAGCCCTGGAGTGCCTTGGCCAGACCAATGTAGTTCTGGCTCTCGGCCGACCATGCGAGTGTCTCAGCGGCGTTGATGTGGTCTGAGTCCTCGCCGGGATGGTCGAAAGAGTGCAAGAATCGCGGCAGATTCGCCAATGTGGTGAAAAGCAGTCGTTCCTCACTCCCGACCAGTTCACCAGAGGGCAGCTTGATCAGACGCTCCATAACAGCCAGCGTGCGGGACATCGAATTGCTAGACCGCACTCCCTTGTACATCAACGCATGAAGGCCCTGGAAGTTGCCTTCCCACTTCGCGGGTTGATTGTCTTTCAGGATCTTGAGGACGGCTGGATCGCTGAGATCCATCTTGGTCAGCAAGTGGTTCAGCATGCTCAGGCCCTCCTGGAATTCACGTTCGAATATCGTGTCCAGGCAAGCACAAGTCGTCCAGAACAGTTGCGGGTATTGGAGCAAGTCCAGAGGATCCAGTGCATCGATGATGCTTCGCAGTGTGGTCAAGATCTCGAGAGAGAATATGAGGTAGTCGTGATTCTCGTCGTCGGCGATTGTATTGGACAACCGTGCCAGCATGTCGGCCAGCATTTGTTGATCGAGAGTTGTCGAAATGCACCGGAACACCTGGAACGACCTGCACGCCACGTGACGTACGGCGCAGGAAGTAGCCCATGCCATAGTGACCTTGCCCCATTCTTCACGAATCGTAGGGTGTGTGATTGAGAAGATTTTGACAGCCTCATCCACGACGAAGCCCATCGGCTGGGAAACTGCGCGACTGTCTTCCTCGCCGGCTTTGACTTCACTGTCGCCATAGCCCCAAGCGATTTTGGGGTCATGTTGTCGAATAGATTCGATGAACTCCTCAATCGACTCTTTGTCTGGGTCTGTGCTTCCCGGCTCGATCTGCGATATGACAAGTTCATGTATGAGATGGACCAGCAATTCCCGAGCCTGGTCCTGTACAATAGCGATGTACTGATCCCACTGCACAAGTATGACCTGCAGGAGTGTCGCGAGCTTGTCCATTGGTAACTTGTCGGGTGATACGATCAAGTCAACGAGCAGGATCATGCTGAGTTGACCAAGGGAAAGGCCGCTTTGTTTGGCACCACTGGGCAACACGACAGCCAAGTCGGCTATGTATGGTAGTCCAGTAGTATCGGCAGGAGCTACGATTGGATCTCTACGCTCAGCGACCATGCTTTTAGGGCAGATTTGGAGAAGTAGATACTCCACAACCTTTGCGCCTGCCACTGTGCCAGAGAGGAAAACAACGATCTGCTTGGCGTAAATAACGAAGTTCTGCTCCTTGCGATCGAGACAGACGTCGATGATGAAATCGAGCACCAATTGCACGTTGCCTGCATACGGGCCTGTCGCCAGTGCCTGCCACAGTGCTTGAATCTCATTGTGCAAAGTGATTCGACTCTTCACGGTGATCTCGAAGAGGTTGACAAGCAGCATGTAGGACGTAGCCGTTGGACCTCCGCTGGGATCAAGCTGAAGCTCAATCGTCTGAATCCACGGCAGCATACCAGACACCATGTTGCGCTGATGGTCAGGTTGCAGTTCGTTAAAGTACGCAGAGAACTCCGAGAAGACATGGAATGCAAGCTCTGGGTGCTGCTTGGCCAAGCGACAAGAGACCTCGAATTGCGCGAGCTTATACACAGCCGTTGTCTTGTCCGAAACGCTGATGTCGAGGTCTTGCAGCTTGGAAGTCTTGCCTTGACGCTCTTCTAATGTGCGCAACAGGCGAGCGGACTTCATGCGGATCTGACTGTCTTCGTTGCCCAGCGTGTAGAGGCCGGCGCACAGTACTTTCCAGAAAGGCATATGCACGTGGGTGTGTTCGGTAAGGACCTTCGTGACTACCTCAAAATAGCTTGTGAGCGCCTTTGGCAGACGCGCAATGTAGCACATTCGCAGTGTCTGCGCAACAAGGTATGCGTGCTCTGGGTTGTTGACTATGAGATTCTGTAGCGCCTTCCGCCCGATGGCATGGGTACGGTCGCTTGGGGTCTCGAAAATGGCGTTCAGCCAAAGCAGCAAGCGCTTGATGTCAAAAGACATCAATACCTTGTGGTCGGCGACGAAGTTCAGTGGGCCAGCGCAAAGCGCCGCCATGGCACTGAGCGCCGCTGTTTGCAGTTCATTTCTTTCCTTCTCGATCGCCGAGTTGATGATGCCTCGGCTACGTAGATCATGTTCGCGATCCAGCATGGACCTCGCAACATGGTTCTCGTGAGCGCGCAGGTGGCTTTCATTGGGAGAGAATCCACACCAATTCTCCATCAGAGCAAATGTCGCCTGTCGTGCCTGGAAGGACATCCAGCGGGACGCATCTTTGAAATCCTTGGTGCAGTCATACAATCCATCTGTGAGAATGCAGTAGTAAGTCCTGAGCTTCTGATACTCCAACTGACCCTGGATCTCGGAATCGCTGAGGAAGAGACGGAGATGTTTTGAGTAGTCGGTCATGTACTCGAGCACGTACTCGTCGCCACTGATTGCGGGATGCTTGAGTAGATGGCAAGTATGACTGAGCAGATGTGTGAGCTCGAGTCTGAGGAAGTCTGTGCGGCGACTTCTTCGTGGACTGCTCAGGCTTCGCTGGTGAGAAGCGATACGCTCTTTCGCATCTTGGCCACATTCGCGCACCAAATCCTGCAGGGACTGCAGCAATGTGTTGAATAGAGTCGCGTTCGTGGCACCGAGACCTACGACTGCTGCGTTCCTGACAGCTGCGTTGGGAACTGAAAGCATCTTTTGTACTTTCTGGAAGAGGTCAGACGCCGTATGTATCTTCTCAAGGCTGCTGCTACTAGTAGACGATTTTGAGCTCTTGCGGGTGTGCAAAGAGACTTGGCTTGAGTGTGGAGTAGCGAGGTAGGTAGTGCTGCCAGCATTTGTGAGGGTGGTGCATGCAAACACAAGATGCAGCTTCCACTGCTCGATGATGATGTCTGGTGACGAAGTGCTGATCTTCGGCGCAAGATTTAGTCTGCTGGCCATGAAACTCGACTCGAACTGAGCCGGCTTGGGGCCATTGCCTTCGGCGATCGCAGCGATGGTGTTGTGGCTGTGAGATAGTCGCATACAAACAATCTTGCGTGTCAGAGCCACTGCATGGAGGCAGATCTCGGAGCTCAGGCGGACAAGATTGGGAAACACCTTGAACCACAGATTGGAGTCGTGGGGAATGTCACTGCTGCACAACTCTACCAGCGTGTTATTGGCACTGTTCTTACGAAGTCCCTTTTGTAGGCGTGAACGTTCGGCCAGTGAAAGTCCGGCATCGTTGACGTCGATGACTTGTTGTGAGCTACCTTCCAGAATGCTGATGATGCGGGTTGACGGTTTGCCGAGGGCGGTGTCGAACTTGGTGATCAGGCGCAACACGTTGACAGCGATTGCGCGCACAGCTCTCGAGGGCGAACACAAAAAAAACAAACCGTGAGATTCGACCTCATCAACATGTGCAAGAACACCGGACAGATCCAAGGGCAGCGAGCGGACGGTCGCATCGTCGTCATCGTGTGGCTCTGCGGCGGCCTTGCGAGTTCTTTGCTGTATTTCATCAATCCAGATCTGGAGCAGCTCAACGTAAAGCTCCAGCGTAGTCTCGATGTGCCCAGGGCCCAGCAGACCACCGTCTGACACTGTGGCATAACGATCGTCAAAGTTGAAAATGAATCTTGCAAAGCCTATAGTGACCTGCTGCGCATGCGACTGGCGAGCGATAGACTTGAGCGCTTGTGCCGACGAAGTTGCTATATGGGCTTGTACATGTGCCGTTCCCGTACATAAAAGGTTCACCAGGGAGTTGATGGGCAAATGTGGTGACAGGCATCTCGGCAATGCCTCGACAGCCACGTGGAGCAGATCGTAGTAGTGCTGTCTTACGTCCGTGGGATTCATCAATTCGTCTCTCCGATTGAAATTGAAGGCTTCGGCCATGGGCGTCTTCGGTGTGTGAGATGAAAACTTCTCGTCCAGCACAGCCTGGCCGCCAAACGTGTTGTCGCAAATGATGGTCAATTGACCCAGGATCTTGCAAAATTTGTTGTAGTAGTCTTTCGTGACGTCGTTCAAATTATTAGTCATTACAGGCCTTGAAAGCCTCTCAGTCCGGCCAGCGGATACAGCAAACCCTTGCGATCGAGTACGTCGATGGGTGATAGGTGCACGTGATATCGGGTCCAGGAGCGAATCGCACTCAAAGCCGACGGGGAAAAGGGGCGGCTCGTCTTTCTCGAGGTCCGACATAACAGCCAAGAATGCACGGATGGCAATGACTGTCTTCTCGGGGTCCAGACTCTCGATCTTGAGTTGACTGTCCGGTGTTGTGAAGAGCTCCGAGTTCATCAGAGGGAAAATGATGGTCCTGAAGCATATATCCTGGTGTTTGAATCCAATGATGCGAATCAACTGGATCAACGGGTCCGCAATCGCAGGATCAGTCGAGATTAGGACCCGCTTTGCCTGAAAGACGAGTTTAACGATCTCCTCCAGCTTTCTAGCAACTGCATTCGGTGAGTCGGACAATCTGTAAAGATAACGCCACACGAGGCGGCACATCGCCTTCAAGTAGTGTGACCGACCGGCACGATCCCTGCGGTTCGGCTGGAATGAAGTAGCGATTGACATCCAGTGGGTTGCAAACACGTCCGCAGGGGAAACGCAGAGGAGTACCGCCTGAAGAGGATAGACGTATGGCCAGTGGTCTGCCTTGGACAACATCTGAGATACTTTCGGTCGGACCAGTGCCAGTACGTTCTTCCACTTCTGAGCACTGAAATTGGAAGACGTTCCCGTTGCCGCCAATGGAAGCATGAGCCGCTCAAACAGCTGCGCGTACGCATACTTCATCTGACGGCCGTGTACTTCGGCAAAGAATTTGGCCAGCGTTTGCATCGTATCACACGAATGGTTCCAGGCCGCTTCAGATGTGACTCTGAACTTCAGCCACTGCATACTTTGCACCAAAAGTGCAGTCTTGGCGGCCAGTCTCGGCTCAACGACTCCCTTCATTGATAGAGTATTTTGCGCAAAGCCGAGGTCCTGGATGAAGCGACCGGATACTTCTTCGAACCTGAGGCCGCTCATAACGCCCAGCAACTGTCCTCTTATGACCCAGTTTGCATGCTTCAGGGGGCTCCTTGCCAATTGCTCGGGTTCCTGGCCCACCAGATGATCATAAATCACGGCCTCCAGCTTCTCAGCAGTATTACCACTGTGGTCCGAACTGATGGCAGTAAGAGTCGTCTGTCCAAGAATTTCGATCAGAGCTCGACACAGGATGTAGACCGAGATTCCAGATCTTCTCTCAGCAGCTGCTATGTCGTACTCCAGCAGTTGAGGATCATGTCCTCCGGGAGAAGAAGTCGTCGTCGAGCCGCTTCCATTTTGGTTGATATGCCTCTGTGTGGTGATGTTGGAATTCCGGTTCGTTTCCTTCTCGCTTCGGATGGCCTTTGCCAGATCGCTTTTCCGTTTGTGCCATAATATGACTGAATCAATAACGTACTTGGGTCGATGTCGGTTTATGTGGCCAAGAGAGGAGATCAATTGATCAAAGCTGGGATCTGCGCGCGGACCGCATACGTCTTCCAACCGCGGCTCTGGCTCGCCAGGGCGTGCCATGCATCGCTCGATCCTTTCGTCTGCCTCTGCAATGAAGGATGTAAAGAGGTGATGCAGCGCATATTCTCCCACCGTCTTGGGCTCCTGTTGGCTCTGCTGGCGAGATTGTGTCCGGTGGTGTTCGCTTGGCCTTTTTACCCTCCCACTGTGCATTCGCTCTGGTCTTCTAAGTCCTGTCGTCTCGAAACTGCGGTTTGGTGGAAGTGGAGAAAGTCCGCTGCCCGAATGTAGCGTTGACAATGACGGGCTCTTCTTAAGTATATGCGATGTCGCCATTACGGGGTGTTCACCAGTGCCTCCGTTGGTGGTCATGATTTTCTGCGGGCTGAGTGGGCTGACGCTCGTGGAATTGCTGAGGTTGCTGGTGTTTCTTGAATGCTGCACTCCATGAACGATACTCGTATTGCGGTGGTGGCCATACGAGACCGAAGGCTTCCTTTCTACATCCAGGCTTTGTTTTGGTCTTGACTGCGCGGCGGGCGTGATACCGCGTGGTGAGGCATTCCGTGTGCCCGCGGCGCTTAGAGCGCGGCCGCGTGTGAGAGACGGATCGCGTGAGGCCGGAGGTGGGAAAGGTGCAGTATTCGGGGCTATGAGAAGAGGCTCAGGCGGTGGACTGGTGCCTGTCAGATCGGGAGGGATGGATGGCGAGGTCGCGTGGCCGCGGCCGTCCGAGGACAGCTCTCGCGGCGCAATGG
>Ga0265797_10011817_pt1 | contig 10856 bp, 2 predicted proteins | sample P2T30metagenome_FD_192433 | JGI IMG/M metagenome (GOLD analysis project Ga0265797, IMG submission 192433) | Plant litter microbial communities from East Loma Ridge, Irvine, California - P2 T30 | ecosystem: Environmental > Terrestrial > Plant litter > Unclassified | place: USA: California... | reverse complement strand
TTAGCTACTAACTGCTACAGTTATAGCGTTAAATTCGTCACAATAGCATACAGCGATATTTGAGCATGCTACTCTTATATCGGCCCTCCTCCGGCCAACAGCTAATTAGAGTTTTCTTTCCAGTCAGTGTTACTCCGTGGCCAACGTCTGTCCCTCCATGACGAATATTAGATGAGTCAGCACTAAACATGGCTATATAAAACAGATCAGAAATTAGATCCTAGGACAATCCATTGTTCATCTCTTCATTGATTTGTAAGCTAGTTTTTTCTGCCACAAGAATCACATCTCAATTACTTCAAACCAACATGAAATTCGTCACCTCTTTTGGGGTATTTACTGCGCTTGCAGTAACTTGTAGCGCTGTCGATGTTTGTTGCGACCACTGGTTTATGAAAGATCCAAGTACAGGCAGATATACATACTGTGTTAGTTACCTATTATCTTAATTTGTTGAATTAGCTAATGTCTGTAGTGTCTCCCAGGCAGTGATCCAAACCATGATGGTGGCTGTAGTGATGGCAGATATCCTGGTTTCGTGGTTGGGCGTCAGAATCTAGTCGTGACAAACACACCATGCAACGCAAATTCGAACGGGAAATTGGCCAATGAATCGAACTAGGAGTTAGAATGAAAGTGCGTAACGGGCTGAACGCTCCTTGGTAGAGCTCCTCAATGAGATCTCAGTGCGCGATCACAAAATCTGGGTGTGATCTCTAGCACCTAGATTCTGCTCATCTGGACCGTGTTCGGACGCCACGTTTAGACGCTGTCGGGCTAGTTAGCTGTTCGAGCGACGCTCAAATCCACGGGCGAGCATATTTCTCTGATCCGTACGCAGATATAAGCCCTCTATTATATAGTTACTAGCTCTCATCTAAATACAACTCTCTGTTATACCTGGAATTATCCTGGGTATAGCTCCCTAAGCCTAGCCCCTTACACACTGCGCCCAACTAGAGTTCAGTTATCGCTGCTAATCGGTGCGCGCCCGCTGACTCTCCTAGCCAGACAGTGGCAGGATAAGCACTAAGTAATACTCACTGTGTTTTTGAGAAGTTATCGGTGACAAAGTCGGGTATTACTATGTTGCCGGTGAAGCCGAATCCCTAATCTTAGGTGACAGAGCTGGCGACACTTTGAGGGCGTATGTGATTTAGGAGCTATCGCCAGAGTATCCCGTGATTAAGTTTAATGCTGACGCATCTAATATCCGTCACGGAGGGCCACGCGTCAACGGGGCATAAGCGTACTGAAAGTGCAAAGGTAAGCTCAAAAAGCATTGGTAATCTTTTAACTATAAACATGTCGCTTTCGACGATCTGCCGATCTTGCACACAAATCCTTTGCTATCTTATCACCTATTGGCGAACGATTTACCAGCTACACCTCAACTATACAGATTCTCCATCACGTGACCATTTGAATCTTCTGTCGCGCCCTGATCCCATCAATTTTCCCCTGTGTTGTATACCCACGGATTTCTCATCGTCGCTGCAAGGCCCACAATCAATTCTTCAACCATACCTACCCTTTGCGAGGTGAAGACCTTCGCCTTACTCTTTGCCTTGATTACCATCAGCCAAGCTGCTGCTATCCCTGAAAATGGTAAACTTTTCTATTACGATCCCGTCTGCTTGGAAGAACTATTGGTTCGGGGGCACAAAATCAGCCTTACACGACAGGGACCTGTCACTCGCAAGAAACCTTTTTCTTGGATTTTCATAAGAGCTTGTCTATGCTAACGTGCAATTAACAGGAAACCTTGCACTCCGAGATGAGGCCCTGAACACTAGAGGAGAAAGGTACTATCCAAACTATCGTAAGTAGATCTGTCAGGCGAGAGCCTTGAGGGCATAATCGAAGGTTTAACGTATGTATAGATCAGTGCTGGGTAAACAACGACTGTAAATCAAAGATTTGCTGCGCTTACAGCGCGCCCCGAACCGATGCTATTTGCAAAGCTCCAGTTCCTGGCTACCCACGGTGCAGTTAGAGCTTAATCTACTTTGACTCTATTTGTAAGACGACCTTGAAACTAGCTAGCTTTGAGTGCGCATGACTCTTTGCCCTGTTCTGAGGTCTCAGAGGTCTTGCCTGACCTATGTGCACCGTAGGCGTGCTCGCGGAATACGATTACATCAAAGGACATTAGTTGTATATAAAGTTTCAATAGACTATACAACTGCGTCAGAGCGTAGAAGGTTTTTCGGGTGACATGTACGCGTTGCAGCACAAATTCTATGTACTGTTAGGCAAAAGCATATTGTTCACTTACGCCAACAACATTCTAGCAGATGATCCGTAACACCACAGACACTTAGTTACAAGTCCTAGGGCGTAATAGGGAGAAGGTTTTATGTATAGCGTTTTTGGGAAGGAGGAGAGAGAAAAGGCGCCTATACGGACGGGAGCGTACAAGTAAGCCGGAGCGTGTAATTAGTAACGTACTAAAATGTTACACGGAGGGGATATACTGCTCTGTCCTGGTCCGCACTAAGGCAGGTAAGACTAACGTTGTTATCTCCGCGTAGGTTGTCTAGCAACTAGGCGTAATAAGAGAGTATTTAAATAACAGTCTAATTCTATAACTAGAGAAAAAAGCTTAGTAAAAAGGTACCACTCGCTTAGAGGTGCTAGTCGCTTGTGGAGTACGTTAATCGAAACCTAAAAAAATAAGGTAAACACTTATTTTACACATATTAGCTGTTTACCCTAGGTTTAATAAAAGTATTTCTTCCCAGTAAATGCAACTGATAATTGCCGATTTGAATGAAATGTGGAACTCTGTGTGTACATCAACTACATGCGTGATGTACATGAATACACCTGCTATGTCTACATCATGCAGCCTAGCACAGTGATATCACCCCATCCCTTTCAGTTTCTATAGTGTGTAGACATGCAATCTCGAAGTAGGAATTATAGCTCTCATTTTCATGTAGTCCTTGCAAAAACTCTCTTCAAAAGCGCTAGTTGTACTATTTATCGTGCTTATTTCTTCATTCACGCAAATTATATTACATCCTCCTCATATCACTGCCCTCGGCCCCGTAAATCAAGGACCTGCCCTGTACGCCAGCTATACTGCTACCCCCGCTTATGCCCCGCTTATGCCCCATATCCATACTCCCTCTCCCATCTCCGACCGCTCTTCTTCCATCAATCCCTTGGCTTACCATCCTGCCACTAAACTGGTGCCAGCAATTCGGTGCTTGCAGAATATACTTTTCCATCGCGATCCGGAATCTATTACGATAGTCACGTGGGGAGGTGATGGTTGGTTTGTTCTTGCCCCGATCTTTGATCCAACTCTCGAGCTTCTTGTCCCAAGTGTACGTCCGAATGCAATCGATGATACCGACAATAATTTCACGATTCGTATCATCAAAGCCAGCCATGAGTGAATAGTCCATGACGTTATTTTGAGACAGAAAAAGCGTGTCGTTGAAGACGCTGGCCTTGAGCAACTTCTTCGTGTGCTCGCGCACAAAGATGGGCGTTTCCGAATAAATGATATCAACCAGATTCTCGTCCAAAAGCACCTCGTCGCGTTCACCCGTTGCCTGAATCTTTCGGTTCCGCATACTGCCCTTGAGGTCATAGCGCCGGTTGGGTTCACGGTCGTAGAAGAGGTTTTCCATGACGAGCATGTACCAGTCAAAGTCACGACCGGTCGGTGTCTTGATTTGTACTTGGAAGAGACCAAACATCTTGGCGATGACGCTGGGCAGAGACTTGAACAGATTCTGGTGGGTAAAAGCGAAGTAGTTGGGACCGAACTTGAAGAACGCTTGTACTTCGATTGGAGAAAGAGATTTGAGAACGAAGCGATCGTCGAGCGTTTTCAGGAAGATGGACTTGGACTTTCCGCCTTTAGAGTCCCACTTCGAGCAGCGGGAGAGGGATTCGACGAAACGCTCTGCGACGCCGCATTTGCGACGAAGAGCATCGAACGACTGGGCATAGAAGATCTTGCAATGTGCCTTGACTCCACGATTCGTAAAGCTATAGCGAATGTTATGATTCTCCTCATGCAAAAGATTACGCTCAATAGACTCCTCAAAGGTCTCCATATGACCCGATGTTGAATTGTCCTCGCGGAATGAATGTAGTTTGGTGACATAATCAGGACATGAAAGCGCCAAGGCGATGATGGAACTGGGCTCGTCTTCCCGGATGATAATGTCAGAATTCTCCCAGACATGTTCAATCTGCGAAAATGGGTATTCAAGGGGCGTCCATCCACTTGCCGAGCGTTCAGACCAGAAGCTCGTTAGTATCTTGAGCAGTGTGTTCTTTTCATGCTTGGGCAGTTCAAGTGAGTTCTCTAGTTGTGAATCACTCAAGTTCAGCAGCTGGGAACTGGCGAGACTGTCAGGCAGGGGAATGTCCTCAGGTGTGATATCGGCATCGCTAATGTCGTTATCGTTGTCTGGTGGGAAATGACTCGGAATTTCTGGTGACTGGTTGTTGCACGGAAGTTCTGCAGTCAGGTCTTTCGTCTGTCGCTCTTCGACTGGCGATTGTGATGCTATTGTCATGTCGTCCGTATGTTCCGTAAGAGTACTATCGTCGAGCAAACTTTGATCCAAACTTTCGTGTGTAGGTGATCCGCCGAGCACATCTTCGTCGGAGTCCTCGCTCTCCTGCACGGCGTCGTGTACGTTTTTATACACCTCGACAACTGGCTTTGAAGAGGCTAATGGGAACGCACGCACTTGTCTGGCTCTGTCATTGCGCCGCTCACGCATGCGCTGGTTCTGAAATTCTCTAGAAAGCTGTTCAAAGTGCTGCGCAATCTTCGACACCTTGTTTGGGCTCTTATAAGGAATAGAACGTGGGATTCGAGAGGAGTTCTTGGACTGCTTTGGGGTACTCAGTCCCAGTCCCAGTCGCTCAGTCATGCGCTCAAAGGCTCTGGACGTGTCTCCGGTATTCGGCTTCAGTGCTACAGGCCCGCTATTGAAGACAGAGGGGCTGATATGCTTGGTTATGCTTCCTGGTTGAGAGTGTGTCCTGGTAAGTGGAGCAGGTCTCTGCACAGGCTCGCGTCGAACGTTCTCAACAAGACGTGGTATCTTACTTTCTACACTCGGGTTCGGAGCTGACTGCAAAGTCGACGGCGTGCTGGGCATGTTTTCGATAGCTTCAGCAAGGGACTTGTCGATGGGATTTACCTTGGGGTAACTTGTAGGTGTAGGTGATCCTTGATCGAACCTGTTCAGGTCGGAAGCAGCGGTAGGAGTTTCGCTGTCCTCGGTAGTGACGGTAGGACTGTCTGGAAAGTTGGATGGAATCGCAAGATCCAGGTGACGAATGTCATCTCGCTCCAATGCTTCGCGTGGCGTTTGTATGGGCAGCTCTGAGCTGAATCGTGGAGATGTAGGCGTTTTATGCTCAGGTGATGTAGTACTACCGTCGGTAGGCTGATCGCTAGCCGTACTCTCTTCCTTCACGACAGAGCTCAACATGTCGCGAGCCATCTCAGGGGACATGTTGGATGGTCTTGGAGACAGAGCAATTGAATCATCCTTTTCGTCAAGGTATGAATCGTCTGCACCCGACTCTGTGCCTTCATCCACCGATGCCAGCGAGCTCGTAGACTCGTCTCGCTCCAAGAATCTCTTCAATTGCATATTCGCATATCTCCTAATATCTCGCTCCGATGGGAAGAACTGCTGTTCGAATTCCACAAATGTCACGTCCCAGGCAATCGCCTTTTCTTGTATCGCACGGATTGCGCGATTCATGGGAATGATCTCGTAATACTTGGAGCTCATGTACTTGTCCTGAAGTTTGGCTTTCAGCCACTCGTGTTCCTCATTGGTGCGTTTGAGGAGTAGATCAACCTCCTTGCGACATAGGTCAACCTTTTCAGGAATGACATCCTCGACATGTATGCCCTGAATGCGAGCGCGCAACGAGTCCATGAAACAATCTAGCTTTTCCTCAATCATCAGGTACTGACTGTTCTTCAACCTCAGGTCGCTGTCCACCTTCCAGGTAACGTTCGGTTTGGGCGCAATAATCTCATACATGGGTACAGGATCGTACTGGATACGAAGAGCAACATTGTTGTATCCAAAGTAGCGAACATGGTCCTTGTGGATGTCATGGGGGCATATGCCTGCTCTCGGATGCAACTTCGTGCTCCAGAACGTCAACTCGAGATATTTTGCAAACGAGTATCTCCAACTCCACTCTGACATTGGAAAAGTCTGTGTCTCCTGGCCACATATCCTGCAGCAACTCCACATGAGAATGGTTTGGTACATGCCCTTGAGTTTTGGTGGATGCTTTTGCACTACGACGGTCATCTGGCCTTCTCCATGCACATATTGACGAGAGTGGTCGAGCATCCTTCGGTCGCAATTCCCTACTTCGCAAGCGACGCCAGCCGAGGTACACAGATCTTCTACATATTGTCCCAATGTACAGTCTGGTGTAAATCCGTCGTCGTAGTCGTGCTCCTGGTAGAAGCCAAGTGCAATGATCTCGGGCCCGATGCAGGGTGTCGAGGTTGTGGTATTAACAACGCTATACAATACAGCGATCTTCTGGTGGTTGAAAGGGTCGTAGAGATCAGTGTTGCCTGAGAGGTACTGTTCCCATTGCCGCTTTTGTGTCATGTATTGATGCATTGCCTTGTCGTACTCTGATGCATGTACTGCTGATAAGAATTCGCGAACCTGTTTTGAAGCCTTTTCTACTACTGTGTGAACCATCTCGGGTTGGACGAGTTCGAACTTTTGGCCAAGCTCTCCGGGCTTCTCATCTTCCTGGTCGTCGGCAGTGTACTGGTTTTTTAATTTCTTCAGATGGCCCAGTTTGGCCTCATACTGACGAGCTTGCTCAAGCAGGTAAGGCTGCATAAACTTGACAAACGGCGACGAAGAAAGAATCTTGGTTCGATGGTTCTCGACCATGTCGCTATAGTATGAAGGTGCAGCATCATTGGTCTGCGTTTCGTCTCCATCCGCCGTACGCTGGACGGCGTCCGCGGTATTTGCTGATTGCGCGACCTCCTGCTCGTTTTGACTCGACGCAAGGGTACCTATAATAGAGGTTGTGGGTGTGTCTATGAATTCATCCCGCATAAGACAGGTCTCGAGGCGGAGGTTGTATACAACATACGTCATGAATTCGGTGACGCGTTTCAATTTGACCAACTCCTGGCTCTCGGCTCCCCTCAACACAATCGTACATCCGAGCTCCTTTTGGCATCCCGATAGAAAGATATAAGTCTTTCTTGCATTCTTGTGCACATACGTCTTCACGTCAAAGCTACCGCAAGAGCCAAGATGAGAAGGGTCTGTCGCAAGCTTGTCAACGGACGAAATCATCTTGGAATTGGTGCACCTCGCAACTGCATTCAACACTGTCGGCTTGACGTTGTAAACCACGGCGATGCCCTCCTTCTCCAGAAATTCGAGAGCCAGGCCGGCCACGTTGCGTTGCACCAACAAGACATGAGGCTCAAGAGCTGCAATGCGACTGACCAAGTTACGAAGATACTCCCGCTCCTGTGCAATGACTGGTTCAAGGCTCATAAAGTGCGCCTGGTGTCGCGCGTATTCAATGGCGAAGGTTATGATCACAATCCTTGGATTAGGAATACTGCGTGGCATGCTGCGTAGAGCGACATTCTTCGTGAAGACCACTCCCGAAACATAGGCTGTATCTTTTGGCTTACCGCCCGGGATCTTCTTCAGTTTGATATAATTCCTCACATCAATGTCGTCGCCCCTATCCACGTCTGGGTTGACGTCATCTGTACACTGGCGTAAGATTGGAATTAGGGCCTTTTCCCAGTTTGAGGCATGTGATACACCAGCATCCTGCAGCATTTGAATCAACAACTTCCGTGCATGATCGAGGCTAGCCTTGTTGAGTTCGACTTTGGGCGTCATGCCTTGCATGGAGGCACTCCGTGTGATTCTCGATCCAGATGGCGCGGGTGACGGAGATGGCTGCAATTGTGGTGTGCCTGGCCCACTAGCACCATAACCGGTATAAGGCCTCAATAAAGAGTTGCTCTTCGATCGTCTTGGTGATGCCCTATGGGTCATGCTACTTACGCTAAGATTTCTCCGCCGGGATGGTCGGTTTCCATTGCGGCTTGCAATGCTAACGTTGTCTGCATCTCGAGCATGACTTGTGCCGACGACACTTCTATCGCTAGGTCTTGATTTGCCCTTTCTCATCGCGGCCAACAGACCACCCAGTCCCCCTTTTTCGCTTTCCAAGTTGGCGCTAGCCGTGGGATCATCCTTCAGAGTCGCAAAGATGCTGGGGTGCTCTTCCTCACTCGAGCCGTCGTCGGACATGAAAGGAGCGAGATCTGGGTCGATGATGTTATCATGGTGGAAAGCAGACAGACTCGGTTGGCTGCGTGAGTTGTCATGAAACTGATGAAAAGGGGCTCGGTCATCGTGCTTGACGTTGCGCATGTGTTGGTGTTTGGACGGGTGGCGTTTGTGGCTCGACGATCGCGGTCTTCCCCCTAGGGACCGCAGAGATCGCGAAGAACTCGGTCGGGCAAGTGTCTGGGGGCCAACTTCTATGACGTGCGGTCGACGCTTCTTTTCGTTGCCTATCTTCCTAGACATGGGAATGCTGATTGTGGGCGTTCCAATCTTGGTGTGATCGCTCTCGACATGGTCAGTCTCGTCTTGATCGGAGTATTGGGCTGTGTCGCCAGGATCGTATATAGAGCCCTGATCACCGTCGTCTGTATAATCGGAAGAATCGTCGCCATGGCCGTATATGATGCTCTCACATGGCTTGCACACCTTTAGATTGCTTTGCTGGCCAAATATCTTGCCAGACACTATCGAGGTGCACTTGGAGTCGAATATCTGTCCACACGTGCGGCAGTGGTGCTTTCGCCGAAAGGTAGTAAATGCATCACCACAGTTGAAGCAGGCCTTTGCATTTTCGTCTCGCATCCAGAACTCGCGGTCCAAGATCTTCCTCCGCATCTGGGTAAAGGTACTCCTGGACATGGTATGTGCAGCAGGCGCCGCTTGGACCTGTCGCTGAAACTCCTCGATAGGTGGGACGGTTGGTGGGCGGATTGTAGAGGCTGTGGTGACAGAGCTCAGGCCATCAGAAGAGGAGGCGCGTGAAGGGCGAAAGCCTGGGAGATGTGAAGGGCCAACCTGGACCAGTGGCGGACGCTGTGATTCAGGTGGATGTGTTGTGGATTGGTGGTTGGCTGCGACACGACTGGGTTGAGTGCCCTCTGCGGAGTTCTCGGGCAGCTCTCTGTTGGGCACAGAGCGATTGGGCTGGTACTGGCTATCTGTCCGGGAACTCACTCTGCTGAGACTTTCACGCGGGGTATCGGATCCAGTCTTGGTATCGCCTGTGGAGGATTGGCCGATTGCGCCGCCCAAGTCGTCGTCGTCGTCGTCGGTGTCGTCACTCTCTTGACCTACGAGGTCAAAGTCGGCCTGTTGTCTTGGAACAGCGTTTTCTCGGCTGAAGCGAGGTGAGTCTAGCTTCTGGCTGCCCAGTGCAGGGTCTCTTGGCGTATTACTTCGCGGAAGGTCGATGGTAGAGGTGCTGTGATTCTTGGAGTGGATGCTCACAGGGCTCTTGATATAAGTTTCGTCCTGTTTCGCAGGGCCAGGCTCAATACTCGCAGTTATCGATGGTCGGGAACGCGAGGCCTTGCTTGAGAGGGTGGTGCTGTTGGATATGTTGGAGTCGCGTGAGGGAGGGAGGGTGTCCGGGAAGGTGGCCGTCGCTGGCGATTGCAGCCTCGATGGCGGCAAAGCTACGAGGAGGGGGGAGGATGTGGAGGTTCCTCCGGGGCTGCTGCGATTGCCAGCCGCTGGTGGAGTGCCAGTCCTGGCAACGCCGTTGCCGGACCCATCTTGTGACTGTTCCCTTCCACCCCCGCTTACAGAAGCCCGCAGACGGCTATAAAGCCCACTGAAGCCTCCCTGTACCAAATCTATGCCCTTGGGCTCGCCAACGACCGAGGGGGCCGGAGGGACGGTGAAGTCGTCGAAGGTGGTGAGCGTGTCGGAGCGAGATGCTACTGCATGCATCTGGTGCAGCGAGGGTTGTAGTGACCCCCGCCGCGAGTCCCTAGCCATGATTGTGCGAATGGGAGGACGGGTGGGAGGCGATTACAGTGAACGACAGCATCGGGCTTCACAGAGCATCACTGACGGTAGCAGGTAGCGCGGAGCACGTATAGAGACTCGACACACGTCATGCGTGCGTTAGAAATTACCGGGCCGGCGAGAGACTAGGTGGGGTGACTATGTAACTTCATCGTCGACCATGGGAGGTGGGAGAAGGGTGTAGGCATCAACGGTAAGCTAGGCTACTGCTTGCTCGAGTTGCGGCATCACGAGACGTCGAGATATGGAGAAAGCTGGCGATGCTAGACGCTAGCAGCCCATGACGCGCTGCCGCCGCTACCGCCAAGTCCTGCGAGCTCCACCCCCACCAAGCCGCCGACCGTTGGGCCTTCAGCCGCGCTTGCCTGTCTGGCTGCCAACCATGGCTAGAAGCGTAGAGGGCGTGAGAGTGCGAGAGCTGCGGAGTCCGCGAGCTGCTTCTGGGCACATACTAGACAGTCGAAAATGGCAAATCCAATCCTCCGCCCGCTGCACCTGGCCTTCCCATAGCACCCACCCGCTGTCCACATCGCGCCGGGAGTAGGCGCGTCGCGTCCTCTCCACCCAACGCCAAACAAAGAAGCAAAATACATGGCCGTCTGCCTCAACGCCTGGCTTGAGGAAACTTTCCAATCGCAACTCCTTCTAGGCAGTCACTGGCTGCGGCAGAGATACGAGACCAAAGCATCTGGCGTCCACATCAAGCTGGATAGGGAC
>Ga0265797_10011816_pt1 | contig 10858 bp, 7 predicted proteins | sample P2T30metagenome_FD_192433 | JGI IMG/M metagenome (GOLD analysis project Ga0265797, IMG submission 192433) | Plant litter microbial communities from East Loma Ridge, Irvine, California - P2 T30 | ecosystem: Environmental > Terrestrial > Plant litter > Unclassified | place: USA: California... | reverse complement strand
ACGTCGGCGGAGCAGCTCGTATGCCACTATGTTCCAGACGGAAGCGCAGCAGGCCACACCGGAGTGTCAGCAATCGGTCTTGGTGAAACGAGAAAGTGCTGAGGCAGATACAAGGCCAAGAGAATACCATGTTCGTGATGCCCTGTCAGGAGAGGCTCATCCTCTGCTGCAATACCAAGCCTTTTGTTTGTTTCGCTGACGTGCGGCTGCTGCAAGCTGCATGTGGCGGGTGATCTCCAACTCAACTCGTCCTACCGCGCGCCACAGCCGATGCCACCAGCGGCAGATCGACGGCCCTGTCATGGATGGCCCTTGATCGAAGGTGGCTCTTGTGGGTACTTACCTTACGCAGATCTATCTATGTTTACAACTTCTTGCTGAGAGAGACGTGAACAGTTCGATGGAGCTTGAAATCTAATTCTAGAAAATATATCCAAAAATCGCCAGTAGGAGACGTCAAAAATTCGTTATGTACAAGTTGGAGAAAGTTAAGCATGACTGACCACACTCCTCTTCTTCTTCTTTTCCTCATCCTTATCCTTATCCTTGTCGCCTCCTCTCAGTCTAGCGGGCAGAGTCATCGCACTGAACATACTCTTCGCCGGCTTGACCGTGACGTCGCTCTTGCCAGCTTCCGAAGCAGTACGTCCCTCCTTGCGCTTCTTCTTCTCGTTGTCGTCGTCATGTGACTTGCTATGCTTCGAGCGACTGCTGTGGTGGCTCTTCTTGTCATCGCGCTCGCTGCGGTGACTGTGATGGCTGTGCTCACTACGAGCACCAACAGAGCTAATGCTGTCTTCGGGCAAGACGGTGCGGGCATCGATGTTCTCTTGAGCAGCGAGCTCCCGCTCCTTCTCTTGGGCGAAAATGGCGCCTATGGCATGGTCGTGAGACACGCTATGCTTCGTGCGACTGCTGTGGTGACTCTTGCGGTCCCGGTCAGAGCGGTGGCTGTGGTGGCTGTGTTCACTGCGAGCGGGCTTCGATCCAACGGAGCTGATACTATCTTCTGGAACGACAGTCTGCGCATCCATAGGAGCACGCGACTTCTCGTCGTCGTGGCGGTGGCTGTGTTTCGATCTGCTGGAGTGGTGGGTGCGGTGACTGCGATGGCTTCGCTCCGAGTGGCGGCTGTAGTCGCTGCGTGGAGCCTTTGGCTGGGTTAGATCGATACAGCTGATACTGTCGTCGGGCACGACTGTTTTTGTGTCTCCAAGACCATCATCTTCGAGATCTTCATAGCCGCGTCCAGAAGCAAGAGAGTTGGGTAGAGGTACGCCAGCTGCAGAGCCAGAAGCGTGCGAAGGTCGTCTAGAAACATGAGACGGGGATCCTGATGCCTGAGAACCACGTCTCGAGACTGCGACTGAAGGCTGCGCAGAAGGGGCGTGAGAAGGAGCCCGAGAGCCTGGAGGTGGCACGCGGATTGCCGAGACCTGAGACTGTGCTCGCGTAGCCGATTTGGGTTGCTCAGACGGAGGGTAGTAGTACGAGGGAACCGGAGAGTCTGGCAGACGATATTCCGCGGCGGTCGTTCTCGACACCTTGGACTCTGCTTTCGAAGCCGGAGCAGGAATGTGAGCAGCACTGTCGCGACGAGAAGCCTTGATGGTACTCGCGTCGGACAGAGTTTCAGGGTCGCGCGAAGCACCAAGACGAGAGGCGCCATCACCATGAGAGCTTCCGTGTCGTGATCCTTCGTGTCGTGAGCCAGTGCTGTATGTCGAGCCCTCGTACTTCGATCCCTCATAGGTTGAACCTCCATGTCTAGACCCTCCAGCTCTCGAACCATCATACCTGGAGCCTTCACGCTTCACGCGCCTGACAGTACTAGCCTGCGACTTGATATCCTCGTCATCACGCTCGTCGCGCCTCGAGCTTCGGTGGGAAACTCTCGACTCCGAATCCTCGTCACGGCCACTTCGCACAGACTTGCTCGAAGCCACAAGCTCTTTGGGACCTTCAAGGTAAAGCTGATTCGAAGCAGAAGGCTCATCTGTCAAAGTCGCTGAGCGCTTAGGTGGGGCTCTGGAACCGGCTACGGTCGAAGGAGCAGGATAGTACACAGAGGCATCGAAGGTCTGACTACGGGCGACCTGTGGGCGACGAGCGGTCGCTCTGCTCGTTGCGGCTGCGATCTCGCTATCTGCGTCCATTGCGCGGAGGGCTTGCGAGCGGCGGCTAGTGTGCGTGCTCATTGCTGGTTGGACCTCACTTGCTGCGTCGAGAGCGCGACTTGACGTGCGATGTGACGTGGCTCGACTAACGACTGTTGGAGCCGGAGCCTCGCTCCTACGATCAACTGTGAGCGGCGCTTCGAGCGCACGACTCGACGTGCGATGTGACGCGGCTCGACTCACGACTGTTGGAGCCGGAGCCTCGCTTCTGCGATCAATTGTGAGCGCGTCGAGCGCACGGCTCTCAGCCGGGTGGCGAGAAGTATGTCTTGTAAGCACTGTCTTGATCTCATCGTCGTCGTTCGCCGGACCAGCTTCGAGCATACGCATCTCTTGCGGATAGTGCGAGGTGTGTTTACTCAGGACAGACTGTATCGCGCTGTCCCGATCGTAAGCACGTGCTTCAATGGCACGAAGTGCGGTGGGTGCTTGGGTCGGGACTTTAGTCGGCGGAGGACGAGGACCAACTCGCGATTCGGTGACACTGAAGTTACGATGTTCACGGGGAGGCGGGCCGATGGACTCTGTCGTGCTGTAGTTCCGGTGATACTGAGATCGAGGTGCAGCTGACATCGATCGTTTCGCGGCGGGAGCGTAGGCAGAAACCCTGGTACTTGGGCCTCTGCCACGCTCATACGAAGCCATCAACGCCTCATGGGCAGCCTCTGCGCGCGCGCTGTCTTGCTCAGACTGGTAGAAAGCATAACCGATCGCACCAACGGCGACAGCACCTATGACACCACCGAGCACGCCCTTCGGAGTAATACCACTGGAAAGAGCTGAGATAAAAGTGCCAGCTCCTTTACTTGCTGGAGCCTCCTCAGCAGCAGGCTCTGCCACTGACTCTGCCTTTTCCTCTGGCGCCGCCTCAGAAGGTGCTTTAACAGATGGAGCAGGTTCTTCGGCTGCAGGTGCTGCTGACTTGGCTTTAGACGCCACAGATGCAGCGTCGGCCTCACGAGCAACACCGTCCTGCCAGGTCAAGACACGGCTTTTCTCCTCGTCGGCATGAGATGGGCTTTCGTGACAGGGTCCATTCTCGCGGAAGATGAATTCGATCGTGTTGCCATCCAGGTCTTCCACGGCGGCGTTGAAGCAGCTGCATTCATTGTTGCGATAACTAGGGGCTCCACTCGGTCTACCTCCAGCTTTGAGGGCGTTGGTGTAGCACTCGCGTACTTGCGTTCGGTCGTCGGCAGCGAAAGCGATGTGTGTTGGCGCGATCCTCGTGCTGCATAAGGTTAGTCCCTGCCTTGTGAATATAGCCCTTGTCCTTGCAATTCGGCCTCACCTCCGGGGTCCCTGGGTAATGAAGAAGTCGGCGTCGTCGATCCCGAGACCGATGGAGTCGCCTTGACAGCCGATATAGCGGTATCCGAGAGGCTGAAGCGCAGATAGGTAGAATGAGGATGCGGCGGGAATGTGAGATACTGTAAGTCCAAGGTGCGAGACGGGCATTGCAACCGCAAACCTAAGTAGCGGAGTATTAGGAGAGCACAAAGGATAAGCTTAAAAAAATATAGTGGAGCAAAGATATGCGTGAGTGAAGTTGTGTCGTGCAGTGGAAGGGAAACCCCGGTGGTCGCACGAGAGTGTTTGGAGAAAGTTAACAGAGAAATGTAGAAGGACTCGGGGTGCTGGAAGGATAGCAGTGTAACAGGAGCACATGCTGCTCATGAGGTGTTGGACGTAATCAGAGACATCCGCCTACCGTCCACTCCACACCGTCCCGACCCATCACCGGAGGACAAGTCGCTGGCGGCGTATGCACGGCAGCCGCGAAGACGCCAAACGGTGAGGCAGGCAGTCGGCACGCTTGCCAGACCGTAAGAGCTCACGGCCAGGCTCCCAGGTGGCCGTCGAGGTACTTCCACTGTTCCAGTAGGAGTTAGATGGTCTGTCCACAACTACAGAGCCCCACCGGTGCTGGCCCAGGGGTGCTCAAAGAAGGCGGCCAAGGCCTAGTTGCGTATGGGGCGGTGGAATAACCGCCTACTGGCTGGGTAAGCAGCTATGCCTGGAGACGTTCGATCAGGCGAGCATACACCGCATGCCACGTTGAAGTCTTATGCAGGACTAAGGCAGGAGGGCTGGTGTCAGAAACCGGCACGGCACGAATAATGCGTTTGTCGGTGGATCCCGCCGGAGTGGGCTGGACGAGTGGAGACTGCATTGCTGGACTTCGATGGGCGATGTCTGCAGACGATCACGTGTAGAAGGCGCGCGCCTATATGGTACCTGGCCTATATATGCCTTACAGGAAGAGTATCCCGGAGCACATCGAGTCGAATCGCCATAAGCCGTTATAAAGTCGCGATGGTGGTTGTAGATGAGAGAAAGCCGATCTTGATCTTCACACAAAGTCGGTGTCCAAGGGTCGCAAATCCAAAAATCCTCACCGACGCCTGGAACCCGACCTTGGTCCCACCTCATCCATGCAACAAGCGCTAGATAAATCCACGGTCAAAACACCATCGTCCTCGCCATGCGCACTTCCGAGCATCCAGATTAGACTGCCGGCACGCCGCAGCTCACGTAGTCATGTGTGTGTCTTCACAAATAGCAATACTACCACGTCGTCGGCGTCGCTACCCGATCCCAAGGTCGAAGCCACCACCCACCAGGCTGTTATAGTGTGCATGTATAGCATCGTCACTCTTCTGCACCAAGCTCAAGCTCAAGCCCAATCCCAAAAGGCATCTCGCATAGCTGTTTGCACGATCGCGTATACCCACTTCCTCACGCGTATCAATTTAATCGGTCGCGATCTACGATCTGTTGGTAGACTGCGCCGCGCCGACGCTTGCATGTGTGGTGCCATCGAGGATGTAGGTAGTCTTGACACGACACGGTTTTGCCACCGCATGCCCTCATTTCATATATGCAAGCGTTCACCGCTAGGAATGACCCGAGAGAATCCGCGTTCAACTCCAGCCTCCTCATTAATTGATCGCGGTACAGGTTGTGAATCGACATGACTTGCAGTAAAAAGAAATGCATATGTTTACAGGAATCGTGAGTCAGTATTAGACGTGTTTTCTCGTTATTTTCTGGTGTTACAATATTTTCGTGGCTATGCCGAATTTGGCTGGTGGTGTCAACGCAATCGTGCGAAATGCGCAAACTTGCTGAGGTCCTCGCGTGCTAGATCAATACCCCGATCAACTAGGCAGATCATAATCGTGCCGCGTGGCATAGAAAAATTCCAATGATGCAACCAAAGTTGCTGGCAGTCGCGACGTGCAAAGAAGGCGTCAAGGAAAGCGCACATCCCTCTCCAACTCTTTTTCTTTTCCTGCATTTCCCCCAAGAGTGCTTCGTCAAGCCACCAACCGTGAGTGCGCGGTTCGGTGTTCGTTGGCCATGAAGAAAGACTTGCTCAGATGACATCCCAGATGTCCTCTGCTGCGTGACAGAATTTGCTGCATGCAACACTGGCACTGAGGGAGAAGTTGCTGATAGAAATCGCGTCGTCCTTGTACTGGTCGGCGAAGCTATCGTTACCCTTGGCCATGGCTCCAACGAAGACGCAAATGCTCTCCTTGGGACCGAGGTCGGCCACGTAATCACGCACTCTCACCACAGGGGCATCGAAAGACAGAGTGACCTTGCGGCAGTTGGGCGGGAGGTGATCGGTGATGGGGTTCTTGATGACCTTAAGCAGCTTCTCTTGCGAAGTGGTGGAGCGAATAGATAGTTTGTGCAGGAGCTGGACCATAAGACCGGCGAAACGCTTGAAAGTACGCGGAATACGCACGGTAGGCGAAACCTCGATGAGCACGCCCTTGGCGGTGTGGATGTAGATTTGGAGTCTGCCGGCCTTGTTGATAGGCGAATCCAGCAGGGTCAAGAGACACTGGTGGGTGATGTCGGGACGCGCATCAGAGATGTCGCGGTTCATCTTGCGCATGACTCCAATGTGCTCGTCGCTGTTGAGCAGCGAGTATTTGTCATCCTTCATGCCGTTGCGGCCACCGTGTGCGGCCTTGTAGGTCTCGAGACTGGCGTTGGATAGGACAACAATCAGGCGCTTGGTGTCCTTGTCGCTGGAGGCGATGGGTACATGCTGCTCAGAGACGAGCTGAGGGAGTGTGGGAGGTGGGAGAGACTGTGTCTGGGTGCCTGCGGTGTCGGAAGAAGCGTGGTCAGCCATTGCAAAGACCTTGTTGAAAGGTGACTGCGCGGGAGGAGGAGTGTGGTGCATTTGATTCGTGCTGGTTGCGCAGCAGAAAGAATTTGGAGAGGTTGGGTGTGGAAGGAAGGAAAACTGCGCGGTGAATGCACGAATGCACCTGCCCGCTCTAAGCCATATAGAGGGGCATGGGCATGCGAGAATGGAGCGCAGAGCAAGCAAGCAAGCAGCACTTACGATGGCGCTTGGAATCACGACCCGACGACGAGGGTCGACGGCCAATGTACTCGCCGTCCTCGCCGCCGTTTTCTTGTGAAGCAGCAGCAGCAGCCTCAGCGGCATCGACCTCGGCCTGGTCGAGCATGATGGCAGTGGTGCTCTCGGGCTCAGCCATGACGATCTTTTATATGTATGTGCGTTGGAGGTGCGAGGATTTCGAGTGCGCTGGAGTCGTTGTACTCGTAACAATTGAGCAAGCAAAAGCAGCAAGGCAATTGTATTTGGCAGGTGTAAATGACTTGGTATAGTTCGGTCAGGTGTTGTGTGGTGAATGGAAAAGAGCAGCCTTTGCGGCGGCCAGTGCAAAGTTCTTCGCTCTGCACGCGGACACCAGTCAGGCTTTCCAAGGTCCAGCCGAATCCTCGATCCTCCTCCAGCTCGAGCTCAATTTGAGTTTGTCCGACTCGGCTACACTTCTGAACCCGCTATGTGACCCATGAACCCCTCCTGTATGGTTGAAGAACACCCCAACCTCATCTACTGAACACCCACGCTGCACTATCTCTCCACTATCAGACTTGGCGGCTTGTAACCGAGCGAGCGAGCACTCGGCCATCGAGAGAAGAGGAGTCGTTTTCTTCCATCTCGAGTCTAGTTCCTGCTGCCTGATTGCATGGTGTTACCTCGGTCTATATGTTCTCGTATCTGATCCTCTGGCGACTCTGGGTAAATAACATGGCGTATGTCGAGATTACGCCAAGTTGCCGCAGGCTTGCATGAGGCATTCAACAGCTGGAGATGGCCAGAGCTCAACACTTGATCTTCTCGCTACGCGCAGCGTTGTGCCAGTACATCCTTATAGCATAGGGCCACCGCATATCCTCGTACGCATGAACACAGAAGCCATTCAACTGGGTACTGTTCGATTTGACGGAGCAGGAGTAATATGAAAATGTACACATTAGAAGAATATCCCTCGAAAGGAATATACATCCATGGGTTTTCAAAATCCATCCACCAGATGACCGTCGATTAATGACAGACCACGTGAGCGGAAATCGTAAAGGACTTGATCATAATGTCCGATAATTCATGGAGAAAATATATCCGTGAGAGTCCTATATAGATGCTCACAGAAGCACAGCACTAGGAAGGAAGTTCTTTGCTACATCGTAACTCATCCTCAGATCGTGCCTTGACCCCTGAAGCAAGGAACAATCTAAGGTGAACGAAGGAACATTCTAGACGTCTCAAGGAGTCACATGACCAATGTCTCCATCGGCAGTCTGTAAAACCCACGGAGCGATTAGGACTATGCCAGCAAGTTCCAATGATGCCATTGTGCTGACGTGGTATCTCATGCAATCATCCAGACGACTCCGACTGCAGACACTCAATGCCAGTCAAAGGACAATGTCAATCGTCGATGAACAAACAACACATCTTCCTTCGCTCCAGACCTCGCATACAGACTCCATCACTCTGTCCAATCGCTGAAATTCGCGCCGTCGGGTGGGCTTGCCGACGGCCATGCAATATCAGCCTTCGATTATACATGCCATGATAACACCGAAGAAGAACACGAGAGTGACAGCGCGTACGATCGAAGTCTTGCATTATCTGTATTTCTAATATAGTCGTATCTGTACTGTACATACTGCGCATGAGGAAGGAATGGCGTTATATTAGTTCCGCCCAAATATCATTCAAGCTAAAGGCCTTGCATCCATGCAGTCGGTTCTTTTTCAAAACACCAGCGCATGCGGCGGCGACTTCGCATTAGGCATGCCACAGCTCGTTACAAGTGGCAGCAGCAGAAGGTAGCGCAGATGCAGATCGTGATCGGGCGAGCGATGCCTGACGCTATCGAGGGCTCTTCGGGTTTGACATCCGTGGCGTGAGAGGAGTCTTGAAGTAGCTTTGTTTGCATGGCGAGAGATGCGTCATGAAGAAGCATGCGGTGCAAGTGCAAAAGCCACTGGAGCTCGTCTGCGGTTCTGTTGTCATGGAGCGATGCCTGACACTTGCGAGTCCGATGAGGTTTGTCGATTGCTGCTGAGTCGCTCGTGTGGTGCCAGCGTGCGTAAGGCAATTCCGGTGATAGCCATGCTGCTCTCCTCGCCTCGGTGGAAAGCACAAAATGGGCTGTTCGATTTCCGAGTATTATGATTCCTGCCGTCATACATCTTGCCGATTCCTCATTTATGATACTCTTCATGATCAGCAGGCTTGATAACATCGCTCCGCACCCTCACAATCGTCTCCGTCTTGACTCCGCCCAGCTCGAACAAATTCTCCTGGCTGTCGTGCGGGCTGCCAACCTCCGTAGTGGAATTCCAGCGCTGTCTCCTCTTGCTTTTGATCGTGCCGCCGCTGGCTTCGATCGTGGTCACGTTGCCGAAGGTATCGTCTGGTCGCAGACGGAAAGTGTCGATGGCGCGGTTCTTGTCGGAATCGGGACCGAACAGGAGAGCGCGGCGGGTGATGCTGTAGAGGAGGACGTCCAACCAGCCGTTGGAAGTAATCATGGCGCCGGCGATGCATAGTTGGACAAACGTCACTTCGCGGCCAGCCATGGACATGAGACGTGCTATGACCAATGGTAGGGTGCAGATAACGTAGATGATCGGGTAGGCGACGATGAGCTTTGCTACGTTGTTGGCGCGGGCTTTCGTTTCGGCGTCGTAGAAGGACAAGGCAACTCGCTGGCGGATGATCGAGAAGATGAGCGCGTAGATGACGACGGTAGCAAATTCAGCAATCAAGATCCAGAAGTAGTGCAGCCAGAGACGCTCGGAGGAGTACTCATTGTTCAGCCAGCACCAGGCGCCGGCTCGAACGTACACATCGGCAGGGTGTAGTACGACGCCTATGATTGCGAGCAAGTAGTTGAAGATCCAGAGAGACCCAATCGCGGCCAGGAAAGTACGGTTCCCGAGGCGGTAGTCATGCACGATATCGGCGTAACTGTGAATCGCAATGGCGAGGGTGAAGAGACCGCTTGACAAATCGCCCGTCGAGACGAACCAGCCTTGTGCCCAGCAAGACGAAGTGCCCACTTCGACGGCGTTCCTGCGCAGCCATTCTGCGTTCAGCATGAAAGCAATGCTCTGCTGCACGTCTGCGATGATCAGGTTAAAGATGAGGATGAGGAACTGGTTCGTTCGAGTCTTCTCTGTGCCCCTTATGAACCGCCATGCTAATCGGAACAGCAGCGTCGACGACAGGAAGAAAGACAGGAACCCGAATGCCGAGACGGCCGCGAGACCATGCGTGAGGACATCAGGGAGCGGTGTCAGCGTTTCTGATGATGAAGTCGGCATCCTTGAGGTGTGAGTGTGTGTACCGAAGCAGAACAACAAGGAAGCAAAGATCCGCGAGATGTAAAGCAGGGCAGGCGCATCTCAACCTTCGCAGCAGCAACCCACGATACCGGGACGGCGCAAACCACTTGCCGCCGCATTATAATAATGCCTATACCTATAGCGGGTGATCGTCCCCTGTAACCTAAATGATTGAGAGTTCTCGACTGCGTGTTGCACGCCTGATCGTGGTGATTTTCCGGGACATGCCAGGATTCCAAGGGAGCATTGGGCGATCGTGCATAGGGCAAAGAAGATCGCTTAGACAGCCCTCTCCAGTAGAGTTTGGTCGACGACCTTTTTGCCTGTTCCTACACGCATACGGCGTCGCCGGTGGCTGCACTTCGTGACACCGGTTCATCTTCGCGTGGCGTCTAGGAGAACGGTAACCGAAAGTATACCTTGCCAAGCCATTTTGACAGGTCGAGGCCCCTGAAGCTACCCCAGTACTCCAACCCTGTGTGCATCAACGTCGATCAGAACAACTCCTTTGATGGTGTAAAATAAAGCTGTATTGTCGCTTTCTTTTGCTCTCAATGTTCAATGACCTTGCAGTCGAAATCCTGGACCTTTGTAGAGCGTGATAATGTGTTTAGGGGTCCGGAAAAGCATGTTAACGCCTTCACGTGGTGTGGCTTAGAGTAGTCCGGATTTCGAGTCAGGAATTGGGCTGGTCGGATCGTTTCACCTCGTGAGGGCGGAATTAATACGTTCTCGAACAAGAGCTTGCAGATACTGATGCCGAGGATCAGAGTGCACTTGCCATAAGAGGCGATGAACGATTGATTTTGTGGAACTCGGGCGTCGAGAGCGTATGCAAGATCACAGGTGAGTGTGCATGAATTGGACTCTCGAAAGCCATTCCTGACGGGTCATTCTACTCGATTTCTGGTGTATAGCTTGGGGCCGAAGGGGTAAAAGCTTGCACGGCTCGCCATGATGGACTTTGTGATTTCTGTGGTATACCT
>Ga0265797_10011815_pt1 | contig 10858 bp, 7 predicted proteins | sample P2T30metagenome_FD_192433 | JGI IMG/M metagenome (GOLD analysis project Ga0265797, IMG submission 192433) | Plant litter microbial communities from East Loma Ridge, Irvine, California - P2 T30 | ecosystem: Environmental > Terrestrial > Plant litter > Unclassified | place: USA: California... | reverse complement strand
AAAAAACTCCCTCGACTGTCAAACCCGGGCTTCACACCTTGAAATCCTCCGCTGGGGGTGGCATATCCACTTGTTCATGGGCGCCAAAGAGGCCTGCTTGCCTTTTACTCAGCTTACATCCGAGCGTCTGCGAAGTCAGTCTGACAAAATTATTCGAGGGCTTTCGAGGGCTTCACTACTGGAACATGCAAACATGAGCGATTTGATTGCTCATCAAACACACATGGTATGTCCTATACGAATAACAACTAAAAGGCTCAAAAGAAGCCCAAAGCGTGCTTCACCCGCCGCTTTCCTGTCGCACATGCGCGCAGATCAGCGCTGGGACCTTTCGAGCCCGATGTCGAAAAAGGCAAGGAAGTGCCTTGATGACTTCGCACGAAGCTGGCAACGAAGCCAGTGGACGACTTATGCTATCGTCAAGCTGAGAGACATCAGAATAGAGGCGAAGAACCTCATGAAGGTTCCCACTGTGCCTGCAGTACCTCTGCCAAATTCAAGAAAGGTTTTTGGCACTGAGATCATGCAAGGATTGGGAAAGAGCAGGCCAGGATTCCGACTAGTGATGTCAGCAAGTCGAAAGGGCCAGCAAGAGATGTATGCATCGCAGGTATTGTAAGATAGAACGTAAGTTCAAACACAATCATGTACTATTCGAAAACGAGATCCATACATATGTAGCTGGAAATCACACATTGGAGACACGGAATTCAAGCAAAGACATGCCTTGATACAATGTCTGCACATAAGCTGCCTTGCAAACATCATTCGAAAAGCAAGTCCGGCCAATTCCACCTGTCCCGTACTCCTCCATGCTCATTACAAATCCGCGGACAAGTGCAACAGCCTCGAAGAAGCACCAACAAACACTTTCTTCGCGTGCTCAGTAACCACCCAGTCCTGCTTCTCCGTCACCCAACTTGACACATCCCTCCTCGCCAGATCGAAAGTCACAGTCTCCGTCTGCCCAGCCTTGATGTGCACGCGCTCGAAACCACGCAACACAACTTTGGGGTCGTAGGGCCCGCCAAGTGAGACGTACAGCTGCGGCACTTCGTCGCCGTCGACGTCGCCCGTGTTTGTGACTTTGACGCTGACGCAGTAGACATTATCCCAGAGACCCGGGTTGCCGCCGTTGGGGCCCGAAGCTGGCGGGTAGGAGAACTTGGAGCCGTCGAGAGCGCCTTCCGGGATGAATGAGTTGTCACCGTAGCCGGCGGCGCCGTAAGATTCGTTGAGATTGGTGCTGTTGAGCCAGGGGTAGATATACAGCGGGATGCGGGTAATGTCCTCTGGGAAGGTGTGGGCGGATGTGCGGTTGTCAATGGTACCGTAGGTTGGCGCTGGGCCAGAGGAGCCCGAGTTGGGCTTGTAGGGAGCGGCATCGAGTTTTTCTACGTGGATGTCTGAGTATTCGAACGTGGTGTAGCTGAGGCCGAAGCCGAACTCGTAGACTGGGGTGATGTTGCGGTGGTCGAAGGTGCGGTAGTCGAGGAAGACGCCTTCTTGGAAGTTGAATTGAGGCACGGGTTGGTTCGGCGTGTAGAGGACGTCGGTGCCGTAGTCGGAACGTTCGGTGCCGATCGTGAAGGGCAGTTTAGCTCCTGGGTTCACACGGCCGTAAAGCACATCTGCGATGGCATTGCCTGACTGCTCGCCTGGGGATTGTTAGCGATGATGCAAACAACGTTAGCGGCAGTTTATCTTACCCGGGAGACCAGCCCAGAGGATGGCAGTGATGTTCTCATTGCCTGTGTACTGGTCGATTTCCACAGGGCCGACCGTGTGGAGCACAAGCACGGTGTTGTTGCAGTTAGCTGAAACGTTCGCAATCATGGCGTCTGCGCCTTGCCATAGGGTCAAGTTTTTGCGGTCGCCAAAGTTATTCTCAATGTTGACAAAGCCCTCTCCTGAATCGGCGTTCGCAAAAACCAAACAAACACCCGCCACTTCGGTCACACGCTTGGCGAGTAACTCGATCTGGGTGAGGGCGCTGTTGTTTGTGATCGACTCGTAGGAGCCGTAGCGAGAAGTTACCTCGTGCTGGATAGCCGCATCCGGGCTGATAAGATACGGGAAATTACCTTGACCACTGCCCCAACCAACGCCGAGGGTTCCAATATCACAGCCGTGGTTTCTGCAGCCGTTGGGCCCAGCCGGGTTGGAACCAGCATCCTCGCCGATGACTGCGGTCAGCTTCTCCTTGTTCGTCAGGGGCAAAGCTCCTTTCGTGTTCTTAAGCAGGACAGTAGAAGCAGCGCCGATCTCTCGGATGAGTGCTCCATGCTGTCGGCGAACGTCGACATGCTGGTTGACAACGCCAGTCCCCCAAGTCGGTCCGACGTGGGCATGAACGGCTCCCTCCGTGAATGGAGTCCAGGACTGGAAGTTGGGCAAGTCGATCTCATCATCGCCGTCGACGAGGTACCAGCCTGCAAGAATGCGGACGACCATGTCATCCAGACGCCATTGCGGCACCGTGCCGTTGAGTACAGCAATGGTGAGGTTAGGGCCGAAGTAACTTTCACCGTCGCCGAATCGTCTGTCACCCGCCATCGTCATGTCTAGGCCGGCAAGGACAGCGGAGACGCCTGAAGCGGTTGCCTGCCAATCTGACATGACGTATCCCTGGAAACCGAGCTCCTCTTTCAGGACGTGGTTCAATAGGTAGCTGTTCTGGCATGCTTGCGAGTTGTTGAGCAGGTTGTAAGAGCACATGAACGACGCGACGCCAGCCTTCACAGCATCGGCGAATGGCCTGAAACGTGTTAGTATTATTGACGTCTCATTCGCTGGCGCTGCGATGGACTCACCAGGCATAGACCTCGTGTAGTGTCTGATCATCAATATTTGAAGACCCAGGTTCTGTGATGTTAAAACCGTAGTCCTGAGCTTCCGGGGTTTGTCTAAAATGCTCCTGCTCGTTGCCGACAAAGTGCTTGGCGCATGCTTGTACGCCAGTGCTTTGAATGCCTCGGATGGAGTCTGCAAAAAGTTTACCAGTGAGGTAGGGGTCGGGACTGAAGCCCTCCCAGTTACGACCTCCTTGAGGAGACTGTACGCGCAGATGTTATCAGTCGGACACGTCTTGAAATCCAATTGGCCAACTCACCCTTCCGAGACCACCTGCAACGGGTCCAAGTTGCACAGTGACGCCTTTGTCACGGCTCTCGAAACCCATGGCTTTACCGCGCTCATAGGCTAGACGCTTGCTCCAAGTTGCCCCAACGTTAAGGCCCGCAGGGAAGATAGAGATGAGGCTGGCATGTTCCGTGATCAGCTTAAGCTCCCAGCGTTGACAACTCGTGATTGGAGTTCACTCACTCGGTGTATCTCACACCGACCGGAGAGTCTTGAAGACACTGTCCTCTGATACCAAGACGAGGGACACCACCGGTCTGCCCAACACATTGTTCCTGTTGCCATCCTGATCCTGTTTTGCGTGAGTGAATATGTATTAACTTGCAATGAAAACGGTGCAGGCACACCTGTAGTCAGGTTGACCTTCTCCTCCAAAGTCAATTGCTTGACGACTTCAATGGCTTTCTTGTACGCCTCCGCCCAGTCGCCATCACCACTGCCCCATGGACTGGGGTACTTTGGAGGCGAGGTCTGATCAGATTGGGCACCAGCCACGGCATCGGGGTTGGGAGAGATGGCATCCGGGTAGGTGACATCAGGAAACTGAGATAGTCAGCAGATGTTGGGGGTACTAAGGACTTTCCAGCAGCGTGCCGGAGCTCCATTGTTGCCAAACTGCGCCAAAGCCCCGCCGATGAGGCATGCAAGTGGGAGAAGCATAGTTGCCGTGAAGGGCTCTCTTGTATCGACGGAATGAGAGTGTTCGGAAGGGATGACTCGGATGAGGCTTTCTCACTTGCAGGACAGCTCGACGGGGTGTTGATGGGGCAGGAATACTTATGGCTGATGTCTCTGACCGGACAACATTTTCAATGTGCCTGCGGATCGCCGCCGGGCTCGGCGGGTCGTCGCTTAAAGGACACAAAGAGGAGTGCATATGTCGCGGTCGAAATAGCGCTCCACTTTGCTCCAGTCCGGCCAGCACATGGATTGAATGGGGTAATGGGGTAATAAGGATAATATGTGGGACACGAGGGTACTTGTTCCTGCTGCGGTGCGATGATGCTGCTGACTGCAAGGTACCACCGCCACGAGACCGATTCACCGTCTGGTGGCGTTCACTAAAATGACAGATGCCGGAGTTGTCACGACTCGTCTGAAGTAAGCCGGGTCGACAGTCAACCCATCCGATACGGAGTTGTCGACTTGGCGGTGGCCGGGGAAATGCGAGATGTTGTACTGACAAATCATGGTGGAGGCTGGTACAGTAGTAAGTAAGGTAGATGCAATCAATCGATGGCTGCAACGTGGCGTGGCGGGAAAACGGTGCGAGGTCCGTGCCAAGGAAAAGCGATTTTTTGGATCAGGTGGCTGCTGTCTTGACTAGTTAACTACCTACCTGTAGTTCGAATCTCATGAAGGAGACCAAAACTCATGCAATCCTCTAGGCCCAGCCGAGCGACGGTCATGTACATGGCAGGTATAATGAGCGACTCCAGCCCGTGTCGCAAACTCGTGAGTTCCTCCATGAATCACCATGTCCCATTTCATCCACACCTACAACTACTTCTCTCTGGAATACTTGGCACATACAACCTGTTGAACCCGACCAATCCCAGCCAGATCCCTGCAATGCTCGCATAAGTCCACGCACTATTGCCCACAGGATCATGATTCCCAGCCAACATTAGTCCTGCCGCAAGGTGAAGCGACACGATCGCGCCCGCATGCAATGAGTGCAGTCCGCCAAATCCAACTGGATCGCGTCGCACAATTATCCGTGTAACGTCTCCGAAACCCACAAAGGCCGCAATGCCTAGCCAGAAGCACATTTGCAACCACCAGATGCCCGCAGATCTATTCAATTTATCTGACCTGTCATGGTCTGGGATCATGGCCATTAAAAAGGCAAGGGCGGCGAGCGGAGTGAACCAGCCTGCACAGCGCAGAGCTTGAACTGCGGTACTTTCAGAGGACTCTGAAGTCATGAGCATGAAGAAAGTCGAGTGGCTGATGAAGATGGCCGTGATGTCGATCGCAAGCTGGATCCGCCGTGGAAGATTGTCTTGAACTACGCCTCGACGTCGGGCGATGTTGGAATTGCCAGTGACCCAGCAACACATGGCAGTGGCTACTAACAGCTTCATCCAAAGAGCCTTCGGTTCCTTGTCCCGGAGAGAGATGCACGTTGCCATGATTGCTGCCAAATTGAGCGCTCTGATCGCTACTCCCGCTTTCGGTCCAGTTGTAGAATTACCAGAATCCTTTTCAGGCCGTGGCAGAGCTTGGTCATTCGGTCTACCGATGATTGTGAGCTCGAAGAGGTCTTGCACTGTCCGGTGCAGACTGAGAAGCGGCAGGGTGATTTGCCATGTCGGTGCTTGTGAGAAGCCTCCAGGATCGAGTGCGGTGTTGACGGAGACGATTGTCAGGCAGACTACTTGCATGTAAGCTGCCATCTGAAAGACCTGTGATGTTCTGAAGCCCGGCTATCAGGAAGAGCCTGAGCTGCAAACACCTCACACTATGAGTTTACAAGTAGCCTTCTTGTCCTACGTCAAGAATGAGTTGCCCAGACGCGTATTCTTGGAGTCTTGGAGACCCGGAACTCGGTCGATCACATGACTGCATCCACATGTGGTCGATTCTTTGAACGACCTATGACTACAATAATGATGGATGTAGTAGCAGTATGACCCCGCTTTCCCAGAAGACTATAGTACAACGATGGACCAGACTGCATGTCTTCATAAGGAGAGCAGGGGTTTTGCTTGTTCGAGAAAAGTACCTGTTGATCTGAAGATCAACAGCGTAAGCGTCAGCTGTGTGCCTTGTACCTACATGAGCATGAGCATCAGATATATCATTTTATTCGGATGTTTCCATCTCACTGTTCACTGTTCCCAACGACTGCCTGCTATCTGTTCCATTCACATCATTCCACCCATGAGATCCGAGATGAAGGGTATGAAGACCAAGGGACGGCAAGTGGAACCGATGCCACACATCCTCGGGCTTGGCTCGTTCTGCCACTGTGAACACATGTATGTCTTCCCTGTCTAACATCTCCGAGCAACACTGTATTCCATTTGACTCACTACTCAACCACCCAAGAGCTCAATCGCATGCCAATAGAACAGTCAATGTACGTGGGATCAGATGCGCAGTTTCGACCCTTTAACTAACGTGCGGCATCGCGACACGGGGCGACACTGGGCGACTTGGATGTCGACGGTCCTCGGTAATTTGCACAAGTCATCGACTCCAAACGTTAACGCAATCTAGATCCAATACTAGCGATCGCGCCGTCTGATATAGATATGGGTTCCATCGACAACTTCGCCTGGAGCGAAGTCTCACCGGGCCGATGGGAGAGAGACACTGATGAGATCGAGAACTTCTACCTCGCTCTCGATAGGCAATACGCCGAAACTGGTCGCCACTATTTTGCAATCATGGGCCATATCTCGGTGAGCGTGGAAGTCCCATCTAGTCGACGCCCAGAAGAATGCGAGGATAGACTCGAACTTGCGTTACAGGCAGCATGGGTTCGTTTGCGTTTCGACCATCCTACGATAGCTTCTTGGGTCGAATATACCGGACGACAACCTCGCAAGGTGTATGAATGTGGTGGACCGTACCCTAGTAGAAAAGACTATCTCAAAATCTGGCTGGATAGCACTTTTCGATCCATCTCTACGGACAAGACTGGGCTCGAGTGGTGTAACGCTGATCCACCGGTACCCAAACTACCAACTTTGTTTCTTCTCAAGACACCCGAATCACTTGCCAATGGCCTGAAACGCCAGATCGTTCGTCGAGATCTAGTCCTCCGAGCCCCCCACGACATCATTGACGGAATAGGCACACTCCTTTTCTTCAACAACTTCCTAAAACACGCAGCCGAAGCGTACTCCTCCTCCAACAACAACCCACCACCAGCCTGGGGCTCAGAGCACCACAATCTCTCGCCGTCCTTCCGCATAGCAGCCTCTCTCCCCAACGCAATCTCACCCCAGCAACTAGCCCGCATCGAAGACATCACAGCTTCCAACGCAGCCCTCCGGCGCGACCTCCCCACCCTCTCGATCCCCTTCAACGCCATCTCGCCGACCCCTGGAAAACATCAACGCGCCAGCCTAACCCTCCCATCAGACCAAACAGCACTCATCCTCGCCGCCTGCCGCGCTCGCTCCTTGACAGTAACCCAAGCCTACCACACTGCAATAGCAATGGCCGTCCGCGACTCCCACAAACCCTCCCAACAACCAACTCCGACTCTTAAACGTTACATAAACTACAGCCTAATCAACGAACGCCGCCACTGCAAACACCCCTACAACACTCCCTCCCACGCCGCAGCAGTCTACCACTCAACATCCGGCGCCCACCTAGCCCTCGACCTCGAAGTCCCCGGCATGTTGTCGTCCAGTTCACCTCGCACGCCCGAAGACGACAAAGCAGACTTCGCCCGCCTCGCACCCATAGTCAGGGACTACTACACGTCCATCCGCAACGACGCCTCACACCCACCATTGGTACCGCATTACTTCACTCTCGCCACGCCCAAAGACCCGCGGATCAAGGACAGTAGTCCTAGTAACCCGCCACCTTTGCCGCCACCCAACGAGACGCCTTCAGTGTCGATCTCGAGTTTCGGCCGGATGGATGACTTGATTAGTGCGAAGTATGGTGGAGTTCTGGAAGTGGGTGATCCGTGGGTGACTGGCGAGGAGTTGGGGACTGGGTTGGGAGTTTTCTTGGGGACGTTTGGGGGCGAGTTGGGGTTGAGTGCGGCTTTTAATGAGGCTTTCCATACGGAGAGTGAAGTTAGGGGCTTTTTGGAGAGGTTGCAGGAAATTGTGACGTGTGTATTAGACTGTTGAAAGTTAGCTTTTGGCGGACGTGCAGCACTGGCAATTCCAAGAAATCGTGGGAAGGACAGGAGTAATTTTCAGAAACGGCAAGCGTTGAAGCATTGTTTGCTTTCAGGTGTTGACGCTACCTATCGTCTTCTCATCTTTCGTCTTGATTTGTCATATGGCCATGTCAATCCTGGCTCTCCTTTTTTTCCGTGTCGTCCAATTCCATCGGCCGTACATTCACACCCATTCCAATAAACGCCTCGCTCAATCAGCCCACGTCAATCATGCAGTTGCCACATCTAGCTTGTTTGCAGGGTGACCTGCTCAGTACCCTTGGTGACTTCTTCAATGGCGTCGCCGGCATTAGGGTCAGACTGCACGCCACCCTTCCCAGCAGCCTCCACGCTTTCCTTGGCTTTCTCCGCCGCACGCTTAGCCCTTTTGCGCTCCTTGTCGGCCTTGCGAGCCGCAGCCTTGGCCTCTTTCTCGGCCTTTTGCTTTTGCAGTTCCTGGCCACCGAACAGCTCACGCCACTCCTTCTCCTTCTCAGGCTTGATGGTCTTGAACAGGTGGGCGGCTTTGCCGATCTTGTGGTTGCCAGGAATGGAGTTGGCCTCCCACTCATCGGGGATGATGAGGAGCCCGCTCTGGAGCTGAGAGAGAATCGCACGGGTAGTGGCAGGGAGGTAGGGAGCGATGGTCGAGGCCAGAAGGTGAATGTGGTTGACAGCGAGGTGGACGACAGCATCGCAACGCTCACGCTCGTTGGCGAAAAGGTTGTTGTCCAGTCTGTTCTCCTGGAGAAGGCGGTTACCAAGCGATGACAGCTCACGCGCGGTGATGAGAGCCTGCTTCAAGTGGACAGCCTCGAAGGCATCTCTGTACTCCTTGAGCTTGTTGTTGACATCGACCTTGTGCTGTTCAAGGCTTTTGTAGAGCTCGCTGTCTTGCGAGAGGGTGGGTTGGGTAGGAACGACCGAGTCGTAGTTGGGCGAGTTAACAAATTTGAGGATGCGGTTGACGAAGTTGCCAAAGTTGGCGACAAGCTCGTTGTTGTTTGCGGCGATGAAGCCGTCCCACTCGAATTCGGTATCGCTAGTCTCGGGTCTCCTCAGAAGCAAGAAGTATCTCCACACGTCAGCAGCAATGCCAGTCTCTTTGGCACTAGTACCAAAGACACCGACACCACGGCTCTTGCTGAACTTGCCACGCTCGTAGTTGAGGTACTCGGTAGTGGAGAGGTGGTTAAGCATGGTCCACTTGTCGCCGGTTCCGAGCTGAGAGCAAGGGAAGACGACAGTGTGGAAAGGAACGTTGTCCTTGCCCATGAACTGGTAGAGCTTCACTTGCTCGGGGTTGCGCCACCACTTCTCCCAGTGTTCGGTGTATGTCGCAGTGATCGAGACGTATCCAATGCAGGCATCGAACCAGACGTACAGCACCTTGTCGTCGTAGCCAGGCAAAGGTACGGCGGTACCCCACTTCAAATCTCTGGTAATACCACGAGGCTTGAGACCCTCCCTGATCCACGACTTGGTGATGTTGATGCCGTTCTCGCTCCAGCCACCATCGACACCGCTCTTCTCTGACCACTGCGCTGCCGCCTCCTGCAGCTTGTCGAGCAGGAGAAACACGTGCTTGGTCTCTCTTGCCTCGGGTGTCGCGCCGTCGAGCTTACATTTGGGGTTCTTTAGGTCCAATGGTTCGAGAAGGTGTCCGCACTTGTCGCACTGGTCACCTCTGGCGTCGGGGTATGCGCAAAGCGGGCATTCTCCCTCCACGAAACGGTCGGCCAAGAAACCCTTGTGCTTCTCGCAGTAAGGCTGAGTGGTTGTGCGCTCCTCGAGGTATCCGTTCTCATTCAGCTTGGTGAAGATGTCCTGTGCGATCTCCGTCTGCTGTGTTGTGGGAGTGCGGCCAAAGTGGTCAAACTCGATCTCGAACCAGTCATACACCTCCTTGTGGATTTTGTTGTACTTGTCGCAAAGCTCCTGGGGGGTAACGCCCTCCTCGATCGCCTTTGTCTCGGTGGCGGTGCCGTACTCGTCGGTGCCGCAAACGTAGAGTGTAGGGTAGCCGCGCGCCTTGCAGTAGCGGGCGAAGACGTCGGCGGAGAGAACACTGCCGATCACGTTGCCCAGATGGGGCACGTTGTTGACATAGGGCAGGGCGGAAGTGATCAGGATGTTGTTTTTGCCCTCTTCGGGGAGGATCACTGGCTTGATGGCAGCCATGTTGTCGTCTTGTTGGCGGTGGTGAGCCGCGGTTGCTGTGATTTGGTATGCAAGCGCAGTCGGTAGGTTGAATTGGCTGTGCTAGGGAGGTGGCAACAGCTCGACGTGGTAGGGATAAAACGGTTGTATGTGTGTGGTGTTGATGTTGTCTGTAAGTTATTCATGTGTTGCTTCGGCGCAAGCTTCTCAAGAACTTGAACAGTCATTGGAGGGGTTGCTCACACTTGGGCGGGGACTTTCCTTTGTCTGTTTGCTGAAGGGTCAGGGTTTCACTCTTGCCTCCTCGACCTTGGCTGCACAATACTGTTAATACTGCGATACAACATACATATAAGTTCGACATGTCACATGAGTGTGCTGCTATTGCTATTGCTATTGCTATTGCTATTGCTATTGCCTACATGTAGTAAGTGAATGTAGGTACTGTGTATTCGAAGCGTGATGGCCATTGGCTGAATATGGCAAACCTTGCACTGGGCATGCTTACATAATACAGATCAACCGAATGCCCAAAGAGTCGATTAAACAGCTTCGTTTTAGATGGAAGCATGTGAACGAGCGGCTCGACTCTCGGTGGATGCCGATGTGACCAATCAGGGCGGTCTGCAACCGAGTTCGTATCATCTCGTACGACTATGCGACGCAGGGCTCGACTGGACTCAGCTGTGGCCGCGGCTG
>Ga0265797_10011814_pt1 | contig 10859 bp, 7 predicted proteins | sample P2T30metagenome_FD_192433 | JGI IMG/M metagenome (GOLD analysis project Ga0265797, IMG submission 192433) | Plant litter microbial communities from East Loma Ridge, Irvine, California - P2 T30 | ecosystem: Environmental > Terrestrial > Plant litter > Unclassified | place: USA: California... | reverse complement strand
GGCATCGAAACCGAACTGCATTACCACCTATTGCGCGGCTGGGGATGCCAGCAAGGTCAGGGTTATTACTTCGCCAAGCCGCTGCCACCAGCGGATTTGGTGGCTTGGCTGAAGGAGGATAAAAGCTCGAATGGCACTCAGCGGTGAGTGGACACCCGCTCAATCACCTCGCCCTGGGCAGCGTGCATGGTCGCAGGCAAGTGGTAAAGATGGCGCCTCTTGATATGCGACAGGCCAATGCCCAGGGTCGGGATTGACTGCCTGGAGATCTGCAACAGGTTAACGCGGTGACACGCAGCAAGTTTCCGCCCATAACGGCAGGAAGATCCAGCGCACGACGGGCGTTCACAGTTGAGGTAAGGGTTAACGGACGTCATCCGTTACACTGGTGAGCTCAACCACCTTGGCGGCCGCCTCCAACTCATCCACGAAAAAGAATTCATCACCGTTTTCGGAGACAACCTGAAAAACCATATCGTGATTGGCGTCGCGATAATCGTCGGGGATATTTTCCCCCTGCAGCTGTTTAAGTGTTGCGGACATGAACGCTTCCTAACATGAAAGTGTGCCCTACCATCGGCTGAATACGGCGAGTCATTAACTTGACCGACGGTGCTCGTGTGTGAGGTGCTCTGGATCAATAGGCTACGGAGCTCGCGGCGCATGGATGCGCGTCAATGTGCCTTTCAGGTCGTTTATCACGGCGATACTCAGCGCCTCGTTCTGTAACTGCAGCGCAGACATTCGCCTGCAGGTCACGACATTGGACTGCTGATCCAGGCAGATGATTTCGGGACCTTATTCGGTCACTCCGGAGAACATTCGGTAGCGGGCAGCTGCCGCGGCTTCGAGTTGCTCCAATAGGGTAAGCATAAGCGTCGCTCATCCGCTCATACGTCTATTCTTATGATTAATCTGCCCCCCTGTTGTTCATAGGAATGAGTCACCTTCCGTCGCTTGCTTCCTGGGTAGTCATGCACCTCAGATCCGCCACTTTGCTCGGCCGAGAGGCTGGTCTCATTTCACCCAACGACGAACAGCCCAACTCGCCTGCCAGCGCGGCGGCCATCTGGTCGTTGCAGTGCAGTCGAGCCATGGGGCCGGACTTGTACGACTCGCCAGCAGGCCTGCCGTCCGCGACTTGCCAGGTGCCTCCCATGGTCTGGCAGTGGCAGTGGGCATTGCTCAGATCCCCCCGTTGAGCAACTCACGCTCAGCGGAGCTCCCGGCAAAGCGCCGCAACCGCTGCACAATGTCATCCAGATACGTGAACAGCACCGGAATCACCAGCAGGCTCAGCACCGTCGAGGTCATCAGCCCGCCGATCACCACGATGGCCATGGGCGCGCGGAAGCTTGGGTCGGCGCCCCAGCCGAGGGCCACGGGCAGCATGCCTGCGCCCATTGCGATGGTCGTCATGATGATGGGGCGTGCCCGCTTGCCGCACGCGTCGATGACTGCATCCCACCGCGAGAGGCCGTGGTCGCGACGCGCCAGGATGATGTAGTCGATGAGCAGAATCGAGTTCTTGGTGGCGATACCCATCAGCATGATCAAACCAATCATCGATGGCATGGATAGCGCGGTGCCTGTGACGAACTGCGCGACGAAAGCGCCGGGAATCGACAGCATGGGCGCCGCGAGGATGGTGAATGGCTGCATGAAATCCTTGAGCAGCAGCACCATCACCATGTAGATACACAGCACACCCGTGAGCATCGCCAGCCCGAAGCCGATGGCGAGCTCGCCCATCATTTCGGCATCGCCCGTTGAGGTGTGCACCACGCCTGGCGGCAGATTTTGCAGGCTGGGCAGTGCCAGCACCGCCTGCTCGATATCACCCAGCGCTTCACCATTCAGCTCGATTTCAACGTTGACGTTGCGCATGCGGTCATAGCGGGTGATTTCCGAGGGGCCGCTGCCAATTTCCAGCCCGGCGACGCTCTCCAGCGGCACAGGGCCTCGCGCACCGGGTACCGGCAGGCGCCTGAGCACCTGCAAATCTTCACGTGCGGCATCGGTGAGGCGCACCACTACCGGTACCTGTCGCTCGCTGAAGCTGAGCTTGGTGAGTTGCTGATCGTAATCACCCAGAGTCGCAACGCGCAGGGTCTCGGCTATGGCCGCCGAGGTCACGCCCAGGTCGGCTGCGCGTGCGAAATCAGGCCGGACGATGAGCTCGGGGCGAACCAGGCTGGCGGTCGAGATGACCGCACCAACGCCAGGAATGCTGCGAAGCTCGCGCTCAACCTGCTGCGCGTAACGGGCGAGTACGCGCCCGTCTTCACCCGCCAGCACCAGCACATAGTTTTCTGACCCGCCCATCCCGACCTTCACGCGCACCCCAGGCAACACGCCAAGCGCGTCGCGCAGCTGGCTCTCGATGTGCTGTTTGGTGAGCCCAAGGCGCTCATCACGGTGCGTGAGATTGAGGGTCAGCACAGCCTTGCGCACGTCGACGGCAGAACTTGCCGGTGCTTCGCCTGGACCATCACTTGCCGCACTCCCGCCGATGCTGGTGTAGATCATCCTCACGTGCTGATTTCGCCCGACGATCTGCCGTGCTTGCTCCGCGAGCGCCAGGGTGTCGGCCAGCTTGCTGCCAGGCGCTAGGGTGAGCGTGACCTGAGTCTGCCAGTTGTCATCAGGCGGAATGAAGGTGCCGGGCAATGAGGTCGCGAGCAGCAGCCCACCGACGAAGAACGCCGCTGCGGCGCTAAGCGTCAGTAGCCTGTGACGCAGGCAGAATCGGGCCCAGGACAGATAATGGCCCAGCCAGCGCGGCTGCTTTTCTGCCTTTTCCTTTGGGGCGCGCAGCAGGTACGCGGCCATCATCGGCGTCAGCATGCGGGCAACGATCAGGGAGAAGAACACCGCAATGGCGGCCGTCCACCCGAACTGCACGAAGAACTTACCAACCGTACCGCTCATGAACGCCGTCGGCAGAAACACCGCGATAAGCGTGAAGGTGGTCGCGACAACGGCCAGGCCGATCTCGTCGGCGGCCTCCATCGCGGCCTGGTAAGGCGTCTTGCCCATGCGTAGATGGCGGGCAATGTTTTCGATCTCGACGATGGCGTCATCCACCAATACGCCGATTACCAGTGACAGAGACAGCAGCGTCACGGTGTTGAGCGTGAAGCCCATCCAGTGCATCACCGCGAACGTGGGAATAGCTGACAGCGGCAGCGCGATGGCGACCACGAAGGTGGAGCGCCAGTCGCGCAGAAAAAGGAACACCACCAGCACGGCAAGCGCAGCGCCCTCGTAGAGCAGGCGCATCGAACCGTCATAGTTTTCCACGACCAAATCGACAGAGTTGAAGGCTTCGGTGATGGTGACGTCCGGGTGTCTGCTCTTGAGCTTTTCGAGCACGGCTCGCACACCCTCGGCGACGTCCACCTCACCCGCACCACGCGCACGCACGATCTCGAAGCCCACCACCGGCTGGCCATCCAGAGCCGCGGCGGAACGCGGCTCGGCGAACGTATCGGAGACCGTTGCGATCTGCCCGAGCCTGACACGTCGGCCGTCGCTCAGGGTGATTTCCAGCGTGGCGATTTCCTCGGCCGACTGCACGGTGGCGATGGTCCGCACCGTCTGCTCGCCGCCACCGAGGTAAGCGCGCCCACCGGAGGCTTCCTGCTGTATCTGCCGCAACTGACGGGAAATGTCCACGGCAGTGGTATTGAGCGCCAGCAACTGCGCCGGGTCGAGGGCTATCCTCACCTCGCGGGTGACTCCGCCGACCCGGGAGACCGTACCAACACCCGGCACCGAGAGGAGTGCCTTGCTGATGTCGTGATCGACGAACCAGGACAGGCTTTCATCATCCATGCGCACGGAGGCAACCGTGTACGTCAGGATCGGCGAGCCGGCAATTTCAACCTTGCGGATCACCGGATCGCGCAGGTCTGCCGGCAAATCGGCACGCACGCGGGCGACTGCATCGCGCACATCGTCCAGCGCTTCCTGGGTCGACTTCTCGAGACGAAACTCCACCGAGATATCCACGGTACTGTCGGTCAGCGTGCTCTGGATGTGCTTGACGCCCTGGACGGTAGCGAGCGAGTCCTCGATCTTGCGCGCGACATCGTTTTCCAGCTGTGCAGGCGACGCCCCAGGCAACTCGGCCGTGATGGTAACCACTGGCAAGTCGATGTCGGGAAACTCCTGAATGTTCATCATCGCGAAGCCCATCAGGCCGGCGAAGGTGAGCAGGATGAACAGCAGGATTGCCGGCGTCGGGTTGCGAATCGACCACGAGGAGACATTCAGGCTCATTGCGCACCACCGCTGACAGGCAGGCCGGAGGCCTGGTCGACGTGGCCGGGATCGTCAACGACGCGCACCACATCGCCGTCGCCGAGAAAACCGCCGCCGCTGCGAACGACCTGCGCCTCGGTATCAAGACCCTGGGTAATCTCGACGTCCTGGCCGACCCGCCGCCCTACCGTTACCTTGGTCTGGATCACCTTGCCATCCGACCCGACACGCAGCACGTAGCTAAAGCCATCACGTAACAGCACCGCACTCTGCGGCAAGGTCATCACCCGATCGCTGCCAACCTCGAACTCGCCGCGGGCAAACATTCCTGCCCGTGCGGGGCCGTCGGTTGGCAGATCGACATACACCAGACCGTTGCGGGTTTGCGTGTCGACTGTCGGCGCGACCATCCGTAGCCGGCCTTCCACCATCTGGTCGTCAGCAGCGCGTAGCTGAGCGACCTGGCCAGGCTGCAAGCGTGCCAGATCCGCTGCGGCCACCTCGGCACGCCATTCGAGGCGATGGCCGCGGATCAGCCTAAACAGCTCCTGGCCAGCGGGAAGCACAGCCCCCACCGTGGCACTGCGTGCCGATATCACGCCGTCATCGGGCGCCAGCACACGGGTTTGCGTGAGGCGAAGCCGCTGTGTTGTTTCAGTGGCTCTGGCCGCTTCCAGGCGTGCTTGCGCCGTGCGCTCGACGGTCATGTACTGGTTGATCTGCTGCGCCGACAATGCCCCGGAGCTTTGCAGCTGCCGCGCCCGCTGCGCGTTGGCCTCAGCCTCGGCGAGCGCCGCCTCTGCTTCGGCCGTCGCCGCCCGGCGTTGCGCCAGTTCGGCGCTCACGGTCTCCGAGGCGAAGGTCGCCAATACCTGATTGCGGGTTACAGAGTCGCCGACATTCACCTTGACGTCATCGAGGCGCAGACCGTCGGCCTCGGTCCCGACGCTGGCCTCCTGCCAAGGCATGATGTTGCCAGTGGCAGTTATCCGAATCGGTAGCGTGGTGGGCTGAAGGCTGGTAACGCTTACGGTAAGCGCGGGCTTCTGCGCAGCGACAGCGTCATCACGGTTCGGCTCGCCGTCGAGCGGCCACGCCATGAGGGCTACGATCATGACGATCATCAGTGCGGCTACCGTCAAGGCCACCCCTGCAGATTGGCGGGTCATTGTTTTCATACGTGTCGTATTCCTGGGCAAGGTGCCGTGAACGGGGTGCGGGCGGGGCGCTTTCGTAATGGCGTCATGGCGGGGTTACACGCCGCTGATCTGTTCTAACGCGGCGGCAGACCATCCGCCGCCAACAGCGCGGTACAAGCTGATCCAGCTGGCGATGCGCTCACGCTGTAGCTCGATCAGGGCGACGCGTGCCGAGACCATGCTGCGGCGGGCATCCTCGAGTTCGAACAGGCTGGCCGTACCGACCCGGTAGCGAGACTCAACCGCCCGGAACGAGCGCTCGAAACGCTCAACAGCGCGGCGCGCGCTATCGCCGCGTGTTGCGGTGCTTTGCAGCGATACCAACGCGGTTTCCACTTCGCGAATGGCATTACGCAGACGCTCGGCGTAGACGACGGTGGCGACTTCGTAGCGCACCTCGGCCGCTTTGGCATTGGCGCGGCGCGTGCCGCCATCGAACAGCGGCAACGTCACGGCCACCGGCCCTACGGTCCATAACGTCCCGTTGCTGCTTGCCCCGCCCTGCTCCTTGATTCGCGTACTGCCGATGCTTCCGTTCAAGGTGACGCGTGGCCAGCGCAATGCCTGGGCCTCTGCCGACTCGGCGCTGGCGACGACCACGTCACGCGCCGCGGCGTAAATATCGGGACGCTGCACCAGTACCTGCGCGGGCACCGCGGCGACATTGAATTCGGCAGGTTGCGGCAGCTGCGCGTCGGCTGCCGCCAGTTCACTGCGCAGCTGCGGCTCGTCGCGGGCGGTCAGCGCAACCAGTGACTTGATCAGGTTCTCGCACTGCCCACGCCGCTCGGCCAGCGTCACGTGGCCCTGCGCTGCGCTGGCAGCTGCCAGGTCGGCTTCGGCAGGCGATTGGAAGCCACCGTCTGCCATCAGATCGGTCAACCGCGACGTTTCATCACGCGACTGGGCGTCCAGTTCGGCTTGCACGACCTGGGCTTCGCAAGCACGCAGTTCGATGTAGGTGGTAGCGATCTCGGCGGCAACCGAAACGCGCGCGTCATGCCAGTCAGCCAGCCCAGCCTCCAGACGTGCTTGCGCGGCTTCGGCAGCAGCCCGGTTCGCGCCGAACAGATCCAGCTCCCAACTGGCCTGCAGGTTCGCGGCAGAGGAAGACCCCAGCGCGGAGCCCAGCTCGGATCGGCCCCGGCTGGCGTCCATGACGGCATCCAGCGACGGCAGCAGCGCGGCTATGCCACCCACGCGTGCAGCTTGCGCATCGGAAATGCGCGCAAACGCCTGGGCCAGCGTGCCACTGACGTATTGTCCGTCTTCGATCAGGCTCGCCATCAGCGGATCGTTGAATTGGCCCCACCAGTGGGCCAACTCATCGACTCGTCCGTCATGGGCGCGTGGCGCATGCCATTGTGTAGCAACAGGTGCATCGACACCGGGTAGAGGCGGTGGCTTGATGGAGGCGCAACCCGCCAGCAACGCGGCTGCCAGCACGATCCCCGGCAGGCTCAATGATGAGTTCAAGAAAGGCGTTCTCCGTTACAACGCGAGCGAACTCACGTGATCATCGCGACAGCACAGGCTGTCGGCTTCGATGTTTTCGGAGGCCACTATCAGGCGATCAACCTTTCCAAACCCTTACCGGAGGGTGAAACAAATAAAGGGCGCCAGTAAGTGTTCAGTAAGACGAGGCTGCCGATCATCAGCGCTGCCTTGATCCTCACTCTGGAGAGTTCCATGCGTCTTTTCCGCTTGCCTGCTCGTACCCCATCGAGTGCGCTCGTACGCACCCTGGCCGTTTCCTCGTTTGTCGTGGGCTTGAGTACCGCCGTGACGGCTCGCGCTGCCGAACAGGAGCCTGCGGGCTCTTCGTCCTGGGGCATTGGGCTTGGCCTGGGCAGCGCCCAGAAGCCTTATACCGATATCGACCGCGAGACCGATGTCATACCGTTGATCTATTTCGAGAACGACTACCTGCGGGTATTCGGACCGACCGCTGAGTTCAAGCTGCCAAGCCTGCGCATGGGCGACTCCCAGCAGCTCAATTTCAATATCGTGGCCAAGTACGATTCCAGCGGCTATGAAGAAGGTGACTCGCGAATTCTCGATGGCATGGATGACCGCGACGGCGGCTTCTGGGCCGGCGCGAAGGTGGAGTGGGAAAATGACCTGGTCAACGTGCATGCCGAATGGCTCGCCGATGTGTCCGGCGACAGCGATGGTCAGCGCTTTACCCTGGGGCTGGAAAGGACATGGATGTTCGGCGATCGGATAATGCTCACGCCACGCCTGAACGCAATCTGGCAGGATAAGGAATACGTCGATTACTATTTCGGCGTTCGCAGCGAAGAAGCCCGCTTCGACCGCCCCACCTATGAGGGCACGTCCGGGGTCAACACCGAATTCGGAGTGCGTGGCACCTATATGTTCGATAAGAAGCACTCCGTCTTTCTCGACCTCGAAGCAGTGCGACTCGCCAGCGAGATCGAGGACAGCCCGCTGGTGGATTCCTCTACGGAAAACAGCGTGCGCTTCGGTTACCTGTACCGTTTCTGATGAGCCGCATTCTCCTGGTGGAAGACCACGAGCGCCTGGCAACCTTGGTATGCAAGGGCCTGGCCGGCGCGGGCATTGCCGTCGACGTGGTCGGCCGAATCGACGCCGCCTGGTCAGCCATCCAGCAGGTGCCCTACCAGGCGGTGATTCTCGATCGTGGCCTGCCAGACGGCGATGGATTGATCCTGCTACACAAGCTACGCAAGGCAGGCCTGGGCCTACCCTGCCTGGTGTTGACGGCCCGCGATGCGTTGCATGATCGTGTGGAAGGATTGGACGCCGGCGCCGACGACTACCTGCCCAAACCATTCGCCATGGACGAGATGGTCGCACGTGCGAAGGCCCTGCTACGACGCCCGGTGGCCATCAGCTCGCTTGATCCGAGCTGCGGCGACCTCACCTTGCGACCCGCCAGTGGCGTTCTGTGCTGCAGTGAGCACAGCGTCGTGTTATCGCCTGCCGAAATCCAGATCATGCTGCTGTTGCTGCGTCACCAGGATGATGTGGTTCGGCGCAGTGCGCTGGAAGCTGCGGCATGGGGGCTCAGCGAGGCAGTCACGCCCAATGCCCTGGATGTGGCCTTGCACCGTATGCGCCGCAAGCTGAGCGCCATCGGCTCACGCCATAAAATCGTCAACATCAGGGGGCACGGCTATGCGCTTCGCGAGCAGGAAGTGGCTCAATAGTCTCGCGGTCAAGGTGCTGCTCGCCTACGTCGCCGGCGCGGTGCTGACCGCCAGCCTGGTGATGTTGGCGGTCTTGCTGGTCAGCAACTCGCAGAACGACGCCATTTCCGGCGCAGAGGTTACCGACACCACCAAGGACATGGCCGATGATCTGGTGTTCGATAGCAACGGCATCCCCGTGGGGCTTCATCTACGCGATTTCGACGGGGATTGGATATTCGATAGCCTGAGGCAAGAGACCGCGTACCGCGTGCTGGATTCGTCCGGCAATATCGTGCTGTCCTCGCCACGTAGCGAAGTCGTTTGGCCGCAAAGCAGTGACGCCGGCACACCGCTGCCCGAGAGCTTCAGCTTTACGCAACGAGGCGTTCCGATGCACGGCGCCACGGAGCGAGTCGAGCACGGCGGACGCATCTGGTACCTGCAGTTCACCGCCAGCACGAGATTTTTCCACCTGGTCTACCACGCGTTTGCCCTGCCATTCACTGGTCTGGGCATCGTGTTGTTCAGCGTGATTCTGCTGCTGGTCTTTGGCGCCTGCGTCTACGTGACCTTGCGGTACACCTTCAAGCCCCTGCGAGATGTATCGAATTCGGCGGCCAGCATCTCGCCTCGCTCCCTGCATGCCCGCCTGCAGACCGACGCCATTCCGGATGAGATCGCGCCGCTGGTGGACAGCTTCAACAAGGTGCTCGAGCGCCTGGAACACGGCTACCGCGTCCAGCAGGAGTTTCTCGCCACCGCGGCGCACGAATTGAAGACGCCACTGGCGCTCATTCGTGCGCAGATCGAACTGATGGCGCAAGACAACGGACGCGTGGCGCTGCTCAACGATGTGGAACACATGACGCGCCAGGTTCATCAACTGCTGCACCTGGCCGAAGCGAGCGAGATACAAAGCTACCGCTTTGAACGGGTAAACATCCGCGAGGTGACGAGCGAAGCCGTGAGCTTTCTACAACGCATGGCAGATACCGCACAGGTGAGGTTGATGTTGACCGGCGCTGCCGAGCCAACCTGGCGAGCGGATCGCGGCGCCCTCTTCACACTGCTGAAAAATCTGCTGGAGAACGCCATCCAGCACGCGCCCCTTAACAGCGATGTGCATATCGAGATTGGTCACGACACACTGACCTTGCGCGACTGGGGACCCGGCGTAAACACTGAGCAGTTGGCGCATATCTTCACGCGCTTCTGGCGTGGCGCCCACCGCCGTGATCACGGCGCCGGCCTCGGCCTGACCATCTGCCAGGAAATCGCTACGGCGCATGGCTGGAAACTGGAGGCACACAGGGCCGAGCCCGGTTTGCTGTTTGCGCTTGAAACAGGGGAACAGAGGCGGGCTTCATCGCGTGTTGCGGGCACGTTGTAGCCGCCTGAAAAACGCTGGATGACCATTCGCTTAGCGCTCGGTCAATCAAGCCTTTGCAGCGCACGCGGCACAGATAGACAGTCCCTGGACTCCCGTGGAGCCGGCTGACATATAAGCCAGAAGAGTTCTGTACCGGCCAGGACGGCACACATTTCATTGCCAAGAACTGTCTGCTAATGCTCAGCCACCTTTCGTTTTCTAACCAAGCCTGGCCAACCATCTGGTGGTGATAGGTACGTTCCAGCCTACTTCCCATGAGGCGCGGGGCGAATCAATGCGCAGCGTCTGCGAAAGCCACGAAGGTTAGTAACCTGGGCTGCATGTGCAAGCAGCGCAACGGTCTGAAACGATGGATATGTCCCGCTTAGGCAAGACCACTCCTCGGCAACCCTGCACAGGCCTTAGCTACCTCGCTAGCGACTGAGCCTATCGTTCAATGCGCGCGGGTACGCCCGCCGACGCCATCGCTGTCGTGTCGCCATTGCCGCGGGCTGACGCCGAACCAGCGGCGGAAGGCGCGTGAAAATGCGCTGACTTCCGAATAACCGAGCAGCGGTGCCAGATTGGAAATCGGCAGTTGATGCTGGCGCAGGTAATGCGTAGCCAGCTCGCAGAGCAGCTTGTCCACCACCGCGGAGAAATTCAGCCCCTGCTCACGCAACCGCCGCTGCAATGACCAGTTGCTCATGCCCAACTGCTCGGCCACCTGCTCGAGCACGGGTTCGCCAGACAGTAATTGCTGGCGAATCTGCTCGCGCACGTCATCGACGATATCCCGCGTACCGCGACCGCTCAGGTTGCTCAGTTGGCTGAGGGAGTCCTGCATCA
>Ga0265797_10011812_pt1 | contig 10860 bp, 9 predicted proteins | sample P2T30metagenome_FD_192433 | JGI IMG/M metagenome (GOLD analysis project Ga0265797, IMG submission 192433) | Plant litter microbial communities from East Loma Ridge, Irvine, California - P2 T30 | ecosystem: Environmental > Terrestrial > Plant litter > Unclassified | place: USA: California... | reverse complement strand
GGAACCACACCTTCTTCTGGAACTGCATGAGCCCGAACGGCGGCGGCGCGCCGACCGGCAAGGCACTGGACGCGATCAACGCCAAGTGGGGTTCGGTCGAGAAGTTCAAGGAAGAGTTCAACAAGGCGGCCCTGGGGAACTTCGGTTCGGGCTGGACCTGGCTGGTGCAGAAGGCTGATGGCAGCGTCGACATCGTCAACACCTCGGGCGCCGGTACCCCTTTGACCACCGAAGACAAGGCCCTCTTGACCGCCGATGTCTGGGAACACGCCTACTACATCGACTACCGCAACGCCCGCGCCAAATTCCTGGAAGCGTTCTGGAACGTCGCCAACTGGGACTTCGTGAACCAGAACATGGCGTAATGCCTGCACTGTTTCGTCATAATTAAGTTCGGAACAACTTAATAAAGATCGGGACAAACTGGCAGCGCCGGAAAACGCCGACTTAATAAAGATCGGAACAACGGCGCGATGCCCAGAATCATGCTATCACGGCCCGCTCCAAGCGGGCCGTTGTCTTAGCGCTGGGTGGCATTGCGATGTCTTGCGCAGCATACCTCGTAGCGCCCACAGGGCGAGTCGCGCTTGTGCCCTAGGCTCGGCGGCGGCCGCTTTGGCGGCAACAGGCAGACCTCACTTGGCTAGCTGAGACTAAAACGATCAAAAATTCTTGTTGCCAAACAGTAGTTTCCGCGAGAACATCCCAGTTTTGTACTGCTAGCTCTCGCCATGCCCGTAGAAGTTGCACAACCCACGATCGTCCGAAACATTGTCGTCCACCGGCTATTAAAGCAGGGCGAAGGATTCCAACCCGCGCTGCGGAACAACCCAAACGCTGTGTCGGAGACTACCGGAAAAGTTGTTGATCTATTGATCAAAGAATACGCTAAACGGACCGGAAAAGCGCACGGCCACTTTGACCCCGATGTGGTCAACTACCCGGTCCAAGGATACTTGCGAGCCCTCTTCGTCGATCAGGCAATCGACTTTGTCGCAATGACATCGTCAATGATGCTTACGCTTTGCGCTAAGGCCAAAGGCACGGCAGCGACTCCTGGCGGTGTTATATTTGCGCATACCCAGACAGGTGAAGAGCAACATGTCATTATTGCCATCGTTACCGAGGAGTGGGGAGCAGCGTTGGGCGCCGAGCTCGAAGTAGAAGGTGGCGAGTATCTTGACCTCAAGGGCTTTCGCTTTGCCGGTCGGGTGAACATCACTGAGTGGCTCGCGGATGGGGAAAAGTACCTGAGTTTCCTTAAGGGAAAAAGCAAGGAAGTCTCGGGGTACTTCAAGTCATTCCTCGGGTGCGCGGACAGCGTTACCTATGCCGCGGACACGAAGACGCTTAAAGAAGCTTTGGAAGAGTTTGCTACACAATCCCACTTCAACGAAGCGCAACGACGCGATTTCTTCGATAAGGCATATGAGATCTGTGCGCGTCACCATAAGGATCACACGCCAATTGACCTCGATACTTTTGCCAACGAATTATGGCCCACTGCCCCACAAGACCTGACGCAAGTCTTCGCGCAACCGGAGCGGAAACTATCGGATGGTTTCGTTCCTGACAAGCGCGTCATCAACGGGTTCGTAAAATTTACGGGGAAGACCACAACTTGGAAACTTGAATTTTCTCGCGACGCGATCCAAAAACGTGAGGTATTGTTCAACGAGGAAGATGAGTCGTTAACGATAAAGAACCTGCCCGCCGAGCTTAAGGAACAATTGCGGCGCGAAAAGTCTGACGGAGATGAGTAAGGTGCAATTTAAGGACCTGCTTGTTCTATACCGTTCAGCTCGATTTGAGCAAGACGGGGGCGTTGCTCATCTGGAAATTTCCAATCAACAACACTTAGACGCTCTCAAGCTCTGCTTGTCATCAGATGGAAACCTTGATGACTCCGGCGTCCAACTGGAGGTTGGCGACCCAGATAATCTCGCCGTGGGGCAGCAAGTGCAACTGCGCCTCAACGCTCCACGCTCTGGCTTGGGCAAACTAGCAAAGAACATCGACCATTTGGTCCGCATCGACAATGCTTTTATTGAGGAACCAAAGCGTTATTTCTTAATCGAGGAGAAGTATGCGAAAGGCGATCAAATTGTACCGGACGTGGTCCTTCGGTACAGAAAGCTACTCGCATTCATCGATCTATTAAAGCAATGCGCCGCCTACGTCGATCATACGGCATCCGAGCTAATTTTTCTGCATGAAGGCAAATTTGTAATCCCAGTCCGGTACACTTGGGCGCAAGCATCGAAGGTCAACCTTGAGGTGCTCGATAAATTAGTTGCGTTCTTTAACGACGACACCCACAAAGAACAAAAAGTTTCCATCCTTACGAACACCGTTTTAAGCCTGGTTCAGATCTCAGCTTTAGGTCGTCGCTTTCCGACCTTACTGACGGAATTGCACGATCTGTACAACAAATTCGCCGAGGGATACAAGATCTTCATCGCGGATTTTTCCTACGACAAGGTACGAAACGAGTTCGAGGCATTTCGTGTTGAATATGCAGGGAAGATCCACAAAGTCTTCTCCGACATTCAGAATCAGCTATTAACGATACCCGTGGCAACGGTCATTGTTGCCACAACCATGAAATCTGTCACATCAGATTCTACCCGCCTTGCGAATCAGGCAGTACTTTTAGGCGCCTGGGTATTCGCAATCCTCTTCATGCTGCTTTGTGCAAATCAATGGAAAACCTTGAGCGGGCTGAATAGGGAGATCGTTCGCCAACAGAACGTAATGAAGGAGGACTATCCTACTGTCAGTCCTTCATTCGAAGACATTTTTGATTGGTTAAGTGATCGCGTGCGGTTACAGTTCAAATTTCTTATCGGTGTTGCGGCATTGCTAATTGCCGGACTCATTTCAGCTCACTACTTTTATTTCCAGATGATCGAAGTCGGCCAAGCTGAAAAACAGGAAATGAAAATCAATAAAGCAGAGAGTGCAGCCCAGAAGTCGCCGCACTAAGTTAGACATGAATTCTCCCCGACTGCAGCAGCGATTATTATGCGACGTTAATCACGTGAGCGTTGCTGAATTTCTCACCTCATCCCCCTGACCTAGCCTGAGCAGGATGAAAGCGTTCTGCTTGAGAGCGGCAGGCAGAACTCTTCGCTTGATCTCCAGGCAAGTGGCATTCCCCCACCAGCCCGGACACTTTCGATAGGTATGATGTCCCTATCGGAGGTATTACTTGGCACGTGAAAGACGGTTGTTTGCAGAAGAATTCAAGCGCAAGGCAGTCAAGTTGGTAGGCCAGCCTGGTGCGAGCAAGGCGGCGATCGCCCGCGACCTTGGCATTGGCGCCAACTTGCTGGGCCGGTGGTGCAGAGACGCCAACGTGGATGCAGAGGTTACAGGCAGGGGCGAGAAGGTATCAACCCAGGAATATGAGCGCATGCGGCGTGAGCTGGCAAAGGTCAAGACGGAGCGCGACATCTTAAAAAACCGCCCCACACGGTCGCCCGTGGCCCTCATGAATAGAAACTCCAGGCGAGTACACTGGTCGAACGCAGAGACCGTGACCGAACGCTTTTTGGAGGCATAGACCCCGTCAAAAAACCTGGTCCAGGGGAAGCTGCGGACTCATATGTGGCGGCGCCATCTGGCGACCCCGTTTAGGAAGTTGATCAATTCCGAGTCCCCGTCCTGCGCCTGACTATCCAGGAGGTGAGCCATGTCCAAAGAGCGTTCACGATCAAGCCCAGCGGGCTGCCGATCATTCATCCATTCGCAGCCGGTATCGATATCGGTGCACGATTCCACGTCGCCGCCGTCAGCCCGGATCTGTGCGACGAACCAGTCCAGACTTTTCAGGCTTTTACCAGTGATCCGGAGCGCATGGCCAATTGGTTGGTTGCGACCGGAACGAGAACGGTCGTGATGGAATCGACAGGCGTCTACTGGGTCGCCGCCTTTGAAGTGCTCGAGTCGCACGGGCTGGAAGTCATCCTGGCCAATGCCCGCGAAGCGCGCGCCGTCCCAGGCAGAAAAAGCGACGTCAACGATGCCCAGTGGCTGCAGCGTTTGCATGCCTGCGGCCTGCTGCGTGCCAGCTTTCGTCCTGGTCGCGATATCGCAGAGTTGCGAGCCTATCTTCGCGCCCGCGAGAAGCACACCGACTACGCTGCCGCGCATATCCAGCACATGCAGAAGGCGCTGACGTTCATGAACATTCAGCTCCATCACGTCATCGCCACGATCACCGGCGTCACGGGCATAAGGATCATCCGTGCCATCGTTGCCGGCGAGCGCAATCCCGATACGTTGGCGGCGATGCGCGATGTGCGCTGCAAGGAAAACCTGGAAACCATCCGCAGTGCGCTGGTTGGCAATTACCAGCCCGAACACGTGTTTGCGCTCAAGCAGGCGCTTTCCCTCTACGATTTTTATCAGCGCTGCATCGACGAATGTGACGTGGAAATCGAACGTACGGTGGCGGGGCTGAACATTGGCAAGCCGATGCCGAACGCGCCGCTCCCGAAGGCCAAACATCGCAGCAAAATGCCGAGCGATCCTAAGTTTGACGTGCGCGCTGCCCTGTATCAGCTAACCGGCACCGATCTCACGCAAATCCACGGCGTCAGCCCATTCCTGGCATTACGCTTTATCGGCGAATGCGGTACGGACCTGAGCCGATGGCGTTCCGCGAAACACTTCACGTCGTGGCTGACGCTCGCGCCCGGATGCAAAATCAGCGGCGGCAAGGTATTGTCGGCGCATACGCGCAAGACCAGCAGCCGGCTCACCGTTGCAATTCGGCTGGCAGCCGTGACCGTCAGACGAAGCGACACCGCGCTCGGCGCCTTCTACCGGCGCCTCGCAGGACGCATCGGCACGGCCAAAGCAGTGACCGCCACAGCCCGCAAGATTGCGGTCCTGTTTTATAACGCTATGCGGTATGGGATGGATTACCGGGACCCCGGCGCCGACCACTATGAACAGCAGTATCGCGATCGCTTGGTCAAGCAGCTGCATCGGCGCGCAGCGCAGTTCGAGTTTGCTCTGCAGCCTCAGGAATCAATGGCTAGCGGGTGAGTTTCTTAGGAAGGCGCTCGGCTACTTCGCAGCCGACCTCAAGTGAAGTACGGCTTCATCGCCAAATATCGAGCCATCTGGCCAACTCGAACGATGTGTCGTCTGCTCGGCGTATCGAGCAGTGGCTTTTACGACTGGCTCGGCCGGCCAGTAAGCGCGCATGAACGTGAGAATGCCCAGCTCCTCAAAGCGATTAAGCACAGCCACGAAGCCAGCGATGGCACATACGGTTCGCCGCGCGTAGTGCGAGACCTTATCGATGCTGGCTTTGCTTGCAGCGAGAACCGGATAGCGCGGTTGATGAAAGCAGTCGGCATAAAGGCCCGTCACAAGCGTCGTCGCGCACCAGGACAGCTCGCTTCGCCAGTCCACGCCATTGCGCCAAACCTGCTCGACCGGCAATTTGAAGCAACGGGACCGAACCAGAAGTGGGCAGCCGACTTTACTTACGTATGGACTGGCGAGGCTGGCTGTTTGTCGCTGTCGTCCTCGACCTGTACTCACGGCGTGTGGTGGGCTGGTCGATGCAACCGACGATGACGGCGCAGTTAGTGATGGATGCCCTGTTGATGGCCATCTTCCGCCGTGGCCGACCTCGCGCAGTATTGCATCACTCGGACCAGGGATCGCAATACATCAGCGAAGTCTTCCAGCGCCTGCTCGAATCTCACGGCATCGTTTGCAGCATGAGCCGTCGCGGCAATTGCTGGGACAACGCCGCAATGGAAAGCTTCTTCTCGACACTCAAGACAGAGCGCCTGAGCAAGAAGCGCTACCGGACCAGGGATGATCTACGTGCTGATGTGTTCGACTATATCGAAAGGTTCTACAATCCACGCCGGCGTCATTCCACTATCGGCTACATCAGCCCGGTACAGTTTGAAAATCTAAAATGCGCCTAACGGAAGTGTCCGTGACGATGGGGGAGTGCCAGTGTTCGCCTATGTCCAGTGTCACGTCTTAAGTTCGACGGTCAAAACACCAGCTTGCGCCAGCAATTCGTACAGCGGCTGAATCGCGTGTCGGCTTCCTCTGGCCGGGCAATAAGTAAAGATCACCCGTTGCTTCGCCCTCGTGAACGCGACGAAAAAACCTGCTGTTGATTCGATAGTTGCTTTGGCATAGCTCCACCAAGCTCCATCGTCCAAGCCTACGAAAACGACCGTATGGTATTCCAGCCCCTTGCTCTTGTGAATGGTCATTAGAGCTACGGCATCGTGCCCCTCATAAATGTCGAGTGCGCCCGACCAGTTGAGGGCTGCTGCAGCGCTAGCCAGTAGGTGCTCGGCCACACTTGCCTCGATTTCCGCGAACCAGCCGCCCTGAGCATACGCAGGGTGCGCAGCCTTTAGACGGTCGCGGCCCAGAAAGTCGGCCAGGGTCGCGACGAGAGCTACCGTTTGTTCTCGGGTAGCCGGTGGGTGCGGATAGACCTGCGCTAGCTGGGAAGCAAAGTCATCCAGCAATTTCGACAGGTGCCTGCGTCCGGCGCTGCCGAGATCGAAGCCTGCGGGCATCAGACCTTCGATGGCCCGCAGCGTTTCATTCCATGCACTGCCGGCGTTGGACGTCATGGCCACACGCAGCAATTGCACGCAGGCGAGCGAAAACTCGTCCGCCAGTAAATCCTGCAGCTTAAGCGCACCCACGCTGGCATCCTCGTTGCGGAGCCGAAGACCTGCAGCCTCGAAATGCGGCGCCAGCGCTTGCGCATAGCTGTCAGCCTTCTGCCGCACCAGAAGAACGAAATCGCCTGGCTTCAGGTCGTGCGCCTTCATCTCAGAAGAGACAAAGTTCGCCAGGAAACGAGCTTCATCTTCCGCCGACTTGAAATCCCAAATTGCGCAGCAGTCACCGGGTACCGTGCCGATTGTCTGGGAGACCGGTGGAGGAGCGCCGGCGTCAAGGGCTTGGGCGAGCACGTGCTGCATCCGCACGAGTTCTGGCGAGGACCGGTAGTTATTCAGGAGAGGCGTGCGCTGCGCATTAAAGTCCTGCTCGAAAACTTCGAACGGCGCCTCCATCGCCATGGCCCAACGCATGATCTGCTGTTTGTTATCGCCCACGGCGGTCACGATGGTGGCGGTGCCGTGGAAAAGCGTGTGGATCAGGTCATACTGCACCTGTGTCGCATCCTGGAACTCGTCCATGAAAACATGGGAATAGGTCAGCGCGTGCGCGTAGCGCGCAGGCTGGTTTATTCGCAGCAGGAGTTCGGCCAGGCGCCCGATCATTGGGAAGGTCAGCGTGCTGCGTTTGCCGCTATGGAGCATCCATTGCCAGAATGCGTCTCCGGCCCATTCGGACGGAGTGGGCGACGCCCAGCCCGCCTCAGGCAGGCGTTGGGCGACCACGTGCAGGCGCTCGAAAGTGCCGGGTGCAATAGCGTGAATCTGCGCCGACGTTCCGACACGATCGCTGTCATCAGCCGCGGAGTACAGGAATTCCCGAAAAATGTCGATCTTTGGAAAAATGATTTCGTAATCGGGTGTCGGGCGCCAGCGTTCGGGCAACGCCTGGCCAAAGCGATCCAGCAAACTCTTGGAAAAGGCATCGAACGTCAAGGAATCGAACCGGTTCGCATGCCCCGGATGGCAGCGATGGGAGACACGAAGACCTAGGTTTCGTGCGGCGTCGCGCTTGAAGGCGATCGCCAGGATGCGCTGCGGGTGGGGGCACGCGCCGGTTTGAAGTAGGTAGGCTGCCCGCTGGGCGAGCAGCTCGGTCTTACCAGCGCCCGGGCCGGCGAGCACTGATCGATGATCGGTGGAGCGGACAACCTGCAGAGCATTGGCTTCAAGTTGGCGCACCCCGACTGGCGCCCAGGCTTGCGGATCGACGCGACGCGGAGCCAGGCTCATAGCGTCTGCGCCGAAAGGCGATCCTTGATATGCAGCAGCACCTTGCGTAGGCAGGCTGGCATGTCATTCTTCAACGAGTCCGCCGTAATCTTCGTCAGCGCGCGCAGGTGAGTCGCCGGCTTGCTGTGTGTCAGAAAGTGGTAGCGGTAAGCAGCCATGCGCTCGGCAAACTTTGCCTCGTCATCGGCATAGGCTGCGAGGCCGTGGCCGCCTGCACCCAGCACGACAAGGGCGGCATCCTGATTGGTCATGCGAGGGCCCGTACCTTCGATGATGGCCTTGTAGGCATCCGGAAAAACCTGGAGCATGGCGAGGTCGAGGTCGAGCGGCCAGGAGAAGAAGACGTTGAATTGCTCCAGCCGACTCAGCCAGCTGCGCAGCAAAGAGTTGTTGACGGCCCAGCCGTGCATGCCTTCCAAGTGTTTGTCGCTGAGCAGGGTGCCGCCCTCGATGGATAGCAACTGTTGCCTGTCGGCGCCGTTGGCCAGCAGATGCTGGATCGCGTTCTTGACCCGGCCAAACCCGCCGCCTTCGCGGCCGAGATCCAAGTCGAGCAGTGTGGCGAAGGGGATGCCCAACCCATTGAGGAGCCGCCAGAAGTGCTGGACGTGGCGACCGCCCAGCGGGACGATGGCCACGAACGACGGATCGATCAATAGCTCCAGCGCCTCGGCCAGCTTGGGCAGGACGATGCGTTCCGAATCGCCCTCGACCAGCAGCACGAAGCGCGCGAAGTACAGCTCGGGGTACGCGAGCATCGCGCTGCGCACGAATTTGACCGCTTCGATGTCGTCCTGCGGCAGCGGAATCGACAAGACCGACGAGGTCGCGGTCGCGGCATCGCGCCGGCAGTAACGCACCTGCTCGGGCGGAATGCGGCTGAGCACGGAGGGGGAGTGGCTCGAGATCAGCGCCTGACCAGCACCGCCTTTCACCATGCTCTGGATCTGCTGGATGATCCGAGAAAGATAGTAGGGTGAAAGGTGGTTTTCCGGCTCCTCGATGGCAAACAGGGTAAGCGAGGGAATCGTGAGCGCGTCATCCTGGAATCCGTTGATCCTGCCGGCGATCACGTCGCGCTCCAGGTCGAACACGGCCGCCGCCAGCGCGAAGTAGAAGAGGGATTGCTGGCCGTCGCTCAGCACCTCCAGCCCGCGGTCCTCGCCCGCCGGTCCTTGCTTGAAAACGACCCCGACGCGCGCGACGACCTCTTCGAAGCGCCGGCTCATGAGGCTCAGGCCGGGCTCCGTATCGATGTCTCCATCGTGTAGGTCTTTCCAGCGTGTGTTCAAAGCCGTGCCGATGGCTTTAATCGCATCCTCGCTGGCGAAGGCATTCATCAGCGTCTCGCTGGCCTGGGCCACCGCGTCTTCGGTGCCCTGCGACCATTTGATGGCCCGGAGCAAGCGGGCCGCCAGCGCGCCGGTGGTTGCCTTGATCTGCGACTGCGCGTCGCGGCTGGCCGGGGTGTAGTAAAGCTGGATGAGGCCGCGCTCAGCCGCCACCACGCCACTCTTCTGGCTGTCCTCGATGGTGGCATCCAGCGTGTTTACCCAGAACAGCTCCTGCGTGACGGCGCCTTCTGCCGTCCCGTCGTCGTCCCAACGGGCCTCCAGTCGTAGCCTGCAAGCCGGTACGGCGCCCGGAGCGCTGATGTGCATGCGACGGAACACGGGAGCGACGGTCGCGGCTGTAGCCGAGCCATCGGCTAGTTCTGGCAGCCGGATCACAACATCGATCGACAACGTCGCCGAGCGCGCGGCCACACTCCCTGCTGGCGCCGTGCTAGAACGTTGAACATGGAAGTCCGAGAATAAGACAGTGCGTTGCGCGCGGGTCACGCCGAACAGACGCATGAGTGACTGCAACAACGTCGTCTTGCCCGCGCCATTCGGTCCCACGAGGGAGGTGAGTTCGGCGTTGAGTGCCACTCGTGTCGGCTCAGGGCCGAAGCAGCGAAAGTTTGTAAGTGTGACGCTTTCGATATGCATGCAAGAATCTCGCGCAAGGATTGTCGGGGCGCGAGGACGGGGAGCTTGTGCAGTTACCTGATCGTCGCCTCGGCTAGCCAGTCGCCAAGCTTACCAGATTGCGAACGAGAAAAAAATGACGCCTTTGGGAACAGAAGCGGATGTGGGGAAGCGCTCCGTCGGTTGCATGTCAGCCTCATGGCACTGAAAACGAAAAAGGCCGAGGCCAAGTTCGAAGGCTGGTTCGACACGCCAATTTTGTCTACGACGCAGAGGAGAATAAATATCGCTATCCGACAGGACCAAGGGCTGATCTGGCGTTTTTCAACCGTCAAGGATGCCGAGTGTACGAGCGTAGCCGGCATGTTGTCCTAAGTTCACTCACGTGCGCTCCCACCTTTCATTATCCCATCTATAAAACGTATTGCTCCCTGCTAGAGCGACCACACCACCTGTTCCGAACTTTATTTCGTCAACGCGCAGTCGTACGATTACACTTGTGCCGTTTGTTCCGAACTTTACGGACCACGAACTACCTTCCAGTCTGGCGATCACCCTAGGAGCCTGTTCCGAACTTTTTTTATCACGAAACATGCACTTGTCCCGTCAAATCGAGTTCGCAACAACGAACTTCATTTCGGGACAAAAACCGTACTGCTGGACGCGCCGTTCTGACGCCAACGCGCATTGTTCCAGCATCGACCATGGCCCGCTCTGCGGGCCATTTTCGTTCTTGGCCTTCACGCCATCGGCGTTGAGCAACACCGCGCATGGCCGTGTTCATGCAGCCTCATCGGCAGCACGTCGATCGTCGTAATCTTCTTGCGCCTTCTCCATGGCCACACCGTATTGCCTGGCCCAACCCACCAGCGCCACAAATGGATCCTGCAAGGTCCGCCCCAAGGGCGTGATCGCATACTCGACCGCCACCGGCGACGATGCGATCACGCGCCGGCTCACCAGGCCATTGCGCT
>Ga0265797_10011811_pt1 | contig 10861 bp, 3 predicted proteins | sample P2T30metagenome_FD_192433 | JGI IMG/M metagenome (GOLD analysis project Ga0265797, IMG submission 192433) | Plant litter microbial communities from East Loma Ridge, Irvine, California - P2 T30 | ecosystem: Environmental > Terrestrial > Plant litter > Unclassified | place: USA: California... | reverse complement strand
GCTTTGGTGCCCGTTGCCGTCGCGCGCTGCCATCTTCGCCCGCTTCTCCTCGGCTCTCTCTGATCATGTCCCATCTACGCCCACCATGGCACTGCGCCAAGCGATGCCCCGTGGATCACAGCTGTGGAAAGTTTGGGCCCGCATGAGTTAAACTTGACCTGCTGGGCCTCAGCCGCTGCCTCTGCCTCTACCTTTGTCCTGTACAGCGCTCTCAAGGGGGTACCTTGGCCGTGGACAAACCGTAGCCTCCTCCAAACAGAAACACCACATACACGTAATAGCTGGCCCATTGAACATGACGCACCACCAGGCCGCCTGCGCCGCGGAGCCATTGACGCCACGCCAAACCGCCCACACCCACTGACCGCCCGCATGCCTGTCACGTTCCTCACACGAACCTCGGGAGCCCCACGAGCCCCATCAAATGGCCGTTGCCGCACACGCTGCCACGCTGCCTGTTCCGTGTCGCATGTCCATCGAGGCCCAGCTTTTAGCAGCAGCAAAGTGCCTCATATCATGGCTTCCCAAACTCTCCATGTGCCCGCTTAACCTCATTGCGAAAAACCGATACTTCTCCACATGAATAGCGCACGCCAACTACAGGCCAAAACGGCCCATGATGCTCCACTATCGCGAACAGAGACGAAAAAATGCTTGTGTAGCGCTTGTCGATCACTACGTATTAGCCTGAATGAACGAGGCGAAACCCCACGACAGGCCTAATGCTGAAATCGAGAGGGGCTGATGCAAAAGCTGCCTGGCCGCATGGGAAAGTTGAAGAATCCCATGTTTGCTTGCTTAGAAATCCGATAAAGCTCCCGTCGCCTCTCCTCTGCCGCTTCCCTGCTAGCTTGCATCGTTGCACGTTTGCACCTTGGGCCGCCCGCCCATGTCAGGAATGAGGCCCGAATGGCCAGCGAATCCGCCCTCCTTTCAACTGACAGCAGCAGAGCCTTGATGCTCATCACCCCAAGCCAACACTTCCTGTCAACACGGTGATATTGCAGCCCTCTCTGCAACCCAAATCTCTCTACCTCACGACCAAACCTGTGGAAAAAGCGGAGGATTCGACTTACTTGACATCCGTCTACAGGTCTAGAACCCTGCAAAAGAAACATGCCATGATGCCATTGCTGTCCGACTACGCGACAACCTCTACAGCCCACTGCTTTGCTTCAAAGCTGACACCTATGCTGTTGTGAGCACACGTTGGCGGGGCAAGCAAGCATCCGCGTTACCAACAACTTCCTTACTTGGAAAGTGACGCAATCGCTCTTGCTCCTATTTGACCGGAAAACATGCTCGTACGCTCGCGCACAATCCTTCAACGCGTGTATTACTATATCTTCGCCATCGAGTCCCTGAGTCCTACGGCTACACTGTGCTTCCTTGCTGCTGCTCCACTGAGGCTGCATACTCGCTAGTAATGTCGGCGTTGCAGGCCAAGACGTTACGCGGTATCTCTCACTCATCGTCACCACTCCTGCACCCGTCGGCTATGTCTATTACCGACATGTTTCAACCACGGGTTTCTACCTCTCACACAAGATGGGTTAGAACTAGGTCCGTTGGTGATTGATCGATAGCTCGGCAGGGTCGGTGAAAACACCGAGACTTTGAACCGTGTCCCTTTAGCAATATAACCGAAAACACTACCTGGATGCGACACGGGATATACACCGGGAACAATCGGCCTGGGAAAACTCGATACGTGCGGGGGACTAGTCCTGTCGCTGTCTGATGCTTTTTCGTCTATCCTCCTGAACGGCATTTGAGAAATGCGAGGCATGCGTGAGCATCCATATTGTACGAACAACATCGTAATCCTTGAGTCGTAGAGTCTGGCCAAAATGACCATGTTCCCCTGCCACTCTTGGCTCCGCGGAGGGGATTCTGATTACCGGTATACCCGCCAGACCGCAATCTCATCATTCTCTAATGGCTTCGTCGTCTGTTGCGGTGTCGATGCGTAGTGTGTTCTATCCTGCTAGCCGAACAAGTGGTCATGTCACCGACAACTAGGATGAACCAATCACTGTCTCCCCCAAGATTCAAGACCTAGATGGGACCCAGGCCTATAGCCGACCTGTGATTTTCACGAGGAGATTGACATCATCTGACCACGCCCTTGGCTGCAAAACGGGGGGTCGAAGGCGTACATGGTGACATGCGTTCCTTGATATACCATGGTTGTCTGTTTGGAGGAGAGTAGTAAGGCGATCATCGGGCCAAGTCTTGTTGATGTTTACTCAAAAAGCAACGTACTCATACAAGGCTGGAAGACTGACTTACGACGTGACTGCATATGAGTATGGTGACTTTGTGACACAGACTATAGATGGGAAGATGAGAAGATTTGGCAAGAATATATAGTACCCAGTTTCAGTGTAGGCAAGACTGACATGAAGAGATATTGTGCTCACCATGATGTCTTCTTGAAGAAAACAAGAAAAAGGACATGAGGGTGAATACAGGAGCATGGTCAAGGCAAAGATGCTGTTGTCGTATCTGTCCCTCTTCCATCCCTCGCGCCGACGCGCTAGCAAGTCACAGACAAAGCCATTATAGAATGTGTGTGTGTGTGTGTGTGTATATTGGGTACCCTAGGAGAAGAATCGCTCGCGACGTCATGTTCCAACATTCGACGCACACGTATGGGAGAGGCAGCCTGGCCCGAGCGCCGGGGCTTGGCGGGAAAGCGCGACGCGGTGCGCGTCGTCGGCGCATCCAGTGGGTATACGCATCCCCATCCACGCCTTCAACCACGAACCCCCCCATCATGTGCTGATAAGCACTATTGCGATCGCATCCATATCCTACACGCGACCGCAACCTTTCGACGGCCATTCCCACTCGCTACAATCGGCCTAAACCGCCACGATGGGATACATTAAGCAGATCACCATCCAGGGCTTCAAGAGCTACAAGGAGCAATTGCAAATCGAGCCATTCTCGCCCAACTGCAATGTAGTTGTAGGCCGCAACGGCTCCGGAAAGAGCAACTTCTTCGCTGCTGTGCGCTTCGTGTTGGGCGATGACTACCATAATCTGGGCCGTGAAGAGCGACAGGCGCTGCTGCACGAGGGTTCGGGATCTGCCGTCATGTCAGCATATGTCGAGGTGTGCTTCGACAACACAGAAGACCGCTTTCAGACGGGCAAGCCCGAGTTCTTCTTGCGCCGGACGATTGGCGCAAAGAAGGATGAGTACTCAGTCAACCGCAAGAACGCTACCAAAGCCGAAGTCATGCAGATACTCGAATCCGCCGGCTTCTCGCGATCGAATCCCTACTACATCGTCCCCCAAGGTCGCGTGACAGCGCTTACCAATATGAAGGACTCTGAGCGATTGAAGCTGTTGAAGGAAATTTCCGGTTCCAACGTATATGAAGAGCGCCGTGCAAACAGTTTGAAGCTACTCGCAGACACGGACAACAAATGCGCCAACATCGACGGCGTGGTAACGACAATCAACGAGCGTCTGGACGAGTTGGAGGGCGAGAAGGAGGAGCTGGAGGCATGGAGCCGGAATGACAAGGAACGCCGGTCGTTGATGTACACGCTGAAGTCGCGCGAGGAGGCTGATCTCGAAGCTGCCATTGAAAACATCGACCAACTTGAGAGCCACGGCCGTGAGATGAAGGAAAGCAACGAGGCGGCCTTTGTGCAGACCGAGACCGAGATTGCACAGATCGATATGGATATCAATAAGAGGAGAGGTGACTTGGACGTGCTCCGGGAGGACCGCGTGCAGTCCGAACAGGAACGCAAGTCGGCAACACTGGAAAAGGCAAAGATCGAGCTCGAGCTCAAGGCGCTGCAGGACAACCAGTCGGTCGCCCAACGAACGAAGAAGACGCGCGACACACAGATCAAGTCACTCCAGCAGCAGGTACGAGCCCGAGAAGCTGAGCTGAAGCAACTGTTGCCCGAATACAACGCAAAGAAGGAGGAGGAGGAAGCTGTCAGGTCACAACTGCTAGAAGTGGAAGGCCAGCAAAAGCGCCTCGAGGAGAAGCAGGGCCGTACGGCTTTCTACACCACCAAAAGGCAGCGAGACGATGCATTGCGTGCTCAGATAGAGGAGGCAAATGGCGACCTTAGCCGTCGCAAGGCCGTCCTCATGCAGACCAACGAAGAGATTGCTCAACTTGAATCCGATATTGAGCGTATCGAGGGCGAGATTGCCAATCTCAGATCAGCCATCGAGAGTGAAGGCGATGCCAGTGTCAACCTTGCGGCAAAGGTCGAACAAGCAAAGGACGCCTACAAGGCTGTACACGACGAGCAAACAAACCTCTACCGCGAGGAAAACAGGGTCAATACCCAGCTCACAAACTCCCAAGCCGAGCTCCGAAAAGCGGAAAGCACATTCTCTCGATTGCTTGACCATGGCACCAGTCGCGGACTCGAGTCATTACGTCGCTACCAGAAAGAAGGGGAGCTGGAGGGCGTTCATGGCACTATCGCGGACCTACTGGAAGTTAACAATGACTATCGGTCTGTCACTGAAGCTGCTGCCGAGGGTGCTCTGTTCAATGTGGTTGTAGACAACGACGAAGTGTCTAGTAAACTCATTGACAGACTAATCAAGGATAAGGGCGGACGCATCACTTTTATTCCTCTCAATCGTATTCGGGGACATGACCTGAATCTGCCTGCCACGGGCGATATGCAACCACTGTTGCCGAAACTGAGGTATGACCAACGATTTGAAAATGCCTTCAGCCATGTTTTCGGTAAGATTGTCGTCTGTCCTGATTTGACTGCTTGCAAGAAGAATGCAAAGCAGTACAATGTTCGCGCGTATACTCTTGATGGAGACAATGCTTCCCGAAAGGGGCAGTACCGAGGAGGTTACCACGATCCGTCCAAGTCGAAGATCAGAGCCTATCAAACCCTCGCCGAAGTCCGTACGCAATACGACGAATTGCAGCAGCGCAAGCGCGAAATTGTAACAGAACTTGAGCAGAAGCGTCAGCAACTCACTGCAGCTCTAAGTGAGGTTCGCAGACGGGAGCACGAGAAAGACAAGGGCGAAAACAGCTATGCACCCATGCGTGAGGAACTTCGACTCAAGCAGAGGAATCTCCGCGAAATCCAGGAGAGCCTTGCGAGGAAGAAAATGACCGCTTCGACACTGCAGTCTGCAATCAATCAGCTTGGAGCACAGCAGAGTGACTGGGAGGCCGAGATAGCTTCCAAATTCGAGAAGGCGCTGTCAAACGATGAGGAGCAGATGCTCGTCACATTGCGGAGCACTGTTCAGGACCTGAAGCGACAATTTGCGCGTGCAAAGGAGGAGCGAGCTGCGCTGGAAACCCGCAAAGTCGAGGCTGAGCTTGATCTCAATGAGAACTTGCTGCCAGAACTCGACAACATCCAAGCACAACAAGGGGGTGTGGGTGGCTCGACCAGCCAGTCCACGCGATTACGAGAGTATGAGCGCGCATTAAATATTGTGAATCAGACGATTGCAAATCTCGACGTACAGATCCAAGAGACCGATGCCCAAATCGAAGACATCCGAGCTCAGCTGAGTGAGCTGGAAAACTCAAGAAATGAAAAGGAGGCTGCCAACCGGCAGCTCGCGAGGACCATGGCAAAGCAAGAGCAATCCATGTCCAAGAAGGACTCTGATCGAAGTCGTCTCACAGACCGGCTAGCAGAGGTAAAACGAGACATTCGAGATCTGGGTACTCTTCCAGAAGATGTGGATCGCAAGTATACCAAGTGGGACACCACAAAGGCAAGTTTCATCTGATTATGACGACATTGCGTATACTGACCTGCTCAAAGGTCACAAAAGAACTCACAAAAGCCAACCAAGCCCTCAAGAGCTTCGCCCATGTCAACAAGAAGGCCTTTGAACAATACGAAAACTTCACACGCCAGCGCCGAACCCTCACAGAACGCCGCGCCGAACTCGATACCTCGCGCAAGTCGATTGAAAACCTCATCGACGTGCTCGACCAGCGCAAGGACGAAGCCATTGCCCGCACCTTTAAACAAGTCGCGTCGGCCTTTGGCGAAGTCTTCCAACAACTCGTACCCATTGGTCGCGGCCGTCTCATCATCAACCGAAAATCCGACCGCGACGCCCGCCGCGGTGGTGACGACACTTCCTCTGACGACGATGAAGAAGAAGAAACACAGGGCAAGAAGAGCAAGGTGGAAGAATATACCGGCGTCTCCATTGCCGTGTCCTTCAACAGCAAGCACGACGAGCAGCAAAAGATTGGCCAACTTTCGGGTGGCCAAAAGTCTCTTTGCGCCCTCGCCCTCATTTTTGCTATTCAAAAGTGCGATCCCGCGCCCTTCTACCTCTTTGACGAGATCGATGCCAACCTCGATGCGCAATATCGTACGGCAGTCGCGCAGATGCTGGAGAAGCTCAGTGGCCAAGGCGGCAAGAACAAGGACGGTGGTGGTCAGTTCATCTGCACAACGTTCAGGCCCGAGATGGTGTACGTGGCCGATCGCTGCTATGGTGTCAGCTACTCGAACAAGACGAGTAGCATCGATGTGGTGCAGAGAGAGGATGCACTCAAGTTTGTCGAGGGCATGCAGAAAACTTAGGGTGTCGAGAGAGCTATGCAAAGGAGGAATGGCAGCCGACGTGGATGGATGAATGGATGGATAGCGATATGGAATGATGTGGAATGCGAGAGCTTTGTCAAAGCAAAGTATGAACGCCTGTATAATTGCTAAATGGGAATTTAACGGATTTGTCTTATGAATGGAATCTGTCTTGTCTACCTTTTTTTTCTCTATCCTATCTGTCTTTCCCGCTTTGAATACAGGAGCGAGAGACTGTGTCTGAGAGTAAGAGAGAGAGAGAGAGAGAGAGAGAGAGAGGAAATGTGACGTGCGTGTGTGTGAGGTTGAGCTTGCAAAAGCTTCCGCTTCCTGGTTTAGTTTGTATTTCTCATTATCGTTGTTATAAAGAGAATAGCAACTTACTTGGCTGTCACCATCACACTGTACCGAGAAGGCCTGTGTACACCAAGCAGTCTCGAACTTTACAAGTCACATGGTCGTCGTCGTCGTCGTCGTCATGAAGAAGAAAAATAGACTCCTTCCAAAGAGATTCAAGAACTTTTGACGTGATAGATGGTCAGTCAACAAATCCAAAACACATCACGCAAAGCTAATCTAATCATTGGAGGAACCTTTTACTTGAACATAACAAACACGTATAGATGAACTAGATGGGTTATATAATTGTGTAGTTGCGCCGCACATATATATATATATAGAATTCAAGTTTTATCAATCCACTTTGACAACGAAAATTAAAAAAAAAGAATCTCCTAGGTTTCAAACCAGTAATCCAAAACGGCATTTCTGTAACCAAGCGAGAGAAAGTGATTGAAACAAACAAACAAAAAATTACGTGTAGGAGTGTTCCAGAAGATGTGGAGTAGAAGCAAGCACTTGAGATTATTATTATTATTGTTATTTGGAAATCAACTCTGCGGCTGGGGAGATTTGGGTTGGGTCGCTATTCTTTCCTTTCTTGGAGTCAAGGTACAAAGATGGGAAAAGCTAGCGAAAGGGATAAACTTGAAGAGGAAGAACGAGGGGAAGAATTGAAAAAAAATACTCTCTTGATATGCCGCACCTAAACTAACAAATAAGGTTCAAAAGCATGCAGGTGACCAACCTGTGGCGTAGACACTTTTTTTTTCTTTCTCTCTCTCTCTCTCTCTCTTTGGGAGCCAAGCAAAACTAAAGAGTCATTGATGGCAATTACGTACCTCGTTTCTTTTAACCTGCATTATACGTATCTGGTATCTAACTAAGACGATCATAGTCGTTAGCTGACAACATCGTGATGGCAGCTGCCATGAACCCAACACACAACCACAAAAGGTCATGGCGAACAAACAGCTTCATACGGCTAGAAAGGTGGTATTTAGTGATTGAAAATTTCCAAAGTTGGACCAATTTGATGCATTCTAAGCCGCAAGCTGACAGCCGACCTTAGCCGTGGTCAGGGGCGCTCGTGTTATGCCGCAACAATCGACTCACTATTAGGCGCTGGGTGAGTGAATAAGCGGCCTTCAGCTACTGCCAAGAGCTGACAAGAAGAGCTATCGTGCCAGTCTAGGCCCGCTGGAAAAGCACATGATTACAAAGTCAGGTGGCATTTGGACATGGTGGTGGGCAGTCATTCACTACGCCAGTACAGCTTCTTCTTTTTGCAAGATGATGGATCTTGTACCTTGCAACAAATTCGGTGGCGATCGAGCTTGTTGCCGTGCATCGTGTTATGCAGCCCACCTCCAGCAGGTTTGGTGAGATTGCAAAATGGAGCAATTCGTGTCGAGGATCGGATGTTAGTATTGTGAATCGTTTGGGCATTTGCACGCTAGGCCTGACGTGCGACTAGAGGCAACGTCGCTTCCAGCAACTCGGGTAGCGTCCCGAGGAGCAGGCCCCACATGCACCACGTCCATGTTGCTTTCCAAAGAGCTTGTGTCGAGTGTGCTCAACGACAGCGCATCTCTCTCATCGAGATCACCTCGCTTTCGGAATAGAGCGACACTAGGATCGGGAGCCGGTGTTGAGCCGTAATTTTCCGATGCCCGATGGCGATATATCGACTCCAATGCAAGTGCGCTAATTCCGGACATGGGCTGGTTGATCCAGTGCTCAAAGCATGCCGTGGCCTGTCTCTGTTGGGTCAGTCGGGGGCAGTGCAGCGCAACCAGCAGCAAAGGTACAGCCATGCGAATGTATGCGCAACCGATGGTGTGTGTATGCAGATACCGCGAGGCTTGCAGTATCGTCGTACATCCATCTGCCATGTTTATGGAGGGAGTTGCCGGTTGTGGTGCGGTGACATGGAGTAGTATGCAAGCGGCGCTGAAGTATGCAACGGTGAGAGCGGTAAAGGCGTCGCGGAAATGCATGGTCCCTAGAGCGTCTTCCCAGAAAAGGAATGTATCCGCAAGCGCAGCCTCCTCTGCATATTCATGCCAGAGCAACTCAACGTTGGTCTTGATGGTCATGAATGTCACATGATTGATGTTCTGTCCTGCCATGCCATGTTGATGTGCAAAATAGACTTCTGCCAACATTGCCATGCAGCCCATCAGCCTCTGAAACACGGGTAGGCGAACGTACTCCAATGTGTCATACAGAATCCGCTGCGCTTCGACGGGAGTCTCTTTTCCGTAGCCCGTTAGATGGATGAGCAGAAGTTGTGTCCGTAGGTGGTAGAATATCTGGCACAGCACACCATGTGAACATTGCTTCGGTTTAGTCACCTCGAGCAGCTTGGCAGCGCCGTATATATGCGAGCGATATGCGTCGGCAGTCGTCGCTTGCATAGCTTCGAAGAGGCTGAATAAGACGCTTGTAGATACCATGTGTACCGTGACTTCATGCTTGGATCGTGGGCGTGAAATGAGTCGGCTGTGCTTTCGCAGGGCTTGTCCGTATAGCTTCAACGAGTGCTGTTTCAATGCTACATGAGCAGCATCAGCCGCGCAATACGCGTATGCTATGGCTTGTACCGCTAGCGTCAGGGCCTCGTTTGTTCCATCTGCTGACAGAACGGGTAGGCTAGACAGCCAGGTTTTTCGATTATGTATATCTCTTGCTTCGCCGTCGGACGTAAAGCATGCTAAGAAACGTTCGTAAAATGCCTCCGTCACCACTGCCCGGTGAGAAATGTGATGGATTGGCAGGTTGTTTGGATGCACAAAGTCGTGCGTAAGCAATCCAGTCATGGCATGTAAAGGGTCTGACTTGCGCTTCCGCATACCGTGCTTCGCCGTGTTTGTCATATCCACAAATAAGAGGCCATCTGACAGTCCAGGACATTTCCTGCCGGTGCGAATGCACATGAGGCATTGCGGAAGCGTTGCATCGCATTTAATGCGTTTCTTTCGGCACGTTGCACAAGACTTTCTCCTTGGGGGCATTTAAAAAGTGTGTCGGGGACAGCTTTCCAAGACGATGCCTTTTAAAGTCGAAGAATGTGACAGTGATGTCGTGATGACATAGAGGCCTCCAAGGCCGGAAATGGAAGGCTCTGCATGAACCACTAGCCTAATATGGCGAGCTAGCAGAAATTTCCGTTCATGGGAAAGCGTGCTCCGGATCTGTTGACCTTTCCGCCGAATCGCCAGGTGATACAACATCCATTGTCAGCGATGCTTGGTTTTGGTGCATATAAGACCCAGTCTTTACAATCGTTGTAATGTAGGAAGAAATTGCTAGCGTATGGGCTTTTTGTCCATAGTGCAGACGCAGGAAACTTGTAGCGTGCTGGAGCTACGGGAGGCAAGGACAACGTGTTGTGTGACGCCATTAACCACCATGATCAGTCGCTGACTTTAACAAGTCCCCTTCAGGAAACAATCATCTCGTAAGAAAAAAAAACAAGCTAGCGCACGTCATGTATACTTGCAGAGTCGAGCTTCCAACTACGCGTTTCGCTTCTAGTGCTCATCGAGTACAAGTCACCTTTTCTGCATTGCTTTTTGTCCCGAATACAGACGCATAATGGGTTTCCCCCAAATGGTTCCAGAGCGAGTGAGGGCGCAGACATGGTTGAAACTTGGAGCAACGACAAACATGCCATGTCTAAATGATCAAGCCCTTGGGGATAGCGTGGTGTTTTGTTATCATCATCGGAACATGCGGAACGTGCATGGTGGTGAAACTGTGGGGATTCATTGCAGGATGACGTTCTGGGATGACGAGAAAACCAAAACGCCGCCGCCGCATGCTTTGTGCACAAGCGCCATCTGTCACGCTCGATGGATGGAATGTTATGCGACTGACATCAATCGAGTCGCACAGAAGGAATCGAGCGGTTGAAGAGTATCCTGAGTCTCAAAGCGAAG
>Ga0265797_10011809_pt1 | contig 10862 bp, 10 predicted proteins | sample P2T30metagenome_FD_192433 | JGI IMG/M metagenome (GOLD analysis project Ga0265797, IMG submission 192433) | Plant litter microbial communities from East Loma Ridge, Irvine, California - P2 T30 | ecosystem: Environmental > Terrestrial > Plant litter > Unclassified | place: USA: California... | reverse complement strand
CGCTCTCGTCAAACTCGGTGCAGCGCAGCTTGAGCTCTGTGCTGGGCTTGATGTTCCTGCCTCCTACGCCGCTGGGATCGTCCAAGAGGTCCTGGAAGGGGAGCAGGCCATTGTCGCGGAATCGCTCGGCAGTTGTCGCGCGCGGAGCTTTTCTCAGTCGTCGCCAGAAGGCTTCGCGTAGGACAGGGGTTGTTGATAGTGACCGGTGGGGTTGTGGTGAAATCGCGGAGGCTTTGGTGTTCGAGCTGGACCGCCGGCATGAGGGCTTCGATGTAGGCACTCGGTAAGTGGAAGCAGCACTATTGTTGTACGAGCGTAGAGCTGGGCGCTCGGTGGCGCTGGCAAAGGTTCGACATTGGCGACCCGGGATGGCGCTCGATTTGATTGAAGCGCAAGGAGCTGTCGACTGGACGTTCAGCTGGCATCGCAGGAAGCGCAGCAGCGATGCCGATGGTGCGGGTAAGCCATGAGAGGCTCTCATCGCTTGTGTGCGACTGCAATCACGGGCGTGGCAGGATGGTCTTGGATGTCGCGTCGCATCATCATCATCATCGTACATTTGCTTCTCGACGTCAAGGGAGCCCAAAAATCCAAGCACAGCCACATCGAACGCCACAGCCGTCCGGCCGGTGATCCCGATATACATTGATTGTTAAGGCTACGCTCGCTCATGTTGGTAACAAACGAATTGGATTCGAGTCATTGATTCATTGCTAGTAATACGTAATCGTTGATGCCTGCGCATTGTGCTGGTGTCCTGATGTTTCCTTTGCCTCGCCTTTCATCCAAGTCTAATTGTCACTTTCCAGGCGTCGCTACAAGTAATTCAGATGCAGAGCCTGTTTCAATTCAGAGACGCGCCGTCTGACAGCGATTGCATCCGCTTGCGTAGTGCCAGACCACCTAAGCCCGTCGTCTGCGTCACAGTCGTCACTGGGTTTCCTTTCTAGTCGCTTGCTCTGCAACCTGTGTATTACTGCCTTTAAGCCTTCAGATTTTTCCTGTCTCATCTGTTCACGGGAGGTCTTCAGTCGCTCGGGTATGCTGTTTGTCGCTTCAGACAGACTCACGTTGTCGATGTGTGTGTTTTGCGGCTCCTTGCCGTCGTCCCATTCACTGCCGTGCAGGATCTGGCGCCTCTGCTTGATCGTGGAGTTCCAAGACTCCTTGATGATGAGTCCCATTGCAAATGCGACCTTGCGGTCGACACTGTTCCCCACAATCTTCAGCTGTTGTGCTGGAGTACCCAAGATCACCTCGTGGTCAAGAAACCCTTGAGCGCGACGAGTCTCCATGATTGTGATGCTCCGGTGCTGTTCCCAATGTAGCACTACGCCGTTGATTCCACATTGCAGGTGTAGGTCGGTCAACACGGTTGGAAATAGACTGTCAGGCCGGATCCTAGAGTACGATTTACTGTTTCTGTTGGCTCGGATACTGCCAGGCTTGCAACGCTTGAACCACTCGTAGGCCTCAGATCCGGGCTTGATAACGCCACTTTCGACGGCCTGCACCAGACCCATTCCGCGTGGACGAACCGGTATCTGCATAAGCCGCTGTCGGGTGACCCAGCTCTGGTCTGCGTGGGTACGGTGGTCCGGGAACTTTGGGCAGATCTGAGTCAAGGAGTCACCGACATCAGGCAAGTCCTGGGTTGCTTCCTGGGCAGAGACATAGGGGAACGGCGTATCCTCGTAACGGCGGATGCCAAATGAGAGGCCGTTGGTAGTCTTGCCCAAGCTCCTTCGAACTTCCCTTCCGGCAGGGTGTCCATGCGTGCTGGGTGGGTGGACCAAGGGCACCGTCCCTGGTGCGCTCGCTACGATAAATACTCGCGAGCGCTGCTGCGAGCTACCTAGCGACCATGATTCCCCAAGGAACTGCTGGACCTGGTAGCCGAGTGCGACCAAAGATGCAAGTATCTGTGAGAACACATTTTGCTCTTGTCCATTAACCATGATCTTGTATGTCATAGGTACGACGTTCTCGAGGATGAAGTACTGAGGATTGTAGGTGTCCACGTAAGCAACAGTGGATGCAACCATAGAAGCGAAACTCAGCGATTGCTCGCTCTGTTTGTTAGATTGCATGGTAGAGAAGCCAGGACATGGACTCCCACCTGAGATGAAATCAATCAAACCGACAATTGCGACCCTAGGATCTTTGGAGCCAAGCAACGTCAGACTCAAGTGATGGTTAACAGATCCCAAGAAATACTGCACATCTTCAGGTTTAGTGTTGGCACGATACGAATGCAGTGCCTCTGTGTTCCAGTCCACGGCATAGCGCATCTTCACCGCACCACCTTCTTCAAGCCCTCTGCCGAAATTACCCCCGCCAGAGAATAGATCAAGGCCGACTAAGGAGTGGGCCCATGATGATGGCGCTGCAAAGATTGTTGTAGGCCCTTCATCATCGCCAGATTCTGGTGGCGTCTGTAAGGTGGAGTCCGACTCGAGAGTATAGAAGAAGTCTCCCGATCCATTGCGATTGTACGGCAAGTGTACGTGCTTTCTAGACGGAAAGACCCGGACCTCACACGTTCGGACTATGCGAGTAGCTCGTAGTTCGGCTTTTTGGTTGGATGTGAGGAGCTCGTTGGGCGGCGCGCCTCTGAGGGAGCTTCGTATGTACCGTTTGAGCAGGACTTTTTGCTTAGAGGCATCGAAGCAAGTGATTTGCATTGGCTCTAGTAGGTTGTCTTTTGTGTCCAGAGGGCGCACAAGAACAGTCTGACCGACCTCATAGTATGCCTTGCAAGCCTCAAAGCTGGAGAGGTGACTGGCATGACAGCTGAAATCTGCGGATCTCAATGTTATAAAGCCATAGCTATCTTCCTGTTCGACTGTCTGGAATTTGAATCGAACAAAATACCCAGTGGTAGCATGGGGGTCGTCGGCGAACCAGGAGACATCTATCTTGGAAACGACTGACTCAAGTGGTATGGCGTGCCGGCCGCAACTGCAGTTGTCCGAGAGGAAAAGCTCATTCTCAAACGGATAGTAGGCATTGCCGAGGGTAGTGTCCGATGGTTCGTACAACCAGAGCACATCTAGCTTGATTCTCCCCTTGCTGTTCCGATGAACCCATTGCACATACGCATACCATGCTGTTGCCTTGGAGCGCTTCCACTGGTCGTTGGCGTTGGGACTGACACACACCACATCACCTTGGCGGACGATCAGTGTATCCCTGCTTTCACGAGATAGGTACGGTCGAGGCGTTGGTGCAGCATTCCAGGGCGTCAGGCGGAGCCCCCGCTTGCAGCGCGTAATCGTAGCCAGAACCTTGCCACACGGCTCCTTCGTCTGGAGGTGTGAAGCAAAGTACATGTTATCAAAGCACCGACGAACAAATGGCGTGACGACAGTCGCGTCGCTTCCATCAGACGGCTGACGTTCGATTGCACTTAGCACTGGTCCAATTTCCTGCCAAATCGGATGCTGGAGGAGCTTCGTGCAGTCGTCGTTAATGCTGTAACATTCCTTGTGAAGGTAATTGACCCATGCCGCCACAGATGTCCCAAACTCCTGCTGAAATCCGCACAGCTGGTGCCAGGACTGGAATTCAGTCACACTTCCGTACTGCTGTACGAGCCATGGTAAAAATTCACAGCGGAAGAGGTGAAGTGTTACAGACTTGTGTATATTCTCAATGAGGAAGTCCGCAAAGTATTTCGCGAAGGTCGCAAGCCATACAAATTCATTGTGAAAGCGTTGATATTCGGCGGAAGGCTTGCCTAGCCGGAACCACGCGGGTTTGGTTTGGGCCATCACAGACTGTATGCAGATCTTGCCTGATAGGCTGACGCAATCTACATCGCCGTAGCCGTCAATTGCCAGAGTTGAGAAGGGGATTTCGTTTACGTAGTAGGATGTTGTCGCTGTTGCTTTTGACAACACTCCACTGAAAATCAGCCGATCTACACCTTTACTGGTGTTGAGCTTGTCCAAGGTGCACATTTCCATGCTTCGCTTGGTGTTTGCTGGCCGGTAGATCGTGAAGTCATTGAGTTCCACATAGCGGCTCCCGTCGACTTCAGGAAGCTCGCCAAGTTCCCAAAAGACTTCGTCTTCTGGCATAGTCTTCTCAGCTCTATGTCCTCCAATACAGGCGACGCTAGGCAGACTGGCTCGTGGAATTTGCACATGACTGAGTTCGCGCCCAGAATAGTTGTGCAATATTCGCTTCGAAGGAGGGTTTCCATTGGTGCTTTGCTGAGTTGCCAGTCCTAAATCCTGCCGGAGCCGGTCGTCACTGATTTTCCTTTTTTTCGCCGTCGGAGCTGTGACATCTGCTGTTGCTGTTTCTAGACCGATCGGATCCGGACTGGAAGGGATTTGTTCTTTCAAGGATGATGTCACTGTCGCGGGTGACGGAGTCGGCGGATCGGTCCTGTAAGTAATTCGTTCTTCCGACATTGTCGCAAGCAGTGTGCAGTGAGAATGTTGCCGAAAGCGCTTGATCTCATATTCAGCTTCGGAAGCAGTCGACCATAGTTGCGCTTGCCATTGGGCGCGGGGTGCCAATGTTGAAGGGTATGTAATTGAGGCACTGCGGTTGAACTCTGCGCGTACCAATGAGGTGCTGGTATGTTGTGTGAGCTGTGAGGTGATGTACTGGAGAGTGTTCATGAAAGTAGGTCAGTATAACTTGGAAGGTGAAGGTGAAGTTGAAGCAAGCGCGCGCTTTGACGCCGCGTGCAAGAGGCCAAATCACATGCAGCTCCAATTGAGCTGATGAGCGACTCCGTGGCTGAGTGAAGAGTACAACACCGACGAAAGAGACCAGAGCAGAGCCGACTTCACAGTGTACCTACATGTACTGTCAATGTATCTCAGCGGCAATGACAATGCCAACGGCGCGGGGCACGATTCGATTGCCGTGTGAATGACTTGTGGGCCTTCGCACGCATCTTCATTGCGAGCATGAATGTACGTTACCTCAATCAAAACGGGCACGGAAAACGATTTCACATTGATCATCAGTGAGTTGGAGTAGGGTCGCATCTCCAGTGGCATTTGTAAGCGAAGCATCATAAGCTGCGTGTGGATAGAGTCCACTGTGGAGCTCTCGGGGGACATGTGAATTGGGACGTGCCGTGCGAGTGCTGCCCGCAATCTGTTCCGATTTATCTGCCCCCTGGCGTTGACCTGACGTAACCATGAGACATCACTTACTTACACTTCAAATACAGTACATGTAGGTAGCGTTTTCTGTTATTTTACCCCAAAGAAAAACCACAACTCTAGCCTTACACAACAAACAAACAATAACCAGCGCCTGTCAACTTCAACGTCACAACAACAACAACAACAACGCAACCATGGCCACCACAATGAAAGCCCTCGTCTCAGCCGAAGGCAAAAAAGCCGAAGTCCAAGCCGACATTCCCATCCCCCAACCAGGTCAAGGAGAGATCATCGTCAAGGTACACACTGTAGCGCAGAACCCGACGGATTGGAAAGCAGTAGCAATGGTGCCTCCGGGCCGCACCATTGGCTGCGACTTTGCAGGCGAGGTCTACGACAACAACCACAGCCACTGGAAGAACGGCCAGCGCGTTGCCGGATTCGTCCAAGGCACAGCTGTCGACCCGCCTCGTGGAGCTTTCGCCGAGTATCTCGCGATCGAAGCCAGCTTGGTCTTCCCTATCCCGGAGTCTGTCTCGAACCAAGATGCCGCGGTGATTCCCTTGCCCATCGCCACCGCTATCCAGGCCATGTTCCAGCGCCTGAACATGCCCGAGCCCTCGAAGCCAGCGAAGTCTGCTTTCCCCTTCCTCGTCAACGGCGGCACGAGCAGTGTAGGCAAGTACGCGATCCAGCTCGGCAAGCTGTCCGGCGCATACGTGATCGCCACGGGCTCGAAGAAGAACCACGAGCTCCTCCTTTCGCTCGGCGCGGACGCAGTCGTTGACTACAACGACGCCGACTGGCCCGAGCAAGTCCGCCAGAAGTCCCACGACGGCCTCGAGCACGCCCTCGACTGCATTGCCGAGAAGGGCACGCCCGAAGCCATCGCCAAAGCTCTCTCACCGACCAAGGGCGGCCACATTGTCACTCTCCTGCCCATCGGCGACGTCAAGGCAGCGGTGCAGGAGATCAACAAGAAGGCCAAGATCGAGAGCACGATTGTCTACACTGTCTTCCAGCGCCCCTTGCCTTACAAGGCTTTCGACAACTGTGGCGAGGAGACTCCCGAGGACAAGGCGCTTTGGGAGAAGTATCTGCAGATGATCCCGGATTACCTTCAGAAGGGCTCGGTCAAGCCTAACCGCGTGAAGCTCATGGGCACGATTGAGGACATCAACACTGGTTTCAAGCTGCAGCAGGAGGGTAAGGTCAGCGCTGAGAAGCTGGTATACAACATTGTGTAAAGATTTAGCATGACAGATGTAATGAACACAACTAATGAAGCCACGAAAACACAATGAGAAAGAATTTGCAATTTTACAGTGGAGCGAATGCAATATCGTCGAGCAGTCGTGAAGTAAATGCATATTCGGTGGTTTCGTACATTCATACCATGCCGGTTTCCCAAACGCCGGAGGAGCCATGTGGCTGCAACTCTCATCCCTTCTTCCACAGCACCAGTGTTTCCGACAGCAACGCAGCTGTCACCCAGAAATTTAGTTGCTCCCAGCGCCTGTAAACAAAGGCCAAAAAACTCCTTATTGTATATGCACTGTTTGTGATCAAATCCGTGTTTGATCTATGAAAAGCCCAAAAGTCCACCCTGCTGGGCGAATTTCAACTGATACTCGCGGAGATCCGCCCAGTGTCGGAGTTCAGAGGACTCGTCCTCGGGTGTTTCGGGGTCGCTATTAGCAGGGCTGACGCGTTCCAGTTTCATGAGGATGTTCAGGAAGACATGAAGATACTCCTGCGCTTGGATGGCAAGCTGGCCCTTCCTCTGTTCAGGCATATCAAGCAGCGTGCTTGCAATGGAGCGAATTTTCATCGTCTAGGACTCTGTCAGCTGCCTGTAATAGTAATAGTAATAGTACGATTTTTTCTCAACACTTACAAAGCTATCAGCATTGGGCTCCATGTTTACTTGCTCAATGTTACTGAGCACAACAAGAAGATCCTTGACGATGCTTTCACGCTCCTCGCGGAACTCATGCTCGGTCATGTCGTAGTTGCTAGTAGGCGCTTGAGCGAACATGCCGTCGATTCCAGCTGCGGTGATACCCTGCCCAGGAGAGCTCGGCATAGAGTTCGGTGGCTGAGAAGATCTTGATCGCGCATGCGCTTCCATCAGGTTCCAATATTTTTCGACAAGGTACGAGCGTGTCGCCAAGCTGCTGGCATAAATGTTTGCCTTCTGGATTTCGTACTGCATGTGTCGACGCTCCTCCGGAGACTGCTCTTGACCATAAGGCAGACTAGGATTCGGGTTCAGAAGGATCGCGGACGGGTCGCGATCGATCGAGATCTGGGCAAAGCCTTCGAAGAACTGTGAGCCATCCGACTGTCCGTTCTGGCCAACGGGGTTGACATTAGGATAGACGATCAGCTCGTGCGGGAGCTCCGAAATGGCACCCTTGCATCTTCGCAATGATTCGTGCAAAACCTTCTTTTGGCGCTCCCAGTCAACAATCGCGTCAATTCCCCATGCCATCTCCATAGTCGTGAGTGGGTTGTACGAACTGTACACTCGGACGTTTGCGTTGAACCCAGCGATCATGGGTACAAGTCCGTGAGGCTGCGGGTCACTGTGGGTTGGGTAGATGCAGTAATCGTCAACCTCGTCAGGAAGTGGCGGGTATGGTTCCGTCGGTGTCGGTGGTGGTATTTGCAGCTCGCCGAAAGAGGCGCCCAATTGCTGAACGGTCCGTACACTGACGAACATTGTCCAGAAAATGCGGAAACCTATTTGTCGGGTGATGTTATCCATTGGCGGCTGTTCGCGTCCTCCGTCTTGGCCACCAATGCGTGATCCCACGGCGCTAGGAAGGTGATTGCCCTGAGACTGAGGGTTGTCGCCCTTGTGAAGGCCGAGGGTTCGGATGATCGTCAAACATTCGCCGAAGTACAGCCGACCCTGACGCCATCTGAAGGTGTATACGCCCATCAACGCGAGGAAATAACTCGTGGCAGCGTCATACACGCTCAAGTTCTCGCTCTCCAGATAGCCAGGTCCTCGCGCTAATGAGCAGATGCTCTGACACCTGTGTACAAGGCTCATGTGATTCGGGAAAAGGTGTTCCTTGCCTTGGGCTTTGAGATGTTGACGAGGCTTGCGAGGGAATGACGCGACCAGTGCGCCAATCATCGAAGCCAGTAGCGCAAGGAACGACTTGTTGGACACATCTTCTCTGCGTTTCCATGCCTCGCGGAAGCTAGGCTCATGAGGAAACGGGCACAGAGGGTGAATAAATGTGAAAAAATCGTTGATCAGCAGGTTGAGTGTCTCGATCGGGCAGATGCTTTCTGCTGACAGGTGTTGATTTGACGTGTGAGATGATAGAGCGGCAAGTGCTTGAGCGGCGTGAGTGGGTGAGGAAGGCGTCGAAGTTCCCGAAATGGAGCCTCCGGCAGCAGCTGATGCAGTACCATTTGATTCTTCTAGACGCCTCCGCTTGATCGCTTCGGCATGTCGATTAGGGGGACCTCGGCGACGACTAGGGCGTTCAAATGTGCATGGAATGTCGAGTGCGGCGCAAGCGCGGCATGGAGGACCACTCTCGTCACACTGTGGAATGTTAGTTTCAGCGTTCACGTAGCAGCCGGTGATGTGGCGAGACGCACCTTGACTTTTCTGATGCTGCAAGAATCACATGCTTTGCGTAGCCTGTTGGTCTTCTGCGGTTGCTGTGAATCCGACGACACGTCCGGTTGGATCGGATTGGGCTGTGGTTGAAAGTGCTGCTGCTGGTGTTGGGCCTGATGTTGGAGGCGCTGAGCAGCTTGCTGGATCTGTTGACGCTGGTGCTCCTCGTGAGCAGCGTGCTTTTGGAGCTCCTGGGCCAAGTTGTGGATCTGAGGCGAGTCCTGTCCAGATGGGGTGGTGGATTCGAGTTTGGGATAGGCGGGCTGATTCAGGTTGCTAAACTGCAACTGGTTCTGTTGTGAAGGATCCAGCAGCTGCGGTGTGCCGGCGGAGGTCGGATACAGTGGACTGTAGTGCTGCTGGTCCGGCGGCGGTGGCGGTGGATAATGAGACATCTGAGCCAGCATCCAGTGTTCGACCTGGAGCTGCTGTGAGCGGAAGTTCGACATTACTGCGGCAGACATTCGGAAGAAGGAAGGGTGGACGAAGGGCAAAGGACGGCGCCTGGTCTGGTCTGGGTCTGCGCACGAGCGAGAGAGCGGACGGACAGGGCGGTAAATAACATGGGAGGCGGTACGGACAGGGTGGTACTTACGGAGTGCTCGTTCTGCGATCGTCCTGTCGTCTCAGGTGCAGCGTCTGCGTGAACAGCTGCTAGTTCGCGGCACCTAACACTCTAATTCCAGCATGCGGCTGCAAGGCTCTCAGACCAGGTTGGGCGGCGGTGATATTTCGCGGGTGAAGCGAGAATCAGCCGGCTAACGGAAGGAAGAGGAATGGAAGTCGGTCGGGAGGCACAGGCACAGGCACAGGCGCAGACGCAGGCAGGCAGTACGTGGAGGTGAGAGGGCAAGCCTGCGCGAGAGAAAATGGGCGGTCGTGCGTGGAGGAGAGGGTTCGTGCGTGCGTGCAGCAGCTTTGGGTCGAGGGCGGCGGCGGCGGCGGTGGTCGGTGGATAGCAGCGGAAACGTCAGGCGCAAAGTCTAACAGGCACTGGTGCGTGTGTGTGCGAGTCTTTAGTCTTTGCTTTGCCTTGACCTTCCTTGACCCTGTTTGACAGACTCGTCCGAAAAATCCAATCCAATGGCGAAGATACGACTAACCCACTCAATCATGTCACCCTTCTGCTGAGGCTTCATCATCGATGAACCAGGATGTCTGCTATCAACGAGTCTTTTGTCGCAAAAGGGATTATTAGACTTGCATGCACCGCTGTTGTGGGGGTGGGTGCTAAGGTGTTGAGATGGTGCTCATCCTACATGTATCTAAGGAACTAAACTATGGCCTGCCTCCTGTAACGAGACCAGTAGTAGTCTACCATGCCTGTCTGCTACTGCTATCAACCACTATCGGTCTACCTAGCCACCACGCCTGTACATGCATCTTTCGAGCATAGCGCTGTGGCTTGCCAACACCACTGATGCGCGCTTGGCGCCTTGCTCTCCCACTCCCACTACTACTAGCACGACACGACATGGCCACTACTACCATCACTACTACTACCATCACTTCTACACTACTACAGGGCTTCAAGCAGGGCTTCCACATCCTGCCGCGCCTGCAGCGAACATTGGAACATATCCCGCGCCCGCGCTAGAAGGCATGCCAATGCAATTCAATCCCGCGAAGAGATGTGCCGTGCCTGTCCGCTACGCTGACTGCATCCAATGGCAAACGCGTGTCTGCGCTGCCCGTACCATCAATTCACTTACGTGCACATGACCTGCACGCGCGTGTGCTGGCGCTCCTCATGCTCGCGTCGCCCATCCTCGTCTAGCCCCACCCCAGCTGCCGCTCAGCATCTCCATCGCAACGGTCTCATCAGAGTGCTGTTCCTGCTCTAGCGCAACCGCTGACTCGTCACCCACGCACGGCATGAGGCATGCCACATGTGATGACAACTGACAAGCCACATGTCCCCAAGCCTGGTATGACGGCGAAGTTGAGTTTGGAAGACGGCACCGCACGTAGTTTCAGTATTGCCCATGCAAGCCGCCTTGCCACCAATCGAAGCCTCGTTCGGGTCGCCGGGTCACGCAGGTCAGAACAGTAATTCAATCTTGCCAACCTTCAGTCAGCCGTCC
>Ga0265797_10011805_pt1 | contig 10864 bp, 10 predicted proteins | sample P2T30metagenome_FD_192433 | JGI IMG/M metagenome (GOLD analysis project Ga0265797, IMG submission 192433) | Plant litter microbial communities from East Loma Ridge, Irvine, California - P2 T30 | ecosystem: Environmental > Terrestrial > Plant litter > Unclassified | place: USA: California... | reverse complement strand
GACGAGGTGTCTGTTAGGCGGAGAAGCGTTAGGCGGTGGGTGTGGATGAGTGCTTCCATGGCTTGAGAGGCTCGGATTGAGATAGCCCTGGAGGTGTGTTTGATCGAAAATCTTGGGAACAGTGGAACGGCTTATGGAGGCTGACGTACTTGTAGCGGAGTAAGTACATGTCAGATGAAAGGAGTCACGTCATGTATGAGTCAATGGCGCTTAGTCTTGATGATGAAGCTTTTCGTGTGGATATCGGAGGTGCGAATGACGTTGGCTCTAACGACGTCTCGCATAGTTGCCCATCCATATCCGAGGAAAGAACTAAGCACCCTGCAGTCTACATTGGTGTTCAAATAGAAGTTAGCAAAGTCTGAACGCAATGTAGACTTCTAGATTGTGTATATACATTATCACCCATAGATAGATGTTCATCCTTTTCCTTAGATGGCGTGCACCTACACTTAACAGTCTGCCAGTATGTGGAAATTCGTTCGTGCGGTTTGTCTGACGAAGGTTGAGCTTGTGAGATGCCCCGGTGGCCATCAAATTGTAGTCACGTGAAGACGTGAAGACGCGTGGGCTAGCGCGCTTTCCCAGCGGCATCTCACATGGGCACTTTCCCTCTTCGCCTCTTCACTTGAACACACCAAAATCAGTTTTCGCCAAAAAAGATGACACTACGCGACAACCTCAGTCAGCAGGTTCTTTGGCCATACCGGCTTGTCGACACCATTTCCTCGCGTGCCTATACTGTACCCCAACTTGACATTTCCCTGTGGATATTGGATGATGGGCTTGACTCCCTTTACGTCTTTGCCGATCGCGCCCGCATGTCGTATCTCGAAGAAATCGGGCTTGAATAGCACGGATCCCGAATTCTCGAATAGCATCTTCATGTAGCGCGGCAACGTATACTGCATGTTGTGGTAATGGCGGAAGACTTGGCGGCCATTGCGAGTCCAGACATCTTCCCAGACATCTGTAGGGTAGGTGCCGACGCTGTTTACCAGCCATTGGGAGTAGTAGTTCAAGGCAATCTGTAGAAGTTAGCGTCCACAACGCTACCTAACGGTAGAGCTGACTTACATCGACTTTGTAGGAACCGCCCTCAGTACCCCTTCGGATTATCGCGTTCAAGACGGCGATGACGCCAGAAGTACCAGTGCAGAAGTCGCTGTTGGGGAAAACTGGTGTAACAGCCTCGTCATTGCCCATGGCTCGTCCAAACTCCATCGATACGCCACAGCACGCGTCGGAGATTTGTTGCCACCCACTGCGATACGACCAAGGACCATACCAGCCATAGCAGTTCTCCCGCACAACAATGAGACCTCGCTCTCGATCTTTCGTCAGGTCGAGTAGGCCCTCAGGAGAGAAACCATATTTGTCCAGCACACCAGGCCGATAGCCTTGTACTACGACATCGGCTTCTCGGACCAGAGCGCGCAGCTTCTCTCTGTCCTCTTCTTTCCGGAAATCCAGATGTGAATTCCACTTTCCCCAGCTGAGATCGACGTGTAGCATGGACATATCGGTGACATGCTCTGCTGTTACTCGCATCACCGAAGCACCCAGTTCGGCAAGACCTCGAGTTAGAGCCGGAGCAGCAATCACACGGGTCAGGTCGACGACTTTGAGACCCGCGAGTGGCCTCTTTGCGCCAGTTTCCGGGCTATCTGGCCACCAGCACGCCGGTTGTTTCACATTCTTGATATCGTGGATCTCGTAGAGGCCTACATGGGCATTTGCTTTCCCGTGTTCGCTATTCTTGAACTCCTCGGTTGTCCAGCAAATTGTACCAGCTTGCTTGTACACATCCGACGCCAACCTTTGCATCTCGTCGGATTCAATACCTGCTAGTTTCTCTTCGTATGGTTTCCATGGATCCTCCGACTCAGCCAAGTCCATATCATGCGGTAACCCAACACTCTCTTGTGTGGGTTCAGGGTTCATGGAGCCATGTAAATGGAAGTACCTTCCATCTTTGCACCGGTAGATGTTCGTAGCCGCCACGCGATACGAAGTCCTACTAGTATCATGCAGATCGCAGTTCTTGAAGTATCTGTTGTATGCGTCCGATCCACTCGCGAATGGTTTGGTCAAGAACTCGATGTGTTCGCCATCGGGATCGATGACGTTCAATAGGATCGACATGAAGAAAAGCTGCGCATGGTCGCTTCACCGACACGCGTTAGCTACTCAATGGCAACAACTCCCAATAACAGAAGCACCTTATACAAGAAAAAGACCGAACAGGCCTGCAGCCTACATTAACATAGAAACCTACAAGATAGGTGACCTAGCGTTGATGTAGGCTGTAGGCCTGTTGGGCTTTTTCTTCAATAACGTGGAAGCTCGGATATTTCGACTTACGTATCTATGACAGCTTCTTGGGGTTCCAGTCCATATTTCCGCTTCAAAAGGACGTTGATCATGGCGGCTTCCAGCCCCTTGAGTGCCGAGATGCTTTCGGCGAAGCGCCAGTTGATGGGTATACTGGGCTTATCGCTGCCTTTGAACTGGACTTTCTTTGCGCATTCTGCGATGTCGGTGGGTAATTTTGGAGCAATGAGGGGGTTGCTCAATATGCCCTTCTCGAAGATGTGTTGGGTTTCGCGAGGGACAGAGTAGTCCTTCTGGCTACCATTCGTGCCGTTAGTATGGCCGTTCGTCATGGTGTTTGACATTTCAAATAATTTAAGAGCCTTGACTTCGACGTGAGAGAACTGAGAGTATGGCTAGAGACGCGGATAGCACAAGCTTTATCATTTGCGCTGTCCGAAACACGTCCCACTCGACCCCATCAGCTACTTGGTCGCCTTGTAACATGGTGCCAGCAACGCCAATCGGCGCGCCAGCTCCATCGTCCTAGTTGTCACCGGTCTTACTCAAGCACTGCCGATCATGGTAGATCGACGGCAATTCGTTTTCGGCCCTCGGGCGAGTAAGTCGACTAGCTCAATCTACCCGACAAGGTGGGGTATCACCCCGCAATCTGGATACACGTTACGCAAGAAGAGGATCAGGTCTGTTGACATAGCAGTCTGATGCGGAGATGTTTGTGATTGGAAGTTTGGTGGGAGGATTTAAGGTGCGGCTGTATCGCGATAATGCAAGTCTGCTTTACACGCATGCGCATGCGTTAGCGACGTACTCCCAGAATACACATAAATTCGCACCACAAGGCCTTTCTCGGCTATCTTTATTGAGAGAGTAGCTATGGCATCGTCAGACTACAGCATGAGATGGACAGCGCAGCGCGGAAGCCGTCCAGTGAGGATAGCAAACTGCTCAGGCTACAAAGGTGATACCAGCCTTGCGTATGCTAAATCAGTCTGACGAATGCAAGGGGATCCTGGATATCACATGCTCTACCAAGCAGAGCTAGGAGACACAGATTTCATTACAGGTGACTATCTTGCCGAAGTCAACATCGCGGAAAATGCCCAGGCACATGCAGCGGGCAAGCATCCCGGATGGGAAAAAACAGCTTGGGACGGTATCGAGCAGACGATCGACCTGTTGAATGAGAAGAGAATCAAAGTCGTTGTCAATGGTGGTGCGCACAATCCGAAGGGATTGGCCGAGAAGGTGCATGAACTCGTGAGTCTCGCCTCATCGATATAGTCGCTACATGGTCTACTTAGCTGAGAGATAAACAGGTCGTAAGCAAAGGATACGATTTGAAGGTTGCATACGTGTCTGGCGATAATCTGATGGATGAGATGAAGGATATCAAAGAGAAAGGTTTACCGCCGCATCTAGATTCTGATAACAGCGAGGTAACGGTCGTGGACCACACGCTTGACGTCCTGAAAACCGATAAGCCGATCGTCAGTGCGAACGTCTACCTTGGCGCCCGCGAAATCGTCAAAGGTCTCGAAGAAGGCGCAGACATTATCATCGCGGGTCGTGTTGCGGACGCCAGCCCTGTAATCGGTGCTGCATGGTACTGGTACTCGTGGCGTGACACCGACTTCGATGCACTTGCAGGAGCCCTTATTGCGGGCCATCTCATCGAATGCAGTGGCTATGTAACGGGCTCCAATTTCGCAGGCTTCTACGAGTATCCGCTGGATGACCTGTACGACATCACTTTTGGTATCGCAGAAGTCGAACAGGACGGAACATGTGTGATCACGAAGCATGAAGCGAGGAAAGGTTTTGTCACGGAAGACACTGTCAAATGTCAGTTTCTATACGAGCTTCAGGGCAACGTGTACCTCAATAGCGATGTCAAAGCTATCTTAGATGAGGTTCAGGTCAAAGCTGAAGGCAAGAACAGGTACGCTCGAATACCCTTCACTTACATGGCATGCTGGCAGGAGCAATCTCGCTAACATTCGGAAAGAGTTCGTTTGTGGGGCGTCAAAGGCAAACCACCCCCACCCACTACGAAGCTCGCAATCTTCTATCAAGCAGGTTACCAGTCTGAGATTGTCGTCAATGCAACTGGTTACGCCACGGCTGAGAAATTCGATCTCTGGGAACGCATGATTAAGTTTGGCCTGAAGCAGAAGGGCATACTAGACAAATTCGACATCTTGGAATTCCAGCGCATAGGTATGCCGGAGACCGACCCGAAGAGCCAGCTCAGAAGTACATCGTATTGTCGGATCTTCGCGGAGAGCGGCGATCCAAACGTGAACCTGGGTCTAGCGAGTCTATTGGCAGACTTTGCGATGCAGCACTACTCAGGCTTTCATAGTACGATGGATCATCGCACGGCGATACCGAAGCCGTACTTGAGCTTCTATCCAGCGATTTGGCCGCAGAACAAGCTGAAGACTGCAATCAATCTTCTCGAATCTGGCGAGACAAGGACGCTGATAATCACGCCGCCACCGAAGTCAGAAGAGATTGGGAGGCGCGAAAGCTATGAAACTGCGAGTCCCGTGGATCTTCGGTCTTTTGGCCCAACAACGCGTGCGCGACTGGGAGACATCGTGCTCGCCCGCTCAGGCGACAAAGGTGGTAACGCAAACATTGGCTTCTTTATACCCACAAGCCTACCTTCCTCCTACCCAAAGTCATCACCCCTGTATGCCGAAAGCTGGGAGTGGCTCCGCAGCTTTCTCACCATGCCCAAACTCAAGGAGATGTTCGGAACGAGCTGGAACGACAGCTTTTTCATGGAAAGGGTGGAGTTCGAAGGTATTATGGCGGTACATTTCGTGGTTTATGGGGTATTGGGCAGAGGCGTTAGCGGGAGTAGCAGATTGGATGCTTTCGCGAAAGGGTAAAATCTCCCATGTACGAACTGCGTGTGAAACATACACTGACTTCGTGCACCGTCATTTTAGGATGGGCGATTGGTTGAGAGACGTAGAAGTTGAGGTTCCGGTGAAGTTCTTAGAAGGAAGGGTCCGCGGCAAGGCTGTGGCTGGAGTGTATGCGGGGGATGCGTGACCAAATGGTCTGGTTGCCAGACTCCCATCGCGTTTTCAACGCGCGTTTGTTGGAGCGCGCCACGGGCATCTTTGATCGTGGCCGGAGTCTGTGCTCCAAAGACCCTGCCAAGCCACCAGCAATGACGTAGACGGTTGGGTGACAATTAACTCGGGGTTTGTTGCGCGTGCACAGCCACAACCAGTCACCTTCGCTACATCATCATTCGAGTGCGCCCGCTTCCCTAGTAACTTCACAACACTGCACACCCCTGATCACGATCTCTTTGACTACCTTCCGTTCATCCAACAAACAAGGATAGGACGACTTTCTGCACTGCTCTGGGTTTCCAGACCTACCATGTTCAAGAAGTTCAAGGACAAGATAAAGGGCGATGACAGCTCTTCAAGGCCGTCATATGGGACAGATCAACACAACCTGCATTCAAACAACCCCTACTACAGCTCGCCCCAGGACCAGCAGCATAACATAGCGCCGACGGAGAAGTATCAAGCACCGCCTGGCCCGCCGCCGAATCAAGCTTCATCCTCTTCTGGGTACTCCGCTCCGCCAGGTCCTCCACCGAGCCACGGGTCGTCTTCTTATACTGCTCTCCCAGGGCCTCCACCTAAACAAGAGTTTTCAGGTTACGCACCCCCAGCAGGACCACCTCCTTCGTATCCACAGCAACCCCCTCCTAGCTGGGATCCCCCGCCATACCACGACTGGACAGTCGTACCTGACACTTCACTTCTACCACCACCACCTTCGATGGGTTACGATAGTTCTCCCACTGCTAATGCATCTACTGAAGATGGCGATCGTGCCTTGGCTTGGACCAACATGAATCCTTTGTGGCCACCGCAGAACCTGCAGCCTAGCACTCATGCTGCGATTCAGAACGGTCAGCTTGCTCTACTGAAAGCGCCGTCGTATCTGGGCGATTTACTCCCTCAACCTCAAGCAGGCCACTGGCGCTGTCGCACCCATGCGAACTGCAGGGATTCGAGTATTCTCACAAATCTGCCCATGTACAGCGTGTTCTGGGACTCGCCGCTCAACACGCAACGCTCCAAGACTGTCTACTTCGAACTCAAAGTCCTTGGAATCGGTCGCGGTGGTTTCTCCTTCTCGGAAGCAGACGCCGGCATCGCAATAGGCTTCGTTGCGCCGCCTTATCCTACGTTCCGTCTCCCAGGCTGGGAACGTGCCAGTCTTGGAGTGCATGGAGACGATGGAAGAAAGTACGTGAACGATGCATGGGGCGGCATCGACTTCACCTCGGCTTTCAAGCCCGGCGATACTGTGGGTATTGGCATCACCTTCTCGGTTCCGCGCAACCCGCCATCATACGAGCAGTCGCAACAGGGAAGGATGCTGGATATCGACGTGTTCTTCACGCGTAATGGAGTAAAGGAAGGTGGTTGGGATGGCAACGAGGAGCTCGACGTGCGAAGCGAGGGGGGCAATACTGGTCTGAGGGGCGAGTGCGACCTATTTCCGGCGATTGGCGTGTTTGGCGGTGTGGATTTCGATGTCTTCTTTCATCCATCGCAGTGGCTATACCGCCCATACTGAGATAATTTGGGTACTTGGTCAAGGCTCTCAGGTAAAGGCAGTATGCCACTTGCGGTGAGATAGAGGTCATGTGAGCTCATTTGTACTAGTATATCTTCTAATGTTATAGCTTGCTTGTTGATGTCTCTATTTCCTTTTGAGTTCCAAGCTAGGGTACATTCTCGGATCAAAATCCATTCCTAACATCGCTCTGGTAATCTCGACTCTACAGCCGCTCGCCATGTCCTCAACTACACCATACTCATCTCAGGACTTTGGCTATCCGTTGATGCTCGAAGACTACGTCCCGGTCCCTCCCCTACCCACTGCTGTTGCAGATCAGTGCGCTTACTGTCGTACTCCTGGCGCGAAGAAGATATGTGGCCAATGCAAGAGCATGCTCTACTGCTCGCCAGCCTGTCAAGAACGCGACTGGGTCTCCAGCCACAAGCTCATCTGCAAGCCCTACGCCAAAGCCATCAAACAATACATCCCTAACAACATGCGGCGCATTTTGCACTTCCCCGCGGATTCAACCAGACCTGTCTTCTCCGTTCTGGCGTTCGATGAGGAAGGTACGGTAAGCGGCCTTGACTATCATTTCCCCGGTGTGCCGGCCCAGGAGATCAAGAAACTATCATTCCACAACCGCTACTTTCCATACTTCATCCAGATCAATTACGACATGAATGCGAAGGGAGAGCGTGCACTACTCGAGAACAAGAGCCTTGGATTGCCGTTTCGCGGTCCTGTCGTCGTCTTGGCATATGACCTGGACATTGCGCTCAGTGGTCCAGCGTTGAACGCTGATGCCTCGATCATGCGGCCATTGATTGAGTATGTTGAGCTGCTGCGCGAGTACGATGGACCGAAATTCGTGGAGGTAAGTTGTTGAGGGAGCACGTTAGGGTGATGTTGCTAATTGTGCTTTGCAGCAGCCGCAACGGAGGTATACGGAGGCAGAGTTGAACACTATTATGGGCTCGGCATCTTCGTCTGGTGAAGAAAGGGCATGAGTTGGTGTGGATGGAGACGAACAAGTCAGAACTTGAGTGTGGGAGAAAAAGTGCTTTGCTGGAAAACTAATTGCCGACCTTTCATTGGGTTGTCCTCTTGTTCTTTGGCACGTTGAAACTTCCAGATTATTACTTATGGAAAAGGTAGCTACAATTCGAAGCTATACCAAGCCGCCACGCCAACCTAGGAAAAGCCTGAACACCCTGCAATCTACATTGACGTTGTGTCACCTACTTTGCACGCTTTTTACTTGATGTAGTCTGCAGACCTGTTTAGTTTTTTCTTTGAATGAGGTGCCGAAATGCCCATTACTATACTGGTCATTACTCATAGATGCTTCAAGATAAGCTCTACCTCTGCATCTGTCGCCTCCAAGATGTGCTTCGGCTCATAGTCTGGTCTCCAAGCTAAGCTATAGCCCCTCTTCGCTTCAAGTGTGCATCTGTGTCTGGTGTCAACCTCTGGTCTATCCTTGTGAGCATATAAGTAGACTTACTTCCCCCCCAGCTGAACTGCAACAAGCTCTTTAGGGCAACCCAAGGCCTGTGCCATCTTATCTAGCGCTGCTTCATCCGCTTTCTTGACTGCTGGACTGTCGATAATTCCACGCTTCGCAAGCGCTTTCGCCATCGCGGTGTATATGTCGTACCAGGCCACACTTCCGGAGGAAGCAAGATAGTACCCATTCTCGCCATATTCTGGATTCTCGTCGCGTAGGATACTCTTCAGCAATTCCATGTACAGTTTCGAGTTATCGTCGATATGACATACGGGCCAAGTCTGAGTACATCGTCAGTATATGAGTGGTTGGCTTAGTGACTATTCAATTACACCTACCCAGCCCTCCGGATTGACATCGTACACGGCGCCAGCCCCCTTCGCGGCTTTGACCACAGCTGTGGTTTGGATCGAGATTTTGTTACCAAAACCTTTGCCTCCGCCGTATACGATACATGGAATGAAGATGTAGCTGCGGACTCCATGTTTCTCCGCCGTTTCAATGATGACATTGTTCGTGTTCGTCGCCTGAGGTCATTTGAGTAAGAGAGATTGACCTTGAGCCGCGTACACGTAGTTGCCTCATACCTGCGTCAAGAGTTGATGAGGAGCCTTGGAGCTCTTTTGCAGTGTGTACAGATCAGCATCTGTATCAGGAAGCGGTCGATCGATAGGCATCCCCGCATGTTCGCTGAAGATCTTTGCGCCACTGGTGTGCAAAAAGTGGACTTCGCGTCCAGTTTGCTTCTTGACTTCCGCAAGGGCTTTTATCATGGGGACCTGTATATCGGAGTTCATAGCGTCAACAAGGAAGAAAATGACGGATATCTGCGCATCGACGATGCTCTTGACAACACTTTCTTCATCTAGTAAATCGAGAGTGAGAGGGCGCGCGCCATACTTCTTCACCGCTTCCGCTTGGTATTGAGATCTGACGAGAGCATATATGTCTTTGTGCTCTGGAAGTGCGGCGTTGTGCAGTGCCGCAAGCAGCGAGCCACCAAGATACCCAGAGGCTCCAGTGATAAGGACAGACATTGTGGAAAGTGAGGCTCAGTATGAATGTATAAACAATAGAGTTTTGTTCCTACTCGAAAATGTGTTTTGTGTCTCAGACCCATATCAATAGGTGCTAGAAATCAATCTTGATATGCTTTGTAATGACGGGTTGGGCGATTGAGCGAGTAGCTACACAACGGCTATCTCGAACAATGACGTAACGCTTACAAACCGTCACGTGAAACAGGAATAGCCCTGGAGACACCAAACGTCGACAGTTGTAACATTCGAAAAGAGGAAATTTCTGTTGACCGACAGCAGTAGGCTCGCATCAATCTTGCAGCTTGATTCGTAACGCGGTAGCAGCGCAATGCAATACACAGGCATCCCTACATTTAAGATGTCCAAACTTTCAGCACCCCCAAATGTTGGTTGTGAGTTCTACGCGACGCGATGCATGCGAATGCAGGAGATGTGCGAGAATGCATGCGTACCTACAACCAGGAATTGGCATCTCTGTTGCATCCGGTGAAGAGTGCGGCGAGGTGAGTCAGACACGCTCGGTTTGGACAGACACGATACGAGCGAGTGGGTTGCAGTACTGCAATAGTATCGGGCGTGAATGCAATGGGCAGCGACGAGCATCTAGCTGCATTCGGCGAGGCTGCAAACACGGCGGGTGCAGCGCCCCCTGTTCTACCATGTCGAAAAGACGGTGATCGGTCGATGAAGAAAAAGGATCACCCGCTTGTGGCGTCGCAATGCCTGTGGAGGAGAAGGTTTGCCCCGCCAAACAGCGGCTGTCTTGCTGCTGCAAGAGGTCGGAATTTCGTTTGCTCCCATACAGAGTGTCTCGGAAGATGTAGATGTACAGGGTTGGTACGAGGGCATGCAAATGGGTTCCAAGGGCATGTGGCCCGGGGCGAGGCGATGGGAATCTCGGCAGATCGGCATGTGCGAGGGGAGGTGCGAGATGCATCTTTGATTGTGCCCCGTGCCCACATGCAATCGACACCAGTGCTGGCCGAAGAAGCACCGTCGCAGCCAAAACCGAAGCATGGCATGGGAATAAGATAACCGGGTCCTGACCGCGTCTTGTCTGCGCAAAAGTCGGTTCCTTTTGAGGATGCTGCAGCCACTTTGTGTCTCTCTCGCGACTGCCACTTCTGCGCCGGCAGCTACATGCAGATGCTCACCCCTCCCCCAGACGAAGACGGCTTCGGCGCTCCTCCCATGAACCCCGACGATGAATGCGCATACGATTGGACCGCGGCGCTACCTCAGACTGACCATATCGCCTTCTTCCGCACCACGGACTGGTCGCGCAGCCGCCTGGGGCCACTGAGCACGTGGAGCCCGACGCTGCGCATGTTCGCAAGTTATGTACTGGCCGATTCGCGCGGAGCCTGCCTCT
>Ga0265797_10011804_pt1 | contig 10865 bp, 6 predicted proteins | sample P2T30metagenome_FD_192433 | JGI IMG/M metagenome (GOLD analysis project Ga0265797, IMG submission 192433) | Plant litter microbial communities from East Loma Ridge, Irvine, California - P2 T30 | ecosystem: Environmental > Terrestrial > Plant litter > Unclassified | place: USA: California... | reverse complement strand
CGAACTTCTACCAGAACCACCGCCGCTACGTCAAGTCCGTCGATATCCAACAACTCAAGGGTGATGCCCGCAGTGCCAGCGACCTCAGCTCGGGCGACTGCTCGCCGCTGGACGTAGACTCCGAGACAGGCAAGCCGTACTACCCCTGCGGCCTCATCGCCAACTCCATGTTCAACGACACATTCAGCCAATTGACGCTCGCCAACCCCGCCGGTGGCACGAATGCCGGTGGCCAGAACTACACCATGACTGTGGAGGGAACTTCATGGAGCCACGAGGGTGATCTATATGGCGAGACTAAGTACAAGCCTGAGGACGTCGTTCCCCCACCGAATTGGCAGGAACAATACGAGAATGGCCGTTATGGCGATAAGCTGCCTAACTTGCATACCTGGGAGCAATTCCAGGTGTGGATGAGGACTGCGGGTCTGCCTACGTTCAGTAAATTGTACCAGCGTAACGACAAGGACGTTTTGACTGCTGGTACCTACCGTCTTAAGATTTATGACCGTACGTCATTCCTCTCCATCCTTCTCCCACACCTCCCACTAACCCACCCCCAGGCTACCCCGTCGACAAATACAGCGGCACAAAATCCATCCTCATCTCCACGCGCACCGTCATGGGCGGCAAAAACCCCTTCCTCGGCATCGCATACCTTGTTGTCGGCGGAATTTGCATCTTGCTTGGAGCGGTTTTCCTGGCTACGCATTTGATCAAGCCGCGCAAGTTGGGGGACCATACGTATTTGACTTGGAATAATGATCAGCCTAGTAGTGCTACTACGACGGGGAGGGCTGGTGGTGCGTAGATGAAGACTGCATATGGGTTCAGCGGCACTTGAGGCTCGGTGTGAGCTGGGTGTCTTCTGCTTGCTGTTTGGGCTGGTATCGTACTGTACGTATGTCATAAGCTTTCGATTGGGCGATTCTGGGCGTTTGGGTGTTTTGAGAGCGTAAGGGCTAGAGTATAGTCGTGTTTATTGACATTATCCAATTTCATCATGTTCAAATACTTTGATGTTGCGCGCACTCATATAGGTATTGGGGGCATGTCATTGCTATCAATGATGATTCAATGGCCTATATTGGATTATCCTATTGGCCTTACCACCTGGTTCTCCAGTAGAATAAGGTTGAGAGGTGTTGGCATCGTAGTATGTCGGTTTCACCCGGGATTCCTCATGTTCACAGTCGTTGGGGCTTCGTGGGATTCTGAGCCTGCAGCGGAGTACCCAGGTAGGGTCGTAGAGGCAGACCTCGGGAGGCACTGACAGCACTGGCACGTGACGAGCCTTGGCAAGTCCCCTGGTGCCCGCGCGTCTCAGAGAGCCTCCAGCACGAACGCGCCAACACTCCTCTAGTAATCAACAGCCTGCGTATCGCACTGTCCACACCACTAGATCATGCTCATAGTCGCCTCGACCCGCAGCGTTTGGTTTTCGTGGGACGATGAGTGCTCAGCCTCGCCCCGCGTTCTGCAGTGGACGCCACGCAGGCGGGCTGTGCCTTCTGCCTTGGGTGGGTGTTGAAGATGCAGCCTGCCCCAACGATCAGCGGGCGGTCGCCAGCTTTCCTTACTTTTGCTCTCATTTTGCAAGCTCCTATCATTACTGACAATAACTGATCACCAGCATCCTCACATCTTTCTCAATGATTAGCTCGAACCAGGATCAGACTGCAGTTTGAGTCAAAGGCGCACTCTATTGCTTTCTTTCTCGAGAGAACCCCTCTATACTGCTCTTCTGCGCACGTTCACCTGCGTATAAAACTCGATGCGATGCGGCTACTGTACACGACAAGCGATGGACAGTTCAAATTTACGAAAGACATCATCCGTACCGAGGAGATTCCACCCTATGCGATTCTCTCACACACCTGGGGTGATGAAGAGGTGGTCTTTGACGACGTGAAGTCGTCTGGTGTGCAAGATATCGCAACAGACAAGAAAGGCGGTTGGGACAAGATCCGCTTCTGCGCACGACAGGCGAAGCTTCATGGCTTAGAACACTTCTGGGTGGACACTTGCTGTATCGACAAAGCAAACAATACAGAGCTTACGGAAGCGATCAACTCGATGTTTCGCTGGTATCAGAATGCGAACAAGTGTTATGTCTACCTTCCAGACGTCCAAAGCAAGTCTTCCGCGGAAGATAGCAGACCATCCTCAGAACGGAAAGCTGCGTTCAGGGCGAGCAGATGGTTCACCCGAGGCTGGACGCTCCAAGAGCTTGTAGCTCCGGGCTCTGTCGAATTTTTCTCTGCAGATGGAGCACGGTTGGGCGACAAAGATTCGCTAAAGCAGACCATACATGAGGTTACCGGGATTCCGATCGAAGCTTTGTCAAGCAGCGACATGTCGAAGTTTGACGTCAGCGAACGTTTCACTTGGGCAGAACATCGTCAGACAACGCGTGAAGAGGATGGCGCCTACTGTCTCTTAGGCATAGTTGGCTGCTACTTACCACTAATCTATGGTGAAGGGAGAAAGAACGCCTTGAACCGATTAAGGAAAGAGATGCAAGGACGAGAGGAGAAGCTTGGCCAAATACGCAGCTGGCTTTCCGCACCCGACCCAGCCATGAACTACCTCAAAGCACACAAGCAGCGACAGGCAGGGACTGGGCTATGGCTGCTACAAAACGAAAACTTCAGGGAATGGAAGGAAAACGCAGCCTCACGACTATGGCTTTACGGAATACCAGGGTGTGGAAAGACCATCCTGAGCTCTACTGTGGTTGAGCATCTGCAGCACCACTGCGGTGATGACAAACGTAAGGTGACGGTGTACTTCTACTTTGACTTCAATGATGCACAGAAACAAAGCCCAGAGCTGATGCTCCGGTCGTTACTCCGCCAGCTCCTACAGCGTTCAGTGACGATACTCGAGGGCGTCGATGGGTTATTCTCGTCCTGCAAAAGTGGAACTGAACAGCCATCGCTCCCAGCACTTCTGACTGTGATACCAGAGGTTATGCGACGGTTTTCGCATGTGTACATAGTCCTTGATGCGCTCGACGAGTCTGCAAAACGTGCAGAACTGTTGGACATTCTTGAAACAGTGGCTAGGTGGCCACTCGATATTTCACATCTGCTTATGACCAGCCGGAAAGAGCGGGATATCGAGATGAAGTTGGAGACTTTTATGGTGGAAGACAACATGATTAGTCTTCAAAGAGATGTAGTGGATGAAGACATATCACGATTTGTTCAACAAAAGCTGCGCGACGATAAGCGGCTGGCGAAATGGAACAAGAACGCTGAAGTCAGGCAAGAGATCGAGAAAGCACTGATGCGTGGTGCCCAAGGAATGTACGTGCATCTTCTGAGCTGTAACAGAGATTAGCCTGACGAAATTCTAGGTTCCGATGGGCTATATGTCAGCTTGACATGATATCGGAGTGTCGCAATCTGGCGATGTTACGGAAGTCGCTCGCGACCTTGCCGCGAACGCTGGACCAGACATATGACCGCATTCTCACAGCCATCAACGAGAACGACCGCATGTACACAATTCGGATTTTACAATGGTTGACCTTTTCTGCCAGGCCGCTCTACCTGAAAGAAGTTGCCGAACTTGTCGCCATCGATATTGCGCGCGAGCCAGCGTTCGACCCTGACGAAGTGCTGATGGATCCTCTAGAAGCGTTGGACATTTGCTCCAGTTTGGTAATAATCACGAAGGATCATTGGAACAGGCAGATGATTGCCCTAGCACACTACTCGGTCCAAGAGTACCTTGTCTCAGAAAGGATCAGGCAAGGTCCGGCAAAACAGTACAACATGGAAGAGATCGAATGTCACAAAGCAATGACGATAGGCTGTTTGGGGTATCTAAACCGGTTCCAAGAGCCATTGACTGATGACATTTACTTCGCCTCAGCACTCGCGCGTTACTCGGCAGAATTCTGGAGCGACCATCTTCAGAAGACAGGAGACGGGGAGGAGGAGATGAGTCGACTAGCGATGAGTCTATTGTTAACAGAGAAGCACGTACTTGCCAACTCGATCCGAATCTTCGATCCGGAAACTCATTTCTCATACAAATACCGATCAGGTGAAGAACCGATAGCAACACCCCTTTACTATGCATCATTTCTGGGCTTAACCACGATTACAAAACTACTCCTGGATCAAGACGTCGATGTCAACGCGCAGATTGGGGAACACGGTAGCCCACTATATGCAGCTGTGGCGGGAGGACATTTAGCGGTGGTTGAACTACTGGTCAATGCCAAATTCGACGTCAACATTGAGGACCAATTTGGGGAAACTGCACTGCATCGAGCTATAAACCTAGACGAGAAGGCAATAGCCAAGGTTTTAATCAATGCAGGCGCCGACGTCAACACGCGAGATCAAGATCAACGCAGTGCACTCCACATAGCTTCAAGCAAAGGCGACGAGGAAGTGCTCAGACTCTTGATAAGAGCGGGCGCAGATGTAAACGCTCCCGGTAGCGAATACTTCGGCCATGCACTACTGGCTGCTGCAGAAGGTGGTCACTCAGCAGTGGTCGAGTTGTTACTCGACGAGGGCGCCGAAATTGATGCCCAGCATGCCAAGTGGGGTAGTGCGCTACACGGCGCAGTCAGATCTTCACAAGAGACGACAATGGAAGTGTTACTTAGAAGGGGCGCTAGCGTTGCTCTGGACAGACAGTCAAAAGGTGTCCTGTATCACGCTATCGCCAGTCCAAGGTATACACCTTCAATCTTCAGGATGTTAAAAGAGTTCAGCGCTCCCTTGAACACCATTGATATTAGAAACATGACTCCACTGCATTATTGTGTAGTGTTCGAGCACGAGGCCATTGCGAAGCAACTCATCGACGCGGGAGTACCGATCGACTCAACAGTTCGTCGGCGAGCATGGCCAAGCAGAGCTGGCAAATCAAGAGACAGCCAAGCCGACACTACATTTATAGCTTCGACATCTATCACCGTCGGCCTGACTCCCTTACATTTCGCCACCCTGAACGGGAAAGTCAGGATGACTAAGTTTCTTCTGGAGCACGGCGCCGACCCTAATGCCCTTTCTGAACATGGCGAAACTCCCTTACACCTTGCGCTGCGTGCAAGGATACTTGGGCACAAATTCGAGGATGATTGGGATCAAGTAGATTGGCGAACCACTTACTCGCAGAAGGAGATACTCAATGTATTGATGGCAGACCCTAGGACTTCGCTCACAGCAGTGGACACTGATGGCGAGAGCTGTCTACACTGCGTTTGCTATGGTGAGCCCGAAAGCGCGATCGTGGTCCAAAGACTGCTATCTAGAGGAGCGGACCCATGCTCAGTCAACTCGAGTCAATACAGCCCGCTACGTCTTGCTATTCAAGCTGGCGATCACGAGTCAGTCAGGACTCTGCTCAGTATGGGTGCGAACGTGGCCCCGACCTACAGGAATAGCATCAAAGTACTTCATGATGCCGCTCACGTCAGGAACCACGACGTCATAGTTGCCCTTCTTGAGAGCGAGCAAGCCAAGGCAGACATGCTGATAACATCGAAGGACAAGAATGGGCGAAATGTGCTGCATCACATGTTTTTGGTGGAGTGGCACGAAGTCAAGACGGTCCAGTGGCTACTTGACCATGGCGCGGGCGGTTCAGAGCCGGATAATTTTGGGGTTTCCCCACTAGCACAATATTTGAAGAGCTCGTTGCCACTCCATGCTGACATCTGCCGGTCACTCCTCAGCACGAAAGAGGCTGCATCCGTCGTCGGCCACGAGGGACAAACCCTCGGGCACTTCAGTGCTACAAGATTCAATTTCGAGGTTCCCATACTGAATGTTCTCAAAGAAGGCGGTGTTGATCTGACGGAAAGGGACTACCGCGGAAGAACCATACTACACTATGCCGTCTTGTACAACACTCTTACCGAACAGGTACTAGGGTACCTTCTTAACGTCATTGGCATCAAGGCCGATGACCAAGACGCGCAGGGTCGCACCGCCTTACAATATGCCCTGAAGACAGCCGACGCATATTGCGCCCGCGATTCATTAGCCTTCAAACGTTGGGAAAGGACCCTTTCCATGTTAAGGGAATTACAAGAAAGAAAAAGAGTACCCTTACGTATCTTATCAGGTTCTTCAGACATGCTTTCCAGCACCTCACTTCCACTCAATCCAAATGCAAACCGAATGCAATAGCTCAGCTCCTACACTGGCCTGCAATCCCTACCTTGCGCATTGTCCAAATCTCCAAATCAACCTCGGCCCATCTATCGACCCTGTGCACTATGTTTCCAACTGCAAAACACCATCGCCATCACATTCACTCTCTCGATCTCTTCCGATGCCTGCAGACGAGCCAGAACTGGAGCACCCGTCACTCTCCAGCATGACTACTGGCACCATACGGCTTCGCGATGAAGGAAAATAGCAGGATGGCACAGACTACGGGCCACGGATAGAAGCGACGCGGAAAACCATGGCATCTTGGTGTGAATTACCACGATTTCTACCCTGGTTGCTACCGACTCTTGCTGCGCCTTGAATGAGGAGGAAGAACCTGGGGTCATGGAGACGGAAGACAAGATGAACTGAGGGGAGGGCTGCTAGAGAAGAGAAATATTAAGGCAGGAGCAGGTGGTGAAGGAGGAGCAAGACATTGACGACGCGTAAGAATGGCGAAGGGTAGTGGGGCAGACTTGTGTGAGACCTGTATATACTTTTCCCACAGTGGTACGTTTACTTCCGTCCCTACTCTTCCATGTGATGCGTTCGCGCATCATAGCGGGAAGGAGCCATGCTCGCCCAGATTTCTCGTATCGTAGACAGCCTGCCACCAAGCTACTGAGAGGCAAAGTTAGTCCTCTCAACACAGCCTCTTCGCCCTCGACTTCACCGCGACTTCTCTGCATTCCAACTCCAAGTAATTCCAACTGGTGGAATCCCACCTCGTGCAGATACACACGTCGTGAAATTAGTGCTCCGTGCATTGCGCCGCGACCACGCATAACGCCGAACCACGCGACGAGCTGAACCGCGCATTACGCCGTACCTACTTTGTACAGTCTAGGCTATCTCGCTTGCAGCGATCTTTCGAGTTGTCATTGAGTTGCTATTGGGTGAGGCTCCGAGCTTTTATATTGCGCGGACAGAATGGTGGTTGATGGAGCGCAGGTCGAAGCGTGTGGAACGGCGGTGAGGTGGTGTTTTGGTGAAGGTGTTTGGTGAGCGGCTGGCCATGCATCAGCAATGCGAATGCGAATGCGCTATCAACACAGTCAAGTAGGAAAAAAAGCTTTCGCAGCGACGCCAAGTGTGGAGAAATCATGAGCTTGTTTGGTTTCCACGCCGTCGTCAAACATGCGGAGGTGGTTCAAAACAGGGGTCCGGCCCGACACTTGCGTTCAAAGAGCCGCAACCTCGTGTCTTCTTATGCTCGCGCACGTCTTCTGATGGTTCGATCGCAATCTATTCATTTACATCAGGCCTGGAACCGAGCAGTAGGAGACAGACATGGCTAATATTGACTCGTTCGACGTTGATAAGAACGGCTTCGTCCACCACCCATCTTTTCTACTCCCAGCGCCATCCACCACCTAAACACCTACCAGACCATCAACATCTGGCCCTCCCAAATCATCACGATGCAGATCTCCGCCCTCATCCTCCTCTTCACGGCCACAGCCTCCGTCTCCGCTTGGGTAAGTACCTGCCGATCCTCCCAACCAGCCCAACCCAAGACTACGTCCCCGTCCTAGTCGAACCCGCATCCTCTTCATTCACCAAAAGCATCTCCATCTCCCCAACTAACACACCCACCCCCCAGCAATGTTTCGACCACGACGAACACTTCACCACAAACCACGCCCAACTAGCTGAGGGCAGCGACCCCAACAACCAATGGGGATACTGCCCATCCAAGACAGGGTGCTGCGCAGATGGTAAAACTTGGTATGCGTGCAAGAACGTAAGTTTTGCCTTCTCTTTACTTTGCTGTACTAGTGTGATTGGTGTGCTGATGACGACGTATAGGTATGCAAGGGTGGTGCTGCGTGCAGTGTCTCTGGTGGCAAGACATCTTGCTAGAACATCACGCCGGTTCGCACGTAGCTAGCTTTGGAATGCTTTTGAAGATATCAAGTTAAATCGAATGTGAATAGCTTCTGTATAGTCAATTTGAGCTCGTGTAATTCGAGTGCGAGGTTCAAGACGTCAGAACTTTTCTCTTACTAGACCAAACTCTGCCTAAGTACCTTGCGGTCGGGCAAAGCTTATCATCTCATCTTATATCTCGTATCTCATATCACGATCAGCCACATCTCACGCTCAGCCATATCTCACGCTCAGCCATATCTCACGCTCAGCCACATCTCACGGTCGACCATATCTCACCGTCAACCATATCTCACCGTCAACCATATCTCACCGTCAACCACATCTCACCGTCAGCCACGTCCTACATCTCATCGTCGTAGCTCATCTCCAGGCCGCTAAGCCCGAAACCATCGCCCAAGCCGCTCGTCTGCGCAGGTAGGCAGAGGGCCTATTTTCTCGTGAATCTAATCCGTAAAGAAGTACTATAAGCTTCAAGTCATTAAGTAGACAATACAATCATCTCAGATCTCAGATCTCAGATCTCATATTTCATCTCACGGTGCGCCCCATCTCACGGTGCGCCACATCTCACAGTGCACCACATCTCACGGTGCGCCAGATCTCACAGTGCACCACATCTCACGGTTCGCCAGATCTCACGGTGCGCCAGATCTCATAGTGCACCACATCTCACGTTTCGCTAGATTTCACGCTTCGCCACGTCCTAGATCTCAGATCTCATGTTTCATCTCACGGTTCGCTACGTCTCAAATCTCATATCTCACGGTGAGCTACCACTTCATCAAAGCTACCGCAATTACACCGTATACCAAAGTACAATCTCAATCACAATCCCGAACAAGACTACACAGCAGTCAAAGTCAAAGGCGCACTCTATCCTTTCGGCCAGCTACGTTGTATATCTCATCTCACATGTTATCTCGCAGCTAGCTATCCTTTTCTGCCCCGCGCGCTCGAGCCCAAGTAGTCTTCTCGCAAAGGCACTTTGGTTCAATACAAGAAGATCGCAATTAGTTATATCTTAAAGCTCATGTTCTACGCCGTATCTCACCTTCAACCACATCTTATATCTCACGGTTCGCCACATCTCACATCTCACATCTCAATCTCACGGCCAGCCACATCTCACGATCTATTATCATCAGGACGCCTAGGTAGTCACGTCTTGCATCGAATATCTCATATCTCACCTTCAGCCACATCTCACGGTTATATCTCACGGTTACATCTCACGGTCAGCCACATCTCACGGTGATATCTCACGGTGATATCTCACGGTGATATCTCACGGTTAGCCGCATCTCACGACCTCAACCCCGACTCTAACCCAGGCACGCAACTGCGGAGACAATACGCACAACAATTGGATAGCAGCAATACACCCATTCTCGCTCATGCCCATATCCCCTTGTGATATGCTACTGAACTGTATCGTACTTAACCAATGCGTTAAATACGATACAGTTTAGTAGCACATCACACGACGACATAAACAAGATACGTATCCTTGGTGCAAACATTACATTAAAAGGGTCTAGGACTCTTAGGTTCGTAATAATACAACTGACATCCCAGTCTTCCACGTTGCCACCACCCCACACAACCTTCATCCGATTCAGCTAACCAGCATGAACAGCCCGAGAGCAGGGTATGTCATCTGGAACCAATTCATGTCGAGCCCATTAATGGAATCCACCTGGTAACTAACCCGTTGACCAGCTTCGCAAGGAAAGCTAGCGACGTTGTATTGATGAGCAGGCTCGATGAGTTGTACAACACCGACGAGACTTGAGTTGCCGACACTCTGCATGGAAACAGTATCGGGAACTTGGTTGGCCAGGCGAGATACGCTGATACCGCCCGGAGTGCGAATTTGAACAGGTGCTGTTTCGGGGATGGGAAATGGCGGGGGCATGTGTAGAGCCAAAGTGCAAGTCTTGCCGGCGAACTCGGGGCGAATGTCGTACACGAAAACAGTTGAGATGGTAGGTGATAGCTGGGCAGTGTATCCGTTGCCAATCACCTTGGTGGGGTCGGCCTTATCAATGGGGATGAGCTGGTGGGGGTATTCGAATGGTTCTTGGAGAGAGGTGAATGTTGGTTGGGGTAGGCCTTCGATATTCTCAAGACCAATTCCAGTGGACGAAGCGGAAAGCGGTGCTGAACTCTGAGCTGTTGGGGTCGGGCGATCGAAGCTAACTACTGGAATGGTGACAATTGTGGGCTGGGATGTCGGAGCATTTACTGTCGAACGTTAACTTCTGACTGTTTGGTTGAAGAATGTCTCAGCCCTCTTACTCGACGACCCGATCCCCGTTGGCGTCCCAATACTGCTGCTGCTCGAAGGCTCCTTCCAATGGCCATTAGTCCGTGCAACCCCGTATGGGGCAGGAACGGAGCAAAGGCAATTGCAAGAAACAGACAAGAGCGCAGACAAGGTATACAGGAACGACGACAGGATAGGTGACAAGAGGAGCATTGGAAGGTACTAGCTTACCTTGGTGCAAGTGCCCGATCCGCTCTGGCAACCGGTACCGCAGTGTCCGGCAGTGTTTCCGCACCATCCGTACTGCGAGCAGCAGTTACCGAATGGCGAGCCAGCGCAAGTAGCACCTCCCTGGGATCCGCAAGTACCATCGGTGGAGACCTTCTTGGACGGGTTGCTGGGCGCGGAACCAGCAGGGCAAGAAAGGTCGAACAGAGGCTTCACCTGCATCAGGTCACCCGCAGGCTTGATGCCGAACGAGGGGACGGGGTTGCCGTACTGGACATCCTGGAGGATGTAGT
>Ga0265797_10011803_pt1 | contig 10866 bp, 4 predicted proteins | sample P2T30metagenome_FD_192433 | JGI IMG/M metagenome (GOLD analysis project Ga0265797, IMG submission 192433) | Plant litter microbial communities from East Loma Ridge, Irvine, California - P2 T30 | ecosystem: Environmental > Terrestrial > Plant litter > Unclassified | place: USA: California... | reverse complement strand
ATGGTCTCCGAAGGCGTGACCCGCGCGCGCCTGCCGGCCAACAATCAAGTGATCTGCACCTTGCGCGACGACAGCGTGCCGGAGCTGGCTCGCGAGTTGGGTAACACCCGCTCGGCCGCCGCGCTGGAACTGTGGCGCCCGCACCTTGAAGGCAGCGTGGTGGTGATCGGCAACGCGCCGACCGCACTGTTCTACTTGCTGGAAATGCTCGACGCCGGCGCGCCAAAACCGGCACTGATCCTCGGCTTCCCGGTGGGTTTTGTCGGCGCTGCCGAATCGAAAGCGGCGCTGGCTGCCGACAGTCGCGGCGTGCCGTTCGTGATCATGCAGGGTCGCCTGGGCGGCAGCGCCATGGCCGCCGCCGCCGTCAATGCCCTCGCCACGGAGATCGAATGATGCAGGCCAAAGGACGTCTGATCGGCCTCGGTGTCGGCCCCGGTGATCCGGAGCTGATCACTGTCAAAGCCTTGCGCCTGCTGCGCGAATCGCCGGTGGTCGCGTATTTTGTGGCCAAGGGCAAGAAGGGCAATGCGTTTGGGATCATCGAGGCGCATCTGGTCGAGGCGCAGAATCTGCTGCCGCTGGTCTACCCGGTGACCACCGAGGCCTTGCCGGCGCCGCTGTCGTATGAGCAGGTCATCAGCGATTTCTACGACGAAGCTGCTGTAGCGGTCGCCGAGCATCTGAATGCCGGACGCGACGTGGCGGTGATTTGCGAAGGTGACCCGTTCTTCTACGGCTCCTACATGTATTTGCATGATCGTCTCGCCAGCCGTTACGAGGCCGAAGTCGTGCCGGGCGTGTGCTCGATGCTTGGCGGCGCTTCGGTGCTCGGCGCGCCGCTGGTGTATCGCAATCAGAGCCTGTCGGTGCTTTCCGGCGTGCTGCCCCATGAAGAATTGAAGCGGCGTCTGGCCGATGCCGATGCGGCGGTGATCATGAAACTGGGGCGCAACTTTCCCAAGGTGCGTCAGGTGCTGGAAGAACTCGGTCTCGCCGAGCGCGCTCTGTATGTCGAGCGCGCGACCATGGCCAATCAGAAGATCGTGCCGATGGATCAGGTCGAGCCAATGTCTTCGCCGTACTTCTCGCTGATCATCGTCCCGGGCGAACGGTGGCAAGGTTGATGAGCCAAGCGACTCCCGCCATCGTCATTCTCGGCCAGGGCAGCCTCGCCACGGCGCGGCGCATTCAACAGGTCTATCCGGCGGCGCAGGTCCATGGCCTTGCCGGACGGGTTGAAGGCGCCGACAGCCGCTATGAGGAGTTCGGCGCGACCCTACGCGCGTTGTATCAGCAGGACACGCCGATCATTGCCCTGTGCGCGGCGGGGATTGTCATTCGCACCTTGGCGCCGCTGTTGCTGGAAAAAGGCGCCGAACCCGCCGTGCTGGCGGTGGCCGAAGACGGCAGCGCGGTGGTGCCGTTGCTCGGTGGCCTCGGCGGCGTCAACGTCATGGCCCGTGAGATCGCGGCGGCGCTGCAAGTGGCACCGGCAATCACCACCAGCGGCGAATTGCGCTTTGGCACCTGCCTGCTCAACCCGCCGAGCGGCTACGCACTGGCGGATCTGGAATCGGGCAAACGCTTCGTCTCCGATCTGCTTGCCGGGCACAGCGTGCGCATCGAAGGCGCTGCGCCGTGGCTGGATCAGGCGCAGTTGCCGCAGGATCCGCAGGCGCAGCGGTCGATTCATGTGAGCAGTGCGCAGCGGGTGGCCAGCGCCGATGAATTGCTGATTTACCCGCGCAGTGTGGCAGTGGCGGTGAGTGCTGAACTGACGGACCTGCCAAACGTCCTTCGCGCTGCGTTGCAACAGGCCAACGTCGCCGTGCCGGCACTGGCCTGCCTCGTGGCAGCAGACGCTGAAATGGCCGCATCGAATTTGCGTGAGGCAGCGCTCGAGTTGGGCGTGCCGCTGCGCTTTGTGGCGGCGCAAAGCGATCTTCAGACCTTGGCCCGCGTTGCGGTGCCCACGGCGAACGTGATCAGCGCAGAACATCTGGCGATCGCGATTGCCGAGCAACCGCTGGACGTCGCGCAGATCGGCCGGCCACGCGGTCGTCTCGCGGTCATCGGCCTCGGCCCCGGCGCCGCCGAACTGATGGTGCCTGCGGTGAAAGCCGAACTGGCCCGCGCGACCGATGTGCTTGGTTACGAAACCTACGTACGCATGGCCGGCCCCTTCCGCGACGATCAGGTGCAGCACTGCACCGACAATCGCGAAGAAATGCAGCGTGCCCGCCACGCCTTCCGGCTTGCCGCCGAAGGACGCTCGGTGATCGTGGTGTCTTCTGGCGATCCGGGCGTGTTCGCCATGGCCGCTGCGGTGCTCGAAGCCCTGCACGAATCGGACGATCCGGCGTGGCACAGCGTCGATCTGGAAATCCTCCCGGGCGTTTCCGCCTCGCTGGCCACTGCGGCTCAGGCCGGTGCGCCGCTGGGCCACGACTTCTGCGTGATGTCGCTGTCGGACAACCTCAAACCGTGGGCGATCATCGAGAAACGTCTGGATCTGGCCGCCGAAGCGGATCTGGCCCTGGCGTTCTACAACCCGATTTCCCGAGCTCGCCCATGGCAGTTGGGCCGGGCGCTGGAAATCGTCGCGCAACATCGCGCGTCTGAAACACCGGTGGTGCTGGGGCGCGATATTGGCCGTCCGGGACAGACGCTGCGTACCACGACACTGGGCGCGTTGACGCCGGAACAGGTCGATATGCGCACGATGGTGCTGATCGGTTCTTCAACCACTTGCACCTTTGCCCGTGCCGGTGGTGGTGATTGGGTTTATACGCCGCGTTGGTATGGCAACAAGCCGGTTTCTTCAGTGGGTAATTACTTGCCAGAAAAGTTGTAAGTAAAACTTCAGCGGTCGCCACTCAACTTGATAACTGTCGACAAGGCCGTAAATCCTCGATTTACGGCCTTTGTGCTTGTTGATGACGACGTCAGGCACATTTTTCTGCACTGGAAATGTTTCGGTTTTATTGCCGGTATGACCTTGCCAGTTGTTATCGAAATCTCCTGAATTTGTTGATGTTTGAATGTTCCGCCGGTGCGTCATAAGTTGCTGGCCTGAGACGGACTTTACCTCCGTTTCAGCCAGGATTCGTGGCCCACTGACGGCGCAATGATGCGTTCGCCTGCGCCATTTATAAATAAATCAAGGATGACGCAATGGCGATCAGAAATCGTGAAGTCCGTGGCCGTGAGTTTGTCTCGCTGCCAGAGTATGAATTGTTGAAAAAGACATTCAGTGAGTTTGCCGGTGACAGCGTTTATCAAGCGCTTGAATACACATATGAAAGTTTCAAGTCGGCAGCCGATACTGCGCAGAAACTTGCGTTGATAAATTTGTTCAGTGAACAACTGGCTACTTTGCTGAAACGCAAGACAAAGCCTGTTCCGCCAGCCGTCGATCAAATTCCGGTTCAGTTGCAGCGTTACATCTCGCGACTTGCCGAGACGGTCGAAATGTTATCGGGCGTGGCCAGGCCCGCGCCGAAAATTGTGCATTTCGTCTGGGTGGGCGGCAGCGAAGTGGGGGCGATTCAACGCGACTACATGAATATCTGGCAACAAGTACTCGCGTCACAGGATTACCGCTTCAACCTGTGGTACGACAGCGATGCCTTGCTGGCTTTCGAGATGAACCGCGTCATCCACGACAGTGCCCGGCTCGACGCCATGGAGTCGGGAGGTGATCAGGTCAGCCGTCCCGGTCAGTTGGCCAGCATGATTGAAGAGCGCGCCCGGGTTCTCAAGCAACAGCTGTTCGAGCATCTGCAGCAGCCGCAGTGGGTCGGGCGGGCAGACGAGGCGCGCATTGATCTGCTGGTGCGCGGTTACGGCAAGGACCGCGCGGCCCTGGAGAGTTTTCGTCAGCAGTGCCTGGACAGCCATTTGGCGATGGAGGGGCCGCAGCTGCGCTTGCGCGATGTTCGACTGGAGTTCGCTGAGCACTTTCTGGCGGATGTCTATCAACGGGAAGTGGCGATGCGCGGCAACTTCGCTGCCGCCAGTGACGTCGTGCGTTTGCAGGCCGAGCACCTTGAGGGCGGGCGCTATACCGACATGGATTATCTGCCACCGCTGGCGGATCGCCTCGGCGGTGTGGATATCTCGGCCTTCAATGACAGACAGCGCCTGGGTGTCCTGCAGCTTCTGCTCAATCATGATCCGGCATTGATGCCGGGCCGTGATCGCCATCGCTATCCCGATAGCACCGAGCGCATCCCCGAGCAGCATAAAGCAGCGCTGGTGGCGTTTGCCCAAGGCAAGCCGGGCGTGGGCGAGTTGTTCGTGGCGCCGAAAGTGATAGACGTGCCCGAGCAAGGTTTTCGCATGGGGCAACAGCTGGGCGCGGAAATGAACGCGCATTTCCTGGCTCAGCCGGCCAGCGGCATGACCCTCTCGATCATGGAAACGATCCGCTTCAATTACGACATCCTGGGTAAAGTTGAAAAGACCATGGCCGCTTCCGGTTTCGCCTGGTCACAGGCCGAGCAGTTGTTGGCGGTGATTGAAAACGTCACCAATGAAATCAGGAATCAGGCCAATCTGACTGCTTGGGATGATGTGTATCTGGCTGGCCTGTTCAAGGCGATTTTCGGCTATTACCAGGACGGCATCCGCAACGAGGCAGGCGGCACTATCGTGTTGACTGGCCCGGGTGCGGCACTCGCCGGATTGCGAGAGTACATCGACGCGCACCTTGATCCGGACGCATCGAACGCGGTGCTTGCGCAATTGAAGTTGCGCGAGGGCTATAATTTTCAGACCGAAGAGGAAACGGTGTCCGGCTGGATCATCAAAGGCACGGACGAGCAATGGCTGGAAAACGAGCGCGGCAAATGGCAACAGGGAAAGCTCAAATCCCGCTATGCCGGACAGCTGCCGGAACTCCTCAAAGAGCAGACGCTGACCTTCAGGCGCGGCTGGCCGGTGATCGAAGGCAAGCCTGTGCTGCTGACGTCGGTTCTGCAGCAATTGATGGACGACCTCGGCGAACCGTTCATTGATGCAATGCGGGAAAAGTTGAGCGGCGAAATTGCCTTCGATAAAACCGTCGTCATCAGCTTCGACACTCGCCAGCAGATCCTTGCGCAACCTGTGAGCGAGTTGCCGGTCTCCCGCGGCGCTGACGCCATCAGTCACCTCAACGAATTGCTGACAAAGATTGCCCATGGCTCGCTGCCGCTGGAACAACTGAGCCCGATGGCGCGCGTTCTGCTGGGTGGCGTTTTTGGCGCCTCCCGCCTCGACGATTCCGGTTTTGCCGAAACGTGGCAAACGGTGCGCAAACTGGCTATCGAAACCGCAGACGAGGGTACCTTTGCGCGCTACGACGCCGTGGAAAAGCATTTGCGCCAGAACCGCTCGCCGGCATTCGAAGCGGGCCTTGCCAACAGCCCGGTTGCGGCAACCCAAAGCGCGCGGGCACTCAAAGTGCTGGCGATGTCGGAGCCCCTGACGTTGCGCCAGTGGGGCGAGCGCATCGGGCAAATCAAGCGCACCGCGCGGGACGAATTCCGCACGCAGATCCTCCAGCGCAGCGCGCAGGTGCGCGAGATCTTCGTCGCGGCGGGGGCTTTCTCGGCAAGGCAAATGTCCCAGGACTTGCTGCTCGGCACAGCGAGTGAGCCCGGTCGGCGTTGTTATCCGCTGGCGTTGCTGATGGGCGCCGCCGTGGCAACGGGGGAATCCGCGGAGCGGGCGCTGGTGGGGCACGTTGCTACCGCCACCATCAGTCCTGATGACGTCGGTTCGCGCGCATTGATCAATGCGCTGGACGAGTTGCGGGCGTTGCCTACCGCTGAGATCGGCGAGAGTCGCGGCCGGCAAAGCCTGGAGAGCGCGTTGCAAACGCTGGACGCGAACACTGCGCCCAGTGTCTTGTTGCTCGACACCGGCGATCACGCTTTGCTGCTCGCCAAGGTGCGGGTGGGGGAGCGAATGGTCTACCGCTTTTATGACCCCAATTTCGCGATCTACGCGTTTGCCAACGGTGCGCAACTCAGACGCAGCGTCGAGGGTTATCTGAGCGCGGATGACAGCATGCTCGCCCGTCTGTATGGCTTGGGTGAGATGGCCTCGGCGCAGTTCAACGTGATCGAGTTGAAGACCGGGACCATCGCCGAACAGGTATTGGCGTCCGATTTGCGGGTAGACAGCTTCCTGCAAAACCAGGCCGGTACCGATCCCCGGTCTGTTTCGGTGTGGCACAGGCAAGCCTTGGCCCGGGCGCGCTCACTGAGTGAAAACGCGCAAATGGGCGCCAGTCTGACGCAGCTGGATGCGCGGTACTGGGCCGGCGAGTTCGAGGCGGCCACCCTGCGTCTGCGCGAAGAGCGAAACCTGGGGCGTGAATACCTGCCTCTGCTCGATACCGTCAAACCTGCCGATGACGGTGGCTTCCGTCTGACCTTGGTCTACTCGGGGAATGCGCAACGCACCGTTGAAGTATCAACTCGAGATGCGCGCTTCAGCAGGGTCAGGCACCATGTTGAGCGCCTCGTGCAAGTCGCGGCGGGCGAGCCACGCCAGGCTGGTGAGGCCGACGGGGGCAGCCGACTGAGCTTTGCTTTCGCTCTGCAAACCCTCATCAGTGAAATGCGCCAGCGCGATTATCAGTGGGGCGATCAACCACCGGCGCTGAGCATCGCCCTGCAAATCCAGGTGTACGTCAGCTATGCGCAATTGGGGTTTGGCGTCGTCACTGACGCTGTGCAGATCGCCAATCTGGTCAGGCAAGTGGCGACGGGTGAGCAGGCATTACAGCAGGCGTCGTTGGCCGGGCGCCTGGCGGGGCGAGCCGCTACCGGCATCGGCTTGGCCTTTTCCGTGGCCAATATAGGCTTCGATATCTACAGCCTGTCGCTGGCGCAAAACCATGAGCAGCGTGCGCGGTTTTCCACCTCGCTGGCGTTTAATGTCGCGGCGCTGGGACTGGATGTAGTTGCCTTGGCGGCGGGGGGCGTCGTTGGCGGTGTAGCCGCGTCGTTGTCCGTGCCGTTGCTGGGTATCGGCATCGGCGTAACTGCAATCGCCAGCAATCTCGGGCAGATCATGGACAAGGCTGCGGCCATCGGCGCGCATTTGTCCGATATTCATGATGCCTATCAGATCTCTTACGCGGCCACGAAGGGTGTCCTGCAGTTTCCGCCGAAGGCCGTCATTACCGAGCTGGACATGCAGCGGCGAAGGGTCGTGTTTGACGGGCAGAAATTCTATCCCTGGAAGGGCAGTGCACTGGAGCTGCCGCAGTACGACGACGATCCGCTGCGGCGGCATACCGCGATCAACATTCCCAGGGCCTTTGAGCGCCCTGCGGTTGCCAGCATCTGGGGCGCTCTGCCGCCAGCCGTGGTGCTGCCGTGCTCGCCGATCTGTTATTACGGCTACGAATACCAGATCGGCAGCGCCGGGGTTGTGCCTTTTTCCAACTCCCGCTATCCGCAGTTGCACGACCGCCTGGCGCAGCAGCTGGAATACGACGCGCAGGGTCACCGCGTGTTCTACTTGTTCAGCACGCCGTTTGCGCCGCACATCCTCTACAAACTGCATCCGGTATTCATGGCCACGACGATCAAGGTGCAGTTGAGCGAAGAGGTGCGGGAGTTGGTTGTTCCGGATCTGCCGCAGGAGTGGCGCAAGAAAATCGCCTACCAGATCACCGCACCGCACGGGCAGTACCGAATTCGACTGGTGCCGGGCCTGGTGGCGGTGAACTTCGCGCAAGCCAAGGGCTGGGAACAAGTGAGCTGGACGGTGCAAGCGACCTGGGCACGGTTGGAGCAGGTCACCTTCCGCCAGAAGACAGGCGACAGTATCGACAGCGCACCAGACATGCTGGTCGATGGCCTCGTGTTGAATCGTTTCGACGGCCTCATCGAGTTGGCCGAAGGGTTGTTCCGCATCGACTGGTCGGGCCTGCGCCTGCATCTGGTTGGCGTCGTCCTCGACTACGAAAAGGGCCTCGATAAGACCGCCGATCAAGTGCACAGCGCCACTGCGCAGGCCGCAGGCATTCCGACCTCGGTGCAAAGCTTCTTGCGTACTCAGGTCAGAACCGGGCGACTGACAACTGCGTATTTGCCACTGCATAACTTCAGAGTGCCGTTCAATTTGCCGAGCCGGCGGGTGGTCACCACCGCCTGGTACGACACTGCGCGGGATCGAGTACTGTATGCGCGTGACGCGCCGCAGGACACCAACGCAGGCCTGATTCTCGCCGGTGTCAGCGACCACCATGCGTGGTTCTACCATCGCGCTCACCCGACGGTATGGCGGGTCGATGTGCTGACCGGCACCGTCCAGCATTGCTACCGATTGAAAAATCCGCGAACAGGCTCGACGATCATCGGATGCGAACAACTGGCCGATGGTGCGCTGCGGGTTTCGCAGAAGCTGACGGCGCAAACATCACATGGCACCACCACCCTCGAGTACCGCATTACCACGCAGCATGTGGAACTCACGGCTTGCACGGTGGCCTTTGCGGCTGGAGACTACCGCTTCGAGCCGCGTGAAGCCTTACATCAGATCGACGTGCCGTTCGCGGACGATTCGCCAGCAGTCGTCAGCAGTGGCTGGTCCCATGCTCCATTCATCGTCATCGCGGGCTATGCCGGGTTGCGGTTGCGGGACCGGGCCTGGCTGAACAAAACGACGGGCAAATGCATTCAGGCCGGGCAAGACCTTTCCTGGCCCGAGGACTTGTTGATACTGATGCCGTCCAGCGCTGAAAACAATGCGGTGCTGTTCTATAGCCAGCAGGAGCGAACGATTAGTCGCGGCATCGAACCGCGTGTCGGGCGTTGGGAAAATGTGGTCATCGAGCGCGATGTGGTCGAGCTCACTCAGATCAGTCAGCGCTTCATCGCCACCAGGGAAGACGGCCGCCTGTTTGAGGTCGATATCGTCGATGTGCCTGCAGCGGCTGCGATCGACGAAGCCGTTGCGCTCAAGTTCGGGGTGCCATCCCTGAGCAAAAGAAGCGATGAAGCATGGCGGGATCAGGCAGATAAGCCTTCGATTCTGCGGTTCGCCGGCATTGGTCAGCGCTGGCTGCAGCGCAACCCCGATTGGTTGAGCGCGTTGCCCGCGCAGGCCAAAGCCGCACCGTTGGCGCCTTTTCCGATCCTCGGTTTGTGCGATGTGGCGGGCCAGCCTTTGCTGGCGGCGTGGTGTATCGAAGGGCAAATCGCTTTGGCCGATATCGGCCAAGGCAAGGAGTTATCGCTGCTCGGCCCGACGCCGGATAAAAAAGCTGTGTGGTTGTTCGAGGTCAGCGCTGGACAACTTTATCGCCAGCCGCTGGTGCCGATAGAAGCGCTGCGCGGAGTTTTTTCGGCTGAACATCGTTTGCTCAAGCCGCAGTCGCTGCTCAGGGCTGAAAAGGTATGGACGTCATGGGCCTTTGGCGAGGTGCGGCGCCAAGGTGAAGGGCTAGTCGCGCAGACTCTCGATGGGGTGCATCTGCAATTGTCAGATAACCAGCCAGCAATGATCGTTGCCGTGGAAAATCGCTGGGCTTACGCGCCCGGTCAGACCGATGAACAACTACGCGCGCGCTTGAAAGCATTGTTGGACGGACACTCCCATCCGACTGTCGTGCAAGTGGCGAGCCTGCCCGGACGCTACCTGTATTACTCGCCGCAACTTGATCGGCTGTTTGACCTGTCCGGTCGCAGCGACGGACAGTGGTCGGCATTTCTCGGCACCCGCGAATCCAGGCAGCCACTGCTGTTCGACCCCGTCGACCAATTGATTTTCAGCGCGGGCGCGGAAGACGGCGTCTGGTTACCTGACAGTTATGCTCACCGCGATGACGAGACCATGGCGCTTGAAGTGGCGGGTGACGTAACAGAGATCGCAACGTTGCTGCCCGATGGCGTCGACAGGCTGCTGTTGGCCTTCGGCTCGCAGACCTCCGGCTATCATGTATCGCAAGAGGCCTGGGAGCGTCTTGATTGCATTGTGGTAGAGGTCCGGCAGGCCTGGGACGCAGGAACGTCAGAGCCGTGCCTGTTGGTTCTGGAACTGGCCGAGTGCGGGCACTGGTTGATGTCACGGGTCGATGACGATGTGGTGCTGACCGATCCCGATTCCGGGCGCAGCCTGATTGTGCACAATTACGATGCGCGCCATCCATTGGAACTGGTGCTGCCCGTTGCCGGCCTGCCGCACAGTTTCATGCTGGCTCAAGGACTGGACGCATATGCGCTAGCGCGCGGCGCCGAAGCGACGGCTCGCCTGACGGCGGTAGTTGCAGCGCTGCGCTGAGGCCGCACCTTGCACAACAAAACGCCGCGAACGGAACCGTTAGCGGCGTTTTGTTGTGGTCGTTGCGCTGCGGCAAACCTCAAGGCACCAGATAACCTTTCACTCCGGTGAAAATGATCTGCGCCGCCAGCGCGCAAACAAACAGGCCCATCAAGCGGCTGACGATCTGCAAGCCCTGATCACCGAGAATCCGCTCGATGCGATTCGACAGGTACAGCACCACGCCGACAGTGAAACTGGCCAGCGCGATACTCATGATCGCGGTGAGTTTGTCATCCCAATGCGGCTGGCTGACGCCCATCACCAGCAAAGCACCGATGGTGCCCGGGCCGACCGTCAGCGGAATGGTCAGCGGCACGATGGTCACGTCCTGCTGCACATTGTCGGCCTGCACCGCCGGTTTGCCCTGCGCCATGCCCAGTGCAGAAATGAACAACACGCTGCCGGCGCCGATGCGGAAAGCATCCACGGTGATGCCGAAGACATCGAAAATCACTCGCCCGAACAAATACAGCAGAACGCTGGAAATCAGGGTCGCAAGCGCCACCTTCCAGGCCAGGCGCCGCTGCTCCTTGCGCG
>Ga0265797_10011802_pt1 | contig 10867 bp, 11 predicted proteins | sample P2T30metagenome_FD_192433 | JGI IMG/M metagenome (GOLD analysis project Ga0265797, IMG submission 192433) | Plant litter microbial communities from East Loma Ridge, Irvine, California - P2 T30 | ecosystem: Environmental > Terrestrial > Plant litter > Unclassified | place: USA: California... | reverse complement strand
GCTTTGCAGACCTTGATTGATCAGCCGATCTTTGAGAGCGACAGCCTTGCGGTATCGAGGGATTAGTTTCATAGACCATTTATGTTCGAATCTCGGCAAGAGCGACTTGATCGGGATCGCAACTGAGTCGCATATTGTCATGATTGCGTTGAAGCTCTCTGGTTCTGGTGCACGTGGGAAGACAATCTCTGATTCCGCGTCGACAGGCTGCTCGATGTGATCCAAGCCAGACAACAAGGCGGTCTGCGCGTCTGACACGTTCATTTGAGAGCCAAAAGTCGCGCCCCATATAATGTCCATTGCGGCTGCCTTGACGTCTTCAATACCGGTGAAGGGATGACCACGAGCGAGACGTGCCTTTTCACGCCATAGTCTTATCAACGCGAGAGCATTCTTGTGCATCTGAGGCCCGGCAGCATTGCTCAAGAAAGCTGGTGACATTGTGTCTCCCATCAATTTGCGGTGCATCTTCCACGTTTCTGATGTAGGCATGTGGACGTGGTGGTTAGGCAAGACTGCAACGAAGAGATCGCCAAAGTAGTTCGAGCGGTCAAACTCCCTGCAGGTCGCAAGTTAGAACATGTCCAACTTGGCATGTGCGCAGGGCATCAAATACCTTGATCGGCGAACACAGATGTCTTGCGTCTCGCGGAAGTCGGAGATGATAACAAAAGGCTTGCCGAGCGGTCGCAGGAACAGCTGCATGACAGGTTCATTACGGTTGACCAGTTGGCTGATAATCCAATCAAGCATAGTGCCTGTCTTGGTTATAGCTTCAAGAAGCCCAGGTGCATCGCCGAGGATATGTTTGGCCGCCGCTTCGTTGTATGGTATTCCAGGGATAGGCTTTGGCAATGCAGCACGATATAGTAAGTAGCCCACAGCCAGGATCACTGCGCTGCATTGCGCGAGCGCGTAGAGTCCAATCATGGCGAACAAGTAAATGCCAATAGAAATCAGAATCGAGCTCAAAATGGACCTAGATGGACCTAGATGCAGCGAGCCTACGAGCACTTATGTAGTCGTGCATGGAGGCTCGCCCCATCGCCCCATCTGAAAGCAACGACCCACCATCTTCTTGCCGCAGATACAGGTGTGCCAGATGTCGGCACTAACCTAAGCGTAGCTAGCTAGAGTCATGGAAAGTCCCTACCGAAGGCAGAAGCAGGCAGGGAAGGATGAGATTTGCGGCTGAGTTATTACTTGGTAAGGATTCAGTCGGGCTAGATTATGAAACAGTGTAGCTCTTAGTAGGATGACGAGATGCTGATTAGTTTGCTGAGTAGACTGCAGATGACCTGATCAGGATAGCCTGCTCGGCCAGTTGCGTGCGTCTTGGATGTACATCTGGTCGGCTGCATCGTCGGTATGTGTATGTGTAAACCATCTTTTTGTCCCCTGCTCCCTTGGCTTGTTGGTGTGCGTCGCGCACGGTGTCCACGAGTCAGCTAAGAGGAAGTTGAGTGGACTCTTCCGGGGATCATATCGGAGCACGCCAGAGAGTGCAAGGGTCCGTGGTCTGAGTTGACTATAGGGGTCCCCTTGGTCGCGTTCGCGTATAATTCAGCCGTATGACAAGTCTGAGGATTGCCCGGATGTAGGTTGTGGCAACTGCTAGCTGCTGCTATTAGGGCAGCATGGTAGCATCATAGCTCATTTGTCAAGAGATAGTCGCCTACCTAGCTACCTAGCTGCACGGATTGGACGAGGAGTCTCTTGGTTGTTGGATGCTGACTGCCATGCCACGATGCTTACGCTTACTTTATGCTTTGTGGAAGTACTGATAGCGCATCGCTGCGAGAGAGCGGTTGTTCGCAGACCCGAAGATTAGTCGGGTGGCAGGACGGTGATGATATTGGCAGTGGCATGGCAAGATGATGTCAATATCAACATGGAGGCTTTTGAATCTGAAATGGCTATGGCCGAACAATCTGCGTCTTGTCTTGTCTTGTCTCCGTGTTGTGAAGTTGTCGGGTCTTCAGTTGCCTCGCTGCGTGCGTTCTGTGTTCTGCGTCCTGCATTCTGCATTCTACATTCGCGGGAAGCCGCCGCCTCCCGTCCCGAGATCCCGCCCTGCTATCGATAAGGCAGGCCAGGTCCCCTCCAAAGTTGAGTCGCAAAGTGAATAATTTTGATCGAGCTTCGATTATTGCGAAAAATACCCAATCCAGCACCCATCATGTCGAAACGCCCCGCACAGGACGACGAGCAGAACTCGCCCCAGGCTCTCAAGGCCGGCGACCGACCAATCGCCAACAGTGCCATCCCCGACGGCGAGAACTTCGAGGACGAGTTTGAGGATGAATTCGAGAGCGAGGACGAGATCTTGGAGGCCGGTGTCGATGGTAGACCAGACGAAGAGCGGGAAGCTGAGCAGGCAGAGAGCGGTGCTATGGATGTGGACAAGGAGACCTTCATTCCTGGTCGTCACAAGCTCGATGCCAATCAGACGCTTTCGCCCGATCTGAGCACATACGAGATGCTGCACTCGCTGGAAACCACATGGCCGTGTCTCAGTTTCGACATTGTGCGCGATCAGCTTGGTGACGACAGGAAGAGCTACCCGGCGACTGTCTACGCTGTGGCAGGTACCCAGGCTGCGCAGGGCCGCGAGAGAGAGAACCAGCTTATGGTCATGAAGCTCTCCGGACTGTCGCGCAACGACGAGGCTCAGAACCAGGATTCTGACGACGAGTCTGATGATGAAGACCAGGACGATGATGCCATCCTAGAGACCAAGGCCATCCCTCTCACTTCCACCACGAACCGCATTCGCGCCCACCAGTCCCCTCAGGTCTCCTCCTCTGCACCTCCCACAACCATCACAGCCTCCTGGCAAGAAACCGGCGATGTGCTCATCCACGATGTGACTCCTCACCTCCAGTCCTTCGACACACCCGGCTTCACCATTCCTCCCAACGCCAACAAGCCCATCAGCACTATCCGTGCACACAAGGGTGTTGAGGGCTACGCTCTCGATTGGTCTCCTCTCGTTCCTGCCGGCAAGCTCCTCACAGGTGACATCTCCGGCAAGATCTTCGTCACAACCCGCACCGAAGGCGGCGGCTTCGTCACCGACACCAACCCTTTCACCGGCCACACCAGCAGCGTCGAGGAGCTCCAATGGTCGCCCAACGAGCGCAACGTCTTCGCCTCCGGCTCCGCAGATGGCACAGTCAAGATCTGGGACGCCCGCAGCAAATCACGCACCCCAGCCCTCTCAGTCCAAGTCTCCAACTCCGACGTCAACGTCCTCTCCTGGTCCAAGTTGACTCCCCACCTCCTCGCCTCGGGCCACGACGACGGCACCTTCAGCATCCACGACCTGCGCGCCTGGAAGAACCCCGCCACCGCCGCGAGCGCGAAGCCCGTGGCCGCTTTCAACTTCCACAAAGAGCAAATCACATCCCTCGAGTGGCACCCCACAGACGACAGCATCATCAGCGTGTGCGCCGGCGACAGCACGCTCACCCTCTGGGATCTGGCCGTCGAGCTGGACGACGAGGAAAGCAGGTACACGGCCGACGTCAAGGACGTGCCGCCGCAGCTGCTGTTTGTGCACTACATGGAGCAGGTCAAGGAGTCGCACTGGCACCCGCAAATCCCCGGTGTCGCGCTTGCAACTGGCGGCAGCGGTCTGGGTGTGTTCAGGACTATCAGTGTGTAGGGCGTTTTTTATGATATCTAGATTTGCATGTGGAGGGAAGAGGAAAATTAATGAAACAACACGATTCAATCAATCAATGGAACAAGCATGGGAAGTGGTGTCGCAAAACAAATGAGGGAAGAAAAATGGGTTCGTTTCATTTTGGTTCCTTTTCCCATCCCACCGGCCGTAGAAAACCCCATTTAGATTGCGAACCCAGAGTCCTTTGCGACATCGTTCAAGGCCGCTGAGTAGCCAAAAACGGGATCCGCACGTAGAACTACATTCGCAGCCATCCTTGGCGACTTGCCACAGCTGCTAATCACGCGCGCTCATCAGAGCACGCCACCAGGCACCGTCTTCCCACCGCCAGAACCGAGAGTACTGCCACTCACACTGGCGGTGTCTAGCGCACCGTTCCCACCTCCGCCAGCAGCACCCGACCATCCATCTTGCGGCGATGCATGGCGGCGCAGCATGAACATGGGTTTCCGACCTTCCTTGTCGAGTTGTTTGAAGAGAAGTAGAGGTTTTTCTTTCAGGCCGAGGCAGCGCTCTTGGTCGCCGTGGACGATGTAGAGGGCGTATTGGCGCCAGTCGTCGTGGATGTTGTAGCGTTTGAGGGCCTGCGAGAAGAATTGTTAGTCAAGGCTATGTCTGGCGACCGGAGGTAATCGGCATAGGTGGAGGATATTTCCAAAAATGCTTTCTGATTGCATGAATGAGAAGAAATTACTCACAACTGGTAGCACTACTTCGCAAGGATCGTTGATCGCAACGCGGAAAGATTTGAATATTTCAACTTGAGGGTTGTCGCTGCAAATCCAATGTTAGCTACTGAAGACCGTGAAAAAATGCCGTCAAGATAAACGTACCGATCGCCTCGGTCCCTCTCTCGAGGTGCTTCATCCTCTCTTGGACTAGGCGTTGGTGCTTGTCGTCGCGCTCTATCGCGCTCCTCTCGCCGTATTGAAGCTTGGTCACTCGCATTCTGCGGCCACGAACTGAGCGTGGTCGCTTGACTAAAGCCTGTGCCAGTGTCGTCCGTGTGGCCGTAACCTCCTCGGTCGTGCCTTACGTCTCTAGGGAAAGTTCGTGCGGCTGCTGAGCCAGGCTGGTTGTGATAAGAGCCAGCCGATGATGGCTGATTCGAGTATGCGGGGCTTGTGGGAGAAAGCTGCTGTGATTGCAATCCGTTCGGGCTAGTTTGTGCGGTCATGCTGGCGGTCAAGTGGCTGCTGGCAGCCATTGCTGCAGCGCTTGCTTCGAGATGAGTACCCGTGTCGTCGCGGACCTCGCGAGGTTGGGGTGTGTATGATTGTGGTGGATGTGTAGGCGATGGTTGTTTAGGAGCACTTCCAAGGAACAACTTCTTTGTGCTGAATTTCCGGCTGAGCGAGCTTCCTTTGCTCTCCTTCACAGGCGCAAGAGTATCGCTCATCTTTGAGGGATCAGTGTCTCGTGGTGAGGGAATTGTGCCGCCAGCGGGATCCGGCAGCGGTGTCCTTTGGTCTTTCATAAGTCGCATGATTGGTAGGGCTTCGTCGCGCAATTTTCTGTTTTCGTCTGATATGCGTTCTAAGTCTTGCTTCAATACTCGGAGTTCGGTCTCAGCGGCTATTATGCGCTGATCACGAAGGCGAATTGACTCAATGACCCTTGCGATGTCGTCCTGGGTAGCCGAAAGATCGCCTTTGTCGCCTTCCGCAGCTGAAAGGATAGTCAGTAGTGAATCTCGTGCGGCCATTGCTCCAACAAGACTTACATAATGGCACATAATCGTCTTCCTCGATTCTGACTCCAGACCGTCTCTTCTGCTCGTACACAGCCTTGAGAATGGTAAGTCTATGACCAATACTGTTGACACCAAGCTCTCTAAGCTCGTCATGGTGCAACGCAATCAACGCCTCGCCATTAACGCCCTCCTCGGCAAATGTGTTACTGTAGTGCTTCAATGCTGGTGACAGCGCAGCGACATAGTCCGCGACCTGCTCTTCTGTCCACTGCACAATGTTCCCTGTTGGACTGCGTCCTTCTCTCTCAAGCCATCCTTGGGTTGTAGGTGTATCCTCTCCACCAACTGACTCTCGCTCATCCTCGGACTCGGAAAGGTGGTCTGACTCCGCATCGTCGAAGTGGGTAGGTACCGTTGGTGACGCAATTATGGATCTCTCAAACTCGTCGTCGGCGTCCGCATCGCTGTCGTACGCGTGGTCTCTACCATATCGATCCATTCTGCTGCCAGGCTTGTCTTCGGGGCGCAACGTGTCACTCCTGCTCCTCTGCTGCTGTAGGCCAGATCCCCCAGTAATCCTGTCGGCAGGCGAGTCGATCCTCTCTCCGAAACTGGCGTCTATAGGTGTTGGCGCAAAGTCGCTCTCGGCGGGGCTGGCAGGGCTGGCAGGGCTGAGCGGACTAATTGGACGACCTCTGTACTCGGCGGTGGTGACCTTCTGCAAGCTGGGCAAGCGCTCATGCGACGTCGCGAAGCCGGCGCTGCGCAGAGGGAGCTTGCCTAGATCTCCGCCAGCTGCGACTCCAGGACCAGCTCCAGCGCCTCCAGCAGCAGCGGTGCGGCTGGCAGGGATGTGGCTCGCTCGGTGGGAAACTCGCGCCAACCAGGAGCCTTTGGCGGAGGGTGCGGACTGGCCACCGTAGGCTTGATCGAAGGTGGGTTGTTGGTGAGCCAGGATGGGCGAGTGTGAGGTCGGCCGCAGCAGCTGGGGCGGCGGCGCGACGGGCGTGTGCGTGCGGGCGTACGAGCGGGCAGGCGTGCGTGGGCTCAGATGCGTGTGTGCTTGTGCTTGTGGTTGCGTGCAGCGTGTCGTTTCACCGCGGGTGGGATGGCGGGCTAGGGCTGCGAGCGGACGGGCTGGCTGGCTGGCGGACGGGTTGTGCGACGACGGGTGTGGTGGTGGTGCTTGTGATCGTGGCGGTGCGGAGAGGGCGGTGGTAGTGTCTGGTAGTGGTGGTGACGGAGAGCGGGGCGGCGGCGGACGACTGGGTATACTGTAGTCTATGCTCGTGCCTGTGCTTGTGCTGGAGCGGCGACACGCAATCGTCAGGTCAAGTCAGGTCAAGTCAGTTGAGTCGAGCGGTTTCGTGTTTCGTATTCTAAAGGGTCGACTGGCGGTTGTCAACGGCGTGGTGGTGAGCAGTGCGTAGTGCGATGTCCGCAGTTCGTAGTTCGGGGAGACATGCGCGGTCGCATCAGTTAGCTGGGCTCTAGTCGCGCGCAATGCCTCTTTGCCTGCTGTAAGCGCCCGAGTGTCAATGTAACTACATTCGCTAGTCTGCCACAGTTGGACTACTGGGCCCGTTTCTGGCATGGCATAGCTGGGGTACAAAGGACTTCTGCACAAGGCATTCCCCATCTCGGAGTCTCTCCCACCAATCCTCCTACACACTCGTCCACGCGCATCGTCCGGGTGGGGCTCCAATATCGCCTTTTTGCTATCACATACAACACATATTGCTACTACGGCCGCCGAGATTGCGCATGCCTGCCGCGGATCATTGTCGCTTTCATCTCCCAGCCCGAAGAGATTGCTTGTCTCCCCTTATCGACCCCTCCCCGGTGTGCGCCATTGGCTGCTATCGATGTTGCTCACGGAACAAGGAGAAAACATCGTCACGATCAATATATTAGGCCATGTGTAGCTAATATCGAAGGCACCCGTGCAGCAATCCTTTGCATTCAGTTGGTACTTGCGCTGCTTCCAGTGGAATATTCTCGACGACTCTCTCATCCTGCTCGCCAGATTAGGCAGACTGAGTCCGCGCTGACTCAGTCCATGGTCAATACAGCTCTGAACCTCGCCTTGCCGCTGATCATGTGTTCCATTGCTTCGTTGGCCTTCTCCAAAGGGAACTTTTCCACAAGACAACGCACCTCGTTCTGTCTTGCGAACTGGATCGCCTCCTCTGAATCCAAGGCATGTCCCGACGGCCAACCGCGTACTGTCAATGCATTGAGGACCATCGAGACGGTATCAACAGGCACCGGCCCAATAGCAGTGTGGAGTAGCAGAGTGCCTCTCGGAGCCAGGCCGCCGATCAAGGGAGATATCGCCTTCGGGTTGGGTGCCGTGACCACAATGAGTGCCGCACCTCCTAGCTTCTGCAACTCCTCTGCCGCATCACCAGCAGCTGTGTCAATGTAGTCGTGCGCGCCCAACTCCATGGCAAATTGGCGTTTGTCCTCGCCTCTTGACAATGCCACCGTCCTGAATCCCATCTTGCGCGCGTACTGCACAGCCAAATGGCCTAGTCCGCCGAGACCTTGCACAGCGACAACATCGCCAGCCGCCACGCCCATGCGACGCATGCCATTGAACACGGTCACTCCCGCGCACAACATCGGAGCCCATTGCGCCAGGTCTTCCTTAGCAAGCTCGCGAGGGAGTCGAACAGCGGCTTCAGCTCGCAAGACCGCGTACTCTCCATAGCCGCCATCGCGCGTGACGCCATTGATCTGCTTGTTCGTGCACATCTGAAAGTCGCCACGAGAGCAAGACCTGCAATGCCCGTCATGTCCGCCGTGCCAGGCGCCGCCGGCGAGATCGCCAACTTGCCATTTGCTTGGAACGCCTGCGGTCGAGCCGAGTGCGACTACAGTGCCGACGAATTCGTGACCCAGCCGCGCGACGTGAGGAGGGCCCATGCCTCCTGTGAGGACAGTGTGGTCGCTGTGGCAGACTCCACAGGCGTGGACTTTAAGCAGGATTTCGCCTACGCCGGGCTCGAGCATGGGCACCTCTTTGATCTCGAGAGGCTGGTCTTGGCCGGTGACGATGGCCGCCTTGAAGGTTTTTGGAAGGTTGGCTGAGGCACTCATGTTGAACGTTCGACTTCGATAGGTTGTGGTAAAGTAGAATGTGCTTAGCTGAGAGTGTAGCTGCTCAGTTGTGATGAATGAAGCAACGTCCGTCCAGTCGACTTTGATCGTTCTTTTATACATCATCCAGCAATCGATTCAATTCCGGTACCACCTAACTCCGTACCATCATCCTCGAGCATTTGGTTCGAGAGAACAAGTCCATCCCCGCTCTCCCAAAACCCAAACTTCAACGCGGACGACGATAGGCTGATATTTTCAACACCGTCATTATCAGACAAGCGGTGTCAATGTCTCATTGGGCGATCGTCCAAAGCCGGATGCAACTCCTTCGAAAACCTGGGGAGAAGGTGCGCGATCGGCATACGGGAGATAGGAGATAGAGACGGAGCCCCAAATTCTAACCGTTTGTGGATTTTGTACTGCCTGGATGGGGAAAGTGGGTGCCCAATCTGGTCTTGTATGTAGGAACTTGTTGTTATGTGTTCGAGGCAATGCGCGTGAGAGCTTACGTGTGTCTACGCGATGGTTGTCAGCTGTATGTGTGGTTCGACCTTCTTGGCTTGAGTGCATGTAATGTTGTTGCAGCTGAAATGCGTTGACGAGAGGGGAGACATGTTATCTCTGATTATTACTGGTGCTAGGTGAGCTGCTATCGTTTGACTGCGAATCTGATGCGCTGAGACTTTGCCATGGAGAGGTTGTTTGTAGGAACGTGCCACTGCCTCCTCCTAGTAACATTGTCACTGATGTTGGCTCACGTCAGTCATCCTCGGCATGGTCATCGATTGGAGAGCAAGGCTCAAGATTCCTGGCGGATCTCGATACAGGTGTACATCCACATGGTGCATCGACGGTGTTCGATTTTAGATGTCAGCGATTCGAGAGCTATCGCATCTTTTTCATGTCGGAATCAGAACGCAAAGGTGTCTCATCGGCGCACGTGGCATCCATCGCGTGCTTTGCGTGCCAATGCGCTGTGTGCTTTCGCATCTTGCTGTTCGGCAGCCCCGGCATTGAGACTACAACTCTTATCGTTGAGACTGTGGCGCTCGTCGCTTGCGCCGCAGTTTACCAGTCGATAGCGGTCCTCGTCCATCGTGTATGCATGTGGTCTAAATGCTGCCAGTGCGTGCGGGTCCTTCGTGCTCAACAGTCCACGTTATTATTCCAGGCCCGTGGCTGTGCGGTCGCCACTCTTTCACGACCCAGCGTTCGAACGACCCTCCGACGATGGTTTCTGCTCTGTCTAATGTCCACGTTGAAAAACGACTCAAAAATCTGGGATATGCCGAAAAACACCGGACAATAAAACGACCGAGCCCCACGTCCTGTGGCCAGATCTGTTTAGCATGTCTTGGACGTTGTTGGCAAACCCAGCCAGAGCACAGAGAGTTTGGAAACATGGCGCACGTGGCTGTGTAAATTGCAAAGTATAAATCGGGAAGTTATGATGGGGGAGGCGAGAAAAATGTCCAAGAGTTGACTATCTGATCGCCAAGGGATCCAGCTTCGCCTGGGTTGTTCTCCAGATTCTTGGAGACCCGGAGTAACCCGTATCGTTTGGTCTCCGAGACCGTGTTCCATACAGCATGAGCATCGTTGAGGGCATGGTCCGGATATGAATTCGAGCAGAATTATCCAACCGAGCTTCATCTATTGCGGAGCTGACACGAAGCTGATAGATATAATGTGGCGTAACGGCGTGAGAAGATAGCTGTATGCACACATGCATGTACAGCTGCACATGTGCCTTAACCTACCTGGGGTTGGAGTAACCTGGGGTCCTGGGGATATCACTTGGCGCCTGTTAAGCTTCGAGCGATGTTTCGCGATCTTGCGGGCCCAGATAAAAAAAAATTCACCGAGCCTGCGGTAACTCAAGGCCTCGGAGGTTTCCAGTGGCAGACGACAATCGAGGCTGTCTCCGGGGATCTGGGGTTGTTGCGGGTTGTGGGTTGGCCTTATCCTTTCGCTATAGGTCTCGCGCACAAGTATTTGGCATTGCAGTCCCTTGCGTTCATCCGTACGGCTATGACGGCTTCAGACGGTTGAAGGGAACCAGCAGCAGCAGCGAATCGCGCATACGAGGCAAGGCGCGAATACGGCGGGCTAATATGGCCCCCTTTGAGGGATCTGTTTAGCTTCAGAAGGGTGATCACAAGCTTCCGTATGCAACGACGGGATTCCGGCGCCACTTGACGTTTGCTTCTTCTGCATGCTCAGCGTCCACATGACCTTTGGCTGTCGTGCGAGCAGCCAACGATGGATGTCATCCGCATGCACGTCTTACGTGCTGCAGAAGCAGCTGATATCTCCTCACCGGCTTGCATGATCAGCCTGATCTACTAGAGCGCTGGTCACGCAAACACAACAGGGCTGCT
>Ga0265797_10011801_pt1 | contig 10868 bp, 8 predicted proteins | sample P2T30metagenome_FD_192433 | JGI IMG/M metagenome (GOLD analysis project Ga0265797, IMG submission 192433) | Plant litter microbial communities from East Loma Ridge, Irvine, California - P2 T30 | ecosystem: Environmental > Terrestrial > Plant litter > Unclassified | place: USA: California... | reverse complement strand
CTCGACTCTCCGAATACCTACCTCGACCCCTCCTACGACTCCGCCTCCTATTACGACCCCGAGAGATCTAGACCGCTCCCTACTAGACAGTTCGCCGCCGGAAGGTACGGAGCTACGGGAGGTAACGTCGCTAGTTAATAGGATCGTTCGTTCTTCTACTCTCGAGACTCCCGTAAAGCGGTATATCGAGCGATCGGGAGCAGCTTTCGAACGGACAACATCTAAGAACGCCCTTTTACGGAAGGAGATCGCCGAGTATAGAGAGCTATCACGAGTACGTAAAGAGCGTAAGAATAGAAAGCGCGTAGCTATTAAAGGGAAGTTTGTCTTTAATACGAAGGAAATCCTCGAAGTAGTTGAAAAAGCGGAAGTAGAGGCGTCGAAGAGAAAGGCGAAAAAGAGGCGAACGACGAAAGCTATAAATCCCGAAGTCGAGGAAGAGCAAGAGGAAGATAACGAGGAGAATACATCGGAAAGCGAGAGTGATTGTATTGTTATAGTTAGTAGGAGGTCGAATTGAACGTAGAAGGGTCGAATTTTTGATCCGCTTCCCTATCTGATCCGCTTCCCCATCATTTACGTTACCGTGAACAGCCTAATCGAATCAAACAAACAAACATACAAACATACAAACGATGGCGGGTAGACCTCTAAGATAGAGTAGAAGAGATAGTTGTAAGTCGTCTAAAAATGGCGAGACATAACGCAATGACTGTCCGTAAACTGTGGGTATCTGAACTCCGTGACAAAAGAGTGTGGCGAGTGAATATACTTCACATCTTGGATGCATCGGAAGCAGAGATCGAATGAAGTGCATGAAGCACAGTGATACTGGTAGCCAATCAAATCCTGTTTGACTATCATTAATTGTACGAGGCAAATTGGACAATGTGCTAACGGAAAATAACTTACTCGCCGACAAGCGTCGCAAGTTCCGCGAAGTTGATCTCCCGCCAGAGACTCAACGCAATCGGGGTAACTGGCGGAACTCATGAGAAGTTGTGATAGAGAGGACTCTCCAACAAAGATAGACAGCTGGTAAGCCGTCCAGCCTTGTGTATCAGTGCAGGACATGTCTGCATCCTTTGCCAAAAGCAATCTCACAACTTCCTCATGTCCGAGGTATGTCGCCCAGTGTAACGACGTCCAGCCCTGAGAATCTGTTTGATCGACGTGCTGATCAACTTGCAAAAGGGCATGAATACCGGCGGAGCAGCCGGCCATCGCAAAATGATGTATGAGCCGACGGCCAAGCTTGTCTTCAACAGTGGCGTCTCGAGATGATCTCACCAAGGCGGACGACCAGAGCGACCGAATGAGGGACAATTCACCTCCTCGAGCTGCCCACATCAGGGGACTTCGATTACACAGATCCAAATACTGATTAGTTGGATCATGAGCAAGGATGAGTTTCACAATATCAGTCTTGCCAGTGTATGCCGCAGCCCCAACCGCAGTTCCGTAGTGGCCCGATTTGACGTTGACATCAGCACCTCGATCGATCAACATGGCTGCCATCGTCTTATAGCCACTAACGCAGGCTGCCTGAAGAGCACTGCCGTAGAAACCACCTTCAGCATTCACCTGGGCACCACTCTCGATAAGCATCATTGCCATCTTCTCATGGCCCCCGTATAGAACAGGAAACACTGACAATTTCTGATGGCCTCCGTAACAGGCAGCCTGTAGAGCGTTGCCGTAGTATCCGCCTTTAGCGTTAACATCGGCACCTTTCCTGACCAGCATGCGAGCCACCTTGTCGTAGCCACCGATGCAGGCAGCCTGGAGAGCGTTGCCGTAGTATCCACCTTCAGCGTTAACATCGGCACCTTTGCTGACCAGCAAGCTTGCCACCTTCTCATGGCCACCGATGCAGGCAGCCTGTAGAGCGTTGCCGTAGTGTCCACCTTCAGCGTTGACGATGGTACCTTCGTCGATCAACATGGCTGCTAATATCTCATGGCCGCCGATACACGCGGCTTGGAGAGCGCTGACAAGTATTCCACCTCGAGCGTTGACATCAGCGCCGTTCGCGATAAGCGTGGCTGCTATCACATCATGGCCTTCGTAACAAGCAGCCTGGAGAGCGTTACCATACTCTCCGCCTTTAGCGTTGATGTTGACACCCTTTTCGATAAGCATGTATGCCAACTTCTCATGACCTCCGTGACAGGCAGCCTGGAGAGCAGTGCCGTACTCTCCGCCTTCAGCATTGACAATGGCACCCTTTTCGATCAACATGGCTGCCAATCTCTCATAGCCACCGATGCAGGCAGCCTGGAGAGCACTACCGTGCTTCCCGCCTTCTGCATTGACGTTGGCACACTTCTCGATCAACATTGCTGCCAATCTCGCATAACCTCCGTGACAAGCAGCCTGGAGAGCATTGCCGTAGTATCCGCCTTCAGCGTTAACATCGGCACCTTTGTTGACTAGCATGCTTGCCACATTCTTATAGCCACCGGTGCAGGCAGCCTGGAGAGCATTGCCGTACTCTCCGCCTTCAGCGTTAACAACGGCACCCTTTTCGATCAACACGGCTACTAATTCCTCGTGGCCATTGATGCAGGCGGCCTGGAGAGCGTTGCCGTGCTCTCCACCTTCGGCATCGACGTTGGCACCCTTTCCGATCAACATTGCTGCCAATCTCTCATGGCCACCGATGCAGGCAGCCTGGAGAGCACTACCGTACTTTCCGCCTACGGCATCAACGTTGGCACCCTTTTCGATCAAAACGGCTGCCAATAGCGAATAACCTCCGCGACAAGCAACCTGGAGAGCGTTGCCGTGCTCTCCACCTTCGGCATCGACGTTGGCACCCTTTTCGATCAACATGGCTGCCAATCTCTCATGGCCACCGATGCAGGCAGCCTGTAGAGCACTACCGTGCTCTCCGCCTTCTGCATTGACGTTGGCACCCTTCTCGATCAACATTGCTGCCAATCGCGCATAACCTCCGCGACAAGTAGCCTGGAGAGCATTGCCGTAGTATCCGCCTTCAGCATCAACATTAGCACCTTTCCTGACCAGCATGCTTGCCACATTCCCATGGCCACCGATGCAGGCAGCTTGTAAAGCGTTACCGTAGTATCCGCCTTTAGCGTTAACATCGGCACCTTTCCTGACCAGCATGCGAGCCACCGTCTCATAGCCACCGATGCAGGCAGCCTGTAGAGCGTTGCCGTAGTGTCCACCTTCAGTATTGACGTGGGCACCTTTGCTGACCAGCATGCTTGCCACATTCTCATGACCCATATGACAAGCAGCCTGGAGAGCATTACCATAACACCCGCTTTGAGCGTTTATATCGGCGCCCTCGACTAGCAACATTCCCGTCACCCCTTTTAAGCCTCCGAGTGCGGCATAGTAGAGCGGTTCCGGTAGCTCGACTGATGCATCGAGATCCACACTTCCAAAGTCGTCAGGATTATGGAGGCTTAACCATGATTTGCATCTCTCCAAGTTTGTTAGCAGTAATGTGGCCAATTTTTGTAGCGGTTCATGTTCTGTCCGAGCTAGATGTGTGAACTCCATCCAGTTGGAAGCCGCATATTCAGAGAGTGGAAATCTCGATCTGAGTCTTTCGACGCTCGTACAAGACTCTATACCAAGCAGGTATGTCAGCAAGACACTCGCAATACATGCCGCGGCAGGGGCCTGACAGAGAGATGGACGGAATCGCTGATCCAATCGATCAGAAGTGATGTATTCTTTCACCGAGAAATGTGAGAGCCTCAACTCTTGTATCGTGTGGATGACGTTTTCGTTGGTGAATGTTCTGGAGTGTTCTCTCTCATCTGGGTGTACATCCACAATCGTAACCAAACTCGAACAGATCTTGGCAACTTCTCTCGGCATAGGCATCCTGTCTTCTTTGTTGAACCCGGATTTACTGTCGACATCAACTGCAAGAAAATCAACAGCCTCTTCAACTCGAAGCGGCCTACCCGACCACGTCAATACTTGCAAGAGTCTTATCGAGTGTTTTCGATGTCTTTCGGGAATCTGACTCAGTATACGTGCATAAGTTTCGTCGAGTGTCTCTGGGAGGCTTGCGAGCGCTTCCTTTAGTTGTGGGTAGTCGAGACATCCAGTAAGTGCATCAAGCTGGCATGTAGCCCAGCGAAACCTAGAGAAACGATCAGAAACCTAAAGTAAAATAGCGGCGCTGCTAGATACACACATCCCGTTGGCTTTTTCCATCAACAATGTTTCAATCTCTTCTTGGATCTTTGGTTTCTTTTGCCACCGTTGTAGTTGTCGATCGTTTCGAAGCCTTGCGAGTACGTATGCACTGATGTCTCGGTCTACCTCGAGCTGCCGCAGGGGTACGATGGCGTCTTTTGCCAGCCATCTTTCGAACTCGATTTCGATATCGTGCTCTTTGCGACTTGTAACGAGGATCCGGATGCTACCAGATTCCTGCTTAACCAATGAGTCAAGCCAAGGCAGTAGGGCTGACCTGGTGGTACACTCATCCACCGCATCAAGCACAATTCTGACATCATCCATCATCTGCAACACCTGATCCAGTGTTTGAAGAAGAGCTTTTACAGATGGCTGAACGCCACCTTCTTGACAAGATGCATAGAGTTGCACCATCTCTCTGAGGAAGTCTCCAGGATATCTCAACGTTTGCCAGAGGAGTGTACGGAGCACATCTTCGAGACGCTGTTTGCGGTTGTCGTTGAAATCGAAATAGAAGTAGAGTAGTACGGGCGTTCCGATTGATGGCCTTTGGTCCAGGTCTTCGATGATAGAAGCGCTTAATATAGTCTTACCACAACCTGGTATTCCATGCAGCCACAAGAACGGCACTCCGCCCTGCTTGAATGATTCGAAGATTCGCCCCCTGGTGAACCACTGCCCAGTCCCGTCGTGACGCTCTTCTAATGCTTTGTTGTGGTTGGTGGACGGGTCTGATGGTGACAGCCACTTTTGTATCTTGTCACGTCTAGCACGTTCTGCCGAAGTTTCGATAATGGAATGCGTCTTCATACCGGTCGAACGAGTTTCCTCGACTTTACACTCGACTGGAAAAAGTCAGTACACGCATGATGATCTCGCGTTGTGCGAATGCAGTTTGTACTAACTACTTCCGAGGAGGTCACTGATCATCGTCTCCCTCTGTATCTCACCCGCATCTATAAACCTCAGAAACTCTTTTGCGAAAGCAGCTGCGGTGGCTGCGGCATATCTCTGCCATGTGTCGTTCTTGTGTGTGTCGGCGTAGTCACATATTCCTCTAATCACCATGCATGGGAAGGAATTCATCAGGCCAGCCGCTTCCATCTCGATGCATAGACATTTGCTGCGTTCATCCACTGGCAATCTTTGAAGTATCTCTTCCCGCTCATCAGCGCTCTTGACAAGTGTGTTCCCAGATGCGATGATTCCGTAGTGGATCTCTGGATCGACCGAGTCTCGTTGCTCACGCGAAACCTCGTCGGTGTCTCTGCACTCTCGACAGCTGATACCACCAAGATGTTGACTTGGCGCTTTGAAAAGTCGGTCGTTCTCGATGCCTTGGTGTGCATAACCAGGGTTCTTCGATGTTCGTTTTGCCATCTTCGGATAGCGAAAGAGCATCTCTTCGAGAATAGATGGCACCGCTGAGTCCCTGATCTCATGCTCAGCCTGCAGCTTACTTAGTGCCTTCCTGAGCGACTCTGGTGGCATCGCAAGATGTCCAGTAAGAAAGCGACCCCCTTGTTTAGCCTTGACAAGATCGTATTGTACCACTCCTCCAGACGTTCCTTGAGGCTGGCTTATGACGATATCGCCAAGTCGAACATCCGCACCGTCCTCAAGCTGAGGCACGCCTGCTCCGATCCCGACCATAAGGCCAAAACGTATCTGTGGTAGAGAGAAACGTAACGAGTTCGCCGTTGTCGCAGCGGCAGTCAGTCCATACTCCCCGGCTGGCAAAGAAGCCACCACGATGTTGTGGTCTCCTACTCTGCCCCAGGTGTATGCATTAGTGTCGTGTTTGTGTTGCTCGAAGCCACTAGGCCTGTCGTGTTCCTCGTCTAGTATCGCAGTTGCAGCTGCGCGTTCGTGAGGGAGGGCAGCTATCCATCCTATTGTGTACTCTTCGGGGCTGTTCAGCTGAACTCGCATAGGCATGATGTTTGGAGGTATAGTCCTGTGGGCGTCAAAGCGGTTTTCAATTGGTTTTGATACTTTGCAGAAGAAGTACGGAAGAAGGTGAGCTCGCATTAATTGGGTGGACTCTGACCCGATCATAGGAATAAGAATCAGACCCATCGATTTGGTTGTGCCGGACGCTGAGCCCTGCGATGCGACGTGTATGCAGGGATTCGCGTTGGCACAAGACGCTCACGACGGGACGACTGGTTTGGAAGAAACAGGGGTCGCAGCCACCAGTCTGCATGGGTGAGCTAACTGCGCAGAGATGCCGGAATCTGTACGTACCATCAAGGGGCAGATCTCCTGATAGTGTGGGCTACCCCATCAACCTCGTCGTCTCTCTAAGAAGGAGACATGTGCGTGCTTGCATCTTCACAACAACTCCAAGACATCATAAATAGTCCATCGCCGACTTAGCCAGAAACAGGCTTGTGTGACGTTGAATGGGAAACACAGAGTAGAGCAAGTGTTGTCAGCCAGATGGTAAGCAATAGACCAATGTACATCGAGCTGACATAGACGGATAGATGCTGGTCGGACGCCACTGAACCACTCGGATGTTACCTTTACGCGTAGCTTGTAGCCAGTCGGTCCCCCCAACCCACATTCTATCTGCAGGAGTGGGTGCGGGGAGGTAAGGTCAAATAATGCACTTGAGGACTTCGGGGTCGAGGCTTCCAAAGAAATCAAGCGCACACCTTCGCGCACGATTCTAATAATCACGTTTTTAGCATTACAACAGCATGGCAGTCAACTTTCAAATCGTAATTCTTGCAGAACGGTCAAGAACTTGTACATCGCACGTGTGCCACGACGCATGAATTCGCGGCTATAGGCTGCTGCGGGTGGTACTGCAGCTTAGACAGACTAGCGGCTACTCCGATAGGAGCACTGGCGGAAAGAGACATTTATGACGCAGACGCAATGCAAAGACCACTTAGCTGGACGTTTATGTGAGACAGCGTCAAACCATTCGGTCAACAATTGCCTTGTTCTGGCGCAGCTACAGCCACCAGCAATACTACCGCCTTGACATGTCTATGGTGCAACGTAGTTTTCGCTGAATCTACATACCGATACAAAGTTTCGAGTATGTCATGAACAGGATCATGTTGCATGCGTGCCCGTCAAGAAGCTCCCTTGAGGTCACGCCACAACAGAAGAGAGCTTGAAAGCGGGCTGACCCACTTGCTTTAGAACGAAGGGCGAAAGTAATGCTCAGGTGTGAGGCTTTCACCTCCTCATTTAGAGCTAAGTGCAGGTAGCGATAGCTCATGCACACCTGTTTCCACGTCTCAGCTATTGCTGCAGCGCCGGCTGTTGGGCGCAGCGTGGGCTGCCTCACCAGAGCTGCATTACCCCTAGAGTGGCTATCCATTAAGACGCGCCCGAGGTATTTCCAACCAGAGTCTAGTGATATTGACTGAACGCTGCTCACTCTAAGGAGATCAGTTCTAAAGTCTGACTTGAGTTGGTCTTGTAACAAAGTAGTTGCACCTGATATCTCTAATATCTAGTCATCCTACGGGGAATATTTTCTAGCCTCACAAGATAGGCTTTTGTGTCATTGTGGGGGCATATGGTGCTAACGTGGCATGCGCGCTTGTCAAGCTGCTCCCGCATGGTCACGCCACGACGGCGGAGCTCGAATGCGGGCTGGTCCACTTGCTTTGCACCTCGCGGAGGTCGTGTAGGAACGTCACCATCTCCAGCCGCACTATGACGTTTACCAGATGCGAGTGGTCGGAAACTGTACAGTCGATCTCTATTACTCAACCTTTCGTCAAAATTTGCAGCCGTGAACGGTGGTCTCATGTCTGCATCTACTCTCTCACAAAATCGACCGCGAAATCACGCTGATTTGAAGCTCCTTGCAAAAGCACATATGTTGCTTATGTGGTAGCATGCCTGGATCTCCAGCTTCGAGTCACTGCTGGTGGTGCCGCAGAGCTCCAGACCGTCGGCTACCCCGACCGGAGTGCTTTCGAAGCATGCAATGTAGGGCTCACGCGCATTGTAGAAGACTCGCAGGCTGTGTTTGCATGCAATGTGGTGTCACTTTGTGAGGCGATTAGTACTCATGTTGTGGGTGGGAAAATAGAGTTGCCGGTTTCGCTGATGCTACTATAGCATTGTAGCCGCACGAGACATTTATACACTTGCTTCTGGACGACAGAATCACTAACGTAGCAGATGCAAATACAAGCTTTGCATTGCCAGGCAGGCAGCACGAGCCCACAACGCCGCTGGCATAGCGTTCCTCTCAACGTTGATAGCATATGCCGATACGACTCTGTTGAAGGCTCCTCGTTGATTGTGTGAGTTGTCTTTGGTTGGTGCAGTCACGCTGCTAGCTGACATCAAGCTTTGTGCGAGCAGCTTCCTTGACCTTGACAGCGTATCTATAGCAATCTCTCAAGATGAACGAGATCAGCTCTCTCTTTCTTTCGGCATACCATCATTCTTCTGGGAGAAATTCTGCCAGGATGTAAGCGGCTTTTTCTGGGCTGGTGAACATAGGTGTCGCACCCCGGTCGACCACGATCCTTGCTATCTCAATCTCTTCAGGCTCCTCGTGAAGCGGAGAACGTCGTCCACTCACTAGGCCCGACAGTCATAAGGATACCATTAGGAGAAGTTTGGCGTCCTAACATGTTGGCGGCCATAGGGTGGCCTAAGGGTATTGTGCTTTGATTTTCCAGCTCACCTTAAGCAGGCTATCGAACATGACCTCTTAAGTTCCGATGACAAGCACTATGGACGTGGTCCCTTCTCTCTACACCCAACCTTACTGGTCCACATAGTCGAAACCTTCGACAAAGCCGTCTGGTCGTGGAGAGACGTTGTACGGAACCTGGAGACGACTCGTCCACTCGAAGACGCTATACCCAGCAGTAGCTTCGAGAGTATGCACGAGGCTGCGAGACATGTTATACATTGCTCTGAGATGCTGGACACCGCAATATCAGTGATCGACGAGATGACGAGAGAGATACCCTTGTCTCCGCTTGCGCAAAGTGATCCAGCTTTTGTTGCGATCACCAAAGACTTGAGCTTCTGCATTTCACTGTTGAGGGGATACCTGAACCGATCTCAGGCATTGAAGGACAGACTTGACAACGAAATCAATCTGGTATGTGTGATCCGCTGATCTACTGTGTAAAGACGATGTTTCGGGACTGACTTCAACAATATGAAGGTACTCCACCTTAACGCCCGGCGTGACGGCTTGGTGACAAACCGGATTGCAACGCTCACGTTTCGCGATGGAGAGATCATGAAAGGCATAAGCGTCCTTGGCATGGTTTTCTTGCCAGGAACGTTTGTTAGCGTGGGTATCACTTTTCCCGTCTTTATCATCTAACACAGATTCGCTAACACTGTATCAAAGGCCATCTTTAGTATGAGCTTCTTTGACTTTGCTACAGGAGGAGATGAAGGGTCGGGCCGGTGGACTTTGTCGAGGAAGTTCTGGATCTATTGGGTGGTCGCGCTTCCTCTCACCGCACTCACGTTGATACTTTGGTACGGCTGGCAGCGCGATCGTGTGAGACGGGAAAGAACCCAAGTCTAAAATTCTGCATGAAAGCAGTCTAACGTGCAGAATATTGGAACCGCTAATAAATTCCGTATCTTGCCTTGTCCCCTTTGGTGTGTCGCCTCCATTTGATCCATGTCGACCTCTAGAGGCCGCGTCTTGTTTGTTGGGTCAGCGTTGAAGCTCGAAATGCCTATGTTACCCGCGACCTAGCAATCAGAAACGTGCTTCCACATTTGACGAACATCCATTGGCGATCAAGCGTGCTCTTTCTTCATTCCTTAGATTCGGGCTCAAAGTACGTAAGCGGTCTTCGATTCATAAAATTCGAAAGCTTCTTCGCCTTGCCCGTGAAGAGAAGGAGTAGCGAGTGGTTCATCTTGAATAAACTCATGCCACTGTCAGTTAATTGATCGGTACTCCCACTTTCGCGCTTCGACTTGTCTGGCTGCTTCCTGCAGCTAAAGTGTTTAGACTGAGCCAGCAGTCGAGGAGCTTTGGACGGAGACTTACTCGACCAAGCCGCGCAACGTTTTCAGGGTGGGTTCCTTCGGCCTCAGCTCTTGTAGCACACAAGTCTAAGATCAAGCCTCTCATTCATAGACCAGTGTTACTGTCATAGACGGCGTGTCTTCATGCGATGATTCACAGTATTTTCGGTTGCAGACTGCCTTCAATCTTCTCAGATAAGCTTCTCCCAAAAGAAAAAGTATTGGTTCACCTGTTCTAAGACGTGACAGTAGCACTATTCGGGAGCCAGAGACATCTTCTGGTGAAAATTATCATGAACTTATGCTCCGAGTCATACAGATGGCTCCATGTGCTAGACTCCCTAATCTCTGAAGTCACATTGAATTTCGCACACGTACAACCAGATCGCCATCGACAGCAGGGCTGAGACTATTTGGAGTGGAGGGGCCAGAAGGGGGGTCACTTCTTTTGAGCGGGTCGGTACGTCTGCATATACTAGCCAGGATAGAAGGATAAAGGCGAACTTATAATATAATTGGATGATTTACATACATGGGCCATACTGAGAACGACTCAACCCTCATAGTTAGCACACCGTAAATGGTTGTGTATCTCAGTCATGAACACGTTCGATACTGCTCAAACTTTCGAGCATTACCCCATTCTCAATAACCGGTATGTCCTTATTACGAGGGCTCCAGACTCCGAT
>Ga0265797_10011799_pt1 | contig 10869 bp, 12 predicted proteins | sample P2T30metagenome_FD_192433 | JGI IMG/M metagenome (GOLD analysis project Ga0265797, IMG submission 192433) | Plant litter microbial communities from East Loma Ridge, Irvine, California - P2 T30 | ecosystem: Environmental > Terrestrial > Plant litter > Unclassified | place: USA: California... | reverse complement strand
CACGCCGATGTTAAATCGTGTGAAACCTGGTACCAAATACTTCCCGTGATTGATGTTCTTGGGGGCGCTGTCAAGACCAAAACAAGCAACGCACCCACGTGCGCGGGGACAACGTTCTTCGCGATAATACACATCCGGACTGGAGAACGCCAGTGGTGGGTAATCCCTGCGTGCTTCGTTCCGCGAGATGTGCTGTTGTCTTCGATACATTCTCCATGGCTATAGATCGGATTGAAGCGTGAATGTACTTGTGCCGCTCATGAATTGACTTGTATTTGGCCATATTTATGCAGACTTGTTGCAAACACCCGGAAGAACGTCTGCGCACAGTGGTTAATACTTGAACCCTCAGCACAACACTGGCCATGACGGCATTTCTGATCAACACTATTCTCGTCGCTGTCTTGACAAATAGAGAACGCACAAGCGTATCGTCCCCAGAAGCGGTCGCGACGCTATTCTTCACGATGGGGTTTGAAATATGCTGTAAGAGGTGTCGATAAGGCTAGAGAGAACTTGAGCGCTCGTGATTTGAGTGAGACGTTGTTACGCGGGCAGTAAAGAGTGAGCATAGCTTGATTGAAGAACCGTCCGCGACGATGCCGGGGATTAGAAAGAATTCCCGACGCCTAGAAGAAGTCGTTCCATTGATCTGGTCGATATGAGGGACGTATCAGTTCGTCGTGGTGTACCTGCGCGTTCGGTTGTGGATGGTTTGAGCATCTCGGATACCCATGCGCAGGAGACGCTAGCAGAAGTTCCCCAAGTGAGGAGTTGATTATGTTCATGAGACCGAGCAGATTTTGAAAGAGGCAAGCATTACTCCGATTGAATTTCGCATTCGTCAGCACTCAGCCTAGCTTGGTCACTCAATCGTGGAGAAGGAGGAGATCTCGAGATGCCGGATACGATTTCGGGGTGATAATTGAGACGCAGCTTAACGTATATATCCCCTTTGCTGTCGTTCCTCACAGCCTCTGTGCTACTGACTTCACTCGAAGTGCATGTCCTTATACTCATCGTCCACCCTAATAAGTTGTCTAACCTATGAACCACGAACCTTGGTCATCCCAGTGCCCGCAGAATACTGCCGCATCGACTGCTCGGAGCGCACAAGCTGCTAGCAACATCGCTGCGCAGTACTACATCGACGTCATCTTCGCGTCGTCCATGTGTGGGGTGGGGATATCCAGCTGCGACTGCGTCCACGATGACCTGAGAAGGCATTGGCGAAGCCGGATAGGATGACTTGGCAACGGACAGGGATGCGACATACATCATGGTTGGCAGGACCTCGGGATGGCAGGCCTGCGTTGTGAGGCGTTTTGATGGCTGAGGGCTGCGACGGAGAGCGATGCGACAGTCCTCATGGTGGAATGGACGGTCGGCTTGGGTTGGAACCTGATTGAGTTGGTGCACCGCCCATGGCCGCGATGCCAAAGTGCGACGGCAAGGGCTCCATCACATCCTTGTTAACGACGTTTGGCAAATCCACGTATATCGCATCCTTTGAGGTTGCCGTAACCGTCCCGTTTTCCATGCACCGTGATGTGGCGAAATCCTTCAAACGCCACTTGTATATGTTCTTGTTCGAAGAGGGAGATACAGGATGACTGTATAAGAAGTGGGAGTGCTGGGTAGCGACTGCGGATCAGGCGCGATCGTACTTGTAGCTTATCGATGAGAGCGTCCGGCGATGACGCTCGAACACATGCTCGTGATTCAGTCTATCTCGCCTCCGGCTACGTGTTGATGACTCCATCCTGTACGGAGCGAAGGCCCAGGGACTGGGGAGGGAGGATCGGCTGAGAGGGAGCAGTCTGGCTGCAATAAGTGGGAGCGTCAAGTTGTCGTCGCCTGAGCAGCGCTGAGGTGGGCGGGGTGTCGGTGGAGTGTCACATCGGTGTGGGCGTTCATGTATAGCGAGGGCGTCGAGTGGGCGGTCTTGACGTCGAATGCGACATCGGCGACATGTTGGCAATGCTCGTCGTCACTGCCTTGCCAAAGACACGCGGTACGTCCTATAGTGTCGTGTCAGACGCGACAGAAGTAGCTTTGGGGATAGGGCGGGGAGCATGTATTCATTCGTACGTTCAGGATATTGCGATATCGCTCGGATTACATCAACATGTAATGCGTGTGGTGTAGAGCAATTGCGCAGGGCACGTCTCTTCGGCGGATGTAGGCGTATCGTAAGGGTGGAGGGGCTTGCCTGAGGCGCGACGCGCGCCAGCCCTGGAGCGCGCGGGGCCTTGGCGGCTACGTCAAACGAGAGGCCAAGCGTGTACAGGAGAAGGACTGCCCGAGCTCTGGCTGCGGTGAGGGCGAAGGCAAGTCATCGTGGAGGAGGCGATTGTGTGGGAACACAAGGGTGCGGGTGGTTGGGCGTGGTGCTGGCAGTCGCGTCCCGGGTGAAGGTCGGGTGTCGTCCAGGTCAGCTGAGCATGTCGTCTGGACGCAGTTTAGTCGTGTAGAAAAGGCCTAGGGCAAAGGGGCCTTCGAGTTGGAGTGCAACATTGTCGTTGAATTAAGCCTGCGCCGGACGCCCGAAGCCTGCCAGAGGTGCCAGCGCCCCAACCTTGGGGTTAGTCCCTGTTGCGCCATTCCCCCCGCTCAAGAGATCCTCCCCACAACCATCCGACATCTCGACCCCGGCTAGCGGACACGGCCGCAGACTTTCGCACCCGCTACCCGTGGTGAACAGACTGTAAAATGGGATGCCATGTCGACTTGTGGTCGCAACAACCTCCTGGCGGTGTTCACCAGAGCCCAGGCAAGCTGGTGAAGAAAGAGGAACAAGAGTGGGACAATGAGGCTGAAGATTTGGATACCAGGCTCAGCGCGATGCTCGGTGTGGGCGTCTTGAAGTACTATTCGCCTAGTATGAACACTTCCAAATGCTGTCAAGACCAACCGCAGCGGTGTCTTATCTCCTCCTCACTCACGTCAATCAACACTTCGAGATCAAGCCATTCCTCACCACCATCGTTCGCTAGCCGACCCTGGTGCCCGCGTTCAAACCGATATCGCGGAGGAGCGCGGGGTAGACGCGGCGTTGTATCTTTGAGAACTGTCACAGGATGGATTATAAAATGTGCTTGGCTGTCGATGTTCAGAAGACTTCGCACTGTGGCTGGCCAAAGTCGTGTGGAGATCCACGAAGTAGCATAACCTGGGCTGGCTCATGGAAGCCTCGTAGTTTTTGCAAAGTCAATGTAGGCGCAGTTGAATTTTTTTTCAAAAAAAAAAACTTCTACTGAACTAAGATACTCTAACCTGTCAAGAGCTTTTGGAGCATTTGTGCTCCACATGCTACACCACGAAGTCCTCCGGGAACCGCACGAGTCCTCGCCTAACCTCCCATGTCTGATGCTTCTCGGGCCTCTTCACCAGCCTAAACACATGCTAATTCTGTGTCGGACGAGTCTGCATCCTGTTGATCACACCTTAAGGCGGTCCTCAGTTCTGGTATCAGACTTCTCCGTATGACCGCTAACCATCGAATAGACTATAGGGGGGGATGTAAAGGCGCTTCATTTGCACCACCCAACCCCATGCCATCAATCCATTCGTGGATGACTTCGAAGCTCTTCTTCATCTTCTCTTCTCCGCTATCAATGCTACTCTCGCGGATTATTTGGGCGATATTACGGCTTGGGATAGCGGTGTTGGTCCACCTCTGGTCGCCATGAGTCGAGCGGCGGTGGCGGGATTGGCGTATATCTTTCGAGTTCTGGTCTCCTTGACCAGGGCCTTGCCCCATAATACCAGTCTGCATGGCTGGCCCAGTGCCTGGGACTCCTACGCTGGCTTCGTTTCCGGCAGTCCGATTCTGTGAAGTGTGCTGATGATTTGCTGGGCGCCTGGTGCTTATCCTTGGTCGAAGCGCACTTCTTGCAAACGAGCGACAACGTATGCTCTTGCGGTTGCTTCAGTTGACATCACGACACGATCGAAGACGTTCGACTGATGACATCTGGCGGGTGTGCCTTCGAATGGCTGAGCTCGTGTATGCTTCGCATCTTGCCCTTGCAGTTGAGAGAGTGTGCCGCGTGCGTCCAGACTCGCATGGTCGGCTTGGACGCTCCATGTTTACATTTGATCATCACCCATCATTCCCGATTTTTCACGCCGCGACGAGTATAGACGGTGGAGATGGGGCAACTTGGGCAACTGCAAACGCTGAATACACACGTTAGCCATCCAGAACGGGTGAGGTGAACTCGTCCTTACGTTTCGCGTGGTCACGAACCTGCCGAAAGCAAAGTAGAGGTGAGCGACGGCCGTTGGAAACATGCGCTACAATAAGAAGAGCTTGTGTGAATTGATCAATAAATGGAAGCAGCATACCATCAGTAGTTGACAAAGCTTTATGGGGATAGCGAGGTGGCAGTTCTCGCCGAAGGTGTGGTTGATTGAGACCAAATGGTTGTAACACGGACATTACAGGCGTAGAAACGTAATTCGATTGGATGGTAGAGGTTAGCGGTAAGATGAGTACTTCGATATATATATATATATATATATATGAGATGTATCTCGCACGCGGGAGACCGTCTCTAGGGTCGATCAAGGCAGATGGTGAGAAAAACGACGTCAGTTTATTTGGGCAGTCGAATCCTCCGTTGCACGATCCGCTGCGTTTCTTGTTGTGGGTGCGAAGAACACATTGTTCTCGCTCAGAGTAAACATGCGCATGCGGCAAGTCAACTTAGTCGACAAAACTCAGGGTTTGAACAACGCTGTTTGACTGCTTTTGGTACGTTAGATAAGGTGATGTGAGTTATGTACTACTATCGAAGCTCCTATAGGTCCTAGCGATTGCCTGATTTGCATCTCGTGCTTAACACATCCCCGCCACGAATACTATCAAAGTTGCAGAAATGCACCCTTCGTTGAAATCTGTGTGCTGCTCAACAAAACGAAATGCGGTAGATATCACCAACCGAGATCGATCACCGTGATAGACCTGAGTCGATGCCCTTTATGCATCTCATCGCCTCGTCTCTCTTCAGCTCCATGCACTCGTAAAATGACTTGCCGTATGGCGTCGATATTAAACCTCTCCGTATGCCCACCAGTCCGCTAGTAAGCCTGGCGGTGGCTCAGCAGGCGCTTGGTTGTACCCACCTAGCAGCATCTCGTTTATCCATCGACGGACGTGATCGACGTTTTCCATCTCTTTCTCCTTGTAATCGAAGCTGGCCTTGCTGATGCTTCGACTGTCGTCTTCACACGGACTACTGTCATCGTCTCGCGTCTCGTAACCATCGTCTTCCTGGGTACGATGGTGGTAGCGGGAGTCCTTGACTGCAATACGCGGGTCGCCGGAGGTTTTGCAGTCCCTCTGATCGAAGCCGTCGGCCCGCTTGCGCGTTGCGTCCTTCCTGGTGATTGTCTCGACCTTGCCTCTCGCAGCCTCGCCCGTCGCTCGGGCAGCACTACCAGTGGCAAAGGTATTGTTTGGGAATAAGTGGTGCGAGGACACGTGAGCTCGACCAGGTGGGCGCTCGCCGCCGTCCCTTTCGGGTTGATCCTGCTGCATCGTGATAGCTTACCGACGGACGCGCAAGTTCAGTCCAGTGACTCCCCTTCCACCGTCGACCTTGCTGGAATAGTGGAGGCGGGCCGCGTTCTTGAGCTTTCAGAATTCTCGGTCGCTGGAGGGTCGCATTAGCAAGCCACGTTGCATGAGCATGATGAAGACATACAGCTGGTGTCTGAGGTCGCTTCATTGACCACATCGATAGTGACTCAGTAGTTAGGGATATTCGGATAAGAATGTACGCTATGCCGAGATGCGTGCTGAGTGGCAAGGCATACGCCGCACGCGGCGGATGGCACGTTGGCTCGATGATGATGAATGGTGTAAGAGGGGAGTCTTATCTAGCAACAGAACTTCTTGCTAGAAAAGTCGCCGCGAACACAATTGAACACAGCAGTTGGAAGACGGCCTTGTATCCGGGGCTGGTTACCCGCCGATGTATGACGCTGAGAGTTGGTAGAAGGGAGCTCCGCGCGGTAGCCCCCTCGATGCGCCGCGAGACTCTCACATTGTAAAGAAGCTCATCTCCCGCTTCAAAGGTGTCCGCTCATATCTTCGATGGAAATGTGTCCAGGAAATGGCCTGGTGATGATGCTTTGCTAGCCCCAGTTGGTGCGTCTCTGTAAGTCATTGGTCAGCCGAACCAACGCAGCCACTCAATTCCCAGACCAGCAGATGCTCGAAGCCTGGTACGTAGCGACGCCCATAGCCCGAAACAGGGAACTACCGACTCCTTCTTCAACCGGCCCACGTCGAGGGCCTGAGCAGTGTACAAATCGCATCGATCGCTAAGCCTGGATGAATCAAAAGGATTGCGCAACTCGTTTAAATAGGACTAGGTCCAAATGTCAGACACATGTGGAGACGCTGGAAAAGCTATAGGACGAATAATTCGACATGGCAGAGAGGCGGAGAGCGGCCAGCGCCAGCAGCAGCAGTGTTCAATCTCCTTCACCATCTTTCCTTTCTGCCAGATTCGGAAAATGCTCTTCGGTGGTTGGGTGGTTCGATGGGAACGGCCTTTCCCGTGGTCGAGCGTTGGACGGGAAAAGCCTCACACCATCTTCCCCTCCTTACATTGGAAACAGCTCTCTCACATGACCATTCGTGAGACTATGCCAGCTACGTCATCAGCGACGAAGAAGACCAGTAATGTTGCGCAAAGACCCGGCGAAAGTGCTCTAGGCTATCCATGTCTGGTGTGCTGAGGCGTGGTAGGGGGTTCGGTGGGGAGGTTGAGGACGTTTGTTGCTGTGCAATCTCCTTGGTATCAACGCAATTCCCGCGTCTTTGGCTATCCTCTGCGCATAATGGGAAGCCTCGGCGCGAATGCCCGACGCGGTACCCGCATAGCTATTTGGCTGAGTAGATGTTGGCTGGGTTCAGAACAACTTCGGTGAGGATAGCGGTGATAATGCCGATACGTAGAATTCGTTGCTTCAATTTCGGGGTCCGGGAAATTTGGGGGATCCATCGGTGATCATCCGGGAGGATACAGATGTTGCAGATGACTATTATGAAGGATACAGGTCTATTAATTGCCATGTAGGTTAGAACGTGACGCTGTATGTGTCAAGTATAAACATTTCGGAGTCATGATTGACTGACGAAGATGAGCTGTTGGTCGTGGTACAGAAGTCTTGCAGCGATCTACAAAGACAGTTTTAGTTCTTGGTATATCATGATGTCGGTGATGATGGCGATAGGAGTGTCATAGCCGTCTTAGCAGTCATGGGAGCTTGTCTCCTACTCATCGTGACGAAGCGGGACCGTTCACATCGACTCTGCGCTGGCTTTCGGTCTGACTGCCGTATGCGTTCAACCAGGAGCAATCTATAACTGCGACAGTATGGTAGAACTGGAATGGAAAGAGATCGTTGTTAAAGATGCCGAGTGGGTGGCCGCGTATGCGCACTCCTCGAATTGGGGGCCGCTGTCTGCAGCGTTGTGCTATGTCGCAAGCGGCCATCAACTAATAGCGTGGGTGAAACATGTCGGTCGAGATTGGTCCCCTAATACTCATGTGGAAATGACGAGAGTGGGTGACGAAGTCATAGGAAACAGAAGGTGGGATGATATGGTGATGCACGCAGATGCGCCAACCCTTGCTCCACCTCAACGCCCACCAAGCCGATTGTCAGCAGTACTCTTCCACCCGACTCGGCCAACCATCAGCCGGACTCCTCGGCCTCGCAACAACATTCTCCAAAACATGAACCTTTCTCTGCCCGGATAAACCTCGCCTATCCTTAGATTTCCGCGGGTCCTTGGCGCGTCCAACCGCAAAGCCAACGATGTAGCAACCCACGAAAACGCGCCGCCGACAAAACTTACGACTTTGCTACACCAGCCGATCGACCATGACCAGACGCATCCGTGCCCTGGAGCATTCTTAAGCGGACACCGGCGACACACATCCAGCTGCCTACAATGCGCATACGAATTGCGGAGAACGAAAGCCTCTTCACTTCCCCCCCCGGAAGATGCGGCACATAGCGATGCGCACGTCTCAGGCTTCAACACCTTTCCTACCCGAAGCTATGCGCTGCCGACGCGTCGAGTGGCGCCTCGGGGCCCTCAGACAGACAACCGGCGGTCAGGGTGGCCGGGGCGGTGATCAAGACTGGCCCGCAAGCTACACATGTTCAAAGGCATCGTGCAGAGGGCGGACGGCATGCCCAGTAAGCACGCCGTGCGTAATGGGCAGGCTGCGAGCAACGAAGATCGTTTCCTCATCTACCTATTCCTCGTATGGGCTACATTGTGAGAGAGTCTTGTCGTGGGTTGCCATGTCCACGATCATCTCATGTCTGATCAAGTACTTTGCTGATGTGTGCGCAGATCTCCGTCGCTTTCCCCCTCAAGTAGCTCGACGAACGAGCTCGACGATCACGGCGCCGTATACACCAGTCTACACGGCAGCTCATACAGCGGATCACACGAGACACCAGGCATGTCGATGTCCACCAGCGACTACTGTGTGGTGGCATTGTCGGCGTTACCCTCAACTACCTGCTCGATATCGTTCGTGCGCGCCCATTCGTCCACCCGGCGTCGTTCCCCCATCGCAACAAGGCAGCTGACTAGAAGCCACCGGGCATTTGGGCACTCCTCACAAACATATGCAAGACCAAGGGTGGTTTCCTTCCTATCGTGGCAGGTGTCGCATCCTATGGTGCCCACAACTGCGTCGCATTGGATTGGTGGAGGTTGTGCGTGACAATCCCCCGTCCCTTGATGAGCAACCTGGTTGCGGCAAAGGAAGAGGGTCTGGTCGGGTAGCTAATTGCTTTGCGGCGGAAGCTCTCAAGACACCGTGCGGCGCCATCACATACAAATATCGCGGTTTATCGGGCGCCCCTATACTTCGTGGCCAACGCTCTGGACGCACCGTCTGCTCCTCAGGCCCCATATCAGGATCGGGAAGACAGGCATACAACTATCGTAACGAGTTCGCCGATCTTGTCCCGCTGCTCGCCGCTGCAGCCACATAACACACATCTGGGCCGACCGAGAACGACGCATTCCGAAGCACACCATATACGCGATGAAAAGAGTCACCAATCGCCCAAGCCTGTTACTTTGTCGCTCCTCAGAATGCTACGAGCAACCTGGCTGCAGCAAAGCGAAAAGAGCAGACCGAGCACCTCGTCCACGTTCGCTCACTACCAACGCCGGTGAACAGCCGCTATCGGTTTACACATTTAAGGTGAAGCAGGATTCAATCTGGACTTCTGTCCCCGCACACGAACCTCACCGCCTCCATCTTTCAAGCCGCACACAGCATCATCTCCACCAGCATGTACGCACAACAGTATTCTGGATGCCCCTGCTGCTGATGCTCGAGTGTGTACGACGATGCCACACCAGGATCCGGGTCCATTTCCTTCAGGTGGGGGCCTATCCGATGCGCGATTCGATGCCTCCATCTCTTGACGCCTTGTGAGCCGTGGGCGTTACAACCCGATCGTATGTCCATGCAAGCCAAAGCGGGAAGGTGGATGGAAATACCCATGTCGGACTGAGGCCGCCGAGCAGGAAGGATAGAGCTGGGTTGGGGAACTTGGATGTAGAAGGTTGAAGAATGAAGTAGAAGGATAGAGGGCGAAGGAGACGGGTAGTAGAAGATGTACACGGGTAAGGGCTAGAGACAATGAGTGTAGGCCTAGGAACAAAGGGGGAGACTGAAGATAAAGAAGAGAGATAGTAAAGAGAGTGGTGAGGGTTTGAATGAAAACAAGGGCAACGATCGCAATACGAGGTCGCTGGTAGAGAGAAGGAATAAAAGTCGTTGCGAGTGAGTAGTGCAAAGAGATGGTGGTAGAGACACTGTTGAAGAGAAGGGCCAGATGTCGGATGGGAAGAAGCGTAATGATGGTCGGAAGCAGAATAGTGCTGGTGACAAGAAGGGCGATGCTGATGGGATGAAGAACTGGTATTTGAAAGGGAAAACGTTGGTGTTAGTAAGAGAAATTAGCGAGAAGTTCGAAAGAAGAGTGGTGCTAGTAAGAAGAAGGGCGGTACAAAAAGACTAGCTATAGTAAATGGAGAAAGAGCTAAAAGGTGACTTGGAAGAAGGGTGACGCTGATGAGATGATGGGCTACATGAAGAGGATAGGACGCTGATTGCGGATTGATGATGTTACGATCAACGGGCTCTAGGTGGAGCCTGGGCTATGGTTTACAGTTGCCCACGACCTCCGTTACTGAAAGCAACAGCTCCTCCCCCACATCTTACGGACGGCGGATACTGCGCGGCTCGGACGCGATGAAATGGGCAAAGAGCTAGTCAAACGTATCTCCGCCATGCATGTCAGAAGACTGAGTTCGGCGATGGATGCCCTTCCGCGAGCCTTTCTGCGAGCTCTTCCGCAGGCCCTCCCCTGACGTGAGCCTCATCACCAACCCGAACCTCTCCAAAGCCCGCGCTCCTCTAGTCTCTCGTCGATTCCACGAGAAGTGAGAGCTATTTGCGAATCCAACGAAGGAATACACGGCGAAGAGCCAATGCATCAAGCGAGAAGCTGATGCCGCCCTAGACTGGATGAATCGGAGGATATGCCAGATCTCCGGTCATCGAGCCATCTCTTCTCTGATATCGTGGCCGCCGCTCGCGCCGAGGTTAGTCGGATGTTGGGCCAAATCGTCATGCGCCCCCTGTCTCCTGTAACAGCGCATCTCTAATGTTCGACTACCCAACTCAGTCGATCTTTCCTGGATAGCAACATTGTCCTCCCCTCCGTCCCCATCTTCGCCTAGAATGACTGTGTACCACGTCTCGCGTAGATAGTGTGGAGTGTGTTGATGCTGACGGACGCGACGGC
>Ga0265797_10011798_pt1 | contig 10869 bp, 13 predicted proteins | sample P2T30metagenome_FD_192433 | JGI IMG/M metagenome (GOLD analysis project Ga0265797, IMG submission 192433) | Plant litter microbial communities from East Loma Ridge, Irvine, California - P2 T30 | ecosystem: Environmental > Terrestrial > Plant litter > Unclassified | place: USA: California... | reverse complement strand
AGAGACGGCGCGCGCCACCTCAGGAGGAAAAGGAACTACGCCCTACGCAAACGAGTCTTGCCACGGCAGTGGTAGAGCCTGCAGTCCGGGTCAACCGACAGAATCAAAGAAAATCCACGAGAAAAGGCACAATTTTCGCAGTTCTAGACCATGATGCAGACAACGTTGCGGATCTTTGTAGATTCTACAACTTCAAGCGGTGGTGTCTATTGCAGTCAGCGCGGCATGACATGAAAGCAAAATGGCCTGAGTAAGGATGCATATACGAAGTGGGACAGCGCACAGTTTTTTTCCTGTTGTGGTGGGATGCACCGGTGATGCTGGTAGGATGGGTTCATGCCGCTTGCTGCGAGTCGGAAGCACGGCGGAGATTGACGGCACTCGAAGAAGCAGTCAGGCCTGCCATCCTCACCCAGCACTCCATGCTCTCGCAACACAACATTTGCACCATGCCTGCCAGTACAGAATGCGATGCCCAAATTGCCGCTGGATTCCGCAGCTGGATGCTGACTATGTGGCGTTGCAGCTGCAATCTCCCCCTCGATTCCCCTGCCAAGGCGTCGCGCATTCCAGCCGCTCCGGATTGTTTCGCGTTTAAGAGACAGGCCTCGAAGCAGTTAGCACTGGAGATATCGGAATCACGCCGGGATATGTCTTGGCTTTACATGACTAGTGTTTGCTTTTCGGACTGTAGCTGGGCGGAGAGACTATCGCTCCACTCGCTGCACTTGCGAGGCTGGCGCGCTCCGACAGCACCGACCATAACGAATCTTCATCTCGATCTGCGATCCGTGGTTCACCCGGTCATTGCTCTCCAGGCAACCTTATATGTTCTGTCAATGATGTTGACATATTGGAGGCTTCTTTCCATCTTCCGTGTTAATGGACAGCTCGCCAGCAACCGCAATAGCCAGCAATAGGATATGGCCATGTGTATAGCTGTCCGGACGTTCGTCGGCTTATCAGCTGGAATATACACGTAACGGGCAAGGTGACTCCCGTGCATCATCTGCGCCGTACAGCAATAAATTCTCCTGTTTCCTTTCACAGCTCATCACAACTTGGCACAAGGATAGATTTTCGACCCCAGTCCTCATTCAATTGAGAGGTATGGGAGGGTGCAGGCGGATAGAAGAGTCGGACAACGCAAGATTGGGTTCGGCTTCGTCGCAACTACAGACCCCAAGTCATCAACGCCCTGCATACGGTCTCGCGTCACATACACAACCTCATTCAACGCTCAGCTGCGCGGTACGAAAGATCGCATAGATATTGACGAGGCATCTACTTTTTACCCATGCGCAGAGCGTGGACAGCCGCTATCAAGGCGTCTCCTTCACGCCATCAACATAAACCTCCACTCTCTCGTTATAGAAGCACATGTGTCCGGCAATAGGCGCGCTCTCCGAAGTTGGGTATCTATAGTACCATACAAGATCCCGATACAGCTTGCCGCCAACGCTGACATTGTAATACTCCGCGCGACCCTTATACGGACACAAAGTCAGCGTGTCGCTGGGTGTGAGATACTCCCAATTGACGCTCGTCGGTGGCAAGTAATGCCTAGTCCTCAACGTGGTCTCCAAAAGGAACAAGGCGTTTGAACTTTCAGCAAGTGTAACGCCGTCGACGGCTACCCTGACGTTTCGAGAAGATGGTAAAATGTCGATGCGCTTGTAGGGATCTTTGGGATGGCCATATATCTCCATGTCTTCTTCGAACCATTGGTCAACAGCTCGGAAGTCGACTTTTACGAGATCTTTGAGCTTGCCGGTGTTGAAGATGAGGATGCGATTGCTACTGCGATTGCCGACCGTAAGACTCGCTAGATGTGCGCCGCCATCTGTCCCGTCTACAATGGAGCCTCGGGATAGTTTGGCGTGGGCAGTGAAGCTTGAGATTGGTACGAAATATCTGGTATGTTTAGCACAGCCAAAGCATACGGATGAAGAGGCTGTCCATACTGTGGGTAACGTAACTCCAGTTCCCAAACATGGTGCGCGTTCAAAGTATCGAACGCGTACTTCCCGTTGAGAAGGCCTCGTACACGACGTGCTGTATGCTCTATCTTACATGGCCCATCGCGGACGAGTCTCTGTGCTAGTCGTACTAGACTGCATCTGTCAGCTGATCATTACCAGGCGCATAGTGGGATGCTGGTCGAGACGCAACTCGCTGGTGTTTGCCATTCTGAGTGACTTCTGTTCGGATTTGAATTTGCGATGAGATGTAGAGATGAAACGGCGTCGAATACTGCTGAAGAGATGTCGTGAACACATGGGAAAGGCGATGTCAACTGGTGATGATGTAGGCTACCTCAGTACCGGAAGCGGGGCCGTGCTGATTGGTAGGAATAGCCGGAAGCTTACCAACCTCACCGAAGACATCACCTCTACTAATCACAACACGCGGTCCACGACCATGTACGATGGTGTTTTTTATACATCTGGGGCCAATCCAACAGGCTCTCAGCTGGTTCATACCGCAAAATGCCTACACCAAAGTTCCGTCCCCGCACACCATGTATCGTTCCCCACGATCGACGACTAGGCGATACTTCGGCGTGACAGTCTACAGAAAGATCGTGAGCGCGATGAGGCGCCCTGTCATCCCTGAAGTCGTCGCGCCTGATCGCCACAAGCGATGCTTGTCTTGACGGCAAAGCTCACTCGGGACTCCAAGATCCTTCGCTATCGTTCTGATTTCCATCGGCGAGATACAGATGTGCAATAGACTTTTGCAAATGCTCTTAGAACAGGCGAACTCCTGCTGTTACTTCACTTGGAAAGAATGATTATAAGGGTGACGTTGCTTGATAAGTCTACCGAGTTCATCTGAACGCGTCCTTTTGCGGACACATTGTATTATTCGTTCGCGTTGATGGCAACCATATCGCAGACTGACGGCGACGTCGATACACCATGCTGCCTTCTATAGCCCCCAAGTACTCTGTATATATACACGCGATCACATAGCCTCCTCCATCGGCTCCTCAATCGGCTTGACCCTGCCTCCGGTCTCAGCGACCATGATCAAATCTTCCCGGTGAAGACGAGTGCAGCCCGCGAAACATTTAGCACGAGGCTTGAGCCAGTTGCTGCACTTGGTGCTGGCGGGCGTCCTAATCTGTTAGTGAAGTCATACTTTGACATGCAGGAAGATGAACATACGGAGGAGCGGCGGCCTGAGTGCCCAAGCCGAGGGCCTTGAATTCCGACTCGAGAGCAAGGATCTTCTTGTCCTTCTCAGCCTGCATACTGGCCATTTGCTCCTTGAGGTTGGCGACCTGAGCCTCAAGGGCCTTGACCTTGGCGGCCTCAGCCTCAAGTGTGGTGATGTAGTCGCCCTGGGACTCTTTCACCGCAAGGTCGACGCGGTACAAGTCCTTGGTGTGAAGATGGGAGATGTACTCGGCGCCATGCTTACGAGCGGACTCCTCTGCCTTGGCCTTCCACTCGTCCGCACCAAAGAGCGATCTGCAGAGTTAGATATGATCATACGATGTAGAGCGTTGTGGGGAATACTTACTCATCTTGACGTACTGGAGAACCCGTTGGTGAGGGCGAGTCGGCGAGGCAACGGCGGACCTTCTCCTCGTGCGTGAGCTCGCGATCTTGAGCACCCGACTCCTCGTCGTCGTCGTAGTCGTAGTTATCGTAGCCGTTACCGTCGTCATCCTCGCCGTCATAGGAGTCGGAGTACGGGGAAGCAGGCAGAGCTTGCGAAGTGGATGGTGAACGGCGAGGCGAAGCCGATCGCGCGCGGGCGGGGGAGCGGGAGCGAGAGAATGTCATCGTGATCTTGAGCAAGTCAATGTCAATAAGGTTGCGACAATTGGTGAGAGAGAAAGAAACTGTTGTCACAAGGCAGATATATAGAATGGGCCCAAGCGCTGCTAGCCCGCGCTAGCTCGTGCGGTGTGTTACCGTATGTGGTGCTCATGGACGTTGTCCAAGGAACGGCGCTTTCACGCCGATGTGATATCTAGAGCGAGCTATGGCTGAGACGAGTGCAAAGGGAATGCGTAGAGGGTGCATCGTACAGGCGTCGCTGAAGGCTGCCCAATCATCATCGACAGATGTAGTGAAGAGTGCAAGAACATCACTGCATACGGGTACTTGCATCTTTACAGCATACAGCGATTGTAGTTGTCGAGACTCACGGGCTTCAGTGTTCGGTGTGGTAGTCAAATACTTGCATCGATAGACATTGCGGAGTTGGTCGCTGTTCATGTATCTCACTGGAATTCAGCAACATCGCGACTTGTTCCTGGAGATTGCGTCATAGAGGAAAAAGGCTCCACGGGTCCGCTACCGCCTACATCAGTATAAAAACTAGAGTTTACAGAATATCAAGCCCATGTAGACTTCTAGCAGGTCGACGTTCAATCGCTTTCTTCTATAAGGTGAAGCACACGATAAGAACTTGGCTTCCTTCACATCGCGAACATCAAGCTATCCTTTCGGTAACAGGTCGCAAACATTAATCTTCCTCAAGCCTCGCCACAAGGGAAAGGTACTCAATGAAAATTTCCGTATCGCGATGCGCCCATGTCTGACAACAGAGCGGCAGGCTGATCGGAAGGTAACAATTTCATCGTTTACGCGATCGAGACCGTCGGAACAATGAGCGCAGAGTGTACATGTTACCCAACCTCTAAGTATCGTGGCGGCTCCGTAGATCCTGTATCTTGAGAATGAACTGCACTGCGGGCGAGGCATCGATCAGGCTGTCAGACCTGCATCAACACATGGATCTCTAGCGAACGTTCCAGGGGGTCTGGGTTGTTCAACGCACAGTCTTTCAGCCAACGAGGTACTCAAGCTCCGTGGATCTGAGTATGACTCGAAGGGACTCAACAATTGATCTCAAGAAGAGTATCTTAGAGTGAGCCCGAAACCGATAAGCCGTGGAAAGGCAGTAAAAAACAGTTGGAGAAGGAAAGCGCAAATTAGAGGAGCAGACCAAGTTGATATAGACAGCCGGGGCCACTAGGCGCTTGGCGCTCTTGGACGCACGTGACGTCTGTGCCCTGGTTAATAGTCGGCGTAGGTAACGGCGAGATGAAGGTGAGAGAGGAAGACTAATACTCTAATCACGTCATTGCAGCCTTGCCAGCACCGGATGTCTGTTATTGGAACTGCATTATAGCTGGTAACACGTCGCATCGCCGACTGCACCTTGATGCATCGGTAGCGACGTACATTGGCTTTCCGGAAGTGACCCTGGAGGAACACCGGTGGCCACCACCTGGGCATGTCCCGCAGTCGCTCGAGCCTCTGCCCTTCATTCTCCCAAAGCCCTAGCTAACCACAAAGGTAGTTGCCGCGTTGCGCGAGGATAGCAAAAAAGGTTTAGAGGCTGGTAGACGATGTATAGTGTTAGTGGAAACTATCTGCGAAAGCACGTGACTTTATGATATCCCACCAGAATACGCACCACACCCGGTGACACACCGCGTGAGCTAGAGTAGACTAGAAGCGATTGGACTCACCGACTCTACTTGTCTGCCTCGCGACAATAACTCGACTTTCTCTCATCAATCGTCGCACACTCATTGACTTCGACCTTTTCCAAGACTATCACTACCATGTCCTCCTCGCACTCCCCTGAACGCGCTCGATCGGCTTCGCCATCGGCCTCACCAGTTCAGTCTGACTCCCCGCATGCAGACGCCAATAAGAAGGACTCGGGCGTTCAAGATCGCGAGCTCACTCAGGATGAAAAGCTCCGCATTTCCATCGCTGAGTCGTATGCGGATGGTTCTTTATTTGAGCAAGATATGTAAGTACCCCCTACAGCCACTCACTCCGGTCGTTTCTGACTGTATAGCTCGCTTCTCACCGACGACGAGCGACGCGCTAGACGGAAGGCGCTCGAGCGTCTACTTCGCTCTGAGCACGCCTGTCTCAAGAACCTGGAGAACGTGGTCCGCGCAGAATATGCGATGGTCGAAGCCGCGAAAGAGCGTGCAGATGCACTTTGGGCGGAGGTCGCTAGACTTGAGGAGGAAGTCGCTATTCTCGAGGCGCGCAACGCTCAGAAGGACGAGGACGTTGCTGCTCCTCAGTCGACACCAGAGGCCGCCCATGTCTCGAACAGTTAGACAACCACTTCGTAAGTCTAGCCTCCCATCTGTCATCATATACATCCACTAATGAACAAGGGCACCCACCAACCCCATCTGCCGCAACTACGACCAGCCGCGTGTTGCATGTGACATCGTCAACTGTGCCCGTGTTCACATGGATGACTACAGCGAGCTGTTCAAGGACGGAAATTAGGTTGGGATTACAGCGGATGAGTAGCTTCGCGTGTATAGATACAAGACACTTTGGGTCTACAGGAAGCAGAGTTATGTACTAATGTCGCCACTGGGAGGCATTACGGCCACTGGGAAGCATTACGGCCGCAATAAATGTGAACACATAGAACAATGTATCTACAAAAGGTCGCATTGCAGATGAACCTGGTGTACTCATGACTTGATGTCACCCTTATAGCTTCTTATGCAAAGTGAAGTGACAGTGAAATCTCGTGTGTTCTGATAGTATCCTCGTAAGATCATGTGCTTTCGCAGAGCTAGTTAACAAACATATACATGTTGAAGTAGTCACTCAGCGCCGAAGATCGTATTTGGTAGCGTTCCATTCAACTCGTACTTGCAGCCACAGAAGTTGCGGACGTACATATGGAAAGGCAGTACCTACATACCCAGGTATATTCAGTCATCGAGGGATTGTGGCGAGGCAAATGTATCTTAGCAAATGTGACGAGGAGATACGATCTTTCACTGTTACCACGACTAGTAAGGTATAGCGTCTGCTTTTGGACATGGCTAGACCGCATGTTCGTCTAGCGCGCACCTCAGTATATCAATTAGCCAGTGACTCTGTCGGTCCCGACCCCGCACCTCTTTGACCATCTTCAATCCAACCATCCACGAACATGGCGGACCCGCGCGACGATCAGTCATCTAATGATCCTCCCGCCTACGAGTCATCTAATGGTCCTCCCTCCTACGAGCAAGCTCTCGGTATGCGCGGTATGCGTTTTGCGAACGACGAGGCAGAGCTCGAGTATCTGCTTTCATTTTGTAGCAACTCAGGATCACGTTCACGGTGAGTCTATGAACACATCCATCGCCTGATACGTGACTGACCAAACCTAGTCGTATGGCTGGAGGCGGTCCCAGGCCCGTCCCTCGCGAAGAGGGTCTCGAAAACATCCACTTCATGAACGGCCGTCTCGTCTATCATCTGGCGCTTATCAAAGCTACAAACGCCAGTCTTCGTGACATGGGACGCACTCCTGAGACTGCTCGACAGGGAACGGAGCGGAGGCTGGAGGCCTTGAAGCAAGAGTTCGTGATCTTTGAACTCAATGAAAAGAACGAGGCCTTGGCCCGTCAGCTTCGGACTGTGAAGTTGGAGAAGGAGGCTGTCTTCAATACCGCCGTTCGGGTCAACCTGAAGTTGAGGCGCACTGAAGCGGCCGCTGAAGAGACAAAGTCGCAGTTGGATGCGGCTAGGCTGGCCATCGCTCGGATCAAGACCAAGAAGCGTGCCTTGCCCGGGGGTGAACAGAACGGGTATGTCTTTAACATTGATACTCTTGTTGCTGTCGCTAACGCAATCTTAGAGGACCTCGGACGCTGTCCAACTCCAACAAGCGCCGCCGTAAGAACAAGAAGTTCGTCGCGTGCGTCGAGTGCTTCCACAGCAAGACCATCAAACAGTGCGACGGTAGCTCGCCTTGCTGGCCATGCACTTATCGCGGATTGGAGTGCAAGCGCATGAGATGCAAGTACTTCAACCTTGCTGCTGACAAGTGCCCCCTCGTCGAGTGCACCTTGGCGCATAGCGAAAGCGGATTTCCGGACGAGGTCTTGGAGGACAATAAGCATGTCCCCCAGATGACTACACCCGCCCCCGTCATCCCCGAGAAGCCCAAGCCGACCACGAAGTAAGTTGCCGCGTCGTGCGAGGATGGCGGAAGAGGTTTAGAGACTTTATACTGGTTTGTAATGGATGGAGGAGCAGGTCAGTAGAGGATGTATACGCATGACAGCACTGTATCTGGTCGAATGTTACTGCAGGATCCCACGGCGACCTTCCGGTCGTATTGATGACAACGAGATGACACAGTGTTGCTGAGACGTATTCGGCAAACCATAGTAGATAATTGATACAAGATACTAGAAATGTCCTCTTTTACACGTCCGTGACAACTATGAGACGAAATCTTCTCACTTTCACTTAAAAACAACGCCATACTCATTCCACCATATAGTCTGATTCCAACCCTGCACCAGCGTCTTCCCACCTGATCCCGTACACACATTACCCTTGCCAACCTGTTCCTCCACTTGATACTTCCCATCATCGGCTCGCCCATTGTCAAAGGTGACCGGCAGGCCAAACCCAATGTGACAATAGCGCCGGGTAATAGGCGCGAAGCCGCGGACTTCGAATGTTACAGGGACAGAGATATCGGGCTTCTTCTTGTCGGGATTGGGTAGCTTGAAGGTGTAGTCGGCGGTGAGAGGCGGCATGACAGGCTTGTTGTGAGGGTCGATGACAGGCTTGGGCAACATCGGTGGCATGGGAGCGTCGGCGCGGACGTGGTCGTCGCACCATTTTTTTGCTGCCTTGTGGAAGTCTTCTAGAGTTGGGTGGGGCTTTGATGAACAGGATTGCTTGTCAGCCCGCTGTACGTTGTTGGTTGGCTCTGCGACTGGTGCGGCGAGGACGAGGCTCAGGAGGAGCGAGGTGGAGAGAAGCTGACACTTCATGATAGGATATGGTAGCTGTATTTCGACTACTTATGTGCGATGCTTTGGTTGCTGAGTAAGGTGGATATGTTGCTGGCGGCTGGATCAGTGGCAGTAGTATGAAAGTATGGTCTCCGGGTTGAGGAGTAGTGCAGTAACGGAGCACGCATTATATACCTCACGCAAGTCACATCGCCGCTGTGAGTATCGGGAAATCGTACGAAGCTAATTTCCAACACCGTCGTTTCTGTTGTGTTTCCTCTCCCACGCCTTTATTTCGATACACTGTGTAGCTTCGGGAGTGGTATTGCGACGAGATGCTCGTGAAGCGGAAGGCCATGGCAAGATAGCTGTCGTATGTGATCGTTACGGTCGGTGAATTCAGGTGCGAGGAACGGGAAACGCATTGCGAGCGGGAGTTACGGCGGACTTGTGAAAGAAGCCACGAGTGCGCTATGACAGTCGATCTGCTATACTACACCGCAATTACTCGGATTTAGTGCAACCGTTTACTCTTCAACCAGCGTTATGATTAAGTCGCGAATATCAAGCTTACCGATGGGCAAAGTCAAGCAGTTCTTTCGTTCGCTAAGTCGTCGACTGTCGATCTCCATGTTCAAAGCGCGTGGCGAGTCCATAGGGTCGCGCGAATCAAGCCCTTTCTCTTCTCTGGCGCAACACGACACCGACAGCAAATCTACCTCGACAATAGAAACCCGAGCAACGTCCCACAACGAAGCGCGAACGTCGCCGTCTACGCCACCGATCGCGCCAATCGACCGCACATGCCCCGAGACAGTGAAGCGGGGTGGAGCGTCCATCGGTAGCGCTGCGAGAAAAGACACGGTCAATCAGCGTATAAGCGATTTGAATGCGTATGCAGGTCTCCAAGTCAATATTGCTATATTGCGTTTCGTACACAGGCTACCGCTGGACGAACTACGCATCATTGGCCAGAGACTGACGCTGTCTTCGTCTTTTGCTGCAGGAAATACATTTGAGGAAGATGATCGGCGTCTTCCACGAAGCGTCGCGCGACCAAAGACTATGAGCCTTGCTAGTACGACTAGGGATTTGAGTAGGTCTTTCGTATGTGGCCCGGAGAACAGGATTGAACGCAACCGTACTGGAGACGGATGTCGACACGATCAATGTGCCATACACGAAAGGCCGAGTCTCTATTCTTCGATGATGGACATGGAATCCCATGCGGACGCAATAACGCTTAGCCTCTCCAGTCAAGAGAGCGCCTCAGCATGGTCGTTCGCGTGTTCTTCGGCGCAACTTGTCGAGCGGGAACACGCAACTCGGCAGCGTGGAGCTGCGGATATGGAGCGCGCGCCTTCCTTCACAACACGATCGGCCGACTCATGTGATCTCTTCCTGGAATCGATTGGCCTCTCGGTACACCCAGACAGTATTCCAAGAACCGACCACCAAGACACGGATGACTTTGACATGGAAAACTTACCAAACTGGTCCGACGTGGAGGACGACCCAGAGTACAACCAGTTTGAAGAGCAGTCATTCCACTGGACGGATACGGAAAGCTCCCACTCTTCCAGGAAGTCGATGAGAATGGCGGACGCGTCATCGCCAGCATTCTACATGCCCGCTGTAGATGTCGAAACTGTTGCACCTAACATGTATGGCGATGTCGCGCATAGCAATCACGGGTGAAGGATGATGGAAGGACTGAGGTTTGCAGGTGGTTGGAGTGTTGGAGCACCCCGGGGCCAAGACACAAGGGGAAGGCCGAGCGCCGGCGGCTAGCGGGTTCGCGTGTCAGGGAGCCGGGCTGGATTCGCAAGTCGCGCAGGACGGCGGTTCAGGGCCAGTGCGCCATCGTCGTCGTCGACACCTCCACATCCACCCAACACCAACCGCCTGCTCAATGTGCCACGGTGACGTCGCCCACCTGCCCATCGCACCTTCCTCCTCATAGCATCGCTTCTTATCCCCGGCGACTCCCAGGCCCCTAGCGACCGCCCATCCCCCACGGCCGCAGCGACGGCAACATGCTGAAACCGCTGGCTGGCCGTTTGGCACGGCGGCCATGGAGATTTCTCTTCCCCGGCCTCCTTCTTTTCTTTTTT
>Ga0265797_10011797_pt1 | contig 10870 bp, 11 predicted proteins | sample P2T30metagenome_FD_192433 | JGI IMG/M metagenome (GOLD analysis project Ga0265797, IMG submission 192433) | Plant litter microbial communities from East Loma Ridge, Irvine, California - P2 T30 | ecosystem: Environmental > Terrestrial > Plant litter > Unclassified | place: USA: California... | reverse complement strand
CACCCCCCCGTGGGGCTCATACAATACCGCCAAAATATGCCGCTGCCACACGGCTTGCCGTTACGACGCTACAAGATGGCGTACTAGTGTCAGCTGTAGGCTGTTTTCGCCAGAAGGAATACTTGGCCAGATGCGTTCCGGCTCACTCCTGCGGGTAAAGGTAGCTCTAATCGAGCCTTTGCCAACCCTTGGCCGCGACGCCTCACGCATGCTTCGCTACTCTTTACATGTCGCAACCGAGCAACCCGTAAAGCTTGGAATTAGAGACGGTGAGGGCCATATCGCGATGATACGATGGAATCTGGGTTCATCGACGCTGGAAACTAGGCGTTAGGGTATAACAGTTAGGTTATAGATAACCTGCTTGCAAGTCCAGTAGAGTATTGCGGGAGGGACCAAGGGCAGATTTCATAAGAAAAGAATATCCGTATGGAATACAAAGTCATGAAAAGAAGCAGACAAGGCAACTCGGCTGTCTGTCTCGAGGGATATTGCGTTTTAAGAATCATAATTCGGTCATTGAACCCTGTTGAAGTACATGCTAAAGTAGGAATTGCTCCAGTCGGTTCGCCCCCGCTCAGTCAGCCACCGACTAAGACTGGTCGGTTTTCGGATTGCTCGTTACATGGAGCCCAGACCGACAGGCTTCCGCTTGACCGTAGGGCTTGGCGATATTTCAGGCAAGCCTGCAGTGACCTCTTTCATGTTCATCGAGTCTTCACACTCTGCGCGCTCCGACTCTTGCTTCAGTTTCTCCACGGTTGTCAATTCTCCTAACCAACGCTTCCCAGTCTTGTGATCAAAGTGCACTGGTTGCACCATCCCACGATAATTCGACATATCTTCCAATGTGGGCGGATATATGATTGTCGTCTCCCTGCGTTCGAAGCCCTCGGCAGTCATGTACGGCTTGCCTTCGATGATTTCCGGCTCGGTACGCCACTCAAACGCACCCTGTGGAAGTACTGGTTCCTTTTGGACAATATCCCACCATCTGTTGTTGCCTGTACGAGCCGGTAGCTCGTCAGCAGAGATCTCGATCAAGCCCTCGCCGTCGGGATTGGGGATGAAGTGACGCGGTGGGAGAACCTCCGTGTGCAGGACCGGTTGTAGTCGATGGTAGTAGGTGTAGTTGTGGATCTCTCGGTAGAGTCGCTGCTGAATGACCTCGTGTTCGTGGGGCTTGATGACCTCATGCGTGACGGCTGCAATTCTATTAGTCACACGATCTATGCCAGGACTGTACTCGGAGAGCCAGAAAGGTGATTGCTTACCAGGAGCCCATGTAGTATCTCTATCTGTATCAACAGTGTTCTTCAGATCCACAACACCCTCAAGCATCGACTGTTGCTTTGCTTTCCAATTTTGGTCACGGTCGAGGCTACTGTGTTGTTTTGTAGTCTCGAGATCACTGTGAGGTTTGACAGACATGTTTGAAATCATTGGAGTCACAGTCTTGTCGAGTATCCGAGAGCTATCGCCATGCGGTCTGCCTACAGTGTGTTTGTTTGTGGTTGTTCTTGAGGGTATTGCGTGTCCTGTGCTGCTAATGGGTCCGCTGCCAATTGGTTGCTTGGGAGAATGGTCGCGGTCAATTCTGGAAAAGTCTATTTTCAGGTCAATATCTTGTCCGCATGGAATGTTGATGTAGTAGAACGTACTCGGGATCACTGGGAGAGGCTTCGATTGATGAGCTTGGAGAGATGCTCTCCGCTGATGTGCATTCTTGTCTACTACATCTCCTGCGTATCTCCCATTGCTTCCGCCATTGATATGGTGCCTGTCACCACTGATGGTAGCGTGTTGCTCACTTGTCGAATTGTGAACTGGGGCTATCGCAGGAAGGTAAGATCTGTAGTCATCTGCAATAGAGCCAGTAAGATCTGTATCCTTGGACTGGTCATCCCGCGAAGGCATCATCTGCGAGGCTGGCGAGTGACTGGACCGTTCGCCATCGTAGGCAGAATGGGCTGGTTGGATGGGGTTGTGAGCGTCAGAATCTAGAGCATCTTGACGTGATGAGGTATGGTGCCGCTCAGCACGCGGACTACTACCTTCAGACTTGTCGTATGATGTTCGAGGAGACTGTGTTGGCGTTGATTTCCTCCTCCTATGGAGAACAGCCTTCAGCTTTTCCCTCATGTTGACGGCTGTGGGACTAGAAAAAGAAATTTGTGGGGAGGTGGGTGAGGTCTAGGTGAAATGTACATGCACTGCACCCGCGCAGGCAAGATACAGGCAGCCTATGTCTGATTCCTCCACGAGGCACCGTGCGGACAATTAGGGCTGGATGACGCACTTGAAGCACCTGCCCAAAGCTCAAACCTTCAGGGCTTCCGGCCAGCAGGAACGAGGCAAGAGGGTCAAGAGAGGTCTAGAAACTGACTAGCTGAAGAGAAGACTTTGACGACTACAGAAGAAAAAGGAGGGGGCGAGACTTGACGGCTTTGCAGCAGCCGTGGCACGGCAGAGGGAGCAAGACGGTGGCTTCAGCAGCACATGCCGCGGCGTGTCCGGAGCAATCCAGGCTTGCGCCTTTGCTGAGCAGAGCAGGGCATTGTTTGAGCAGTTTATCGGTTGCCGCTGCTGGCACGGCACAGCGATGCGTGGCGACTCCGGATGACGTACGGATTTAGGGGTACGTGTGTTTTGGGAGAGCGTGGTTCAATGCTGTGTGTACCGCTGGCTCATGGAATAAAAGCAAATGGGCGGCTCTTTGCCCGATCGGTACAGAGACGGTGGAGATCACAGCGGCATGACGACAAAGAGGGAGGTTCTGGTCGCGGGCGGCTCCACTGGCTGATCTCCATGGCGTACCACGTATAGCGCCATCTGCTTTAGCTTGCGTCTTCTTAGCATGCAAATGCGCTTGGGGAGGCGCCACGCCGTCGGGGCGCGCAGAGCACGAGCAAATGCACGTCGGCTGTGAGGGAGTGCCTGAGTCGTCGTGATGGGAGTCTGAGGGCATGATGATGGCCAAGCACAGCGTCCGCGATGGAGCACAGACCCGGTGTGCTGGAATGGGACGGGAACAACGACCCCGGTGCCGATCGCTCAGATCAACCCACGGTGGGTCTGATCAACTGCATGGACACGGCCTCTCCAGCGCATCCCAGCCCGGCTGCTTGCCCTATGCAGGATCGAACGTCTCTGCTGCGAAGCCTTGTGTCCATTGTGAGAAGAAGATTCCTGTTTGCATGCACAGTATGACTACATGGTACCGTCTAGGGCTGCGGCAGGCCTGCAACGACACTCGAAGCGTATCATAGCGGCCTCTCCGCGTCAAACTGACCCAGGCCGTTCCCTCCCGGCCTCTCTCTAGCCACGGGCTAGCCCACGCCTGACGTACATGTGCTCTTGGTAGCGCCTACCGCCGTCGGCCAATGAGTGCGAGTGCGAGCATCGATCGAGACCTGACCAGCCTCAACCAGCGCTTTTGGCTCCATCCTGGCGGCTTCCTGCCGCAAAGAGAACAGGGCAGGCAGCGACTGCCGGCGAGCTCATGGCCCCGCCTGCACCGGCTGCGTCGATTACGTCGTTGTGCGTCTGTCCAACTACTGCTCTCGTTGTATAAAGAGGCACTGCATCATTGCATTGGACTACCATCACACCATCACACCACCATCACCTCACCAACAAGCCATTCACACATCCATCCCATTCCACTCCAATCCTACTACCTCAATCAACCACTACAACCATCAACATGGACAAAGCCAAGGCAGCCATCACCGACTTCATGGGCCGCTCCGGTCACCATGACACGACTGTTCACGAGGCCGTAGCCCCCGCTGTCCAGCACGAAGTCATCAAGCCCCATGTGCACGAGGAGGTCAACACTGCCATCGACAAGGAGGTCCACCAGGATCACTACCACCGCACTGTCCAGCCGATCATGGACCGTGAGGTTCTCCCAGAGCAACACACTGCCAAGCTCGGTGCTGTCCAGCATCGCGAGTTCGACCACCGTGATACCGAGGCTACCAAGAGGGCGCTTGTTGATGACCAGGCCCGCTTCGCTGACGAGAGGCGTATCGACGAGACCACCCACAGCCAGAGTGTTGCCCCCACCATTGGCGGCGAGCACATCCACCACGTAAGCTCCACTAGACACAGGTCTAGACCTTCATCACCATTGACACGAATTAGCACATCCACGAGACCATCCAGCCCGTTATTCAGAAGGAGACCATTCAGCCCAGCGTAGTGCACACCACCGTCCCTATCCATGAGGTCCACCACAACAAGGCCACCCACCACGAGACTACCGCTCTGCCTGCAATGACTATGGATCAGTTCAAGGCCAAGGGCGGAGCTCTGACCGGTCGCGAGGAGCGCTACGATGAGTTCGAAGGCGTCCCCAAGAACATCGGTGGTACGTCTGGCATGGGTGTTGCTGAAGGACTCACTCACAAGTCCACCCACCACACCCACGGCGTCGAGCATGCCCGTCACGGTGACTTCGAGTCTACTCCCAACCATCACGGTGCTGGCACCCACAACCCCCTCGACCGCAACAACGACGGCAAGATGAACATGCATGACGTCACTGGCAACCGCTCCCACACTACCGGCACCAAGAACCCCCTCGACCGTAACAACGATGGCAGGATGGATGCTCACGATCTGACCGGCAACCGCTCCACCGCTGGTGTCGGTGCCGGTACTGGCGTTGTTGATCGCAATCACGATGGCAAGATCGACAGTCGGGACTTGAAGGACCCTGCTCGTAACCGCAACGAGGGCGCTACAGGTACGAGAAACTCCAATGGTGAAGTGATTGGTGGCAGCGGCACTGGAGAGCTGGCTCACCGTCCCAATGAGGATGGTAGTCTGCCCAAGGCCCTCACAGAGGACCGCTCCAGGGCCGTTCCCCACACAGAAGCCGAAGAAGCTCAACTCAATGAAATTCAAGGACGTCAAGGCCAACATCAAACAGGTCATCACAAGCCCAGTCTCATGGACAAGCTCAACCCTAGTAAGTTATCCATCCCTTTACCACTTTGATGAGGATTGCATTCTAACCTTCCCTCCAGAGGTCGATGCCGACGGCGATGGCAAGGCTGGATTCATGAAATAAGTGCACAACCTCACGCCGCGATCGTCATAAGTGTACGCATGATACCAAGGACACCTCTCCTATGACTTTGTAATAATAGCCTAGTAATAATGCATCTTCAATGAGAACAGTTTACTACCCTACATTCATCTTTGTTTCGTTATCATGTCACTTGAATTTTTTTTCTGCAACTTCTCAACGTGATTTGTGCATAGTTTCTGAAGATACTTGTTAATCTTTAACCAGCTATTTTCACACTGCAGTTTTGTGCTTGTGCTTGTGCTTCACTACAAACACCGCCTATCATTTTGTAGAACCTCAAATCGCTCTTTCAGCTATTGGCGACCATTGATCAATTGGTTTGTCGGTCGGTACAAGCACTACCCTGCCACCGACCCAGCCCCCCCTATTTCCATTGCTTTTGAAGTTGATCCCAAGTAGGTCCACTGTCGATAGTGCCTTCGTATCGACTTGAGGACAGTCATCGCTACTTTGTTCAGCGTACACACGCGTGCCGTCTTAGTCTAAACTCACTACATTAAGCTTAAATGGGGCATATACTGTTCTTCAGCCCAACTAGATGCCTCGGCCTCTTCCGCAAAACCATTCACTTGTTGCCGACATTGTTTGGCCAGCTGATTCAGCCCCTCGTGCTTCTCGCACTTGATGTACAGTTTGCGGAAGAAAACATCTTCGCTACCGAGACGTTCAAATGCAATTTTGACATTTTGCCCAGCAGGAAGATTGAGTGAATCGAGCCATGCCTGCGGGTTGGAGCCATATTTCGACGGTGAAATCTCACTTGTCAGAGTGACGTGCGGAAGAAAGCGGTGCGGCGAGTTGAACTGCTTGGATGTTTTGTCGATCAGGCTGGGGATAACATCGTTGAGAGGATGATCCGCTGGCGGCAACAGCCAAAGCGATGATCCCGGCATATTCCAGTACCCTTGAAGTCGTTTGAGTAGAATCGGAGTTGGTAAAGTCAAGTCAAGTCAAGCTTCCATCCCCTCGTATGCGAGTGGGGCTGCCCAAGGTGTGGCCGGGCTTCTAACGCCACGTGGCTAGTGCAGGTCAGCCACAGTGACGTTTGGACTTCGGACTTGCATGTGACAGCCGGCTTAAGCCCGACAAGCACCTTGCTCGATAGCATCGCGTCTCCGAAGACGCGACGAATGAACATGCGACATCTGACACCGCGGCACTGTCAGCAGATGATCACCTGGAGATCCTCTACGCCATGAACCGTACGCTTGGTGTAGTCTCGAGGGCGCTATGGAGCTTTCTTCTATGCTTCTTCGACGTGGCATTCTTTTGGCAACGGGTGCGTTCTTGTCTCCCTTATCAAGTGGAGTGCCTTTGTGAATTGCCCGGAATGCTCTCGGGTGGAATGCTGATATGCTCAAGAAACTATACGCCTGGTGGACGCAGAAGAGCCAGAGGTATCTCCTGTTGGAAGCTATCAGCGATGCTCGCCTGTTCGAGGAGTGGGAAGCTGCTGCGTACAAGCTCGATGAGGTGCTCGACTACGACATGTGGTAAGCCGATTTCTTGATTGCTCTGTACTATACCTATCTCTGTGCACATCAGCTTACTAGGGGGCCACAGGCGGCAGACAGCCATAAGCAAAGACTACGACCACCGCCTCATCCACCAGCGTCTCTCCGCCATTTACGAAGCCCAAGAGGACAACGATATCCTTGGCCTGATAAACATCCTTCGCAGCGGTCTTGTCCGCAATCTCGGAAACATAACGGCGCCCAAATTGTACAATCGCGCGTACGCAGGGACAAAGCTTTTGATCGAAGACTATGTTACCCAGGTTGCCTACGCAATTGAGAACCTCACACAGTACCCTACCTCGAGAAACTCGGATAATGGCTTGACAAACCAGGCGAAGCTAGATGTCCTTCACGATACGAGGCAGGCGTTTGGGAGATCGGTGCTAGTTCTACAAGGTGGTCAGGTGTTTGGACTCTGTCATTTGGGCGTAGTGAAAGCGCTTCATCTGCGTGGCTTACTCCCTCGTATAATCGCTGGGACTGCTACCGGCGCAATCATCGCCGCCCTTGTAGGCGTACATACCGAAGACGAGCTCCTGGACTTCTTGACAGGAACGAACATTGACCTGACAGCTTTTACCAACCGGCCATATAGAAAAGACGCCGGGCTCACTGCGTGGTTTGAAACTCTTACTCGACGAGTCAACAGATGGTGGAGGGAGGGCCATTTTCTGGACGTGGATGTGCTGGAGCAAGTTCTGAGGGCTAATATCGGGGATTTGACATTTGAAGAGGCATATACCAGGACGAAGAGGGTTCTGAACATCACAGTCACTACTAGTGGCAGTGCCGGTGTACCGAACCTATTGAACTACCTCACGGCTCCTAATGTTGTAAGTATAGTATGCCTTGGCATATATTTTGTCCACACACTCACTGATGGGTGCAGCTCATCTGGTCCGCCGCCCTCGCCTCAAACGCCACATCGTCTTCGACCCTCTACCACCAGGTCACTTTGCTGTGTAAAGACGAAGAAGGCAACATCGTGCCGTGGTCCCCTGCCTCGAAAGCAAAATTCCATTCCTACACACACGCATCGTACCGCGACCGCGAATCCCCCCTGCATCGCATAGGCGAACTCTTCAACGTCAACCACTTTATTGTTTCACAGGCCAGACCCTACCTCGCACCCTTCCTCCGCTCCGATCTTCACCATCCCAACCCCAAGCACAACACTGGTTGGCGGCTTTACATGCCACTCATCCGGCTGGTAGTCTTGGAGATTCAGCACCGATTGCAACAACTTGACGAACTAGGTGCACTGCCTCCATCCATACGCCGGTTCCTCTTGGACGAAAATATAGCGGGCCCTAGTCTGACGCTGGTACCTGAGCTTACAGCAGCTGACTTCCTCCGGCTCCTCGATAACCCGACCAAAGAGGCAATTGACTATTGGATACTAAAGGGTGAGAGGTGTGTTTGGCCGGCAGTGACAGCACTAAAGATTAGGTGTGCCATTGAAGTGGAGCTTGATAGGGGGTATCAACTTGTCAGGCGTAGGAAACCCTTTGATCTCACCCCAATTCACGGTACTGGGTTGAGGAAGAGTGGCAGCAAAGGAGAGGTACCATTTGCGCAGGGGCATGAGGGTGATGCTAGGGGCGCTGAGGCGAGGACCCGGCCCACTAGAGCTGCGAGTCTTGGGGGAAGTGGAGTGCTTCTGTAGACTTTTGCCTTTGTATTACCATAGCCGAGACAGTATGCTTCAGAATTTGCGCTCTTGCGCATGGCCAAGAGACAATACTACCCACCGTTCGCGCATCTCTTCCGCTCTCAGCCTTACCCGCCCACCTGCAGCGGACCCAGCAGCACGTCATTCACGCTAAAAGAAATCAATGTTTGCTCCAGGACCAAAAATCGCGTTTGGAACACTAAAGCAGGCCTTCACCCATCGATTGCCATCCTGCGCACCCAAGTCTACACTCTACTTTTACATTTCGCAGCTTCATACATCCCAAGTTCCTCAGTCCCCGGCTCAGTCGCAACTGCTTCCACAATGGCAACGTGAGCCCCACCATACCCCGCCATGGCGGCGCAAACATTGCTAACAGGGCGTCGTACAGCAACATCACATGGCATCCGTCTCTCTCGCGCGACGAGCGCAACAAGTACCGCAAGCAAAAGGGCTTTACCATCTGGTTTACCGGCCTGTCTGCGTCTGGTAAATCTACCATTGCAACCGCACTTGAGCAGCACTTGCTTCACCTGGGCTTTGCCGCGTACCGTCTGGACGGCGACAATGTTCGCTTTGGGCTGAACAAAGATCTCGGCTTCACAGAGAAGGACCGCAACGAGAACATCAGGCGGATAGCTGAAGTATGGAATCCGCAGACCGCGGGCGCGCAACTGCCGGCGTACGCCCATTGTCTTGATACGTAAGCACGCAGCGCTAACAAGTCAACTCCAACAGGTAGCAAAGCTCTTTGCTGACTCCTCCACAATTGCCATCACCTCCTTCATCTCGCCCTACAAGGCAGACCGCGCACAAGCCCGTGACCTACACGCCGTGACCACCGGCACCGACTCCCCCTTGGCATTTGTCGAGGTCTTTGTTGATCTGCCACTCGAGGTTGCTGAAGCGCGTGACCCCAAAGGCTTGTACAAGAAGGCAAGAGAGGGCAAGATTCCAGAGTTCACCGGCATCAGCGCGCCTTACGAGGCGCCTGAGAATGCCGAGATTCACATCAGGAGTGATCAGAAGAGTGTCGAGGACAGCGTGAGGGAGATTGTAGAGTATTTGCAGAGCAAGGGGTTGCTGGAATTGCAGAAATAAAGTGCCACAACAGCAGTCAAGGTTGTATGAGAATGAGAAGACGAGGCACAAGACAGCCCATGATTTTAGAGTTGTGAAAGCGATGCTGTGGGAATTTGCCTTTGGTTGGACACGGAAACAAGGACACAGTTTGAAGGCATATCCCTCCTTAAACACGGACGACGCTTCCAGATTTGAGCAACAACTATTGAATCTCTTTCTATACCCAACATGCTGACTACCCAAGGGAGCAGTGTGACCGCGAACAAGGTATTACCGGTCATCTATATGTCGCAAGTAATCACCCACAAGCTCTTGCTCCAACCTGGCGAATAGTGACGGCAACGTATTGTCAATACTTGGCGGCCGACTGGGCGGGTGTGTCCTTGCACCTACTTGCCAACCTATGAGCCAAGAACATTGATGTACGTGCCTCAAGCACGCGCGCGCCGGGGAGTCATGGGATGCGAGTCATGAGAGCTTTGCGTAGTTGTATATGTGAGCACTGAAACCAGTATCGTGAATCAGGATGCGTACCTATATTCGAAACAGGGTCTAACGAAACACAGCAGAGAAGGATGATTAAACTTTACAGATTGGCAGGCAGTATCAAGGTAGATCGTGCCTGCGGGACATGCACATCCCAGGGATACCCCCACATGCTTATAGAGGGAGACGATTGCGCAATGTACTAACATGGGGCGTGAGCGAGTTTATACTCTTCTCGAGCTGACACTATCCAACCAGCACACGCGCCAACGACTATACGGCATTATTATCTTCTTTTCGGTTAGCGAGATGCTGCTGCAAGCTGTCTGCATTGCAGCAGACCAACCGGATCGAAGCCTGTCATTTCCTCTTCGTCTTTCCTCCCAGGTTGCGTCAAGTACAGTACAAGTATGCCTGTTCTGTGTTGCCTTGTCCCAATTGGCATCGGGTCGCATGTCCGAGGTAAGTCGGCAGATTCGCAATTCATTATCTGGTCAACGTGACCCGCTATGTGACGAGCGCACTAGCATCTCTAATCTCCGTTAGAGGGTTTTTTTTAGCTGCTAGCTTTCATTTAACATAGCTTCTAGATTCTAGTTTCCGCTTCTTCCCTTAGGACCCTTTTATACCGCCTCTTCATGACGTATTGTAGCGGCGGCGTAACCCGTCTCCATGCTGTTTTTTTTTTCACAAACGCGGCACCCGCTGCTTCTGCCGTCCAAAAGCAGAACAAGCGTAGTGATAAAAGAAAACAAAAGCCAAACCCGCATCTAGACAAGAAAAAACAAAAGAATGAAAAGAGGATACCCGCATCACAACGGCTAACCCGGGTGACTGGACAGAAAAAAAAGCAAGCCAACTTTGTCAAAGTAGGTAGGCTTGGAAAGGAAGTACCTAGTCCAATTGAAGAAAAAAATGGATACAAAAAGAACATCAGCAAGAAGAAAACAAAGAAAGAAAAAAAAATGATGTTGTCAGCGACCAAGGTTGGTACAAAATTGGGGTTCACCC
>Ga0265797_10011796_pt1 | contig 10870 bp, 8 predicted proteins | sample P2T30metagenome_FD_192433 | JGI IMG/M metagenome (GOLD analysis project Ga0265797, IMG submission 192433) | Plant litter microbial communities from East Loma Ridge, Irvine, California - P2 T30 | ecosystem: Environmental > Terrestrial > Plant litter > Unclassified | place: USA: California... | reverse complement strand
AACGCTGTGAACTCGGCCGGCAACTCGGTGGCAGATCTGTCGAACTCAGCTGGCACCCTCATCAACCGCTCGCCCGAAGCACAAGCTGGCGTAAGTGCATGATGTAGTTGTGAACAAGCAAAGGCTGCGATAACTGATTTTCATCGACAGACCGGAGCAGGCGACGTTCTTTCCGGGACCGCAGAAGGCACCAACACCCTGGAATCCGGCGGCGCCAACAACCTTGTCAACAGCGCAGGAAAGTCTGCGGCGGACGTGTCTAACTCTGCTGGAGATCTTGTCAACTGAGCGGCTGTCAAAGAGACTGGTAGGTGATCTTTCTGGACAACAAGAAGAAATCCAGCCATCTGTCATTGCGGATACTAACGACCTTTGCAGATCGTTGATCGAACAGACTCATGCGCACATGCAGCTGCTAGCTTTCAGCCAGCCACAGGATTGCACTGAAGGTCGGGATAAACTTGTGACGAACATACTTTCTTAATCCTTTGGGATCATTGACTTACGTAGAATTTCTTCTCTTTCTTAATTCCCTCTTCTTTAGACAACGAATACATCTACCGCTCTACGGAGACGGCTTCACCATCATCCGATCGTCTCAATTGCCTCTACCGCTTCTTCCTGATCTCTGCGCACAACTGACAGTCAGTTGTATTGTGGGTGTTGCGATCGCTCTCCTTGCCGGACCGCAAGCAAGTAACGAAGTGTATGTCGATCTTAACCCGAGCAGTTTGCGCTGATGATTGTATCTTCCATCCCTTCCATGTCGTAGTAGCGTGAATCATAGACTCCAACGCCTTGGTTCCTCTCCAAACTTGCAGGTACACAGTACCCGGGCTTCGGTGGGTCAAGACAGGCGCGTTGAGTCTCTGATTCATTTTAAAATCATGATTTCCGGGTATCTGCAGCCTTAAGCGTTGGTGCGTGTCAGGCTGCTCGTGATTCTCGTTGTCGAATGCTTTTCAGGTCTGGTTTAGATGAGTCCCGCCATGATTGATCATGGGCGATGAACAGTCGATGTGGGCGTCCCTGGTCCGACGAAATATGGCGAAATGGGCCATTTCTTATTCAGTCGTCCTCATGAATAACAATACCCGCCTCTTCGATACTCCCAACCTGCTCGTCTCCCGCTCCCTTTGCAGCACCATCATTCCCATCCGTAGGCGCAGCCGCAATCTTCGCCGGCCCAAGCCTTTTCTTGACCGCCATTCCTTCATTCGTCGCCCCTTCCTCTTCGCCTTCCACTTCCATCCCAGCACCACCACCACCCTTCCCCTTCTTCGCCTTCCTAGCCTTAGCCTTCTCCCTCTTCTCCCGATTCTTCCTCACCTTCTCCTCCTCTTCCTCCCTCGCTTTCGCCCTCTTCTCCTCCCACTCCCGATCCCGCTCCTCCTTCTCCACCTCCTCGTCCATGATCCTCAAGCGCTCATACTCGCGCCTGCGACTCGCCTTGTAGACGTGGAATTCGCCCGAGCCTGCACCAGCACTTGAACCTTGTACATTTGCGACGATTTCAGGTGGTGCTTGCGCGACTGCAGCTGTGGGACCGGTGGGAATCTTGATGTCGCGATCAGGGTTGGCGAACAGAGCTTCGAGTTGTGCGCCTTGGGCGGAGGTAGGCGAGAGGCGGGCTTTTTTGTGTGGGCGGTGGGTGCTGGATGTTGGGATTGACTGGGGGATATTTTCAGACATCTTGACGGATGTGTTGTTTGTGGTTTGGAGGAGAGTGGATTTGTTGATCGGTTGTCGCAAAGTTGGATTGGCCTCGCTTTCACGTGCCAAAAGACGAGCAAGCGTACGGCGGGCTATATCTACCGTTGAGTCACAATAGACGTCAGTAAGCGCCGTTGAGAGCGAACGGTTGGTCGGGGCGTTTACTTTGCTTACCACATACCGTACAACCATCAAGCTCTTGTTCACCTAATTGTACCCTACGCTTGATCGGATCGAGGAAGAGGCCACGTGATCGAACATATATATCGTTCGTCAACATGGGCAAACCACGCGTTCGTTGATTGATGATCCCGTCCAGACATGACCACGACTAACACAGACCCTCACAGATGATCATACTGATCCGCCACGCCCAAAGCGAAGGCAACAAGAACCGCGAGATCCACCAACTCATTCCAGACCATCGCGTCAAGCTCACAGATGATGGCTGGGTCCAGGTAATGCTTTCCTCTCATGCCGTTCTCAGAGACAGTCATTAACTAACCACCTCAGGCAGAAGACGCCGGCCACCGCCTTCGCTCCCTCTTGAAACCAGACGACACTCTCCAATTCTACACATCGCCCTACCGTCGTACGCGTGAGACAACAGAAGGCATACTGCGGACGCTCACATCGCCATCGCCCGACACGAATGCACCTTCGCCGTTCAGCAGGAATTCCATCAAGGTGTACGAAGAGCCTAGGTTGAGGGAACAAGACTTTGGCAATTTCCAGCCATGTAGTGGCGAGATGGAGCGTATGTGGCAAGAGAGGGCCGACTATGGACATTTCTTCTATCGCATCCCTAACGGGGAGAGCGCGGCGGATGCGTACGACAGAGTGAGTGGGTTCAATGAGAGCTTGTGGAGAAGCTTTGGCGAGGAAGACTTTCCGAGCGTGTGCGTGCTGGTTACGCATGGATTGATGACGAGAGTATTCTTGATGAAGTGGTGAGCTGCACATTCTGCGAAGGGAGAAGGAGTGCCGTCAGCTAATAAGCCCAGGTACCACTGGTCCGTCGAATATTTTGAAGACCTTCGCAACGTTAATCACTGCGAGTTCATCATCATGGACAAAGACCTCGACAACGGGAAATTCTTGCTGAAATCCGAACTACGGACTTGGTCGGAACTGAAGAAGCAGCGAGCAATCGAAGCCGCCAAAGAAGAATCATCTCGTGACGAATCACATCAGCCCGAAACGCCAATAGTAGATCCTAAACGCCGCAACACTCTCTCGCAGTTCCTTCCAAAAGACCGGCAGAGAACCACGCCCCCTCCTTCAAGGAAATGGGGCGGTTGCGTAGCAGGCTGCGATCACAAGCACGACAAATATCCGCGTCGTAAACTGCAGGACTTGGCCGAAGATGCAAAAGCACAGCCGCCCCACCAGAACGACAACACTGCACAGTACGGAGGCGAAGACCATCCCATCGCCCACCAAGAAGACGCCGCGCCCACGGATGAACTGTCCATTTCGCCCACAAACACGCGAACCCTACCAATACGGCCTGGCAAGACGCCAGCGCAGATGTTCGCCGAGCACTATACAATCACAGAGGGAGACGGGACCGACACGCCGCACGAACGGGGTTCTAGCGACCACGAGCGTGACGGGGGCGACTACTTCGATGAAACCTTTCCCCTCGTTGACAGACCTTCACAAAGCGCAAGCAGTAAATCTGCGAGTAGTTCGAAGAAAGCTCCCCGGCGAAAGCCGACGGAGGAGGACCTCGAACGCTGGGTAAACGAGAGTGGGATGGGGAGTGGCAAGCGCGCAGATGCGCTTGGGGATGAGCCTGAGGAGGGGGGAGAGGATTTGGATGAGATGGAGGCTCGGGACAAGAGCTTGAGGGGAAGTGTTTACTGAAAGGTTATGATTGCATTACTGGGGGGTTCAAAAGCCCAAGTTGGTTTTAAATGATGACACACGAATACGATAACAGACTGAATAGATTACACGACATCTTGAGGCTTCGCCTCTCTCGCTGGTGTCCGCTTCAGGTTGAGTTGGCCGTGGCAGCATCAAAGCCATTCATCAGCTGGTAACGAAAGATGGCAATACCCAGTCATGACACTCGACCCAACACTCGCAAGAGTACTTCCCAAAGCAAATGAGGAGGCACCAAGGTAACTCCCGATCACCCAACCCAATCCCCGAACCCTCAAAAGAACATCACGTCCCACCCATCAAAAACCTCCTACAAACCCCATCCCACAACAAATCCGCCCCATCCTCCCCACCCACCGCCTCCGCCAGCGCCAACAACTTCCCCCTCCTCGTATCCTCCCCCATATAACACTCCTTCCCAACAACCGCGCAGCCCTCCCCATCAACAACCATCGCAAGCCCCTCCTCAGCCGTCCAAGCAGGCCAAGGCTCCTCCCCCGTAGCCACAAACCGCAAAATCTTCCCTCGGAATTCCCGTATGACGGCTTTGTACGAACCACTAAGTCGCCCCTCGCACGCTCCAAGCGAGGCCACGATATCCCACGTGTGCGTCGCGCACTCCCGCGCGGGCAGCAAGCCTACGAACGGATTCCGCAGGTCGAAGATGAGAAGATGGCATTTCGTGCCGTTGCTCGAGGAGCCCTTGGCTTGGGCCAGCGAGGCCGCGAAGAAGCCAATGTCGCTCTCGAACTGGCAGATTTTGCGCAAAGCCGAGGGGTCGTCGTCGGAGGGCAGGATTTCGTAGAGGTCCAGCAGGGCTTGCGGGTCGGTAAGGTTGGAGGCGTTGACGATGTTGATGAAGCTGCGGGCGTGGAATTTGCGGGTCGGGCTCTTGTCGAGCATGAGGTTGTGGGAGATGGAGCCGTCGTAGGTTGTTGAGGAGAGGATTTGGGATTGGAGGGTGGGGTTGGGGGTGCGGCGGCTCGTTTCGGCCATGGTGGCGGAGGTGTAGGGGAGGAGTGAGCTGGAGCTGCAGGGGAGGCCGACGTAGCTGGCGGCGTCGCGGATCTTGTAGCTTGGGAGGTCGATCATCTCTTGGGCTAGTTGGCTGCTTGTCTTGGTTGTGGTGTCGAGGTCGAGTTTCTCGGCTTGCGTCAGGAAGTTCTCTTGGTGTTGTTGGGGAGTTTTCACGGGCATTGTGACGAGCGAGCCGCTGAATTGGATGCTTCGTTTCCAGACGTTGGCTTGCCCTGATAGGTTGTGGATCGTCACGCTCATGCCTCCGGCCGACTGACCCATTGCTGTTATGTTGTCGGCGTCGCCGCCGAAGCCGCCGATGAAGCGTTCAATCCATTCGAAGCCAATTACCTGGTCGTGAAGGCCGTTGTTGGCGGGCATTAGATCTGGAGCTTCGACGGAGTGGAAGAAGCCTAGTCCTCCCAGACGGTAGTTCATCGAGACGAGTATGATTGGGCATCCTTGCTGCAGGGCGTCTTCGCACAATGTTGCTGCATCGTAGTACGGTCTTGTGCTAGAACCTATGAAGAACGCGCCGCCGTGCACAAATACGAGGACTGGCAGAGGATAAGCTGAGGGATTGGCAGCGGGCATGGTCACATTTAGCCGGAGACAGTCTTCTGATTGTGGTTCTTCGTAGCCGTCCATCAGATCCGCAGGGAATTGGTTGCCTTTGCAATCCATCTTTCCGGAGTCCAACGGTTGGACGCTTGCGGGTGGAGTTTGCGTTGCATCGTATGGTTGACCTTCAGGAGCCTTAGGCAACTTCTCGACCAGGTTGGCTCTCGCAAAACGTTGCGGTATCGATCCATATGGTATGTTGCGTAGCTGAAGCAAATTGCCTTTCGTGATACCATTGAGTCGGCCAAGCGTTGGATGTGTGAATGTAGATGAAGCCATGTTGATGCTATATAGGTTGCAGCCGATGGTTACATGTAGTTGTTCGGCTCATTCCTCAGAAGTAAGAATGCTTCATGAGGGGTTTATGCCTTTTGTCCCTCATTGTGTTTACAAACCTTAAGTAGGTACGTCCCGTTCGCCCTGGTTGTCGTCGTTATGGCGATGACATCACGAATGGAGATTGTTCCGGTCTTCGTCGGAGTCTAAACATGTCGACATGTTGCGCCTCTCGACATGCACGACACCTTGCCAATTGTTGATACGTGAGCAATGGTCCATACTCAGAGACGATTGCAACTGTACGTGGATAGACGCAAGCAGATGGTCCGACAGCCTACGCCGAAACAACCTCATGTCTCAGGCGGTCCATCGCAGACGACCATCAACGCCATCTACTATTGTTTCTACTCCAGTGAAGTACGGACACACGTATATTAGCTATCAAGTCACTACCAACCACAAAGCTCAAACCGATGGTTCGTTCCAAGTCCACCCCTCACTTCCCAGCCCAATCCTCCTTGATCATCCTCGCAGCCTTCTCAGCAATACCATAAAGCGAAGAACTCAAGTGCGCCGAGAGCTGGATAGGCAACACGCTCGCATCGACCGCTCTCACATTCTCAACACCGTACACCTTCAGCCGACTATCCACAACGCCTCCAAGCTCCTCCTTCATCATCCCCAGCGTCGCGATGTAGTGCCACACGGAAGTGAAAGTGCCCTTGACCCATTCCTCCCAAACCTCATCATCAGCGTTTTGAGGAACAGCTTTGAGACCCGGGAAAGTCTCTGAGCGGACGTGAGGTGCGAGCAGCGAGGTTTGGAAGACTTCGCGCGATTGCTTGGCGGTTGCTAGTTGGACGCTGAGGTCGAAGGGGTGGCCGAAGTAGGAGGGCTCGATCAAAGGGTGGTCCCAGGAGGAATCGGAAGTGATGTGCACGTATCCGCGGGATAGCACAATGAGGTTCCAGAGGTCGATGCCGACTTGGCCTGTGGCTGGGGAGATGACGAAGAAGACCTCTGCTGCGCCGGCCATGTCTTTCCAAAGGTTGTTGACCTGGGCTTTCAGGATGGTGTGGGTTGCGGTGGCGTTGGTTACAATTCCGTCAGCTTCGAGGTCTTCAGCGTATTGGAACAGACCTGACATAATGCTCTTGTACATGGCCGCGCTGTTGTTTTTGAACAGCTGGTCGACGGTGGGGAATGCGATGGCGTTCGGCGGGCCTGAGCCGTCGAAATCGGTGCTGACTGGGTCAAACCAGAGGGTGTTCTTGGTTTGTTCTTGCATGTTCTTGCCGACGTTGGGAGAAGCCATCTTCAAGGGTACACCAGCAGCAGCAAGGACTTCCGGATCTCCCACGCCCGAGAGCTCGAGCAGCTGTGGGCTTTGTAATGAGCCCGCGGCAAGCAATACTTCGCGCTTCGTTGTCACGACATGTGTCTCGCAGTCACGACACGCCTGGAAGTTGACCCCCTCTGCAACCACATCTTTGCCTGAACGCCAATTGATCGAGGTAACGCGGTGGCCTGTCAGGATGAAGAAGTTGTCACGCTGCTGCGTCTGGTCCCTTGCATACACCGTGAAAGGCGACGAACGGTTCTGATCCACAGTGTCTTCAATCATGTTCGGAATAATCGTAGCACCATTCGTGAGGCCAGCAGCGAAATCGGCGACCTTCTTCATACCCTTCCAGACTACTGCAGATGCTTCCAGTGCTGGAAGTTGGATACCACCGAACATGCCTCTCGGGAACGAAACCTGCACCATTCCATCGCGGCCGTGAAATCCGCGTGTAAAGTCCGCACCCTTAGCAATGTGTTCTTTCGTTGGCTCGTGGAAGTCCTCAATACTTAGCATGATCTCATTCAGAGAGTCGAATGACCAAGAGTCGTCCCCAGTCAGCACTGGTAGGAGATCATATTGCGTCTTGTCGCCTTTCGTCCAGCTGGCGCCGTTGATGCTGCCACTTCCGCCAAGAGTCCTGCCCGCGACCAGAAGCAAGCCAGTGTCGTTCTGCCATGGGATGGGTGTCGATGTGAGATTGAAGTCGAGCTCGGATTCGAATGCCTCTCCGTAAGTCCTCACATCGTTGACACGGGGGTCCTCGTGATCGTCGTGGCCGTTCTCGATCACCAGTACTGAGATCTCTGGGTCTTCTGATAAACGACTCGCAACGACAAGGCCTGTCAATCCTCCACCGCAGACAATGTAATCGAAGGTCTTGTCGGCGACATGGCTGGCGTCGGTGATGATTCCGCGTGCCGTGTCTGCTTGTTGTCTTTGGGGTAACGATTGCGCAAGAGTAGCGAAAAGAAGTGTCAAGGCGGCGGCCGGATAGATCATTGCAAAGGTGTTCGTTCGAACCAACGAAAGTCTTGATTGTGAAAGTCAATGAGGATGCCAGTGTCTATGCTAGAGCGTGATCTCGCGGACTTATAACTCTTCAACAACACCTTATCGCAGTCTGATACGAATACTCGTCGGTCGGTACAGCCACAGTACGGTGTTCTTGGCCTCGGTCTCAACGAGTTGCCAAAAGTGTGCTAACGAACAAAGGTATATACTGTTTGCACGCTTGGCACGAGGGCATGATCGATTCAGTAGATTAGCGAGGTTCAAACCAGCGGTCTTTGAGCACGTTTACGAAAGAAGACGCATGTGCGGTTGCGGTTAGGTGACGACCTCGATGTTGACGGACCGAACGGTCTCGATAGCCAATCGTCGTAGGGTTTGCGGTCATGCCGGCAGCTTCTACGGGCGTTAGAGCTTGAGGTTTTGTTCTTTCGTTCTGGTTAAGGTTCGACTACCGCTTGGCAGGAAACGTCAGGGAAAGAAAAAGGAAAAAACGGACGTGTTCGAACGATATGCGATGTAACACGTCGTTCAAAGGTTTGTTAATCACCTGTCGTTGAATCTCACTCTTCTGGTATTCATTTGTGTGAAGTCGGTGAAGATTGCGAAAGTCGACCAGATTCTCGGGATCTCTCACGATCGCAATCTGGGATCTCCCAGTGTCAAGCTTTTGCCAAGTGATCCTCGCCATCCTCTCGGTCTTGTTTTGCGAGCCAAGGGCCCGAGAAAACCCTCTCGTTTTGGTTTGTCCTCAACCGGCCGCTCAGGGTGTTGTCTAGTCAGCTTTGATTTGGACCGGTCCGAAAGAAAAGTCAACGATCACGATAGAAAAATCCTGTCGTCATAAAGACGACTGCTGGTTCCTGGGGTCATAGCTCCCGAACTTTCGCAAGGGCTTCCTGTTGTGTGGAACGCGGTACGACGTTCGTTCTTTCGATATGGGTGAACAATTGATCAAGCAACGACTTCGATCATTCGTGACCCAAAAAATGTATTAAAAATCAGATATCATCTCGACAAAACAAAAGAATTGATTCCGTATCAGGGAATTGAACCCTGGCCTTGTCGGAACTGATCATCTTGTGATGATTGAGAGCGACAAATCCTAGCCACTAGACCAATACGGATTTCGATGTAGATGAATTGGTCAACATGATCATGATGCTAAACTAACAGCTTCGATGAGCAGCTCTGCATCATCGGCCTACGTTCTTGGGAAGAATAGGGATAAACATATCCAAGTCACTGGACCGAGTCTAACCTCAACAAGTGAAATTTTACTACTTGATCGATAACAGTCTACGACCAAAAACCAGACAACCCCCGATCACCAGTAGCCTCAATATACATCCATCCGCTTCCACTATTCCCAAGAAGCCCATCACAGAGCTTCCAATCCGGGCATAAAGACAACCACCAATTCCAATTCCAAGCCAATCGTGATCGATCGATCAAAATCATTTCCATCGAATAGAGTGAGAGATTCTCTCACCAATAAACAAAAAGAGACTGTACTCCGATCGTTGATGAATCGAGAGTGAGAGGTCTGAACAGACGGACAAGTCAGGCGGGGCTTGTGGTCTTGGATTTTATCGTTTGAACATAAGAATCTGTAGGACCGATCGATAGTGAAATTAGCCCGATTATATCGACGCTTATTTCTTAGCGATTGCAAGTTTTCTGTGTCCGGGTGGGCGTCGTCGTGGTGTCAGTAAAACATCCGGTGTATCGTTTCAATGTTTGTATGCGGCAAAGTTTCATGAGATGAACGAGATCCCGAAAAGTTGTCTTCAAAATCGTCAAACCCTGCGCCTGGCAAGCCGAAACAGAAACGAGATAGAGTTAGTACTATCCTACTCGTTGCATGGGACTCGATTTTTGGTAGAGCAATACTCATCATAGTCGCCAACATCAACATGTCGTTTTTTTCGAGTAATGACAAGCTAGCCCCAACCCTAACCCTTCAAACTAAAACTAGACAACAGAATTGACGATCTTTCGGATTGTTGTTTAACATGTAGTACACGATCTCTATAGGAATCAAGAAAGAGGACCCAAGGAGTACAACGCAAACAAAAATCGGCTGCAGACCCAGGTTTTCTTTTCCATATTGTGGAGGAAACTACCTTACGATATCTGCAACTCCCCTTCCGTATCCAACAATCTGGCCAAAACAGGACCCCTTCTCAATCCTCCAAATCGCCTTCAACGGCTAACCGCACCACAAGCCCGCCATCAGCAGCGACCCCTCGACTTTTACAGTCCTCACTTCCTCGTCCTCAGCCCAAGCGCCACAGCCCGCGCAGCAGCATTAGCCTCCACCTCCAAAGAAGCCGCAGCAGTCGAGTCGTTCCCAGCAGCAGCATCGACAAAGATCTTCTGACGCTTCTCAGCGCGCTCGGGCGAAGACTGAGAATCGACAAACCCCGCGAGACATCCATCTTCAACCTTGTCGTCGCCATTCTCGCGGGCGTCCTCGCCACTACCCACCTTGGGCTGGGTGTGCTTTGTGAACTTGAGCTTGACCATGACCTTCTTGCGCTTGTTGCCAGTTTCATCCTTGGATTCAATCTCAGGCTCAGCCTCACCGCCAATGGCTCCATCACCAGCACCATGACCAGCACCAGCATCAGCACCACCACCAACCCCCCCATCCCCCTCCTCCCCCTCCCTCAACCCCTCCACCCCCCCCACACTCCCCCAACTAACAACAACCCACCCCTCCCTAACCCGCACAAACCTCAAATCCGTCAACCTCACCTTACAACTAACATGCTCATCCCACTTCCCGCCTTCCCCATCCGCAGGCTTCCCGCGCTTCTCCCAACACCCAGGCCTCCCGCCCTGGCCGTTGTGGTGGCGCTGGACTTCGTTGGGGTGCCCGAAGCGTTGGCCGCACAGGGCGTGGATGTAGGGTTTGGTGTGGGGGCGCGAGAGGATTTGGCGTTTGTCGCGGTAGATGGGGCCGAGGTGGGGGATTGTGGAGGCGGGGGGGAG